>Ga0181536_10003232_pt1 | contig 17822 bp, 9 predicted proteins | sample PEATcosm2014_Bin_41_FD_121105 | JGI IMG/M metagenome (GOLD analysis project Ga0181536, IMG submission 121105) | Peatland microbial communities from MTU Mesocosm Facility, Houghton, MI, USA - PEATcosm2014_Bin17_60_metaG | ecosystem: Environmental > Terrestrial > Soil > Wetlands > Peat | place... | reverse complement strand
TAGCGGCCAATCCGCGCAGGACCTTGCGCCGGCTCGGTAGCGACAATTTGCGCTGCGGTTTGAGCAGCGCCCGACGATCCACGACCAAGGTCAAGGTGCCAGGCTGCCGCTGCAGGCAAAGGTGCTGGTGGTCGTCTGGAAACAGCTAAAGCCGGTGTATTGCGCGAGCGAGTGGATATCGCCGCCGGAGCCGACCGCACCGCCGATCGTGTAGATCGTGGTCGACGAAGCCACCAGGGTGACGGTACCAGCGCCTTGCACCCATACATTGGTCGAAAAGTTTGTCGCGAGGCTGGTCGGGAAAGTGAGGTTGCAGGCGCCCGAACAGTTCATCACCACCGCGCCGCCGTTGTCGGCGTTGGTCAGGGTATGACTGTTCGTGAAGGTATTGACCGCGCTCAGGCCGCCGGTCGGGAAACAATCGGCGCTGGCGTTCGAGATGACGTTGCCGCTCGAATCGGTGCAGACCGCGTTGGCGATCGTGCCTGAGGTGGTCAGCCCGGTCATCAACACATGGCCGGAGAAGGTTTCGACCGCCGAGAAAGTCTGCGCGGTGCCGAGCACTGCGACTGTATCGGTTGCCGCCTGGAAGGTGACAACATAGGTCGAAGCCGCCGCCGGGGCTTCCAACGTCATCGCGCCCGAGCTCGACCCGTTTAGCTTGAGATCGCCGTTGTTGAAGGACTGCGCGGCGCTCCATGTTTGCGCGTAATTCAGCTCGGCGATGATGCCGCTATTGGCTGGCAATGAGGCAGTGACCGAGCCGAGCGCACCGATCACCGTGCCGATGGTCACGGTGCCCGAGGTCGCATTGCCGAGCGCGATTGTGCCGGCCGTGCCAGAGGCACCGAGGCTCAACGCGCCGGCATTGACGCTGGCGTTGGCGTCGCTGGCGCAGCCGCTCGAGCCGTTATTGACCAGGATCTGATATTGCGAGCCGCCGGAAACCGAGCAGCCGCTCGATCCGGTGGCCGCAGCCCAAGTTGGATTGGCGGCAGACCCTTGCGTTTCCAGGAAATAGCCGGAGGTGCCCGGCGCCAGCACCTTCCAGACCGCCGAATCCCGGTAAAGAATATCGCCTTGCGTCGAACCGATCGCGGCATCGAGCGCCGCGCTTAGAGTGACGGCCGCGGGGTAATTGGAGGCGTTGCCCTGGTAGACGTAATATTGGGTGAGCGCGAGCATCTGCGCTGCCGCAAGCTGCCCGCTGTTGATCTCGGAGGCCGCGATCGATTTGCCGGTCAGCGTCTGCGTCGCCGCCAAGGCGACCAGCGTATCGCCGCTCGCGACCGGCAGATATTCGGTGATAGAGCCGAGCGCTCCGGTGGTCGGTTCGAGCGTGATGGTGCCGGAACTGCCATTGCCCATCTGCACGCTGCCGAGCGTGCCGGAGGCGCCGAGCGAGAGTGCCCCGCCGTTGACGCTGGCGCTTGGACTGCTCGAGCAGCCGCTGGCGCCGTTATTGATCAGGATCTGATACTGAGAACCGCCCGAGACGGTGCAACCGGTTGCGGAAACGGAAGCCCAAATCGGATTGGCGCTGCCGCCTTGCGTCTCGAGGAAATAACCCGATGTGCCGGGACCAAGCGCCGCCCAACCGGATGAGCCGCGATAGATCACGCTGCCTTGGGTGGTGCCAAATGTCGCATCGAGGGTCGCGCTAAGCGATAGGCCCTCGATCGTGGTTGCAGTGGTCCAGACCGCGACCTGCCCGCTGGTCGGGGTGCCGACATTGGACACATTGCCGCCGCCGCCACCACCGCCGAGCGCGTTTGTCACGAAGGCGGTCGAGGCGGCGCGATTGCTGTTGTCGCCCGGCGGCGCAGTCGGAACGATGCAATTCGGATTGAGCGTACCGCAGCCTTGCGCTCGCGCGGGCACCGGCGCGACGCTGACGAGCGAGGCAACCATCAGCAACGCAAGCAGGAGCATTCGGATGCTTTTCATCCGGTTGTTCGCCTTTGAATTTGAGAAAGCTCAGCTGCGCGAGGAAATGACGCTCAGGCCGTTATTGGCGTTCGCCTGCGCCACGGCGCCCCAGGCGCCCTGCACGTCGCCGCTAAAGGTGACGATCGCCCCCGGTAGCACAGGCCAGCCGCCGCCCGGCGTGGTGAAGGTAATGCCGGCCAGGGAATTGCCATTGGCGTCGACCATCTGGAAAACGAGCAGATTGATATTGCCGACGATGTTCGGATTGGCAAAGGTGATCGACTTGCGCTGTGGATCGGCGGCGATAACCTGAGCTCCGACGGTGCTGATATTGTTGACGGCAGTCGTGGCACCGCCGACATTTGGGATCGAATAGTTTTGCTGGACAATGGGTTCGACGCCTGAAACGGCCATGTTACGCCACCTTCCGCGCAGTGCGCGGCATGTTGTCGTTAGCGGGTTCGAGCGCGCCCATGATCTCTTCGAGGATGATGTTGCCGCCGTTGCTGGTCGGAAAGCCGCCGCTGCTGCCGGAGAGATATTCGCAGGACGCTTGATAAGTGACCGCCGAGGTCGTGGCCGGCTGTTCCATCCCCTGCAAAAATACCGGAGAGACGCCCGACACACCGGCAACGCTGGCGGTCGCGACGTTGCTGACTTGCGTGGCGCCGCGGAACACCGCGACCGCGGTCAAGCCGTTGTCGGTTCCGTTGATCGCTGTGCCGGCCACGGTAAATCGGATCAAATTGATCGTGCTGGTCGGTGTGATCTGGCGCTCGACGCCGGTGCCGACAAATGACGCACTGCCGCAGCCGGTATTGACAAAGGTCGTCACCGATTGCGGACCCTGCACGGTCTGCCCGGGCAGCGGACAGGAAAACGGCGCGATGCAAAGCTGCAGCTTGGTCGGCGCCGAGGCCCAAGTGCCGGCGGTGGCAAGCCCGCTTGAATATTCGGCATAGCCAATGATGCGTACTGCGTCGTTGATGGTGGCCGATGATGTATAAAGCGCGCCAGCCGTCGTGGCGCCGACGCCCACCAGGAAGCCGTGATTTTGTCGGCTTTCCCATGAGGCGCAATCGAAGATGCTGGCATTGACGGTGCAAAGTGCGACCCCCAATACCGGCGTTCCGGAATTATAGGCCAGGAACAGCCACAGCCGGAACGGTTGGCTGCTGACTGTGCCAAGCGTGGCGGTCGAGGGGATCGTGATCGAGATCCCGTTGGCCGGCAGTGACCAAAGTGGATCGCCATTGGCGAGCGTCGGATCGCGGAACTGTACCGGTCCGGCATAGAGCGTGAAGGTGAGCGCGTTGGAATTCACGCCGGCGACCAGGTTCGGATTGGTCGGCCCATGATAATCAGCCCACCAAGTACCCGAGGAAGCCGCATTGGTCCAGATGAAGACCCAGGAGCCGGGTGGGACTGCGATACCGGTGCCCGACGCCACATCGAAAAAGTTATCGGCGGCGTTCGGCGTGATCGTACAAACCCCGGAAACCGCAAAGACCCAAAAGCCGAAGCCCGCCCAGGTCGTGTTGGCGCGCGGCAGCGTGTAGGTGATCGGCCCGGTGCAGATGCGGCCGGTCTGGTGGAAGGCCGCATTGACGCTCTGGTTGGTAGAATCCTGCACCGGCGTCTGGTTGACGTCGATATTGTTGGCGCCCGAGACGCCCTGCTGCAGACCGTAATTGACGACACCGGTCGCCGCTGAGTTTAGGCCCATGGCGGTGCGGGCGGCGGAAAGGCTGGCGGCATTGACCACCGGCTGCATCGGCGTCGAAACCGTGCCGGCCGGCAGCGTCGAGCAGGCAATGACATTGCCGGAGGCATCGAAGCAAACTATGTGGTTGGCGCGTTGCGCCGCCGGCGGCAGCGTATAAGTCAGACCCGCGGGATCATTGACCGGACCGGCCAGCGTGCGGCTAAGGCCGCTGCTGATCTGCTGGATCTGCATCGCGAGCTGATCGAGCGCCATTTCGGTTGCCTGCGCGAGCTGCCCCCAGCTCGCCTGATTCTGCAAACTGGTGAGCTGCACGTAAGGCAGATTGCGCACGATCGTGAGCGTGGTGCCGGAAGCGATCGGCGTGCCGGAGGGATTATAGCTGACGGTGCCGCCGACGCCCCACAATGAAGGCGCAACGGCTGCGTTGAGGGTCACTTGGTATTGCGTGGTCCCCGGCCCTTGCGTGAGCGTGGTCTGCACACCGCTCGCGTTGGTGTAAATCACCGAGATATCGCTCGCCGCCACCCCGACAAAGGGGAAGGTGAACGCCGTCTGCGAGTTATTGCCCGGGATGGTGATCGAGTTGAGTGCCGAGGAGATTGTCGCGAGCGCGCCGACCGCGCCGCAAAACAAAATCACGACCGCATAAAACCATCTGCGCATGTCAGGGCTTGCCTCTAAGTTGGTGCTTGGCGAGCGGATGCGGCGGGAGGTGCGTGCCGCGATGGCGCGTGCGCTGGCCTGTTCGCTTGCGGCGCACCTTGATCGGTGCCGGCTGCGGCGGATGTGGCGGCGGCAAGCCTGGCGGACGGGGTGGTGTGCCGGTCATACGCCAGAGCCGGGCAGGAAGCACCGAATTTGGGTCTTGCCGTCTTCGCCCACGTAGGGCCAAACGACGGCGACGCCGGCTTTGTTGGGTTCGGTAATCACGGCCTCATCGGGCACCAGGATCCAGGCGCCGTCGACATGCACCCAATAGTGATTGGTGCGCATTTCAACGTCGACATCGGAGATCGTGCGGCCGTCGGCGAAGCTACAACAGAGACCCTTTCCGGAGGCGAGATGATCAAACCAGGAATGAAGCGGCGAATTGGCATAACGGCCGTCATCGCGCGCCGTGGCCGGTGCAGCGATTAGCAGTATCGCTATGCACATCACAAACCAGCGCATCAGAACGGGCTCGCCGCTTTGCCGGTGACCCAACGATCGGTCTTCGCCGGCGAGAGCAGATATTGCGTGCCTTCCATCTGTCTTTGCCTTTGTTCCGAGCGCTGCAGATAGCCGGGCGAGATCCATTCCTGCAAACGGTGCCATACCAGCGTGTTGATCGCGAGCGAAGTCAGCCACAAATTCATAAACGGAGTGTTGTCGCGCGTGATCTTGAGCAAGGTCGCGGCTCGCTCGCGCATCGCCGATGCGCTAAACATGCCTTGTTCGGTACGACCGCCGGCATGCAAGAGCGTAGCGAGATCATCGATCTGCCCAAATGTAGGACCGAGCATGTTAGCCGCGGCCGATAGGCCATGGCGATCAAATTGCCCGAGCAAAAAATCGCCGACAATCGAACCCATACCGGAGCGCTGGGCGCCGGCGAGCAACGCCGCGATCGGCTTGCTCTGCAGCTTGGCCATCGGATTTTGCCCCTTGATGAGATCACGCACGCCTTCCGCCGCAGTGCCGAAAATCGTGGCTGCCACTACCGTTTCGACGAGGCTTGCCACGCGCTCCATGCGGCCGTCGCCAATGCGGCCGTAGCGTTCGCGGCCCCAGGCACGGTTCATCATGTCGATCGGCCAAAGCTTGAATTGCCAAAACAGCTTTTTGGCAGTGTTCCAGCCGCTGCCGGGTTCATAGTCCTTACCAAAAAGGATAGCGCGCGTGCGCGCCGAGGGCATCGGGATAGCGTAACCGCCGCGATCAGAATAGACGGCAGCAATCTTGGTCCCGAGATCCTCGCGCGCCAAATTGATGTCGTCGGCGTTGGCTTCGGCGCGGCCAAGCGCCGGGCCCTCTTTGAGATAGGTCTTGATCTGCTCATCGGTGAGCTTCATGGCATCGGCCGGAAATAGGTAAGTTCTACCGCCGGCCTTGCTCCATTCGGCACCTTTGAGCGCCTTCCATTCCCGCTCGCCGATGCCGAAGCTATCGAGGATTCGCGTGGTGTAACGATCGAGGCCGTTCCACTCCATCTCGCGTTTGCTGCCGAGATGCCCGGCTGCCATGGCCTCGAAGTCGCCACGCTGGTTGTCAATCACTGCGTTGACGCCCGTCAGCTTGAAAAACGTCTCTTCGATCTGATGCAGGAAGCCGGCCGGCGCATCGGCGACGTCGTACGCATTCATGATATGGCCGAGCCTATGCTCAAACCCGACCAGCGTCGCATCGAGGGCTTCGCGCTTGGCACTGCCCTCGAGGCCCGACGTCAGCCCACGAAACAGCGAGCCGAAACGCTCGGCAAAGGGAATGCCCCAATAGCGCGCTTCCGCGCTCTTGGTCGGCAATGAAGCAAAGTGCGTCGCGAAAATGTTGCCCAGCTTGGACGAGCGCTGCACCGACATCACGCCGGCAATCACGCTGCTCGATATCCGGCTAACCGGCTTCATGCTGGTGCCGTCGATCTGCGCGAAACGATTATCAAGCGCCTGTTGCCAGCTGCGCAGCTCCTCGTGTCGGCCCGACGTTTCCGCAATCTGCGTCCGCAGGCTTTCCATTTCCTTTGCAAGCTTGGCCTGCTCGGCGGCGCCGGCGCCCGGCGAATTGGCCGCTACCTCGAGCGCACCCAGCCGGGTCGAAAGATTTTCCGCCTCGCGCTGCGTCTCGAATAGCAACAGCCGCTTGTCGATCTCGTAAGCCTCGCGCGGCCGCGTACCGAATTCTCGCATCAGGGCAACCTTGCGCGCCGCAATACGTACCGCTTCCACCACCGTATGCGTGGCATTGTGGGCGCCGTATTGCTCGTTATAAGCCCGCCAATCCTTGCCCGACTTGAAATGCAGCTCGCGCGAAGCGGATGCCGACTTTGCCGGGGTCGGATAGAGCGGCTCGTCGACGGCGCGCCCGTAGTCGAAATGATCGCCCTGCATCAAAGGCCGCCACATCGCGAACAGCGCATCACGCGCGCGCTGCGGATCCCGGGTGCCGAAAGTGCGCACCAGGTCGAGCTTAGGCGTCACATCGGCGATCCAGCGCTCCGGGCCGGCGGATCTAATTTTGTCCGGATCGTGCGAGGTGCGCGTGATGTAGCCGGAATAGGAACGTACCCAGGCGCCTTCGCGATTAAGCGCGCCCATACTTTGGCGCTGCCACTTCTGTATGATCTGCGCGATCTTGAGCGCCTGCGGATCCTTGGTGACGCCTGGCGAGCCGGGCCCTTGGCCGCGTTGCGTCAATTCGGCGAGTTCGCGCTCGTAGGCCTCGCCGCCGGCCTTGGCGCGCTGCCAGGCGGGCGAGCCCTTCTTGTTGAGCTCAAACAGTTCGTCGGTCCATTTGTCCTCAAGCGCGCGCGAGGCAAAGACTTTCGACAGGCCCGCGGTCTCGAGATCCTGCGACAGGCCGCCGATCCACAATCGGCGCAGCGCCACGTATTGCGAGTCGACGGAAAACCGCCCCTTGAAAAATGGCACGTTGACACCGACAAGCTTGGCTTCGAGCGCCAGGCGGCTCGCTTGGATCTTGAGCTTGGCCAGCAAACGCCGGCCCGCCGGCAATCTCTCGATCGCCTTGGCGGTGTCGCGATAGTAGCGCGAACGCAGGACTTCTTTGCGCTTGTCCATGATGGCGGCGCGCCGATCGAGTGCCGCCTTCTCGGAAAAGTTTTCGAGCATTTCATCGCGCGCGCGCGAATAGGCTTCGTTGGCGTTAAGACCGTCGTTTTCGTAACCATCCGCTCGATCGAGAATATCGTCGAGAATATCCTCGACGTCCTCGCGCTTGCGGCCGGTGCGGCCGGCGATGTCGTTGATGCAATCTTTGCGGTTCATCCGGACGCCGCCTGCGCGAGACACTCGGCGCCGTCGATGCACATCTGTTTGCGTGCGTCGTTGTCCTGATCGAGCTGGTTGAGCGCGTCCTCGAAGATCTTGCGCTCATCGTCGGTCATGCGCGGCAGGATATCGGCGAGCAGCTTATCGGCTTCGCCGGCGGCCGCCTGCGCTGCGCTCACCGCCTTGTCGACATCGACCGAGGGCGGTTCCAAAGTCTTTTCGGCGATTTTGGATTCGGCGGCGAGATCCGGTTCTTCGACCGCGCGGCCGTCAGTGGCAAACTTGCGGAAATCCGCTACGCCCCGAGCTTGCCGCGCTGCTCTTGCATCCTCGCTACGTGTTCGTGGCCCAAGGCCACCGCCTTCGCCCTCTCCGACGGGCTCTTGCGCAACTGCGCGGCCCTCGCCCGATGTTGGCTCGGCGACATCATCCCAACCCGGGATTTTCTCGGCCGCGGGTTCGATCTGACCAGCTTCAACGCCACCGGTATCCTCCTCCATCACCGCCCGTTCGTAAGCCTCGATCGGGTCAGAAATGCCCTCGCGGGTCATAATTTCTAGCACACGGGCGCGCCGCTCGGCAGGGATTTCGGCAGGATTTATCTCCGCTTCTTTCAGGCCTAAATCGAGCTCTTCCTCGGCGTGGCGGTGGTTCTCCTCGAGGATTCGGGCCGTTTCCGCCGCTCGCGGGCCGCGCCGGCCGCGGGCGATGGTGGCGATCGGCGTGGGCTCGGGCGCTTTTGCTGCCGGTGGTTCGAGTGACTCGGCAATGCGCGGGTCCTGCTTGCCGGCCTCCTCGAGCATTTCCCCGGCGCGTACCGGGCGCCCCGCGATCACATCGGCGATCGCTGCCTGCACGGCATTTTCCTGCACGGCCGGCGGCATATCGGCAAGCGCTTCGGCCGGATGCGGCGGCGCCTGCCGGAACGCGGCGATCTCTTCATCCGTCGCAAGCATGCGGTCCATGACGGCCCGCACGTCATCGGATAGCGGTGCGCCGAAGCTCGTTAGGCCATGATAGATCGCGAGCAGCCAATCCTTGAATTTAGCAAAGGCGTCGGCGAGTTTTGACGAGGGCGCTTTGCCTTCCGAGAGATATTGCTCGAAGCCGCGCGCCCACTGCTCGTGTTGCTCGGTGCCGATCTGCTCGGGCTTTTCGACCTTAAGCCACTGCATGATCGTGTGAAGATCATCCTTGAGCCCCTGCGGCGCGTTCTCGGCGGTCGCGTCGCGCACCATTTCCTCGAGGTAGAGGTGTCCGGCCTCGTGCGGGAATGTGGAAGCATCCGCGTTTGCAAAGAGATCAATGATCGCCTGGTTCTCGCGCAGCGTGATGCGGCCGCGCGGCGCGGTCTCACCGGCCTGGAAAAGCGGAAAGCCCTGGCGCACCGCGGCGTCGCGCAGCTGCGGCGTAAGATCGAGCGTGTGAATGGCGTGGGTCGGGCCCTGCTTGAGGCTGGGCACAAGTTGACCGCCAAATATCTGTGCGAGTTCCGGACTGCCCTCCTGCACCATTGCCTCGCTGAAAGAGAGGCCGGCTCGCATTGCACTTTCCACACCGCTTAAGGACTGCGCGACAGCAACCCGACTAATTTGATATTCCTGCCGCTCGCCGGTCACCGGGCTGATCTTAGCCTTGTCCGTCCAATCGCGTGAGTTCGCCAAATCCCGCACCGATTTGATTTCAGCGGCCGAAGGCTGCCGACCATAATAAACTTGCAACGGCTCATCGGTCGGCACCTCGCCGGCGCCGACTTTTGCCCCAAATTTTTTGCCCAGTTTGTTCGCCGCTGCCGGCAGGATTTGATCGTAAAAGCCTTTCATTCCTTCGCCGCCGACCTTGAGATCGAGGCCAGAGTAGGTTTTGCCGCCTGCGCTGCGAATATCTGAAACAATCTTTTCGGCTAACTCTTTCCCGACATAATCGGGAAGCTTCTCGGCATCCATGGCCGTCTTGAAGCCATGGGGATCGCCACCTTTGGCGAACATTTCCAAAGTGTAGCGCCCGTCAGGCAGTTTTTCGGCAACGACGCGGTTTATCTGCTTGCTCAGATCATACCGCTCGGCCTGCACTTCGCCCGGCGTCCAGCCGATGCGATCGTAGCCGTTCTCGGCGGCATAGCGGATCATGCGTTTAAGCGAGAGCTCGGGCCATGTGGTTTTGAAAGGCGCGTCGGGGACGCCCTTTGTCAACGGCCGTTGTTTGTTTAGCTCGACGATGCGCTGCGTTAGCTCCTCATATTTTGCGCTGGCCGCCTCGCGCTCCGGCGAGCCGAGCAGAAGACCGCCGGTTTTTGCGAGCTGCTCACGCTCCTCGACGAGGGCCTCAACCTGTTTTCGCAGTGCCGGATTGTCATAACCTTTGCGCTTGCCCGCCTGGTGCCAATCGCTTTGGATCTCCTCGAGGAAGAGCGTTTTCTTTCCGTCGATCACGCGATCGTTAAAGCGCACATGCGCGAGTATGTTGGGTTCGTCCCAATGGGCGGATTTGAACGTATCACCACGGACGTCGCGGTTTGGATTGTTTGCCAGGTCAACGTAATCGTTTTCGTTCAAATAGCCGTAGCGCTCTCGGATATCCGCGGGCGTCGTCTTTTCCTGTCGAGCCAAAAGATCGAGCGCTTCGCTAATTGTCTGCACAGGCGCGTGTTGTTTTGCCGGTAGCGTCAACAACAGCTCTCGATAGTTCTTACCGCCGGGGAGAGTGTAGGAGCCGAATTTGGTGGTATCGCCTACTGGTTCGCCAAAATCATGTTCGGCGACCGAGACAAAATCACCCTTTCCTTTTTCTACTTCCTTCACCTCAATCTGATTGGCATGCACATAGTCCGCGATCGCCTGCTTGCTCACCGGACCTTTTTGCTCTTTGAGCCAATCCTCGAGACCGAGCCATTGAAGCTCTTCGCCCTTTACGCCTGGCGTGTTCTTGATGGTCGCGAGCCATTGCTCGGGTGAGGCCTTTTCCTGCTTTGAGGATGCAATCGCGCGCTCGGCTGCTGAGTAGAAGACCGGCGCCTGAAACAATGTTTTCTGGTAGGCCCTACCCTCCGGCGCCTCTTCCTCCGGCTCCGGCCGCTGAATTGTCAGCCCTTCGCTCTTGTAGAGATCAAGCGCCGTACGATCGCCGCCCAGCCGTGCCGCCCTGGTCTCGTAGCGGGCTGCCATAAGCGCCGCATTGGCCTGCGCCTGGTCCTCCGGCATGCCGGCGGCGCGTAGCTGCTCGAGCGCGTCGTTGAGGACTGCTTGCGTAGGGTGGATTTCCGGGGCGGCCGGCGCTTGCTCTTGCGGAGGCGCTGGGAGCGGTTTTTCGCTCGCGGTGATGCCAGGCACCTCCTCGAGCGGAATTATCGCATTGGCGACCTCTGGACGCGGACGGGTAAGCCCTCGCATGAGTAGATCCTCGGGCGAGCCGGATAGCGGCAGCCCGCGATACCTACGCAACAGGTCGGCGAGCACTCCATGCCCGCCCATGAAACCGGCGCCCATGCCGGCCGACAGCACGACCGACTTAAGCGCATCGGCATAGGTATAATCCTGGCCATCCTGGGTTTTCAGCCACCAGTCGGCCGGCAGCAACGCCGCACCACCGACCGCACCCTGGGCGGCTCCTACGCCCGCCCTGACGCCAGCGCGTGCCATCAGGCTCTCGCCGGCCTTAGCGATCAACTGGCCATAGCGGGCCTCGCCCGTAACCGGGATCGAGAAGGCCGCGGCATTAACCAGATCGATCATGCCCACGCCCATCTGTGTGATGAAGCCGAGCGCGCCCGGCAAAAACCCTTGCGGTCCGCGGTTGACCGCGGCGTCATAGGTCGCCTGCTCGTGCGCGTGATCGAGCATAAGATCGAGCACCGGCTGCCGAATGCTGTCCTGCTGCGGCAGATTGATGCGGCCTTCGAGACCTTCCTGCTTGATGCGCGCCTTGGCGTCGGTGATCGAAATGTCGGGCTGATCTTTCAGCCCTTGCATTTCCTTGTTGTATATCTCCATGCCGGCCGGCCCGGCTTCGGCCGCGCCGGCGGCCGCCAGCGGATCAAATCCATATTTGGCACCCAGCATCTGCGAGGCGCGCGTGATCGTGCGCACACCGCCCATGAAGGCCTCGCCGGCCTGCGCACCGAGGCTCTGTTCGAGCCCTGTGCTTAGATCCGCGTTCGTCAGCGGGAGCGCATACTCATCCGGCGTCGCAAAGCTCTCGGGCATCAGGGCGCCGGCGCCTCGGGCAGATTAGCGCTAAAGGCAGCGCGCCGACTTGCCGGAGTGCCGCCGAGTTGGGCGAGCTGGGCCCACGTCAGCAGCAACGGTCTACCGTTAGCGGTGCGAACCGGTGCGCCGCTTTTCCCGTCAATCATGTTGAGCCCATCGTTGTGAGGTGCCGTCACCAGGCGGCCGTTGCGGGCGAAGTTTGTAAAACTATCGATGCGGTTCTCCTGCTCGCTTAGGCCAATTACGTTGTCAGCAGGTACAACATCGAAGGGCCCGGCGTTGCGCGTCTTCAAAAAGTGCCCCGTGTCCTTTTCCATATAGGCGTGCATTTGATTGTAGCGCGCCTCGGCCTCGGCTTGGCTTCCATAGGAGGGGAATTTATCCCAGCCGACAGCATCGACACGCTTCATTGCGTCCTGCGGCGACAAAATCTTGCCGTTCCAAACCGTCGGAATGTTGTAGGTCCGTCCGTCGCGCTCGACTGTCGATTGAAACAGCGTCGAGCGGCTGCCATTGGCATTGTCGACGCCGCCGGCGCCGGTCAAATTTGCAAGGTGCCGCTGATAGAGATCGCGTTCCTGCGGCGTGAGATTGAGATCGCGCACCGCCTGATTAAAGTTTGACGCAAGGGGCGCCGGACCATTTGCCGCATCGCGCAGCTGTGCGCGCACGGCGAGCGTGCCTGCCTGCACATCATCGGCCGAAACTCCGGAGCTCTTTGGAATGCGCCAGGTGTCGCGAAACTCATTGCGGTTGCCGACCAGCGCGTTGAAGGCTTTGATCGAGGCGGTTGCCGCATCATCACCATCGCGCATGTAGAGGGCGGAAAGTTTTTCGCCGAGCCCGTAATAAGGCGTAAAATCCCGATCGGCCTGCGCGCCCACCATGGTGCCTTTGAACGGCGCCATTGCGTTGTTGAGCTCGCGGTGCATGTCGGTCAGCTTTGCGCCGTTCTCTTCGCCGATGATTTTTGCCGGCGTTTCGCCTTTATCGAGCCGCAGCAATCGCGCCATGGCGATTGGATCGGCGCCGGCGGCGATTGCGCGCACGATCGGCGCGATAGGCTTATTACCGTCGGCGAGCTGCCGCATCACGATCGGCCAATTATCGCCCCACATATCCGCGTCGTGCTGCAGGCGATTGATCAGGCTTAGCCTTGCCGCCGGGTCGTCGTTGTCGGCGAGACCCTGTAATTGATTATTGAGTGCGTCGACGCCGCCGCTTGAGAGCAGCTTTTGGCTCATCGGATCCACGCCGATGCGGGTCTGCTCGCGTTCCATCACTGCGGCGTAATTGGCGCGCGCGGCCTTCTTTTGAGCGTCGTTGGCTTTCGGATCGCCTTCGGTCTTCTGCAGGCCTTGATAGGCCGCCGTCACGTCAGGCAAATGGTTGATGGCGTAGCCGGCCGGATCAGCGTCGCGCTCTTTGTTGAGCCGCCCGATTTGCTGCACAAGCGCATCTTGGCGTTTGGCTGCGTCCTCCGTGTAGCCGGTATCGTGAATGAGCCCTTGCAGTTGCGGATCGTAGGAGCCGATCATCGCCTGCTGTTCCTGCGGCGAGAGCTCAGCCGCTGTCTTGGCGTCTTTTCCCAAGCGCAGCGAAGCCGTGTATTGCGCAAAAGCTTTCGGGCCGTCCTCGGTGCCGTAATGAAACACGAAGTCCTGCAGCGTCAGCGCGCCCTCGGCGTTGCCGGTGCGCGCCGCCTGGTCGATCGTGTCGTTGATGCTCTGCTTGAAAGCCGGATCCTTGGCGCGATCATTCTGGATCTTGGTGATCGTGCTTTCGATCATTTGCTGCCGGTGTTGCTGCTCCTCAAAACCGGGCCCAGGCTGCGGCTTGTAGCGCTCGATAAGCGCCTGCTGTTCCTGCGGCGACATATTACTCGCGGCTGCCACATCGGCGCCGAGCACCAAATTCTGCTTGTAGGTCGAGTATTGCGCGCGGCCCTCCAGAAAACCGAGGTTCTGCACGAAATCGTTTTCGGTGAGCGGCGTCGTCACTTTGCCGGTCGAAAACGCTTCCGAGGTCGAATCCTTGACCTGCTGGTTGAAAAGCACCTGTTGCTGCGTGTGATCGGCGCGCTCGACCGAAAATATCTGGTTCATGCGCGCGAGCGCCGCGGTCTGCTGGCGCGGGTCGTTGGCGGTGCGCGCGATCACGCGATTGAAAGCTTCCTCCTTGTCGGGCAGCGCGTGCCCGGCGGGAGCTTCGGCCTGCCCAAACCATTGCGCTTCGTCCCAGCGCCGGCGCGCGATCGCCTCGTTGGTCTGTCCGTTGACGTTGGCGTATTCGAGAAACTTCTGCTGTGCGCCCGCGATGTCGCCGGCGCGCACGCGCTCGCCGAGCCCGGCCTTCGTCCAGGCGTCGCCGGTATTGTGCGTCAGGCTAATCAGAGCCGCGCGCGTGCCGGGATCGAGGTTTGGATTGACACCGTCGACGATCTTGGCCTCGCGCGTGATCTCGTCGTTGAACCGCTGCTCGATCTGGTCATGCGTGAGCCGCTCGTCGGGCCCGCTTGCGTGCGTACCATAGCCGACGGTCCATTGCTTGACGTCCCAGCGCGGGACCGGATCGTAACCTTCGCGCCATTTTATCGCGCCGACGAAACTCGCCGGGATGCCTGCCACCGGTGCCGGCGGACCACCGCGCGGACTGCGTCCCGTCTCCTCGTCGGCCACCTGGCGCCCGTTGAGCTGGGCGTTGAGTTCCTGCAGGTGCGAGGTGACAGCGAGCACGCTGCCGGCGTCCATGCGGTCCTTGTACTTGTCAAAGACCGCCTGCGCCGTGTGCGGATCGCCACTCGCGCTTAAGGTGTCGACGATGTTTTTGACGTTAAGCCCGCGCCGTTTCTTGATCTCGGCGTTGACCGAGTCGGCGTCATCGATGTGCTTGCTCTCGAGGTTCTTGCGCACCTCGTCATCGGAGGTGTTTAGAAACGTATCGACATCGTTCCAGGTGCCGTGCTGCGCCGCTATTGCCGCCTGATTGCCATATTCATTGGCGCGATCAACCGCAGTCTTATCCTGCCAGGTGCGCCATTGCTGGTCGGCGTGATTGGTACCCCAGCGATAATAATTATCGATCAGGTAGCGGCTGCTTTGTGCGATCATCGCCTGCATGTGCAGGTTGGAGCCGGCATTTTTCATCGCCTGCTGATAGAGATCCTCGGTATCCTTCTTGAATTGCGGTAGGGCGTCTTGCGCGGCTTTGCCCTGCAGCTGGGATAAACTGTTGAATTTGTCGGTGAGATTTTTTGCGAGCCACGTATTGGTCTCGCTCGCGCTGATCTCGTTGGTGAGCTGCTGTTTGGCAGTAAAATAATTGAGTCCCGCGGCAGCGGCCGCTTCGGTACCGGCGCCGAGCTTCTGCTCGCCCTGCGCAATCAGGCCGCCAAATTCCTCCGGGTTAGCTTGGATATGTTCGTAGTCGTTGCCCGGCGCGCCAGTCGGCGCTACCTCCGGCACGGCATCGAAGGCAAAGCGAGCCATTAGGCCCCGCCGATCGTGGCAGCCGCCGGCTGACCGAGCTGCATGGCGGCGTAGCGGCCGCCGACGCTCGATGCGCCGGAGAGGAAGGTGCCGACGCCACCGATATCAGCGCCGATCGGCGCCTGCTGCGCTTCCGACGTAAGCAACTGCGATTGCGCGATATCGCTCACGCCGGAGACTTCGTAGCCGTAGGCCTCGCGTGCGGTATTCGACCGGATGGTGAGCGCATCGGTCGCACCCACCTTGCCCATCGCCTGCCGGACATTAGCCGCAGATCCGGTATTGACGTCGATATTGGAGGCGCCCTGTGCGGCCTTGGCGCTGCCCACACGCTGTGCGGTCTTCATGCCTTCCGCGGCGACTTTCGCTTCGCCGGATTGAGCGGTCCAGGTGGCATTTTGCTGAGCGATTAAAGCGTTATTACGCGCGACCTGCGCCTGATAATCGGCGGCGTTCGCCTGCGCTCGGCCTTGTTCGACCATGCCGCCAGCCGAAACCGCAGCACCTATTCCGCCGACCACCAAAGCTGCAAGCGGAAGTCCCATTTAGGCCTCGATCCAAAAACATCGAAAAAGCGCATTCTTCGGCCCGATCGGGCTGGGTTTATCAAGTATAAAACCCAAACCCTCAAGCAACCGGATTGCCTTGGGATAATCCGCTGCGACGTAGTTTTCGAGCCGTGGCTTGATCTTGAGCATGAGCGCGAGCTCGGCCTTGGCTATACGAAAAAAAGAGACCGGAACACGGTCGCAGACCGTGCCGGTCATCAGCCACGGTGCACCGGTGTCGGATAGAATCTCGCCGCCGATCCCCCAGATCGCCGCAACGACGCCGTCGACCGTGGCGACTTTCGGCGGCGTCAGGCTGGCGCGGAACGACGCGCGCAACACGCGCCGCGGATCCCGATTAAAAGCTGCTATCTCAGCGCGATCACCGGCTCGTAGCGTGCGTGCCAATGCGTAGACGTCTTCGATGGCAGCCAAGCGGATTTCAATCTTGGCTGCCATCGGTGCCTTTTAGTGCAGGGGCAAAATTGCGTCTGGTGTCTCTTGGTGTCGTTTGGCAGCCATCAGGGCACAGGCGTGTCGCCCGTCGCAAATTTCGGTAGAAACGCCAAAATTTGCATTGGCAACGGGAAATCCTGTTGCGCGGCGATCATGCCCGGTGACGCGCTCTGCCCCGGCGTGTTCCAATCGTCATCGATCGGAATGTAATGATCACCGGTAAACAAAGGCAGATAGGAATTAGGTCCGAGCTGGTTCTGCTGCTCGGGGATCAGCGCCATCTTGCCCCACGGATAATTGCCCCAGGGCACGTTGGCGCCGTTTTCTTGCGCCGAAGCGTTGGGCTGGTTCGCCCCCAGCTTGACGCCGCGGCTCTTTTCGATGCGCACGGTGACGCCGATCACTTTCTTGCGCTCGTCCTGGATCATCTCGCCTTCTTTTTGCAGGTGCAGCGATTGCACCTGTGCCTGGAACGGGAGGCCGACGGTCACGGCGCTCGCCGGAGAGGCAAGCGCGATCGCGCCGTTCGTCACAACGCTCGGCGGGATAACCGCGCCGTCGGCCAGCCCGGTCACGGTCATGCCCTCGAGGTGATTGAGCCCCGTGAGCGTTGTGACCGGTGTTGCGATGGTCCAGCTGCCGGCGGCAGCCGGGAGCGGCATCTGCGGCAGGTTCGACGCAATATCCGGCGTCAAATTCGTGATATTAATCAGGATGTTACAGATTAACTGTGTGGGGGAAACAAAGGCGGCGACCACCGCCTTGCCGCCGCCCATGCGGATGATCTGCCCGGGAACCCCGGTATTGACCCCATCGAAGACCGCGGCCGACGCCGTAAAAGGCACGCCTTGGCCGGTAGCTGCCCCGGCCGTGAGGCTGGCGGCCGGCGAGGTCATAGGGAGCGCAACGCCGGCGTCGACGCACCAGCAGGCTTCCGCATTGAACCACAACCTGTTGTCGAGACGCTCGACAAAATACCCGTAGGCATTTTTACCGGCGATGAAGCGCTTGACCACGATATAGACCGCATCGACCGGCGGCTCGGAAGCGACCGCGACCGAGACCACCTGGCCATTGGTGTCATGGCGCGCCCAGGCGACGAGCTCTTGTTCTTTCAGGTAGGTGAGCGAAAGCAAAACGCCGTCGTCGCGTACCGCCCACACAATGCGGTAGGGCGAACGGGCCCAAGCCCATTGCACGAGCTGGTGGCCATCGAAAAGATGGTTAGAGAGCTCGGTGAGGTCATCACCGGCATAAGTGTTCGTGAAAAAGTTATAGACGTTGTCGCGCACCGCCGAATCAAGTGCGTCGACATAAAGAAAATGCGCGCCAATGCGGATCGGCGGCAGCGTCGGCGAAAAGCCATAGCTTTCCTGCGCGGTCGCATTCTGGCTTGCCGGGGTGAGCGGCGTGGCCGGACCGGAAGCGCCGGCGAGCTGCCAGCAGTCGAGCCCGGTGCAAACGATGAGGCCGCCCGGCATCGGCAC
>Ga0181536_10003230_pt1 | contig 17827 bp, 21 predicted proteins | sample PEATcosm2014_Bin_41_FD_121105 | JGI IMG/M metagenome (GOLD analysis project Ga0181536, IMG submission 121105) | Peatland microbial communities from MTU Mesocosm Facility, Houghton, MI, USA - PEATcosm2014_Bin17_60_metaG | ecosystem: Environmental > Terrestrial > Soil > Wetlands > Peat | place... | reverse complement strand
TGAAGTAAACCCTCCTTGGCGATGCTGTCCGCTAGGCCGGCCAGGTCGCCCATGTCCTGCCGAAACCGATTGCCTATGTGAATCGAGGCGCATTCAACCTCCCTGCCATGCCACACGTTCACTGGATCAGTGGGCGGGACCGCGCCGTCTTGCGTCTCTACCTCTACTATGTTATTCATAATCAGCCTCTTTTTGTTTCGTCATCCTTGTTACGATTGGTAGAACATTGTCATCGGTGCTCCAGATGTGACCGCTGCTCACCGAGGACCTGCCCGGTGGCTCGCAGACCAGTGCCATCGGCGCGCATCGGGCGAGTGCCATCCTTGCCACCCCAGCCGTGCAAGCTGGATACCGGCGCCTCCGCAGTCAGTTCGATGTGCCGGCGCCGCCCCGCGCCTCGCCATTCGCCCCAGCCCCGCGCCACGAGTTGACCGGCCGCGCCACGAGAGACTTGCTTGAGTAGTAGACCACCTGTCCGCACGTCCACCAGAGACACTTGTCTCGCAGGCGGCGCCGGCGTGCCGGCGTTTGACCCCGGCCTTGCGGCCGGCGGAGAAGGTGTCATGCCGCAGCCCCGCCTCCGGGTTGTGCTGCGACCCACGCCTCTAGCGCTTCGACGTCGTAGCGCACGGTTCCGCAGAGCCTCCGCCAAGGCGGCCCCTTCCGCCGGAGACGCCAGCCCTGCAAAGTCTTGACCGACAGTCCCCACATCGAAGCAAGATCTCTCTCCGACAGATAGAGCGCCCGTACAGCCGGCCTTGCGGCCCGCGGATTCACGTCCATGTTCTCTTCCTTTCTGTTTCGCCCATTCGGTACCATGCTATACTTGTGTGTACCTGCTAATCACGCAGAATCGAATACACTATCGAATACACAAGAATGCGGCTGTTGACAACGAAAAACACGGGTGCCACAGACTACTGGCACTTCCCATGGTTCAGGTATCCGGGCGAGTGCAAGCTCGAATGGAAGGCCCCTATCTTCATGGCGTCACTGTTGCGGGAAAATCCGGGCTTGAAAATGCCTTTCATCCGGAGACCTGAAATGCAGCCGGAGATTTATTACCCGCTTGAAATCAACCCCGGAATTTCGCGTGAGTTCTCCGAGCTTAAGGACCTTGACGGCGCATGTGCCTTCGCAAACAAGTTCGGAGTACTGGGGCTTGAGAGCGTACCCAGGTATGCCGGCTGTCTTGAAGAATTGCATACGAATGGCGAGAACGTGAACGACTGGCGCAGCGAAGCCACGCAGTTGAAGCAGGTTTACGAAGTCTGGGATCTTGCCGCTTGCGATGGCGCTTCTGACCGCAAATCAGTGATCGAGGCGGTACGCGGATTGCGGGAAATCGTCACCCTAAACGAACAGGGATGCCCGATCCTACTCCCGAAAGCGGGCCATCTCAAGGAACCACGCGGGAGCCGTTCTTCCGTTGGCAGCCTGAAGCAGAACGTACTGTTCGGTCTCGCTAAGCAGTTTATTGCTGAGCGTTTCAATCACAGAATGGTCCAGATGGCATCGCCAGCGCTCTTGCTCGATGCCAAAGGAAACCTACGCCCCTACAACGTGCCGGCGAGTCTACTTGCCGCCCTGTGGCTTGAGTTCGGACAACTCGCCTCAGGTGTGAAAAAACAGAAGCTCTGTGAGAGTTGCGGTCGGTGGATGGACGTTACTGGATGCCGAAGCGATAAACGCAAGCACCGGAATTGCATCCACCGCGAAACGATGGCGCGGTACCGGGCCGGGCGCGCCCCTTCGCCGATCAGGGCAGCATAGGCCAACAAGCCGCCGACCGGCGCGCGCCTACTTTGGGGGATTCTTTGACGTGGCAGGCCAAAAAAGCTAGGTAAAATTGAGGAAACGGCGGTAAGCTATAATCGCCGTAACCATTTGCAACGATGGAGCTTAGCTCGTGTTTTCAATATGATGCAAAACCGCCTCGATCTGACTTTTAAGCAAAGGGTCGCGGGTTCGAGTCCCGCCCGGCTCACCAGTATTACTCTTTTCATATCAGTTAGTTAACAACCTCCGTTTTCCCGTGTACTCCTGGCGTACCTCTCGTCTCGGCGTGAGCGATCGCTATTTTTTCTGGACAGGTGAGGGCAAGGCGGACACCGCGGCCGGCAATTACCGCCGGAGCCTTCGCGGCTTATTCGCACTGGCTTGCCACGTATCACCGCGAGGACTTGGCGCTGGCGCTCGCGCGTGCCACCCGTTACCGCGCTTTCTCCTGGTCCGCGGTGGAGCGGATCCTGGCGGCGCAAGCACGTCCCCGATCCGGATGGGAATCACTGCAGGCCGAGGCGCAGGACCAACTCCACGAGATCCTGCGGCAGTCTCCCGTATCCACTCGATCCACGGCGGAGTATCAGGCGCTGCTGGAAGAAACGGCGACCCACGATGAAACCGACGAAGACGACGATCCCTCTGCGTGACCGGTGTTTGAGTCACTGCGCGACCTTAAGGATTCCACTGGAAGGCGCATCGCTGGACGAGTTGTTGTCCAAGGCGGAGAAAGAGAGCCTCTCTCATCTTCACTTCCTCGACCTGCTGCTGGGAACGCAGGCCGACGCGCGCCGGGAACGCGCCGTCGCGAGACGCATCCGAGAGGCCCATTTTGCGGACAGCAAGACCTTGGAGGGGTTCGACTGGCAATTCAACCCCAAAGCCTTCGACCGCGTGCAGATCGAGGAACTGGCTACCGGAGATTTCATCCGGCGCTGCAATAACTTGATCATGGTCGGCTGGAGCGGAATCGGAAAGAGTCACATCATTCAGGCCTTGGGGCAGAAGGTCTGCGTCCAGGGCTACCGCGTTTTGTATCGCACTTCCGCCGAGTTACTCTCTGATCTGACGGCTTCACTCGCCGACAAAACTCTGCCCGAGCGTCTGCGCTATTATACGCGCCCAGACCTTTTGATTGTTGATGAATTCGGGTTCGACCGCATCGAACGAACCGAGTGCGCGCAGGCCGCCCACCTTCTCTACAAGATCATCGCTTCACGCAACCAGAAGCGTTCCACAGCGCTCGTGACCAACGTAGACTTCGACAAATGGGGAGAGAATCTGGTCGATGGCCCGCTGGCGATGGCTCTCCTCGACCGCCTGGTCGAAAGAGCGATCATCCTCAAGATCAAAGGCAAGACGTACCGCACCCCGCTGGTCAAAAGCGAGGACAGTCCGGCCTGAGAGAAGAACGCAGTCGTTCCTTCTCCATCCCTACGCCCACAGGCGGCCAGAGCGTAACCCCACACCTGGCTCCGTCTCGACCGCCAAACTGGTACCCTTTTTCGCCGCCACCGACAGTTCATTGGGGAGTCTGGGGAGGTCATAACGCTATCGTAGCGGTAGGCCGCTTCTTTTGCCACGGTGGCTGCGAGTCCTGGCGCTCGCGGGCCCGAAGAAGCCCTCGGCACCACCCAGGGGGCGCCAGTTCATCCACTCCATTTTCGCTCCATTAAACATCGCCGACGCGAGGCGCCAGGGCGGCTTCAACGCGACGGTTCTGGAAGCACCGGCGAGCAAATCGGCTCCGGCACCCGCTGGCCGGGCTTCTTTCTCATACGCACGATGTGCAGTTTCTGGTCCGGGCACAAAATGGAAAGGTTAATATAAATAAAATCAATGACTTGCGACGTGGCCGGGGTGCATTGTGGAAACAGCCGCCGCCGCGGGGGGTATCCACGCGCGGCCTATGGCTCGCACACCACCCGCGCCAGTCGTCTGGGAATGGTCATCGCGTCGAGCAGCGGGCGCCCTCGCAGCGAATGAAGCCCTGGTCTCGGACGGAATCTCGTCGCCGATCGCGTCGCCCATCCGCAAGCGGGCGGTCGCGGCGACGAACAACGGGCGGCGGGCACCGGAAGGGCCGCCGGCACCCGGGCTGCGAGAAAGCGCGTTATGGCCACTCAACCCGGCCATCCGGAAGTTATCCCCCGGCACAACTGCGCCACGGGCGTGCAGGCAAATGGCTGCGCGGCGGCATCCCGGAAGTGACCGCTTGCCGATGTTCCCAGATCACGGGACCCAGAAAATGGTTCGCCGTCGCTGGCCAACACTGCGCAACCCAATCGATGCGGGCGCCTTCCGCCCACCACGCATCCCCATCCGCAAGCAGGCGGTTGCTGCGACGGACAACGCGCTGCGGGCGCCCGGAACGGGCGATGGGCGGCTGGGTGTCGCTGGATGTATCCTAACGGGAGCCTGGAATGCTAAAATCGAAACCTTGGACAAAGTCGTCGTTTTTTCCAGGGATCAACGGTCCAGTCTGGAACGTGGAGGCGCTGAGTGACTTTTTTACGAACCAATCCTACAACTGCGCCACCATCTGCGATGGCGCAGTCGCTGATTCGGCTTATGGTGATCATAGCGTTCGGGAGTTTCTGCACTCTCGCACTGCTCCCGTTAGCTAACACCGTTAAACTCGGCAAAGCGTGGTCAGGCTCGTTCATGGCCACGGCCGCCTTCCAGCTCTGCCTTGCCACGGCCGCGACCGTGGCTTTTTATCATGCGCTAAAGAAACTTGCGCCTTTCATTGACGCCAGCTCCCAAGCCCAGGCGAGATTCCTCGATACCCTGAATGCGAAGTATGCCGATGCCGCCATTCTCTTTTCTGCAGCACTTAGTCTTTTCCTCGAACTCGGCATTATAAGATGGCAATCCTCGATTTTTCCGTTTTTCGCTTTTTATAAGAATTTCAGTCTCCTTGCGTGTTTTGTGGGCCTCGGCTTGGGTTATGCGCTTGCCGCGCGGGACCGCATTCCGCTCGTAATTGTGCTTCCTTTGCTCGCCTGGCAGTTTACCTTTATGCCCATTGTCCGGTATGGGAAGGGGCTCCATCTCTTGACCATTCCGTTCCGTGAGCAGCTCACTATGGGATTCTCCGTCGGCACCTTGTCGCACATACTATTCCTGTATGGGTTACTTACCATTGTTTTCCTGATTTCGGCTTTAACTTTCATGCCCGTAGGGCAGCTATGTGGCCGGCTTATGGAACGCCGGGGCAAGTTGCGGGCGTATGGACTGAACTTGCTTGGCAGCTTACTCGGCGTCCTTCTCATGCTTGTGGCGAGCTTCCTGTGGACGCCTCCGCTCGCCTGGTTCGCGCTGTGTTTCTTTGCAATTCTGTTGTTTACGTTGAGAACGCCTTCTTTAATGATTGCCGGATTTTCCTTCACCGCGGTCTGCACGATTGCCTTGGCGTGGCCGGTTAATCCTCTCTGGAACCGAGTCTATTCCCCCTACCAGCTGTTGGAAATTGGGCGCGACGAGGATACGGGCCTCACGATGATTAATGCCGCGGGCCACTACTATCAACGCATTTACGATTTCTCCGATGCACAGAGTACCCGCTGGAGCAAGATTCGGGGATACTATGACTTCCCTTACAAGGCCCATCCCACGCTGGCGAACGTCGCGGTTGTGGGTGCCGGAACAGGGAATGACGTCGCAGCGGCTCTGCGCTCCGGTGCCAGACACGTCGAGGCAATTGAAATTGACCCAGCCATCCAGTTGACTGGCCAGTTGAGTCACCCCGAGAAGCCGTACGGTGACGCTCGGGTTCATGCAGTAATCAATGATGCCCGCTCCTTTCTTAGGACCACGGAGCAAACGTTTGACCTGGTCGTCTACGGGCTGCTCGATTCGCATACGCTACTGAGCCAGGGTTCGAGCGTGCGTCTGGATTCGTTCGTTTACACCGTGGAGGGCTTGCGTGAGGCTCGGGCTCGGCTGAAATCCGATGGCGTGCTTTCGCTGTCGTTCTCCGTCTTATCGCCTGCCTTGGGCCGCAAAATCTATCTCATGTTGCAACAGGCATTTGACGGAAGGCCTCCAGCTTGCGTGGAGGCCGGCTACGATGGCTCGATTATTTTCCTGGAGTCGAATGACGGGAAGTGGGCGCTTCCTCCAAAACTGGTGGCAGACGCGGGCTTTACGGACAAGACGGTTTTTTATGCCGATTCATCGCTTCATGCTGACGTCTCGACAGACGATTGGCCGTTCTTCTACATGCCACAACGCATCTACCCCGTGTCGTACCTGATCATGGTATTCCAAATACTGGTCCTATCTCTCCTCGTCGCTGTAAACTACTTCCCGGAAAGGCCGAAATTCAGTCACCTCTCTTTTTTCTTTCTTGGTGCCGGTTTCATGTTGATCGAAACTAAGGGAATCACGGAAATGGGCCTGACCTTTGGTAATACGTGGCAGGTAATCGGCATTGTGATCGCAGGCATCTTGACAATGGCGTTTCTAGGGAATTGCGTGGTTCAGTGGCTCAACATAAAACGTCCTTCGGCTCCCTATTTTTTCTTATTCGCGGCACTGGCCGTTGGCTGGTATGTCGCACGGTCAGGCGGGTTTGCCTCCACGCCTTTGGGGCGCCTGGAAACCTCCATTGTGCTTACCTTGCCGTTGTTGTTTTCGGGCATCGTCTTCTCGACTCTGCTGTCAAGCAAGGGACAGGTCTCAGGAATGATAGCGATGAATCTACTGGGGGCCATCTGCGGCGGCTTGTTGGAATATAACTCGATGTACTTCGGGTTCCGGTTCCTGTATCTGGTCGCGATGGGTTGTTACCTCCTTGCCTTCGTCTCAGGAGTGGCTTTTCCGAAGAAGGGCACCAAAGAACTTCCAGGCGCTTCGACCGCGATCGGTTCCGAAACCGTGTCTTAGAAGTCTTTCGCATTATGCAACCGTATTGATCGACCGTGGCCGGGCCGCCCGGAGTTGAGTGACTCGTCTGCGTTTGACCGCAAGGCATCCGGCCACGGGCGAAGCGCGCATGCCCATCCCTAATCTGGCGGCGCGGGCTCGATGGCGCGACTGACGGGCGAAAGGAATCTCCAGGCACCGCCAACGCCTGCAACCCATGGACACGGCGCCTTTCCGCACGTCGCCGCATCCCCCATCCGCCCGCCAGGCGGCGCGGCGGTCCGAGGCCGCGGCGCTCACGATGGCCGCGTCGAGGGCGGGACGGCCGATGGTGCATCGTGGAAGGGGCACGGCGCCGGCGCGGGCGGCGTATCGAGCGACCTTCAGCGCGCACCTCCAGCGCCAGTCGCCCGGGCGTGGTCATCGCGTCGAGCGGCGGGCGCACTCGCGGCGGATGAAGGCCTTCGTCTTAGACAGCGTCTCGTCGCAGATCACGTCGTCCATCCGCACGCCTGTATCCTGGGGACGGTGCGTATTCGTTCCCGGCAGTTGCGCACGTTGCCGCTGCGGCACCGCAACGAGATAATGTCTCCTTGGCCATGCTCTGGACACATAAAGCATTCTGGATGACGCCGCTCGCAATTGGCATCGTTCTTCTTCTTTTTTCTACCGCACTCTCCCACGGACTCCTCCATCGGGTGTACCAGCGCCAACTGGCTGAATCACGCCGGGAGCGGCTTTTCCTGGCGTCGATAGGATATTTCACCGCTGCCATGGTCGTGCGTGGAATCACCTTCGCCATTCACAATCACATTGGGCCTTTCCACGACGTATCCATGCACGGCAGGCATATCCATCACTTGGTATGGGGTATAGCTCTGCTCTTGGTGGTCGGCTACGGATGGCTTCTCCAGGTCGGCGCTGGCGCGGCACGCTCAAACGTGTGGGCCGCACGGACCATGTGCATGGCTTACGGAGTGGGCGCCGCGCTCACGCTGGATGAGTTCGCGCTGTGGCTCAATCTCAGAGACGTGTACTGGGAGCGGGAAGGGCGCGAGAGTTTCGAAGCGATGGCGCTGTTCGCCGCAGTGCTCTGCATCGGAATTTTCGGCCACCCGTTCTTTCGTGGGGTCGCCCGCGAATTTGCGGCGATCCTCCGGCGAAATCGCCATTGAAGAGCGTTAGTCGCCCCCCTGGCGGTCGCGGCGACGGAGCACGCGCGGCGGGCGGCGGAACGGGCCGGCCGGCATCCAGTGTGCGCGAAGGGCCAGCCGTGCTCCTGGGGTGCGGGCCGCGCCGGTCCGAGGTGGCGGCGCTCACGATGGGCCGCGTCGAGCGGCGTGATGGCCGGGCGATGATCACCTCGCCTGCCGAGGGAATCGGCTCAGCCTCCGGGGCGGGCACGCTTGGGGCCTCTTGGGGCGCTGTTTTCGGAAATTCCGCGCGCGCCGGAAGGCCCGCGTAGTCGGCGTCGTCGTCATGATCGTCCATAGTCGAGTTCCAGTTGCCGCCGCTCGTCCCGTTCGCGCTCGGCTGGCGCAAACGCCCGCGCTGCCCGTGCGGCGCCATGACGGGCATGATGACCGCTTCGAGTAAGGTGGCGCTCGGCGGCGGATGAAGGCGCCGGTCTGGCACAGCGTCTCGTCGCCGATCGTGCCGCCCATCCGCCCGCTGGCGCTCGCGGCGACGGACGACGGGCGGCGGGCGCGGGAACCGGCGCCAGCATAGCTACTTCCACGAGTAGCGCGTTTTCCGTTCATCTTGGTTGCACCCGGATGGTCCATGATCCACTCCAAGGCTGAGATTTCTCATGATTACGTCCGAGCTCTCTGTTCGGCAGCCCGTTTCAGCGCCATTAGCCAGTAGGTGTCCGCCTCGGTAAGCTTTCTTGGGGGATAGATCATAGCCATCCAGGGTCCATCCATAGACTCTTTTACGCTCACCAAGGTCTGATTGCAGGTCTCGGGCTTCAACTCCCACACGTGGATCGCTTTGGCAGTCAAAGCTGTTCCGGTCCAACTCAGACGGCGTTCTGGCTCGAATAGCTGAACCTGCGAGCGGATGTTCGTGCCCCCCGTCTTCCAGGAGAAACTGATACCACTCCGAATCGGTCCCGTTGCTGTCACGCTTTCGATTTCCTTCTGCCACTTTGGCCAAGAAGGCGCGTCGATCAGGAGTGCCCACACGGTTGCGGGCGGCGATGGCCGTTTTGATTGTCTTTCGCATGTTCTTTCTTCTTAGCTGGAAGCAGTTCCAATTTCCAGCATACGCACGCGTCACCCGAACGAGCAAGGCGTTCACGTGCCGACCTGACCGGGCGGCGTAGAAGATCGTCTCTTCAGGAAAAGGATGGGCGACAGACCGGAAGCGGTACCAATTGGCTGTATCGTCGCCATCCCCGTGAAGTGGCCGCGCGCCGACGTTCCGGGATTCGCGGCGCACTCGAAAATGGTACGCCATCCGCCGACTGACGTCGTGCAAGCCATGGATGCGGGCGCGTTCCGCCCGGCGCGCATCCCCATCCGCCCGCTGGCGGTCGCGGCGACGGACCAAGGGGCGGTGGGCGCCCGGAACTGGCCGCCGGCATCGGGCGGTGCGAGGCGCCAGCCATGCACCTGGGCTGTAGGCCGCGACGCTCCGAAGCGGCGCCACGCACAGCCCGATCACACTCATTTCAGACGCAGTCTTCCAATTTCAGATGAATGGCCCAAGGGCAGCCTGAATGACAACTTGCTGAAGGCATTGCAGATCAACTGCTGGTTCGGGCGTAGTGTGGCGGACCAGGCACACTCCGCTGCCCACCGGCGGTCGCGTCGACGCACCACGGGCTGCTGGCGCCGGAACTGGCCGCCGGCATCGGGCTGTGCGGCGCGCCGGCCGTGCACCTGGGCTGCGGGCGGGCGCCGATCCGAGGCCGCGGCGCGCGGGGCACGTCGAGTGGCGCGATGGCCGGTAGTGGGGCATCGCGGAGGGAGCACGGGCGCCGGCGCGGGGCCTGCTAGTGCACGCTTCGCCGTGACTCGCGACGGCCAGCGCTTCGCCATCATGTCTCGCGGCGCTAGCGACTACTCCGCCATCAGCGTGATGTTGGGTTGGAGTCCGCAATCGGCGGCGGCAGGGTGGAGGTTTACTTTTCGCTGTTCCCCGGTTCCTGACGTTGCTTCCATTCAGGTGTAAAATCGTCCCATGATATGGGACGAGCGCATCAAGCTCTGGTGCTCGGCGCGGCGTGGATGTTCACGTCGGCCACCCGGCCCGAACGGGGCTATGACCCCGAAAGCGGCGTGAACCCGCCTCAAACAATCGGGCATGTTCGGGATCGTTCGCGGGGCCAACTCCATCATCGCTCTCCGATGCTGTCGACCTCAATGGCCGCTTTGAGGACTATTGGGAGGCGCGTCGAGCCGCTTAAGTTCAACTTCTATGTCGCACGCCCCAAGTCTAAGGCTTACGCTTATGGGGGACCGCCCCACAAGAGGCATGGCGTCGTGCTACGGCTCGGGCTCGACTGGAGGCGTCGCATCCGTGCCGGTGCCGCCAATCTGCATGTGTATGTGGCCGATATGCGCTTCGCGCCCGTGTGGACTAGGCAACGGATCCGAATGGTAGTAATCGGGATTCATGATGTATCCGCCTCCGCCAATGGTTGAGGGAGGGGCGGACTGCGGCCCCGTTTCGGTTTTGTCGGCGTACTGTTGCAGCGCGAAGTTGTAAACGTCCTGGAACACTCTCCGTGCCAGGTCTCTGCCCGCGGGTGGCAGGGGGTCCAGGCGATACATGAGAGTCCCGTCGACTGGTGGCCAATTCTGCCCCGCTGGCAGCCGTCTCTTGGTCGCCAGATCAGTGTCCGGGTCGTTTAGGTCCCACACCTGCATCTTGCCCCAGTCGTTATAGACCGTCACCGTTCCCGAGTTGCCGGCGGCGCCGCCGAAGTCAATCGCCCGGCCTTGCCCGTGACAGTCCGTGCGTCCGCCTCCGCCGCTGATTCCAATGTGGTAAAGGCTCGAAGCAAAGTAGTTGTTTTGGAGTATTTGGGCGAGCCGCCACAGCCCGACCGCGTTGCGGACATCGAGAAGTGTCAGGTCAAGGGCCGAAGACACGCCGGCCACCTGGTCGTTGGTTTCAGGCATTAACCCGTTCGGCCCCACGCCATTGATCATGAAAAGGGTCACGTCACCCACTTTCGAACTCATCCCGACCAGTTGCCCCACCAGGGGGCTGGCCACCTTGCAATTGGCCGCATTGCAAACCGTCCCGGTGTGGTTGAAGGTTGGCTCGGGAATCAAACGGATGCTGCCTTGGCGATGCAGGCAAAGCAGGGCGTCACGGGCTTGCCGTCGGGTCAGCGAGCGGGCCGGAATGGAGTCATATGTGTCGGTGTACCGGGCCAGGCCCGCATCCTGAAGGATCATGGTGACCGTCGACGGGGTTCCCTTGGTGAAATCGAAGTTCTGCGAAACCTCCCCGGGTGTAACCGGCGTGCTGGGGCTGGCAGGCGCAGGCCCGTAGTGGGGCGAGCGCACTTTGACGGTCACCTGGTTATTGTTGGTCGCCACCTTGGCGTCGTACTCGGAGTCGAGGATATTGAAGGTGATTGTATTGGTGGTTGCGCCGGTCGTTTGTTGCCGGAGGTTCCACACCTCGACTTCGGCTCCGTAGATCTTGCCTCCATCGGGGGTCTGGACGAGAACCGTCAGCGGCGTGCCGCGAATGCTCACGCCGATCGACGCCGTACCGGGGGGAGTGGCTGCGCCTTTCAGCCCCGTGGCCCGCGTAACCGGTTTGCCGTTATTCATGGTTGCTCCGGGAGCCGTACAAAGCCGGCTCCTCCGGAAGAATTGTACCTCACCGCATGCGTAATATCCATGCGGACCGAGCGCGTGGAATGCCGTTCCGGCGCTACGTTGACCCGTTTGACGATTTGCTACCCCGGCGTCGGTGCAGGCGAATCCGGCGGAAGAGAGTTGTCCTGCAGAGTGTGGAACGCAGCACCATCGACAAGGACCGTTTCGGTTCCGTCGGAGCCGATGTAGCTAAGCGAATACAGATCGTTAGTGGGGACAGAGTCAAAGTAGACATCGACGGTGTTGCCGGGGGCCGGGTTGGCGTGGTAGTCATTGGCTATGACGATCGTTCGATTGTATCCGCTCGCTTTTCCATAGAGGCGCAACTTTCCGGTTTCAACCTTAGCCTGATCTTCTGTGATATCGATGCGCACCCACAGAGCTGACGTTGCCCCGGAACTGCTGCTTGACCGGGACGAAAGACTGCTGCTCGATCGGGACGAGGAACTGTTGCTCGACTGGGACGAGGATCTACTGCTGGACTGGGACGAGGAACCGCTGCTGGACGCAGATGTGGAACCACTGCTGGACGCAGACGGGGAGCCACCTTTAGACGCAGACGAGGGGCCACTGCTTGGCGTGCCGGTGCCCCCCGACGAGGGACTCCATGACGAGCTTGGCTCTGGCGGCGACGCTCCGGCGCAGCCGGTGACCGGATCTCCCACGTTCCCCTGTCCGGCGTTAGCGTCCGCGTCGGCTGCCGCGGCGTCCAGAGCCTGCGCCGAGGTTGGGTCGGGAGACATAAAACCAGGATTTCCATTTTCGCTTCCTGGCTACCGTTGAGCTTATCACGGGGCGGCGATGCATGTGGGTGTCGTATCCCGCTGCCGAAACCAAACCGGCTTGACGCAGAGCCGGGAACGGGTAGCCCAACCGCGTCAGCCAGCCGCGCAAGCAACCGCCCGGAGCGTAACCCATGCGCATGTGCTCGATGACTTCCGGCGAGCGCAGTCCGCGGTAGTGCAGATAGGCAACCGCCTCGGCGTGTCGGTGTAACTGCGTGCGATAGAAACTCGCGGTTTCCTGCAGCAACGGCGCCAGGCCGTGCCATTGCGGATATCGGCGCGGACCAAAGCTATCCACCAAGAGCGCAAGGTATCCCCTTTATCCCCTTTTGGCCCAGAATTCGCCCCACTGGTTGTGCCGCTTCGAAAGCATGGTTTTTGCGGTCTTCGCTCGGGAAATGAACGGTCTTGATGTCTGCGGCGAACAAATAGCCGGCCAATGCAATGAGCGAGCAAAAGATTCGCATGTGTATATAGTTTAAACATCCTGGAAGCCCTCGGCAGGTGTCAAGCACGTTAAGCGGAAACACCTACCGACAAGGCCGGACGAGCAGCGCTCGCTTGAGGACATCGTCAATGCTCACTGCCGGGGTCAGGGTGATAGCATCACGAATGTATTGCGGCAGCTCTCCGGTATCCTTCATGTTGTCGCCGGGAAGCACCACTTCTTTCACGCCGGCTTCGTAGGCCGCCCGTACCTTTGCCTGAATCCCGCCCACGGGAAGCACTTTGCCCATTATGGTGATCTCGCCCGTCATGGCGAGGTCGTTCCGGACAGGCCTGCCGGTGAGAGCCGACACAATCCCGGTCACGATCGAAATTCCCGCCGAAGGACCCTCCTTGGGGACGCCCATAAACGTAGCCAGAATCGCGACATCATAGTTGTCGCGCCGCTCCTCGGTGATGCCCAACAAGGCATGCTTCGCTTTGATGTATTGTGCCGCCGCCTCAATGCTCTCCCGCATCACGCGTTGAATCGAGCCGAGCGGGACAATCCGGCCATGGCCTTTCGTCGCCTGCATCTCGAAGTGGAGAATGCACCCATGGTCGCCCTCTACGGCCAAGCCGATCACCTCGCCAACGGACGGCTTGGACGGCAGCGAGACCTTCTGTACACGGTTCGCGTCCGGCAGTGTGGGGACCACCACCTTGCCCGAGGGAAGCATGCGCACGGCAAGCCTGACGCGGTCGTATTCACCCGGCGCCATCAGGTGCAACTGCTCGCGAATGCGCTGCCGCAACTCGCAGGCAAGCTGAAGAACCTCTTCCAGGTCTTCGTCCGAGACCTTTCCATGAGGATGCAGCAACTTCAGGAAACCCGATGCGGCTTTGTGGACCGCTCGCTGGTCGCGACCGGAGACACCCTGGGCGGTCTTTGCGCTTTCGATCAACTCGAAACGCGTTCGGAGCCCGGCCAAAACATCTATCCGGCGCAACTCGTGCATGATCTCGCAGAAATAATCGGTGATGAAACCGTAATCTTTCGAGTAACTTCCGGGGCTGAGTTTGGGGATCTCCCAACCGGGCAAATAAGCATGGATTCGATCCAGGAACGCGATCACCTGCAGGAAGGCGGGCAGCGGCTCGAACAACTGGTAGTACTTCTCGTGCGGCAACTGGCCCTGCACGTCGAGGTTCCCGGCGCTTAGGCAGTCGGCGGCCCGTGACCGTTCTCACCCTTGCCCGGCGGGGCTGGCCGAGCGGCCTGAAGTACGAGTATGCTCGGATCTTGCAGTTTCCTTCGAGTTCTTCACGTCTCTCCGCTTTTGTGTCGCACACCCCGGTGCAACCGCTTTCCTGCAAAGTGCGTCCATCGGAGGGAGAATAGAGGTGTGATCGTGTTGCGTCGTGTGTCCTTGGTTTGTGCGGCATTCGCCTTAGGGCCGCTTGCGAGCCCTGTCCTGCCGCAACTTGCCAATCCCTCCGCCGCCTCCATGCCTGCTCCTGCTATCGATCGGGACGGGCGAATCATAGTATTCGGCGCCGCTGTGAACCCGGACGGCACTCCCCAGGTTGTGCCGGATTTATGGATGTGGAACGCCGCTAATAACACCGTCCAGCGCCTGACAAACTACGCGAGCACCGGCGGTTCCTCCGCGGCCACCTCTTTTGCGCTCTCCGCGGATGGCACTCAAGTGGCATATGTGGAATCCCTGGTGGGCGGCATCGTGGGGGAGATCCACGTGATTGACACGGCCTCGGGCGCCGACAGTGTGCTGACCACCAACAAGCAGGGTTGTGTTCAGCCCCTGGTGACCTGTCTGGGTTGTTTCTCCCCGTGCGTGCAGAACCCGCACTTCGCGGCCGACGGCCGCATACTGTACACTGCCTCGGGCAACCCTGACATGTTTTATCTCGTTAACGCCAATGGACAAGTCACTTCGCTTCCGGTTTACTCCGGATACCTGGCCATGGGACCCCGGCGGGTCATCAGCAACAACGGCCTGGTGGTCTTCGTCAGTTCGGCGCCGTCGGGTCCCACTAACGCCGCCGCGCCTCAGGATGTCTACCTGATAAACCTGGATGGCTCCGGCCTTCGCAACCTGACGCAATTCCCCAATGTGAGCTTCTACGCGCAGGACGCCGTGATCAGCGCCAGCGGCGGAACGATTGCCTTCACCGGCAATGGCGGCTCGCCGGACGCCTCCGCGCCGCTCCAAGTCTTCGTCATTAACGCGGACGGGACCGGCTTGCGCCAACTCACATCCGGACCGGATGCCGCTACCAATCCCAGCCTGTCGGGCGATGGCTCGCTGGTCGCCTTTGTGCAATCCGGGCAGATCCAGGTGATGCTGGCGGATGGCAGCAGCCCGGCATCCAGCCTGACCGGCTTCCAATATTCCACCGCGCAGGATACCTTCATCTGTGACGACGCATCGCAGGTGGCCTTCACCATCGGCCCTGGCGGGGCGCGCGGCGCAATCTACGAAGCGTCTGTGACCGGCTCCGCGAGCCACCCTGTTTATGCTCCGGTTTCGGTCAATTCCGGCGGCGTGGAGGGAATCGCCTACTGGGAGCCGCCTTCGCCCGGCTCTTTCATCAGCCTCTACGGATTGAACTTCAGCGGCGATGAGCTGGTGGTGGCGAGCAGCTTCCCGCTCCCGGCTACGCTGAACAACGTGTCCCTGCTGGTGAACGGAGAGCATGTGCCCGTGGAGGCGGTAACGCCGTGGCAGATCAACGCCCAGCTTCCCCAAAACACGCCGCCTGGAAGTGTGACGTTCCAGGTGGTCGCGAACGGCGTTTCATCCAACACGATGACCGAACAGGTCCTATCGAGCGCACCCGCGGTCTTCGGCTTCTCCGAGCCAGGCGCCCAGGCGGGCACCAGCTATTGGCTCGCCGACGCGTTCCATGCCGGGACCGGCATACCCGCCGACGCGACGCATCCGGCGGCAGCCGGCGAGACGCTGGAAACCTATGGCAGCGGCCTGGGACAAACCTATCCAACCGTGCCCGCGGGAGAGCCCTCACCGTTTTCACCGCTGGCCTGGGCAACAGTCATCCCGGAGGTGACGATCGGATCCCTGCCCGCGCAAGTCGCCTTTGCCGGATTGTCGCCCGGCCTGGCCAGCGTCTACCAGATCGACGTGGTTGTGCCGGACGGCTTGACGCCCGGCCAGCAGACGCTCAACTGGACGTGGGACAACCGGGGCGCTTCCATTTTCGTGAAATAGGTGGAGGGTGGGCTTTAGTTAGCCCGCGCGGGACTTGCAGTCCCGCTCTTGTGGTGTTTTCATTTAACTTATGCCCGATCTCTTCTCTCCCTTGACCATTCGCGGCGTCACCTTCCGCAACCGCATCGCAGTCTCGCCGATGTGCGAGTATTCGAGCGTCGATGGCTTCGCCAACGACTGGCACCTGGTGCATCTCGGCAGCCGCGCGGTTGGCGGCGCGGGCCTGGTGATCACGGAAGCCGCGGCGGTCGGGCCGCGGGGACGCATCTCGCCCGCCGATCTCGGCATCTGGAAGGACGCGCACGTCGAAATGCTGGCGCGCATTACGCGATTCCTCCGGGAGCAGGGCGCCGTGCCGGGCATCCAGCTTGCGCACGCCGGGCGCAAAGGCAGCACGCGAGTTCCGTGGGAAAGCGCCGGTGTCGTTCCGGAATCCGAGGGTGGCTGGCAGACTGTCGCACCCAGCCCCATCCCGTTCGGGCCTGGAGAACCGGCGCCGGCGGAGCTGACCAAATCCGAGATCCGCGCGATCGTCGCGGCCTTCGCGGCAGCCACGCGGCGGGCCGTCGCCGCCGGATTCCAGGTTGTCGAGATCCACGCCGCGCACGGATACCTGATCCACGAGTTTCTCTCGCCGCTCGCGAACCACCGCGCCGACGAGTATGGCGGCGCGTTCGACGGCCGCATCCGGTTTGCGCTGGAAGTGGCCGCCGCGGCCCGCGCCGCTTGTCCCGATTCCCTGCCCCTTTTCATGCGCATCTCGGCCGTCGACTGGGTGGAGGACGGCTGGCAGATCGAGGATTCCGTCGAGTTGGCGCGCCGCCTCCGGCCGCTCGGCGTCGACCTGATCGATTGCTCATCCGCCGGAGTCGTACCGCATACCAAGATCCAAATTGGGCCAGCCTACCAGACGCCTTTCGCGGAGCGTATCCGCCACGAGTCGGGCATCCTCACGGGAGCGGTGGGGATGATCACCGAACCGCATCAGGCCAACGCTATCGTTCGCACTGGGCAGGCGGACATCGTGCTGCTGGCGCGCGAGTTTCTGCGCAACCCATATTGGCCGCTGCACGCCGCAAAGGCGCTCGGCGCCTCCCCCGCGGTCCCCAAGCAATACCGGCGGGCGTTTGTCTGAGAGACTTTGGCCGTTTTTAGTGGGGCAGGCCCTCGGCCTGCGCGGGTCCCATGGACTCGCTTTCAATTCAACGGTCTTGCGCGTTTTCCAGCCGGGTGACGCATGACCGGGCCACAAGCCGACTCCCCATTGCCAGACGCTTTTCCGGTCGTGGATGGCCACAAATGCGATGCCGTGCTCTGTCTCGATCCAGATCTGGTTGGTCGGGACGGCGCAAAGGGGCAGAGGTCCACGGCATAAGCATACTCAAAGCTGCCGCCGCCGCGCCCTCGCGCCAGTGCCGTCTACTGTACCGTGAAGCCATTAGGCAGCACGGCCTCCTCGGTACCGGTCGTGACCACGATCGAAGTGGGTCCCGGAACTACCCCTGAACCGACCGCGACCTGAACCGTCAGGCTGGTGGCGCTGGACACAACGATGCCTGAGGGTGTGATGCCCGGCGCCATCGTCACCTGCGTGGTGCCCTGCACGAAATTCGTATTGGCGCCACTCAGCGTCAATGTGACAGCCTGGCCAGGTGTGGCCGAGTTGGGAACGGCAGTCGCAATGATTGGCTTCGTAGGCCCCAGAAGCTGATTCAGCAAGCCGGTGACGATGAACACGGCCATTTGGCCCCGGGTCAATGACGTGTTGGGACAGTACATCCCCGACCCACAGCCCGCGGTGATCCCGGCCTCCGCCATCTCCTGGATAAAAGGGAAGAACGGACTCGACGGTGGCACATCGCTGAAAATC
>Ga0181536_10003225_pt1 | contig 17840 bp, 13 predicted proteins | sample PEATcosm2014_Bin_41_FD_121105 | JGI IMG/M metagenome (GOLD analysis project Ga0181536, IMG submission 121105) | Peatland microbial communities from MTU Mesocosm Facility, Houghton, MI, USA - PEATcosm2014_Bin17_60_metaG | ecosystem: Environmental > Terrestrial > Soil > Wetlands > Peat | place... | reverse complement strand
CCGGACGCGCGCTTTGACGCTAACCATCCCCATATCCGAGGTAGGAACCGTGTGCGTTAGGAGCGCCAGCACGGGTCTGTGCGGGGGGCAGTGGGCAACCGCTGTCCCTACCGCGACCCCTACTTTTTCGAAGCCCCGCCGGGAGCGGGCGCCGGCGTCTTGGGCTGGAACGCGGGATTGGGAAAATCGACCTTCGCCGCGGCGTTCACTTTGTTCATAAACTCGGTCAGATGCCTGCCCTTGAGGTCGTTAAAGACCTTGTCGCGGACATCTTTCAGGGGCCGGAAATCCACCACCTCGGCGCGCAGCAGGTAATAGCCGTTGGGCTGTTTGATGGGCTCGCTGGTTTCCCCCTGGTTCATCTTGAATACCACCTGGAAACCCTCGGGGATGTTGTCGCCGGGGTTGAGCGTGTCCAGGTAGCCGCCTTTGTCGCGGGACGTTTCATCGTCGGAGTTTTCGCGCGCCAGCTTCGCAAAATCCGCGCCGGCGCGAATCTGCGCCAGCAGTTTGGCGGCTTTGTCCTTGGCTTGCTCTTCGGTCAAGACCTTTTTGCCGTCCACGGGCGCCGTGGAGGGATCGCCGAAAGCAATGTAAATGGCGTCAACCTTGACCTGCCTGTATTTCTCCGTCTTGCTGGCCTCGTATTCCTTGACGATTTCTTCGGGCGTTACTTCCAAGTTCTGATAAGCGTTCTGCAACATCATTTGGCCCAGAAACGTGACCGTGTTGTAGTACAACATGTCCTTGATGGGGCTTTCCTGGTCCAGCTTTTTCTCCTTGGCCATGTTGGCAAGCTCGCGAGCCATGGCAAACTGTTTGACGAAGACCGCCGGATCCATGGCGATCTGTTGCTGCGTCTCCGGCGGGTTGGCGGCTACATAGCCGCGAAATTCTCCCATGGTCACGGCGGTGCCGTCGGGGAATCTGGCGATCACCTGGTTATCGGCAATTTCCGGACTGATCGAGACGCGCAGAAACTGGCCCCACGCAAGCGTTGCGCAGGCGAATAGAAAAAGGCTCAGGGCTTTCATAATGAAATGAGATATCTCATTTTATCATGCGGTAGGACGGGCCTCCCGGCCTGTCCCGGACGTCCCCGGCAGAGCGGAAGTTCTGTCCTACGATCCTCCCGTTTTCGGCTGGCTGGGAGTGCTGCGCGGCGCGCTGCGCGCATCGCCGCGTTTGATCTGGACCCGCCGCCGGCCCTTCTCCAGATTGGCGGAGGCGCGGTCGCGCGCGGCCTGGCTGATCTGCACGTGATTATTCACCGCCAGCGCACCCGCGGTCCTGGCCATGCGGGTAGCGGTTCCTTTGTGCTGCACCACGTCGGTCTTGCCTTCGATGGTGGCGACTCCGCCCTGCACGTGGACCGTGAACTTATCGGCGTTGATTTTCGACTTGGCGAACTTGGCGCGAATGACCGCTTCGAGCTGCGCATCGCTGGCCCGCGGCCGCGCCGGAGCGGCCGTGGCGGCCCGCTGGTGCACCAGCGGCGCCGGTGTGGGCGTGGGGCGCTGCGCGGCCGCCCAGCTAACGGCGCCCAGGGAAACGGCGATGGCCAAGGCTCTGATTGTCGGCATGAAAATACAGTTGCCGGGCGGCGCTGTTGTTCTCAGGTTTGTGCTAAAGTGAGGGTTTCTCAAGGCTTTACTTCTTCAATGCCCGAACAGATCCTGCTTCAAGGCAAAATCCTGGGCACAGAAGAGTTCCTTTTGGCCGGACCCGCCGAAGGACGTTCTGCGCGTTCCGCCGGCGAAGACCTGCTCGCCGGACGGTCTCAGTGGCTTGCTTTATTGTGCGAAGTGTTGCCCCGCGCCCTGCTCGCGGAACTCGGCCTGGCCCGCATTTTATTGGGCTCCAGCGGCGGCGGCCAGTTTCTCCTGATCCTTCCGGGAGAAGCGCGCGGCGCGGCGGACCGTTTTCTGGAAGCGGCCGGGCGGCAGATTTCTTCGCTCAGCTCCGGCGCCGCCCGGCTCATCTGGAGCTGCACCGATAACCTGGGCGATTGGGCCGTGATTCGCCGCCGCCTGAGCGAAGACCTGCAACGGCGGCGCTATGCGCCTTTGGCCGGCCACGCGGAGACCGCGTTTCAGCCATTTACGCGCGACGCCAACCCGGATGCCGACGCCTATTTCGCAAAGGAACTGGGGACCAAGGTGCGCGAGAGCGCGCGCATCGGCTGGTCGCCGGAGAATCCCGGCAAGGTAATCGCCGAGGAAGGCAAGCATAGCTGGAACCTCACCAGCAACCTTTCGCCGGACGGCATCATGCTGGCGCGGCATGCCGCGCCTTCCGACGACGGCAAACAGATCGCGCCCGTGCAGACCCTGGCGCGGCGCGCCCAGGGACGCTCGATTTGGGGCGTGCTGCGCGGCGACGTGGATAACTTCGGACTGCGGCTGCGGCGCGTTCATTCCATCGAAGAGCACGTGCCGCTTTCGGTGCTCTACAAGCAGTTTTTCGCCGGAGAGCTGGAAGTGCTCTGCTCGCTGCCCGAGTTCTGGCGCAAGGTGAGCATTATTTACGCGGGCGGAGACGATTTCGCGGTGTACGGTTCCTGGGACGCGCTGATCGCGCTGGCGCGCGAAGTGCAGCGCCTGTTCCATCGCTTCACCGAAGAGAATTTGAAAGAGTATCCGGGCGCCGAGGGCAAGACCATTTCCATGGCCATCGCGCTGGCGCCGGAAACGTATTATCCGCTGGCGGCGGTTTACGAAGAGGCCGGGCGCAACCTGGACCTGGCCAAGGCCGCGGACAAGGACTGCATCTACCTGCTGGGCCGCATTCTGGAATGGCGGCAACTGGGCGACGCGGCGGAGTTGAAGGATACCGTGACGCGCCTGATTCACGATTTCCGCATGTCCAAGCAATTGCTGTACAACCTGCGCAGCTTTTACCGGCGCGAGGCGTATGGCGATACGGCCTCGGGAGCCAGCGAAACGCAGCGCACCTGGCGATTCCAAAGGCGCTTCAACCGGATTCTCAGCGGCACGCGCGACCGCGAATTTCAAAAACTGCGCACCCACCTGATCAGCGAGCTGGTGGGGCGGAAATCCGCGGAAGTCAAGCTGCGGCCCGCGGGGCTGGTGGCCCTCGAGTGGGCCAGATTGGTGACAGAGGTTTAGCAAATGGCACAAGAGCAGGAGCAACGCAAGGAAACCCGACCCCCACGCGACGCCCGGGGTCCCAGCGATCGCGGTCCGCGCGGCGACCGGCCCGGCGGCGATCGCGGCGGGGACCGGGGAGGCGACCGCGGTGAGCGGCGCGGTCCGGATCGCGGCCGTCCCGAGGGACCGCCTGAAATCGAGCTCGAGAAATTGATCTCCGACAGCCTCTACCTGGATAACCACGCGCACGCCATCGTAAGCCGCATGCGCGACATGGATTCCGGCACCAAGAGCCAGTTGCGGCGTCTTTACAGCGCCGTGCGGCGGGCCGTCCGCGCGCCCGAAGGCGAGCGCCAGCACGAATTCGTCATGCTGCGCGCGCGCCTGGCGTACACCATCGCCCGCCATGGCTTGCGCAGCCTGGACCAGCTCGAAAAGCTGCTCCTGCAGGTAACGCGCAGAAACGATATCCGCGGTTACGAACGGTTCAAGGATCTTTTCGAGGCCATCGTGGCCTACAACGAGTAAAGCATGAGCGCACATACTTCCCAAACCGAGTTGAAACTCATCGGCAAGCTGATTCTGGAAGGCGAGATGACCTGCGAAACCGGTCTGCACGTTGGCGCGGGCAAAGGGTCGCTGGAGATCGGCGGCTCCGATAATCCCGTGGTCAAGGACGCCTTCGGGCGGCCGTACGTGCCGGGCAGCTCGCTGCGCGGCAAGATCCGCTCCCTGCTCGAACAATCCTCCGGTCTCGCGGTTCCCAGCGAGATGGTGTATCTTTCGCGCCGCAAGGGACAGGAAGTGCGCATTCACCAGAGCGACCGTCCGGACGACGAGATCTGCCTGTTGTTCGGCCGCAATCCCGGTCGCATGGAGCGCGTGCAGGGCGAGACCCTGGAGACTTCCCAGGCCACGCCGGCGCGCCTGGCCGTCTTCGACGCTCCCCTGGAGCCGGAGAGCATCACCGCTCCCATGCGCGAGAACCTGGATGACGAGCTGACCGAGGTCAAAAGCGAGAACGCCATCGACCGCATCACCGGCCAAGCCAATCCACGCACCCTCGAGCGCGTGCCGGCGGGCGCCCGTTTCAAAACGCGCCTCGTGATGGACGTGCTCTGCGAGGAAGACGCTCCCCTCTTTTTGCGCGTGCTGGAAGGGTTGCGCCTCCTGGAAGACGATGCCCTGGGCGGCGGCGGCTCGCGCGGCAGCGGGAGGGTCAGTTTCTCCAAGCTGCGCCTTTTGTGGCGCTGCCGCAACTACTACGCATCCGGAGCGGCGGAAAAGGAAATCTCCGCCGGCGCCAGCCTGGCGGCCATCCAAACGGCGGTCCACGAAGCGGCCTTTGCATTTCTGCGCGAGGAGTAATGAATCCGGGACTGGTCGTCAAACTGCGTCCCGCCGGACCCTGGCGCATGGGGCCGGATTCCGGCGCGCGCAACCGCGTGGACATGGTCTATCACAGCGATTCGCTCTATTCGGCGGTCACTGGCGCCATGGCGCGGCTGGGTTCGCTCGATCAGTGGCTGGATGCGACCGCGCGCGGCGCGGCTGCGGCCGTCTGTTTCAGCTCCTGCTTCCCGTTTCTGGATGAAATCGGTTTCGTGGTGCCGCCGCGGACCATCTGGCCTCCTTCATCGGCTTCCCTGATGTCGGCGCGGGTGCGCTGGAAGAGCGCGCGCTTCGTGCCGCTGGGAATCGTGCAATCCATTCTGGCGGGGCAGGCGCTGGACGAAAATCAGTGGGTGGTGGACGGACCCAGCGAATGCCTGGTGCCGGCCGGCCGTTTGGGACCGTTTCGCACCAGCCTGCGCGGCAACGCCGCCGTCGACCGCATGACGGGTTCTACCGAGCGCCACGCCACCGCCTGTCTGGAATTCCGCCCGGGCGCGGGTTTGTGGACGCTGGTCGCGTTTCAGGACGGCGATGCCCGCGCGCGCTGGAGCGAGCCGGTGAAAGCGGCCTTCCGTCTGTTGGCCGATAGCGGCTTCGGGGGCGAGCGCTCGCGCGGTTGGGGCCGCGCCGAAGCTCCCGAGTTTATCGAAGGTACCCTCCCCGAGATGATCCTTCCGCCGGCAGCGCCGGCTTCAGCCGGCCAATCCGGGCGCAACGCGGGAGAGCCGGAAAGGCGTCCAAGCCGGGTCCCGGAGCCGCCTCAAACCGGGTGCGGGCCTGCCAAGGTCGAGCCCGCCACTGAAGCGCCGCAAGTCGAGACTCAAACGGGGTCCGCGCCTGTGGCCGGGCCATCCCCGGAGCCCGCGCAAGCCGAAACCCAAGCGGAGCCCGAGCCCGCCGCGGAACCGCCGCAAGCCGAAACTCAAACCGGGTCCGCGCCTGCGGCTGTGCCCTCCCCGGAACCCGCTCAAGCCGAAGCTCAAACCGAGTCGGCGCCTGTCGCGGCCGGGCCAGCCGCTGAAGCCGCCCCGGCCGAAACTCAAACCGAATCCGCGCCTGTCGCGGCCGGGCCTGCCGCCGAACCGCCCCAAACCGAAACTCAATCCGAGTCTGCGCATCCGGCGACCGGGCCATCCCCGGAACCCGCTCAAGCCGAAACTCAAGCCGAGTCCGCGCCTGCGGCGGCCGAGCCATTCTCGGAGCCCGCGGAAGCCGAAGCCCAAGCGGAGTCCGAGCCCGCCGCGGAGCCGCCTCAAGCCGAAACTCAAACCCAGTCCGCGTCTCCTGGGCCAGCGGCCGAGCACACCGCCGCTGGCGAAGAGCCCACGCCGCCGATGCCGGAACCGCCGCCCACCGAAGCGCTAACCGCATCGGTACGCGCTCCGGCGCCGGAGCTTCCCTTCACCGGCGAAGCCGTGCAGCCAACCGAGCCATCCGCCGGCGCGGAAGCGCCCACGCCGCCAATCCAGGAGCCGCCGCCCGCGGCGCCGGAGCCGCCAGTCGAGGGACCGCCCGCGCAGTCGGCTCCCGCGCCCGGTCCGCCCGAGCCGGAACCCCTGCCTGCCGCCCCGGCGGGGCTTACCGCGCACTGGCTGCTCTCCCTCTTCGCGCCTTCCGCTTCCGATGCCATCGATTGGCGGCGCGGCAATTACACCGTGGTGGCGCGCGGCGGACGGGTGGAAAGCCCGGCCGGTTCGGGCGAGTTGAAAAAACAGGTCCGCATGGTGGCGGAAGGCTCGGTGGTGTACGCCGCCGGGACACCGCGCGGAGCCGCTCCCGATGTAGCTCCCGATGGCTTCGCCCATCCCGTGTTCCGCGCCGGCTTCGCGCTGGCCATTCCACTGCCGGAGGCCAGGTAAATGCGCTATCGCCTCACGCCGGTGACGCCCCTGCTGGTGGGCGATGGGCGCAAGCTCAGCCCCATCGACTACATGGTCTGGAAGGACCACGTCAACGTTCTCGACCAGTGGCGCATTTTCCGGTTGCTGGCCAAAGGGCCGCGCCTGGAAGGCTACCTGACGCAGCTCAAAACCGTCGAAAAGCTGGATTTCGCCTCGTGGGGCGGATTCGCGCAGAATTTCGCCGGCCGGCGCATTCCCTTCGAAAGCCCGGCCTACTCGGCTTACTGGAACCGCGCCTCGGGCGAGAGTTTGCACATTCCCACATTCGCCAGCGGCGCCTCGGGTCCGTATCTTCCCGCCAGCGCCATCAAGGGCGCGCTGCGCACCGGGATGGCGTTCGCCAACTGGCGCGAGGGCACCCTGCCGGAAGTGTTGGGCCGCGTGAAGGGCGAGCGCCTGCCGCGCCATCCCGGCGAAATCGCCGAAGAGCAGTTGCTGGGCGCGGGCGGCGTCAACCGCATGCGCCTGGTGCAGGCCGGCGATTCCGCGCCGGTGGCGAACCAGCAATTCAAGATTTACCTGCTGCGCACATCCACTCTGCAGGCGCGCGGCGCGGGCTTCGCGCTGGGATGGAAACAGAGCCCGCGGGGAGCCGTGGATGGCGCGCGCCCCGAAGACGGCACTCCGGTTTTCGCGGAAATGGCCGTGCCCGGGACGGCGTTCGAGGGAGCCTGGGACGAGCGCGCCTTCTTTCTGCAGCCGGATGTGCGGCGCGCCCTGCGCTGGCCGGAATCCTTCAACCGCGCCAAGCTGTTCGAAGCCGCCAACGTTTATGCGGCCGGTTTGCTGGCCCTGCAGCGCAACTACGCATCCTGGGCCGGTTTGGGCTTGCTGGATCAAAGCCTGGCCGCGCTGGAGCAGCGCCTGGCCGACGCGCGCCAGAAGGGCGCCTGCCTGCTCAATCTGGGGTGGGGCGGCGGCTTGCCGGCCAAGAGCGCCTGGCTGGACACCACCAATCCCGAATATCGCCAGATTCTGGAACCCTACGGCTTCTACAACCGCGCCCTGGCATCCAACCTGCCGTTTCCCAAGACGCGCCGCATCGTGTTCCTGAACAATCGCCCCGCGACGCTGCCTGGATGGGCGGAGCTGGCGATCCAAGAGTAGCCCCCACCAAGCCGGGACAGACGCTTTCGCCTGTCGACTTTTTCATTGCGTATTGATTTTTGCTGCGGAAAAGCTTACCATCTGAGGAATTCGCCGTTGTAATGCGAATCGGGGGATGTTATGAAACGCTTTGTTCCGCTGGGGATCATTCTTTTCCTGCCGCTGGCCTGCGTGGCCGCCGACGATTTCAAACCGCTTTCGGTAAAGCCGGGGCTGTGGGAAACCAAGAGCACTACCGACATCGGCGGCGCCGGACCGCTCATCCCGGAAGAGGCGCTCGCCAAGATGACGCCCGCGCAGCGCGCCCAGATGGAAGCAGCCATGAAGGCGCACCCCATCAATGGCTCGCACACCAATACCACGAAATCCTGTTTCACGCAGGACCTGTTGGGAAAACCGATGACTTTCGGCCAGGACAAGACCACCAATTGCAAGTTCGACGTGTCCCGTTCGTCCTCCAGCGTGCAGGAGATTCACATCGCATGCGGCGAAGGAAACACGAAATCGACGGGGGTCATGCACATCGAAGCGGTGGATTCGGAAAATATCAAGGGGAGTTCGGAGATTACCGGCAGCAGCGACGGCACGCATAACTCGACCATCAAAGTCTCCTTCACCTCGCACCGCTTGAGCGGGGATTGCGGCGACCTGAAACCGAAATAACCTTGGTGGGGCGGGCCGTCGTCTTGCGTGGCCTGCCGCACGGTCACACCGAGCGCTCTTCGCTCACTTCAAAGCCGCGCTCGGCAATCTCGGTCAGCAGCACGTCGGCGGCGTGCCCGTGCAGGCGGAAGATCTGCGCCACCAGATCGCAGACGCTTTCGTAGCCGCGCTCGTAGAACACCAGGATGGATGGCCCCGCGCCGCTCAGGGCGCAGCCCAGGAGTCCCGGCGCGCGCAGTTTCAGGATGGCGTCCAGGCCGGGCACCAGGGGTGCGCGATACGGCTGATGGAAGCGGTCTTCGAGCGCGGCGGGGAAGGAGGACGTGGTGCCGGTGGCCAGCGCGGCAATCAGCAGGGCCGCGCGCTGCAGGTTGAAAATGGCGTCCGCGCGCGAATAGGAGGGCGGCAGCACGGCCCGCGCCTTGCTTGTCGGCAGGTCGAAATCCGGAACCACCACGGCGATTCCAAACCCGCGCGGCAGGTCCAGGCGGACGGCCCGCACGGCGCCGCCGGAATCGATGGCGCTGGCCACGATCGAACCCAAGGTGCAGGGCGCCACGTTATCGGGATGGCCCTCCAGGCGGGCGGCTTCATCCAGGATGCGCAGGGGTTTCCAGCGCAGGTCCAGGAGCACGTCGGCAATCACCACGCCGGCGGTCAGCGCCGCGGCGCTGGAGCCCATTCCTTTGCCGATCGGAATCTCGTTGTGGATTTCCAGTTCGATGGGCGGCATTTCCATGTCGTGGTCGCGCGCCACCGATTCGGCGGTCTGCCAGATCAGGTTATCGGGGCCGGTGGAAATGGTCTCCGCGTCACGCCCCTGAGCGCGGATGGTAAGTTCGCGGGCGCGCCGGAACCGGCACGTCAGGTAGACCCCCAGCGCCAGGCCGAGCGCATCGAACCCCGGACCGAGATTCGCGCTGGAAGCCGGCACGCGCACCGTAAACTGGGACATAGATTGAACGTAACACACGGTTCGCGGGCGCTATCGCGGCACTGGGCGGCTGTATTTTGGGATGGGGTTCGAGTCCAGACTGGGGAGCCAATTCGCATTTCGACCATTTTCGCCCATCTTTGCCGGCTCCGAAGTTGTGCTCTCACCATTGGCAACTGCAAGCATGTCAAAGGGTTGCCGGAATTCCGGCGTCAGAGTGCCGCCCTTCCAAGAACAGTTCGGTACCACGAAATCGAGCAGGCGGCGCTTTTCTTCGGCGGGCTGCTTCGCGAACAGCCTGTGCATGTTTCGCGAGAGTTCGAGGATGCGGATTGCCTGCGTCCATGTACGACTCGTTTGCCACCTGGTTCGTACAACAGCCTAATCTAACCACCTTCGAGACGGACCCGCACCATGCCAGAGCCCGACACGTCGGGGGCCCTCTGGCAGCAGGAGGTTCAGCCGTGGCTCCTTCCGAGTCCCCGGCGAACCGGCCGAAACCGGAACCTTCACTTTCCAGAACGCTCCGTGACTGTTAGCGGATGCAACGGAGGCGGCTACTCGTTCCGCAGCGCGACCACGGGATCCACGTGCACGGCCCGCCGTGCCGGCAGGTAGCTGGCCAGCCCGGCCACCAGCGCGAGGAAGACCGCCGCGAACACGAACGTGAGCGGATCGGTAGCGCTGACATTCACCAGCATTCCGCTCACCGTGCGCGCCGCAGCCAGAGCGATGACACTTCCGGCAAGCAGCCCCGGGACAGTCAGTCGAAGGCCCTCCCTCAACACCATCCCGAGCACGTCGGCCGGCTGCGCGCCCAGCGCCATCCGGATTCCCATCTCCTGCGTGCGCTGGCTCACGGCATAGCTCATGACGCTGAACAAACCAACGGCCGCCAGCAGCAGCGACAGACCGCCAACCACCCCCAGCAGGCTGGCCACTACATGCTGGGCGAATAACGAACCCATGGTGGCGTCGGACAACAACCTTGTGCTGAAAACGGCGTCCTGGTTGAGCGCCAGGGCCTCCCGGCGAAGGACCGGCGTCATGCGCAGCGGATCGCCGGTACTCTTGAGGAACACCGAGAAGTTAAGACCGGGCGCAAACCATTGGCGGAACGGCACATAAAAGAAGGGAGCCGGGTCCTCAATCGGAGTGTGGTATTTGCTGTCCTTGACCAGCCCCACTATGGTTGCCTGGCGGCCCTTCCAACGGACCTTGCCGCCGATAGGGTTCCTGCCATAGAAGAACCGCTGGGCGAAGGTTTGGTTGACGACGATCACCATGGGCGCCTCGGCCGAGTCGCGTTCGGTGAAGTCGCGGCCTTCGAGCATCCGGATGCCAAGCAGTTTGAAGTAGCCGGGCGGAACGGTGGCGCGATGGATCATCATCTGCTCATTGGGAGCGGGAGCGTACCCCTCAACATCGAGTTGGTGCCAGGGTGAGGATCCGGCCCCGGAGGCCGTCGCCATGGGGACCACGTCGGAGTAGGTCACGCCAACCACGCCAGGTTGCGCCTCCAACCGCTCGCGGAGCGTGCGGCAGAAATCCCTCTGCTCCTTCGCGGAGTAACCGGCATTCGAGAGATAGAACTGCGACACGGAGATATTGGTCTGGTCAAAACCCGGCGCGATGCCGCAAGCGCTCTTGAAACTCCGGTAGAAGAGACCGGCGCCGATCAGCGCCACCATCACCAGCGTCATTTCGCAAACCACCAGAAGGCCGCGCAAACGATGCGACCCGCAACCGGCGCCTCCGCTGCGCCCGCCCTCTTTGAGGGTTTCGTTCAAGCCGGAGCGGGCGGTGAGCAAGGCCGGTACGGCGCCGCACAGCAGGGTCGCGACGAGGGTAATCAGCAACGTGAATCCCAACGTCGGCAGGTTTAACCCGCCGCCGAAATCCAGCGGTATGTCGACGGCGGGAACCAGGAATGAGAGCGACTGCCCCAGCCACACAGCCATCGTGACCCCAACCGCCGCGCCGCCGGCGGAGAGCAGCAGCGTCTCGATCAAAAGCTGCGCCCCCAGGCGGGAACGCCGCGCCCCGAGCGCCAGCCGTAGACCGAACTCTCTGCGGCGGGACACCGCGCGAGCCAACAGCAGGTTGGCGACATTCGCGCAGACGATCAGCAAGAGGAGCAGAGAAAGCGCCATCAAAATCCGCAGCGGCTGAAGCAGCATGCCCTGGGCGCCGAGATGCCCATGCCACAGCGGCGTCAGCGTGAGGTCGATGCCCCGGTTGGTAGCGGGGTAAAGCGCCGCCAGCCTTTTGCCTAGCGCGGCGACTTCCACGCGAGCCTGCTCGATCGTGACGCCATGCTTTAACCGCACAATCGTGGAAGTTTCATCGCGCGTTCCCCGATAGTGGAGGGTGCCGTCGCCGGCGCCCATCGCGGTGGCCATCATGACCGGGATCCAAACGTCATAGACTACGCCCGCCGTGCTGCCGCGGAATCCCCGGGGCGCCACGCCCACGATCGTCAACCGATGCCGGTTCAAACGGATGATTTTGCCCAGCACCTTCGCATCGCCGCCGAAGCGCGTCCGCCACATGCCGTAGCTGATGACGGCAACCGGGGCGCCCCCTTCCTGCTCGCGTCCCTCCGCGGGGAGAAAGGTGCGGCCCAGCACGGGCTTGACCTTCAGAAGATCGAAGTAGTTTGCCGAGACCAGCTCCGCCCAGGCGCGCGCCGTTTTTCCGTCGTCCCCGACGCTCAGCGGCGTAATGCGTCCGAGGGCAATTCCGGAAACCAGCTTCAGATTGTCGCGGTAGTCGCGGTAGTCGAGATAGGACGTGTTCACCAGATACTCGCCGGTGGGGGTCACGGTCTCGAGGAGGGCAAGTTCCTGCGGATCGCCGGCGCCGGGGAAGGGGTGCAGCAGGACGGAATCGATCCAACTGAACACTGTCGTGTTCGCCGCAATGCCCAGGCCGAGCGTGAGGACCGCAGTGGCCGTAAACCAGGGGCTGCGGCGCAGGATTCGCAACCCGAACCACACGTCCTTCGTGAAGGTTGGCATTCAGATATTATGATCCGCAACTCGACTGCCAATCGCAAATCTCTGCGCGCGCGGGATTTCTACGCGCCGGCTGTCCGCTTGTGGGACGAAGTTGTCCGGAACCGGGTGGGGGCTCGCCGCGGCCGGACGCTTCGGCGGAACGGCCGCCGGCAAGCGCCGGGAAGCGTGGAGGTCCGCCCGGGCGTGCGCCCTACAGGCGCCGGTTACTTCCCCGCGTGGCGGGCCGTTTCGCCGCTCTCCAGCACCTCGCGTACTTTCGCCGTCAAAGCGCCGGGCGTGAACGGCTTCTGCAAAAACGCCACTTCCTTTTGCAGAACCCCGCTGTTCACAATCGCGTTGTCCGTGTACCCGGACATGTACAGCACCTGCATTTCCGGACGCCGCCGCGCCAGTTGCATGGCCAGTTCGCGCCCGCTTACTTTGGGCATCACCACGTCGGTGATCAGCAGGTGGATGTGCCCGCGAAACTGTTCCGCCACCTGGCGCGCTTCGATGGGGCCGGGCGCGTCCACCACCTTGTAACCCTCCCGCTCCAGCGTCTCGCGCACCAGGTTGCGCACCATGTCCTCGTCTTCCACCAGCAGGATGGTCTCGGTCCCGCGCGGCGCCGCCCGGCGGGCATTTTGCGCTTCCGTGGATACCGGCTGGTCGATGCGCGGCAGATACACTTTCACCGACGTGCCTTTGGCCGGCTCGCTGTACACTTCCACGCTGCCGCCGCTCTGCTTGACGATTCCGAACACGGTGGAAAGTCCCAGCCCGGTTCCCTTCCCCGAACCCTTGGTGGTGAAGAACGGCTCGAACAGCCGCGCCTGCGTAGCCGAATCCATTCCGGAGCCGTTGTCGCTCACCGCCAGCATCACGTAGGCTCCCGGTTTTACCGCGATGTGCCGTTCCGCGTAGCTCTCGTCCAGGCGCCGGTTGCAGGTTTCCACCGTCAGCGTGCCGCCCTTGGGCATGGCATCGCGCGCGTTCACCACCAGGTTCATGAGCACCTGTTCGATCTGTCCGGGGTCGGCGCTCACGCGGCCCAGATCCGGACGCAGCGCCAGCCGCAGATCGATGTCTTCTCCGATCAGCCTTTGCAGCATCGTCCCCAGGCTCGTCACCAGCCTGTTCAGGTCCAGCACCTTGGGCTGCAGCACCTGCCGCCGGCTGAAGGCCAGCAGTTGCCTGGTCAGCGCCGCCGCGCGCTCCCCCGCCTTCATGATCTGTTCCACCGAATGGCGGTTGGCGTCGTCCGGCCGCAGATTATTCAGAATGAGCTGGCTGTATCCCGTGATGATGGTCAGCAGATTGTTGAAGTCGTGCGCCACTCCGCCCGCCAGCATGCCCACCGCTTCCATCTTCTGGGTCTGCCGGAGCTGCTCTTCGAGTTGCCGCCGGCCGGTGATGTCGATCAGCACCGCCAGTTCGACCTTCCGCCCGCCGTATTCGATCTCGTGAACCGCGACTTCCACTTCCAGCAGGCGCCCATCCTTGGCGCGGTGGCGCCACATGGTCGATGGCGGCCGCACTTCCTGCTTGAGTCCCTCGAGGAAATGGCGCGCGTCCTCTTCGCCCTGAATATCCGCCAGGCGCAGGCCGCGGAACTCGTCCGGTGTGAATCCGTACAGATTCGCCGCCGCTGCATTGGCTTCCAGCAACCTTTGGTCGGCGGGATCGAATACCCACATGGGTTGCGGATTTTCCTCGAACAACAGCCGGAATTTTTTGTCCTTGTCTTTTAACAGTTGTTTGGCCGGCATTGATTCAAGCACCCATTGGGAGAGGCCGGTGAAGGTTTTCCCGATTTCCCGGCGTTCTCCCTTTAACCCGCGCGGCTAGCCGGCGGATCTCCGGCGGCGGAGACATGCCATTCATGCCCGGCATTTCGAGGTCGGAAAGAACCACGTCAAATCGCTTTCCAGTTAGAATTGGGAGCGCCTCTTCAGCTGTGGCGGCTCCTCGCAGGCAGCCGATGCCCAGGGTCCCCGATTTCACCCATCCCGAACCACAAGCATAGCCATTCCGAGCGGGCGACTCAATCCTCGAACACGCCGCGTTGTGGGATTCGGCACAAGTATGTCGCGGTGGGGTGAGCTTCCGCTCTGCCAACCGCCCGAAAGGGAGGCTTTCGACACAAGTAGCGCCTTTGTGGCGCCCGGCTTCGGCGAGCTGAAGCCAAGCCGAAGCTTGCCCTACCGGGGCGTCATCGCCAAAGCATAAGCGCCCCACAGCACGCTATCGTCGCCCAAGGCTGCCGGCACGACGTCGATGCGCGCCCCGGACCAGCTTGTGATCTGGCTGTGCAGTTCGGCGCGCAGCGGCCCAAACAGCGCATCCCCGGCCTTGGCGATGCCGCCGCCGATCACGATGCGCTGGGGGTTCAGCAGCATGATCGCCGCCTTCAGCCCCAGCGCCAGGTCCACCACGTAGCGGCGCACGAAAGCGGCATCGCACATCAGTTCCTTGGCCGTCTTGCCGGTGTCGCGCTCCAGCCATAACCCGCAGCACATGCGCTCGAAACAGCCGCGCGCCCCGCACAGGCACTGGGGCCCATCCGGCCGGATGGTCAAATGGCCGATCTCCCCGCCATAGGAATCCGCCCCGCGCCACACCCGGCCGCCATCGTAAATCCCGCCGCCGATCCCCGTCGAAAGCGTCATATAGAACAGCGGCGAGCATCCTCGCCCCCCTCCGAACTCGGCCTCGCCGATGGCACCCACATTAGCGTCGTTATCCATGACGGCGGGCGCCCCGGCCAGTTCCGCGATGAATCCGCACAGGTCGAAATCGCGCCATCCGCCCACGTGCGTGGAAAGCACCACGCGCTGCGCAGTGAAGTTCACCGGGCCGCCGAACCCGATGCCGCAGCGCTCGAAGGGCATCTCCCCGCGCCACGCCGTGACCATCTCGCGGATTCGCGCCAGCATCCAGTCGCGCCCGCCGGCCGCGTCCGTGGCGCGCGATTCGCGCCGCGCCATGCGCGCTCCGTCGAACGCCGCCAGGGTGAACTTCGTTCCGCCGATATCGATGGCCAGAATCACCGTTGCCCTCGCCCCAATCGCGCCGCCGGAAATGCCGCCGCCCGCCCAGGCAGCCGGGAACTTTCCAGGGTAGCAGTTACAATCGTCTCTGGATGCGCGCGCGCGAAATTTCCCCCTGGCAGTGCGCGGCGGCCGCCCTGCTGCTGGCGCTGGGCTGGCAAGCCCTCACCGTCGCCGCCAACTACGGCGGCAATTGGAGCGCCCTGTTCTGCACCGGCGAGCCGCAAGCGGCGCTCCCGCTGGTGCGCTCCGAACACATCTACATTTTCCGGCATTCGACGGGTTTCGACGGCGTTTTTTACCATTTCATGGCGCACGACCCGCTGCTGCGCAACGCCGGCAGCGCCCCCATGATGGACGATGCCCGGCTGCGCTACCGGCGCATTCTGGCGCCCGCGCTGGCTTACCTTCTGGCGCTCGGCCGCGGCCCCTGGATCGACAACGCCTACCGGTCCGTGTGCCTGTTGAGCATCGCGCTGGGCGTGTACTGGTCGTGCCGCCTGGTCCGCCAAGCGGGTCTTCCCACGGCTTGGGGAATGCTGTTCCTGCTGCTGCCGGCGGTTCCCATTACGGTAGACCGGCTGGTGGCCGACGCAACGCTGGCCGCGCTGGTCATGGGGTTCCTGGTTTATGTGCCGCGGCCCTCCTGGAAACTGTGGCTGGTTTTGGCCTGCGCGGCGCTGACACGCGAAACCGGACTGCTGCTGGCCGCCGGATTCTGCGGCTCTCTGGCGTGGCGCCGCCAGTGGCGTTCTACCGCCATCTTCGCGCTCAGCGCGTTTCCGGCGCTGGCGTGGTATGGGTATGTGCAGACGCGGACAAGTTTTTCGCCCTATCCCGCTTCGCTGGTTCCGCTTTCCGCCATCCTGCACGCGCTGGCGCATCCCTGGCGCTATCCCGCCGGAACGCCGCTGGCGCCCCTGGTGACGGCCGGGGATTACCTGGCGCTGGGCGGCGTCCTGCTGGCATTTGCGCTGGCGCTGGCGGCCTTTGCGCGCCAGCCCCGGGACCCGGTGCGCATCGTAGCGGCTTTGTTCGCCGTCCTGGGCATCGTTTTGCAACGCACCGGCCACTGGCAGAACGTTTACGATTTCGGCCGCGTCTACACCCCTTTGCTGGCAGCGCTGGCCGCCATGTGGCTGTCCACGAGGAATTTTTGGCTGCTGGCGCCGGGCGCGCTCATGCTGCCGCGCATCGCCATGCAGCTCGCACCGCAAGCGCTGGGAATCGCTAACTGGCTGTGGGTGAAAAAGTAAAGGCCCCGAGCTGGGTAACTCGGGGCCTGCACTCAGAGAGTGGCGGCGGGAGGGGACTCGCCGCCAGGGATGCTGTCTGTATTGGTTTGATGTTAACAGTTTCAGGCCTGAATATCTAGAATTAGGACGAACAACTTTGCGGGTAGCGGCTGGAACATTTGGGGGTATTCAAGGAGGTGGGCCAAGCACTTTCGCCTGCCGATGTCCGCCCAATGATATCCTTTCTTACAAATGCGACGTCTGCTTCCGCTCTACGCCCTCCTCGTGCCGCTGGTTGGCGCACAAACTTTCAATCCCACGCTCTACTCCGGTCTGCAATGGCGCATGATCGGCCCCTTTCGCGGCGGCCGCACGGTAGGCGCGGCCGGCATCGCCGCGCGCCCTAATGTGTTCTACATCGGGGTGAACAATGGCGGCGTTTGGAAAACCGACGATTACGGCCGCACCTGGAACCCCATTTTCGATAGCCAGCCCACCGGCTCGATCGGCGCCGTGGCCGTAGCCCCCTCCGAGCCCGAGACGGTTTACGTGGGCAGCGGCGAAGGATTGCAGCGGCCCGATCTTTCGGTGGGCGATGGCATGTACAAATCCACCGATGGCGGCAAAACCTGGACCCACCTGGGCCTGCGCGATGGACAGCAGATCGCCTCGATTCTGGTCGATCCGCGCAACGCCAATCGCCTTTTCGTGGCGGTTCTGGGCCATCCCTACGGACCCAACTCCGAGCGCGGCGTCTTCCGCTCGACCGATGGCGGCCTGCATTTCGCCAAAGTCCTTTATAAGGACGAGCTCACCGGCGCGGTGGATCTGGCCTTCGACCCGCGCAATCCGCAGACGGTCTATGCCGTCCTGTGGCAGGCGCAGCAGGGCCCCTGGGAAAACGGCGTTTTCTCCGGCCCCAATAGCGGCCTCTACAAATCCACCGATGGCGGCGCCAACTGGACGCAGCTTACCGGCGGGCTTCCCAACTTCGCGCAGGGCCTGGGCCGCATCGGAATCGGCATCGCGCCCAGCGACCCCAATCGCATGTATGCCCTGGTGGAAGCGGGACGCGATTCCGGCGGACTGTATCGCTCCGAAGATGCCGGATCAACCTGGACGCGCGTCAACCACGAGAACCGCATCTACGGGCGCGGCTCGGATTTCGCCTGCGTGCGCGTGGATCCGGAAAACAAAGACGTCATTTATATCGCCAACACCTCCACGTACCGCTCGACGGACGCCGGCGCGACGTTCACCGCCATCAAAGGCGCGCCCGGGGGCGACGACTATCACACCATCTGGATCAATCCCACGAATCCCGATATCATCCTGCTGGCCAGCGACCAGGGCGCCACCATCAGCGTCAATTCCGGCCGCACCTGGAGCTCGTGGTACAACCAGCCGACCGCGCAGTTTTACCATGTGATCACCGACAACCAGTTT
>Ga0181536_10003220_pt1 | contig 17852 bp, 17 predicted proteins | sample PEATcosm2014_Bin_41_FD_121105 | JGI IMG/M metagenome (GOLD analysis project Ga0181536, IMG submission 121105) | Peatland microbial communities from MTU Mesocosm Facility, Houghton, MI, USA - PEATcosm2014_Bin17_60_metaG | ecosystem: Environmental > Terrestrial > Soil > Wetlands > Peat | place... | reverse complement strand
TCGGTTATGTTGAACTGATCTTCGCCCGCCAGAACAAAATGACATTCGGCAAGGTGAAGAATGCGGCGGGCAATTTCGTGGAAGCGAGCCTGATGAGCGTTACGGCGGATGCCGCGGGCGCAGTGAAAGAAATGCCGGACGATTTCCGCGTTTCTATCACCAACTCTCCCGGCAAGGATTCTTATCCGATTTCGAGCTTCACCTGGCTGCTGATTCCCACCAAGATTCAGGACCCGGTGAAGAAGAAGGCGATCGCGGACTTCGTCAAATGGATGCTGACCGATGGCCAGTCAATGGCAACGGCTTTGGACTATGCTCCGCTCCCGAAACCGGTAGTCGCGAAAGAGTTGAAGGCGATCACGAAAATTCAGTAGTACTGGATGGCGACAACAACTTCAGCTGTGACGGCCAGTGGCGCGGGTCCTTCGGGATCCGCGCATCCGTCTTTATGGCAACGTATCCGCGCGGGGGATGAGATCGCCGTGGGTGTTACGTTCCTGTGCGCGTTTTCTATTCTGGCCATCACGGCCTATGTAGTTTGGGAGTTGTGGATCAATTCGGCGCTGCCCCGGCACCAATTTGGCTGGTCCTTTCTGGTAACTCAGACTTGGGATCCGGTGGTTGGTAACTTCGGTGCGTTGCCTTTCGTATACGGAACCCTGGTGACCTCCGCGCTCGCTCTGATCATCGCGGTGCCGCTCGGTGTGGGTTCGGCGATCTTTCTGGCTGAACTCGCCCCGCCCATGCTTTCCGACGGCCTCGCTTTCCTGATCGAACTTCTGGCCGCGGTTCCCAGCGTTATTTACGGGCTGCTCGGAATTTTCATTCTGGTTCCGGCGCTGCGTATTGTGGAGCCATATTTGAAGTCGGCCCTCGGCTGGACTCCGCTGTTTAGCGGGCCGTTCTATGGCGTGAGCCTGTTTTCCGCCGGCGTCGTTCTCTCCGTGATGATCGTGCCTTTTATTATTTCGATTTCCCGCGAGGTGATACGCGCCGTGCCGAACGATCAGCGTGAAGCCGCGCTGGCACTGGGCGCCACTCGCTGGGAAACCGTATGGGATGCCGTGCTCCCCTTCGCAAGTAAAGGCATAGCGGGGTCGATTTTCCTGGCGCTGGCCCGCTCGCTCGGCGAGACCATGGCGGTGACGATGGTCATCGGCAACGACCCGAAGATCAAGGCCTCTCTTCTGGCGCCCGGATATTCCATCGCGGCGGTGATCGCCAACGAGTTTACCGAGGCTACCGGAGAACTTTACACGCAGTCGCTGATTGAACTCGGCCTGGTCCTGTTTGCTTTGACCATCGTGATCAACGGCATGGCGCGCCTCATGATAGCGGCCTCGGAGCGGGGCAAAGTATGACCGGACGCCTGTTGCTGTGGCGTCGTAAATCGGTGAACATCGTCATGCTCACCATAACCGCGATCTGTACGGTTATGGCGGCGGGCGTGCTCGTTTATATTCTGGGATATCTGTTCATTCACGGCGCGACCAGCCTCACTTGGAATTTCTTTACCAAGCTGCCAACCCCCGTGGGCGAGACCGGCGGCGGAATGGCCAACGCCATTGTGGGCAGCGCCAAATTGCTGATGATCGCCGCGGTGGTGGGCATCCCCATCGGTTTCCTGGCAGGCGTGTATCTCTCGGAATTTGGCGACGGGCCCTTTGCGTTTTTCGTGCGCTATGTTACGGATCTACTGAACGGCGTGCCCTCGATCGTCATGGGGATCTTCGCCTACACGATCATCGTGCTGCCGCAGAAGCATTTCTCGACATTGGCGGGCGGGCTTGCGCTAGGCGTCATGATGATTCCGATTGCGGTGCGCAGCTCGGAAGAATTTCTCAGAGCCGTCCCCAAATCTTTGCGCGAAGGGGCCGTGGCATTGGGAGCGTCCCGGGCCAAGGCGATCTTTACGGTGGTGATTCCCGCGGCGAAGAACGGAATTATCACCGGAGTGATGCTGAATATCGCGCGCGTCTCCGGCGAAACCGCGCCGCTGCTGTTCACCAGTTTCAGCAATCGCTATTGGAGCGAAGGGCTGAACCAGCCGACGGCATCACTGCCGGTCATGATTTACACTTATGCGGTCGCTCCTTACGAAGATTGGCACCAGCAGGCCTGGTCCGCCGGCTTCGTTCTTCTCACGCTGGTGCTGGGCGTGAACATAATCGCGCGCACGATTCTTGCCAGAAACCAGCACGTAGCCAGGTGATCCAGATGACCCCGATTCAACAATCTACCTCCGAGGGCAAGATGCCTCCTCCCGGTGTTCAGCCTTCGGCCGAACAACCGGCCCCTAAGACAGGGAACGCGAAGATCAGCGCGACGGATCTGAATTTCCATTACGGCAGCTTTAAGGCGCTGCACGGAATCTCCATGGAGATTTACGCAAATAAAGTGACGGCTTTCATCGGGCCGTCCGGCTGCGGGAAGTCTACCTTTTTGCGCACGTTGAACCGCATGAATGAGACCGTGCGCGGTACGCGCGTCGATGGCCGGATTCTGCTCGACGGCGAAAATATATTCGAGCTGGAAGTTTCGGGACTCCGGCGCCGCGTCGGCATGGTGTTTCAGAAGTCGAATCCTTTCCCGAAATCGATCTTCGACAACGTGGCGTATGGCCTGCGTATCAACGGCATGGCGGGCAGCCGCAGCCAGTTGCGCGATGGCGTGGAAAGCAGCTTGCGCCGCGCCGCCCTGTGGGAAGAGGTCAAAGACAAATTGAACCAGTCCGCTTACGGACTCTCGGGAGGGCAGCAGCAGCGCTTGTGTATCGCGCGGGCGCTGGCGGTGAACCCCGAAGTGCTGCTGCTCGACGAGCCGTGCTCGGCGCTCGATCCGATCGCGACGGCGAAGATCGAAGACCTGATCTTTCAATTGAAGGACAGCTGCACGATCGTCATCGTGACTCACAGCATGCAGCAAGCGGCGCGCGTAGCCGACTTTACCGGCTTCTTCCTGCTGGGCCGTATGATTGAATTTGACGACACCACCGTGATCTTCAAGAATCCCGCCAAGAAGGAAACGGAAGACTACGTGACGGGCCGTTTCGGTTAAAGCGCGTTGATCGACGAGAGAGGAAACGCCAGTGCGTCATTTTGTTGAAGAACTTGAGCAGCTGAAAACCAAGCTCCTGGAGATGGGCTCGCTGGTGGAGTCTTCCATTCAGCGCAGCATTCTGGCCGTCACCCAGAAAGACCGCGACGCAGCCGCGGAAGTGTTCCGCAACGAGGCGCGCATTAACGCGATCGAACTGGAAATCGACGACTTCGCGGTGAAGTTGCTCGCGCTGCAGCAGCCCATGGCTGCCGATTTGAGGCTTATCGTGGCGGCTCTCAAAATTAATACCGACCTGGAGCGCATGGGCGATCTTTCCGAGAATATTGCCCAGCGGGCGCTCGCGCTCATGGACGGACCGCCGATCAAACCCATGATCGATATCCCGCATATTGCCGGATTGGTGCAATCGATGGTACGCAAGGCCCTGGACGCGTTCGTGACGCGCGACGCGGACCTGGCGCGCAGCGTGCTCGCCTCCGACGATGCCGTCGACAGTCTTCGCACGGCGTGCTATCACGAATTGGTCAGTTACATGGAGCAGGACCCGCACAATATTCAGGAAGCACTGGCGCTGCTTTCGGTGACGCGCAATCTGGAGCGCATCGCCGACCATTCCACCAATATTGCCGAAGACGTCATGTTCCTGGTGAAAGGCGTGGACGTCCGTCATCACGCCGAAGCTCGCATATAGCTCGCCTATAGCTCGTTACAACTCGTATGAAACAACGGGCGCGGACAGACCCCGGGGTTCAGGCCAAGCTAGTTCTCAGGCCAAGCTAGGAAACATGCACCGCATCCGGACGCGGCGCCTGATGGCCCTGCATTTTCGTCGGGATCAGGCAAAAGCTGATATGCCACGCATCGCCCTCCGAATTGAAGGGTATGACCGTCCAGTTAGGGATGCCGGCGGAGTGCGTCCGATAGTTCCGCCCGAAGATCACCGTGGGAATGCTTAACCCAAGTGGCCCGAGTTTCTCTTCGAAGCTTGTCTTGACATTGCCGATGATCATGTTTGCGACCTCGGCCACGGCGTCCAGCACTTCCTCGTCCACCGCTTCATAGGGCTGCATCAGCAGCGCCCCTGCCAAGCGGCAGGCGAAATGCGGGGAACAGGCGATGCGCCCGGTGCCGCTCCAGGAGCCGGCGATGCCCACGAGCGCCACCACGCCGTCGAAGCTCTCGGCCTCCTCAGCTTCCTCATGTGAGGGAAGCACCTCAAGCGGCAGCTGAAGCATCGCGGAGAAGACTCCTTCCACCGCCGAGCGCACGGTCGCCGAAATTTCCTCGGAAGAGATTCGTTCACTCATATGATTCCCGCCAGTTTTTCCTTGATTTGTTCTGCCGTAAAAGGTTTGCGTACGTAGCCGACTGCACCCAGTTGGAGCGCCTGTAGAACCTTGGCTTGGCTCCCTTCGGTGGTGACCATGACAATCGGGACGGATTTGAAGGCATCGTCAGCCTTCAGCCTCCCGAGGAATTCGATGCCATCCATATTGGGCATATTGATGTCGGAAAGTATCAGGCCTACCTTTTCGACCTTCAACTTTTCCAGGGCCTCCACGCCATCGCTCGCCTCGAAGACTTTTCCGAGGGGAATCTCTGCCTGCACGAGAACGCGATGCAGGATTTTCCGGATGGCCGCGGAATCATCGACAATCAACACGTCCAGGGGCATTATTGGCACCTTTCCTTTTCGTTTCAATACACAGCCAGGTCTTCTCAATGCCCAGCAGGGCTTTTCCTTCCCAGCATTTGGCGCCGGCCCGATGCGGGATGTCCCGGAGTCGTCCGCGATCTAAGGCTCCTTATCGGCGCGTTTACGGAATCGCTGGTAAATAATTGCCAAATGAGCGCCGCCAGATGCGAGAGAGAGAAGACGAAAAGAGAGAATACCTGAAGAGAAGAAAGCAGCTAATTGCCAGCAGCGGCCGGGGCGGGGGGCACGACAATGTTGAGTGTGTAACCCGGCGAGAGGCGAGTGCCAGTGCCGATGGCGACCGGAACGGTCTGGCCCGTCACGTCGGGATCGGAGGCGATCGAGGCAGGCAGGACGAACTGCACACGTGAAGTATTCGTATCGATGGCGACGACGGAAGCGGGGCTTCCCGTCGTGCTGCCAGCCGTGATCCGCACCATGCCGGGGGCGGGCAGAGCCGGCGCCGCGCCGGCCAAATCCCAAACGATCAACGTAATCATGTCGCCACCATTGGCGGGAGCCGAGGGGCTGATCGCAAAGCTCGTGCCGGCGGGCCCCGAGTCATCGTAGGCGGCGATAATCGCCGGCGGGGGCGCATCCACCTGCATGAGAATCGCCGACGGGCCTCCGCCTCCCGGCGCGGTCAGCTGAACGGGCTCGGGGCCGAGCGCGATGTTGGCGGGGACAACCGCCGTCATCGTCCCGCTGGGAGTCACGCCGAAAGGAACGGACACGCCCCCGATCGTAAGCGTCCAGCCCGCCAGGTTCAGCGGGAGACCGCTGGTCGCAAGCGCCAGGGTTCCGCCGATGGGAACGCCCGCCAGACCCGTGACCGTATACACCACCGGCGCACGCAAAGTGGTCTGCTGGGCGCTCGGGGCCTGGACGGAGACAGCCGCGGGCAGCGTCACCATTTCGAGGCCAGTGGTCACTGTCGCGTAGACGGGTCCCGCACTCGCGCCCGCGCCTACTGTTACGTTCAGCAGGATCAGGCTAGGGTTCACCACCCACACGCGCCGCACCGTGATGTCGCTGATGCCGAAGCCCACGGTGGTTTGTCCATCGGCAAAATGTGTGTTGGCGCCCGAGATCGTCACCATCTGGTCCGTCCCGGCCGTAAGGGTAACCGGCTGCAGGATGATCGACGCGGCATTACTCACGCCGTATGCGTACACAGGAACCGCCGCGGTGCCGATCGATTGCAGCGAAGTTTGCCCCTCCGGATTGACGGCCTCTACCGTCGCGAGGTAGGCGCTCGGCGCAGGCGGCGGAATCACCACCAGCGAGCCGTCCGCGTTGACGGACTGAATCGCGGCCGGGGCGCCGTCAAACACAATGTTCGACGCCGCACTAAGATTCGACCCGGCGACCGTGGCGAATGCGCTGCCATCCGCCGCGGTTCCCGGCGTCACCGTGGTGATCGCGGGCGGGTTTACTGCTTCCACCGTAAAGGCCTGCGGCAGGACATAAAGATCGTTGCCGAGCGTTACCGCGAGCGCCGCGGGCGTGGGACCCGTCACACTCGCCGTGTCCACGTACATCAGCAGAAAGCCCTCAGTGTAGTACTTTAATGTTCCCGCTTCGACTGTGGCCGCGCCGCCAATCACACTGACGCCCAGTCCGGGCGTCATGGCCGTCTGATTGTTCACGGTAGTCCCCGGCGCGTAGAACACAATCGGATAGCCCGCGACTCCGCCCGTCAAAGGCGGTTCGGCAACGGCAGCGCCGTTGAGATAGCCGTACGTCTCCATCGCATACACAGCGGGTCCCGGCCGCGATTGGACGGCGAAATTAACCGCGCCGACCGATTGTCCGGCGGCGACCGTGATCTGCGGAGCTTTCGTCCAGTCCGTGGTGCCCGGGAAAAAGCTCGTGTTGAATCCTGTAAAGGCGGCGTAAATGTTCCCGGCGGCATCGACGGGCGGGACAATGTTCGCCGGCGACGCTTCGCCCTCCTGCGGCGGCGGCAACGGATGGACGTAGACGAAATACTGGCCGGGAGGCACTCCGTCAATGCGATAGGTCCCGTCCGGATTGGTCATGGAGCCGATCGCCGTACCCGCAACGGAAATGGCGACGACGCTTGCCATGTTCACGCCGGAGTTGCCGAGCGCGACATATCCCGTAATGCTGCCCGTCGTCGCGGCGAACGACGACGTCGGATACAACAACGAAACCGAGGCGATGTCGTCGGACGTGAGCGGTGCCCCCTTCATAGTCCCTCGCGTGACCGCTGTCGACATCGTAGCGGAGGTCATGGAGTGCTGCAGGCCTATGGCGTGCCCGAATTCGTGAACCGCGGTGAGGAAGAAACTATCGGTGTAGCTGATCTGCTGCACTCCTGCCGCAGCCAGGTTGCTGCGGAATTGTACCGTCGAGCGCAGCAGCGGAACGAAGGTGGCGCCTGGCGCGGCGACAAAACTCAAATTCGCGGGAAATGTCGGACGGGTTTGCGCCAGAATGCCCGGCGGCATGTCGTCATCGAAGATCACATCGATTCCCGGCTCCGCTTGCGGCACTCCGATCGGGGCGACACCTCCGAAATGCAGATGCAACGACGAAGTAGATACGCCGTTCCAAACTGCAGCCGCTCCATGGATCTGACTGTAGAGTGCCGTCAAGCTGTCGCCCGGCATGAGAGTTGATGGACCTTGATTCGAAATGAAGTAATTCACCGTGTTGTCGGTGAGCGCGGTTAAATCGAAGCGCGCGTTCAACGGCGTGAAAGGAGCTGTCGAGGAAGGGAAAAAGATCCAGTGGTAATACGCCGAAGCGAGCGGAGACATAGCGGCGATGCCTGCCGCCAACACCATCAGTCTCCCCAGCGAGCGCATCTCTTACTGTCCCCCCGCCAAGGCGCGAGCCACTTGCGCTTTCAAATCCGCCAGCTTCATGGATACCGCCTGGTCCCGCACCGGACGGCCTTCGGCGTCGAGCATTCTTTCACTCGCCGGCGAGCGAAAGACCATCACCGGCGCGTCCGCGGCGGGCGGCTTCCCAACGGGAACCTTCTTCGTGTCCCTAGTGGGAGCCGTGCCCGATTTATCGAGCCCCGATTTATCAACCAAAGTTATGTCGAACAAGCCCTGCGATAGACCGATCAATTGCGTCACGCCCGTGCGGCCGGTCCACAGGAAGAGAACATACTCGCGGCCGACCGAGAGCGTCGGCGCTCCATCCACCGGTTGACGCAACCCTGCGGCGACGCCTCCGGGCACGTCCACCTCTCCCGGCGCGCCCGACGCCGGAGCCTTCCATACTTCCATCGGAGCCAACTTATAGACCGTGAACACGTTGGAGCCGCGCAAAACGCCGGACGCCGCCGTGACTTTGGCGCGCACGATGGCCGTCGATTTCCGGGCCATTTCGGGGAGCGGGAGCTGTTGAAGGGTGGTCGCGCCCAGCGGCGCGCAGACCAGCAATAAGATCCTACACAACTTTCCCATCGTTAAAATGCCGACCACAAGAGAGCATTTCTGGACCCAATTTATTTGATTGAAATGAGGCGGCTTAGTTCCGATTTAGAGGACTCGGACTGTAGAGCTTGGACACGCGGTTGAGACAAGACACCACACTCTCTTCGGAGGAGGCGAGGTTTCGGAAACGGGAGGCAGTCTTGTCAGGGAAAAGAAAATAAGGTCGTCGGGCGCATCAGGGAAAGGTGTGGGGAGAGGGCGGAACCCAACGAAAGATCTCGAACGTTGGACGGCCGTTGGAATCCGCAATTATCTGGATCATCTGCTTGTGCAACCCGGCATTCTCTGCCGCCTGAACGACGCGTTCCCGGCTCCCCGCGAAGACCTCCTGTCCCGCGACATGGCCGATAAAGACGGCGTTCCGATCGGCCGCCATGGTCGCGATGTGAGCGCGTTGCGGCTCTCCCAGCTCATCGCTCAGAAAATCTCCCTCTGCTGTTTCCAGTTTCAGGCGTCCTTTCCGCAGGAGAGCCAACGAGTTCTGCATCCCCCAGTCGGTCACATATATGGTTTGGGAGGCCTGCGAACGGAGCGCTTCGGACAGCCCATAGATGGCATCGGTGAACACCGGCCCTGGTCCATCTCGCTCCATTTGCAGGAGATATTGATTGATCACGAGAAGATTCGAGAGGGCAAGGGTCGCCGCGCACAATCCTGTGACTGGGCGCCACGGGATCGCCGTAAGTACGATCCCGATGAAGAGTTGAGGGAACGGCCACAACAGCACTGCATGATGGGCGCTTAGACCGGCGCCTTTCGTGATCGCCATCATCAGCCAGGTAACCGTGCAAAATATCAGGGCGAACCACGCGGGCCGCGATTTCCACCACAGGGGCACGGCCACTAGACAGGCTAGAGCAGCGTAATCGCCCAAGCTCGTAAGGTGCTCTCCGGCCCGCTCGCGAACCGCTAGGGCGAAACGACCAGGGGCGGTCGTTGGCACCTTGGGGAGCTCACGGTCCTCCCCGGAAACGACGTAATTGAATAGCGAGAGACCGTTCAGGGCCATACATACCTGAGTGAACTTGGCGCCCCAGTCCGGGATTTCAAGCTGCGCGGACGAGCGCAGGGTTACATTCTTCTGCCGTATATTATAGATTATGAAAGGGCTTGCTCCTGCGATCAGGAATATCACGGCGATCTTCACGCGCTGCACTGTGAGCAGATCTCGAAGTTCCCTCTGGCACACGGCGGCGAGAGCCACGGTCAAGCCAGTCAGAGCCCATAGAAACACCGCCTTGTTCCATAGAGCGAGCCCGAAGCACAGGAATCCAGCGGCGAGCCAGCGGTGGTTTTGAGCCCCTTGCTGGCTGTATTTGACCATCGCCCAAAGTCCAGTCACAAGCAAAAGATGCTCCAGAGCGACCGGTCCCCAATCAAACGTGTCGGTGAGCAGGAAGATGGGGTCCGTGGCGAGCAAAAGCGTAGCAACGAAGCCCGCCAGACACCCGCTGAGACTCTCGGCTAAAAGAAAGAAAATAAATATTGTTACTGCTCCCGCGAGGATCATCGGCAGTCGCACGGAATACGGTCCCGCTGGGAATAAACCCAGGATCGGCAGATACAAAAGCGTCTTCAACGTCCCCAAATAGGTCATGATCATGAGGGGCACGTCGTGATGCAAGACCCGCACGCGGAACTCCCACGAATGCTGATAGATAGGATTTGCAAAAATGGCTTCGTCGTTCTGAATTCCGGCCCGTGGGACGAACACCAGCCCCAAGCCCACGAATAGGGCGCAGAGACCCAAAACGGAAAAGCATGTGGTAGGATTCTGAACGAAGTTGCGCAGCGTCCTGAGAGTTTTTGCCACGTCAGGAAACAGTATACGGCAGGAGGAAGCCGCGTATGACGCAACACCCACGAAGTGGCCGGTTGAACGGGTCTGCGGTCCGGCGCGCGAATTCATCGACCAACGTAATGATTTTGGTGGCGTATGCCGATATGGGGAACTCAGTACAGCGGACGGCTGGGACTGAATTGAAGCAATGGCCATGGAATTGCTTGCCAATCGGGGTCGGCTGTGCTAAGATTTTTGAAAACCGAAGTTCGGAACCCGCAGCCGGGATTTGCTGCGGCATCTGTCGTTCGACGGTGTAGCTCGAACGAATCCCCTCAGCAGTGGATTACAGATTTAGAAGTTTGAACCTTTTTGGAAATCGGCGCGTCTAATCCGTAAGACGCAAGGCCGAAACCAACGTTGAAAAACAACGTGAGTTAAGCGCAATACGGACAGAGAGACGAATACTGGAGACACTAAAATGACAAAGAGTGAATTGAAGAAATTTAAAGAAACCTTGGAGGCGAAGCAGGCCGAGTTGGAACAGTTTGTTCGAAATCGTGAAGGCATCGCAATCGAGAAGAGCCCCGACGCGTTGGACGAAGTGCAACACGCGGCCGAGCGCGAGCTCGCCATCCGTAATCTGGATCGCGAATCGCAGTTGCTCCGCAACGTGCGGGCGGCGCTGCGGCGCATCGACGAAGGCACCTTCGGCGTGTGCCTGCACTGCGAAGAAGACATCAGCCCGAAGCGGGTCGTGGCCGTGCCGTGGACTCCGTTCTGTATCCAGTGCCAGGAGATTGCCGACCGCAATCAGAACGGCGAAGGATCCGAGAGCCTCGAGGAACTGCTGGTTTCCGCGGCGTAAGTCCGCGACCGTCTCCTCTGTCCATTCCGATTTACGCGGGCGCGGGGCTCACCAAGGCGTGAACTTCCGCGCCCTGCGTGTTTCTGGGCAACGGGCTCCGACGGGGCGTGTGCGCGCTCGTCAAACAGAGACCGTGATATACGAAATCATGCGCCCGGCTCGATCTTTATCGCGCCGGAACGAATGAAACCGGTCGGCCTCACAAAACGTGCAGCGCCGCATCACGTCGATATTTTGGTCGGGGACACCCGCCTCGCGAAGCTGACGGTAATTGGCCGCCGCGAGATCGAGCTTTCCAGCTTGGGGCTGGCCAAACCGCCGGGCGACTTCTTCGCCGACCTCGTAGCAACACGCGCCGATGCCAGGTCCGATAGCGGCCCAGATTCGATCCGCGTTCGTGGGCGGCAGAGCGTTGGTCTGGTTTAGAGCGTTCATCTTTTGCAAGGCTTCACTCACGACGCCAGCGGCCGTTCCACGCCAACCTGCATGGACGGCCGCGACGACGCGGGTATCCAGATCGACCAATAAGACCGGGTAGCAATCGGCGGTGCGCACGGAGACGGTCAGGCCGGCGCGATCCGTCACCAGCGCATCGCCTTCGCCAATGAGCCCGGGCGCGTTCGCGATGAGCACGCGGGCGGAATGAATCTGGGTCAGCGTAGCGATCTCTCGAAGTTGCGGGCCTTGCTGCGACAAGGGCGCGGCGCGCGTGCCGAAGCCGTGTTCCAGCCAGTCCAGTTGCGAGAGCAGGGAAGAGTAAATCACGGGAGATTCAAGCTGCATCACCGGCGACAAGTCCCACTTCCAGTGTAGAGGAACGATCAGAATGGGGGCGCACGCGCCGAATGAGCGATGCAGTGGCGGGATTGCTGTTTTGAACGCACGATATCCCTCCCAAGTGCACCTGCGGGCCAGAACATAGGGCAGAGCCAACAAGCAATTTATTGGTTTTTCAAGTACCTTGTTACAATGGCGCGGTTGCAAAGAAGGTTTCGGATGAATCGTCGGTTTCTAGCCTCTCCGTGCGCGCTCGCCGCTGCGATCATGCCGCTGGCGCCGGTGCTGGCCATGGCTCAAAGTGGACTGGATGCGGTGGAGAAAGTGGCCTCATCCTTGGCGCCCAAAAATTGGGCCCCGCCACGCACGGCTGACGGCCGGCCAGACCTCCAGGGCATATTCACGAACGGGATTCTCACACCTTTGGAAAGGCCCGCGGAGTTTGCGGGAAAGCCCTTTTCACCGAAGAAGAAGCGGCCGCATTCGAGAAACGAGTCGTTCAACAGCGCAACGCGGATCGCCGCCTGACCGGTGAAGCCGACGTCCGGCGCGCGTATAGCGACGCCTGGTGGGACTTTGGAACCAAGGTCGCCAAGACCAGGCAGACTTCGATGATTGTGGATCCTCCGGATGGCAGAATCCCTCCCTTGACGCCCGAAGCGCAGAAAAGAGTTGCCGACCGGGCCCGACAGATCAAGGAAAAGTGTGGGGAATCGGGCAGAGTGTGTCCGGTTGGAATCGACGGTCAACCTTCTCTTGCCGACGGTCCCAAGGACCGGCCGTATCAGGAGCGCTGTCTCCTGTGGCCTCAGGCGGGACCGCCCATGCTCCCGGATGCCTACAACAATAACTACTGGATTGTACAAACTGCGGATTACGTCATGATTTCCATTGAAGCGATCCACGATGTGCGCATCATTCCCTTGGATGGGCCCATGGATGGGAGGCCGCATCTGGAACAGAGCATTCGCCAGTGGATGGGGGACCCGCGTGGCCGCTGGGAAGGCAACACGCTGGTTGTCGACACTACCAACTTCAGCGACGCCACGAACTTCAGAAATGCCGGCCGGAACATGCATCTGACCGAACGCTTCACGCTCACCGACCCGGACACGCTCCTCTACGAGTTCACGGTCGACGATCCAACCACCTTCACGAGGCCCTGGTCAGCAGCCATTCCCATGGTCAGGACGGCGGGGCCGATCTATGAGTACGCGTGTCACGAAGGGAACTATGGCATCGCGAATGTTCTCTCCGGTGCCCGGGCCCAAGAGCAGAAGCGCGCCGTGTCTCCCGCGAAATAACTCGCGGCACGCTTTCCCCGTTTGACGTAAACTGATTCGTGGACTCCGGCATGATGCCTCGCCTTGTGACGATCGGCGTAATGGTTATCCTTCTCTCCGCGGTGCTTCCCGCCACTGGACAAGCTCCCGGCGCGATACCGCGTACACCGGCGGGAAAGCCCAACCTGAGCGGCATTTGGCAGGCCATGAATACCGCGAATTGGGACCTCCAAGGCCACGCCGCTCGACAGGGTTTGGCGCTCGAACTGGGCGCGATCGGCGCCGAGCCGGGTGGGATCGGAGTTGTCGAGGGCGGCGAGATCCCCTATTTGCCCGCGGCGGCGGCGATGAGAAAACAAAATTTCGAGCATCGCCTGACGGAAGACCCAGAGGTGAAATGCTATCTGCCCGGTGTGCCGCGAGCCACCTACATGCCTTATCCTTTCCAGATTTTTCAGAACGACAAGTCGCTCGCCATGGCTTATGAATATGACAGTGCGTTTCGGAACATCTACCTCAAGGACCCTGGACCGCCTCCCATTGACAGTTGGATGGGGCAATCGGTTGGACGCTGGCAGGGAGATACTCTCGTCGTCGATGTGACGGGCTTGAATGACCAGACCTGGTTTGACCGCGCGGGGGACTTCCACAGCGACGCCCTGCACGTAGTGGAACGCTATACGCTCTCCAGCCCAAACGTGATCGATTACGAGGCCACGATCGAAGACCCGAAGACATTTTCCCGGCCTTGGAAAATCAGGATGCCTTTGTATCGTCACGTAGAGAAGAACGCGCAGCTCGTCGAATTCAAATGCGTGGAATTCGTGGAGGATCTCCTCTATGGCAAATATTCAAAGAAACCGAGTCAGTGAAAAAGAGGTCTCATGAGGCCGGTTTTTCTTCGGGTGGCGTTGGGCATTCTGGCGATTACGATCGCGACTCAAGTCGCAGGTCAGGCCCCGGCATCGCCACGGAAATCGGCGGCAATTGCGAAAACGGCGCCCGCAAGCAGGGGAGCGCCATTCGGACCGAGGGACCTCGACGGGATATGGACGAACGTTACCTTGACGCCGCTCCAACGGCCTCCTGAGCTGACGGGGAAAGCAACCTTAACAGAGGCTGAAGCAGCCGATTACGAGCGGAAGACGCGGGTATCCGTCGATTCCGATCGCCGCGCCGCAAACGCGCAAGCCGACCTAAGTCTCGCTTACAACGACGTGTTTTTCGACCGCGGAACGCGGCTGGCGCGCGTCCAGGGGACCATCCGAACTTCACTCATCGTGGACCCGCCTGATGGAAAGATTCCTCCCCTTACGGCCGAGGCGCAAAAGCGAAATGCTGCCAGGCCGCGAAACTCCTTCGACAGTGTGAAGGACCGCCCTTTAGGCGAACGCTGCCTGCTGGGGTTCAATTCAACCGATGCGCCCATGCTCCCCGTTTTTTACAACAACAATTTTCAAATCGTGCAGAGCCCCACGACGATTATGATTCTCGTCGAGATGATCCATGACGTGCGGTTCATCCATATGGACAGGAGCCAGCATCTCCCTACAACTTTCCGGCAGTGGTTGGGAGACTCGATTGGGCACTGGGAGGGCAATACCCTGGTGATTGATACCACGAATTTCACGGACCAGACCAGATTCGCGGGGAGCGGCGAGAATTTGCACGTGATCGAACGCCTTACACGAGTGGCCCCGGATACAATTCTGTACAGGTTCACCATCGACGATCCGACCACATTTACCAGGCAGTGGAGCGCGGAGTATCCTTTTCTTGCGGCTCGTGGGCCAATCTATGAATACGCCTGCCACGAAGGGAATTACGCCATAGCGGGTGTCCTCGCGGGGGCTCGTGCCAAGGAAAAAGCGGAAGAGATGCCGAAACAGGAGGGCAAGTGAAGCGTTCGACAAAGGCGCTCGGATGGATTGCGGTTGTCTGGCTTTTGGCAAGCGGCTGCACTGCCGTTGCGCAGCCGGGCTCCGGCCAGTCTGGCTCCAGCAAAGAAAATTGGGTCGCAAGTTGGAGTGCGGCCGTCGTATTGCGTCCACAGCCCGGAAATCCGGCAAATCAGGCGCAACCGCAGCCGGGGCTGCAAACGTCTCAGGTCCCCCAGGCCCCCGTGCCGCCTCCTATCAATCTGAACAACCAAACCCTGCGGCAAATCGTTCATCTCAGCGCAGGAGGTACACGTGTCCGTGTGGTTTTGGCGAATGTGTTCGGAACAGCTCCGTTAACGATCAGCGCAGCGGATATCGCGCTCCGTGACAGGGGCGCGAAGATCGTTCCGGGTTCCGCACACACACTTACATTTGGAGGCCGGCCTTCCGTCACGATTCCTGCTGGCGCGGTCATGCTTAGCGATGCAGCCAGCATCGCTGTGGCCGACCTGAGCGATCTGGTTATCGACCTCTTCCTTCCCGAGGATCTGACGAAGTCCGCTTCTCCTTTGACAATTCACGCCGGCGCCAATCAATCCAACTACATCTCCGCTCCCGGCAACTTCGCGGGTGCTCCGGAAGTGCCGGTTTCCACGATGCTGCAGTCGTGGCTTTTTCTGGCGAGCGTGGAGGTCGCAACACCGCAGAAGGCAGGCGCGATCGTCGCTTTCGGCGATTCGATCACGGACGGAACGCGTTCTACAAACGATGCGAATGCGCGCTGGCCGGATGAGCTGGCGAAGCGGCTCGCGGCGAACAACGGCAGCGTCCGGGCTGTGGTCAACACCGGGATCGCGGCGAACCGGCTCTTGAGCGAGATCAACACGGCCGCGTTCCCTTTTGGCTTCAATGCCGGCGTCAACGCGCTTGCTCGTTTCGACCGCGATGTCCTTGCGCAGACCGGCGTGGCGGACGTCATCGTTCTGGAAGGGATCAATGACATTGGACTGGCAGGCCACAATCCATCGCCGTCGGCCGAGGATCTGATTGTGGCTCATCAGCAATTCATCGAGCGCGCGCACGCGCATGGGCTAAAAATCTTTGGCGCGACTCTGCTTCCGTTTGGAAGTGCGGCGTATTGGACGTCGGAAGGCGAGGCCAAGCGCCAGGCGTTCAATACCTGGCTCAAAATGAACAACAACTACGATGGCGCGATCGATTTCGATGCAGTCGTTCGCGATCCCGCTAACCCAATCAAGATCTTGCCCCAATACGATTCCGGAGATCACCTGCATCCCAATGATGCCGGCTATCGCGCGATGGGCGACGCGATTGACCTGAAGCTTTTCGAGACGGCGCAAAAAACCAGCAAATCCAAGAAGCCACGAACGGCTCGTTGACCGCCGACGGTTGAGGGCTGGTGGTTATTCGGGCTAGCCCGCACGCGGTGAGGTGAAGAGGACTTGGTATATCGTCAGCTAGCGGTAAGGCCATCAAGAAAATGAACGGCTTACTATTCCAGCGCTAGCATTCGAGGACTGGGTCATATCCCTCACCCGCATCGATTCGGCGGAACGCACTAATGTACGCTACGCCAAATCGCGCAGCTTGCTTACCAAGCGCAGGGTGCACATTACAAACACGATGACTGATGTGGCATTGCGACTGCTAGGTAAGGAAGCAGAAAGCTGAGGTCTTATGAATACGTCTCTGAAGACATTCACCCATTTGTTATGGACAGTGGCTCTCATTGCGCCCGCCTGGGGCCAACCGCCGGTGCCACCGCGGCCCGCGAATCCACCGCGACCGGGCAGCGTCAACTATGTGGAGGGCCAAGCTTCCATTGGAACGATCCCAGTAATTCCAGCCGCGATCGGTTCAGTTGTGTTGGAAAAGGACCAAACTCTCACAACCCAAGCCGGAAAAGTGGAAATCCTGCTCACGCCGGGCGTCTTCCTGAGAGTAGCGGAGAACAGTTCGGTGAAGATGGTCTCCCCAGATTTGGCGAAAACCACGGTCGAGCTGGGGAAAGGAAGAGCATTCGTCGAGGTGCTTCAAATTCGTAATGAGAACGACATCCGGGTCGATCAGAACGGTGCGAGCACGAAACTTCTAAAGAAAGGCTTGTATGAGTTCGATGCGGATCATGCGCAGGTGCGCGTGTTCAAGGGCGAAGCGGATCTGTTCGCCGGAAATCAAAAGGTCAAGGTGACGGAAGACCGCGAGGTTGCACTTAATGCGGGAGGAAAGCCGAAGCCTCAACATTTTGACGCCAAGGCCGCTGAGGATGAGTTCTATCGCTGGAATGGTCTGCGGTCGGGGTACCTGTCCGAAGCGAGTGTCAGCGCGGCGCGCGCCTACATTGGCCCCGGACCCGGAGGATATGCCCCCGGATGGGCCGGCTTTGGATGGTATTGGGATCCTTGGTTTGGGGTTTACACGTTCCTTCCAGCCGATGGCATCTTCTGGGGACCGTTCGGCTGGGGATTCTACTCGCCGTTCGCGGTTTACTATTCTCCCTACCGCTTTTACTGGGGCTACCCCCACGCATTCGGTGAATTTCATTATCCGTATGGGCATGGATTCCCGCCTCCAGGAAGGATGCGCCGATAGCCACGTATTTATCGTGCTCGCGCCGCGCAAGTTTTAAGCAAGGCGGTGCGAGTGCAAAAGGCGCGACGGAAGGCTTTTATGGTTTTGGAGGAAATGGCTGCTTCACGCGGACAGTTGTGGCGCGACGGGGAGACGGTATGCGTTTCCGGAAGTTGACGGCCCGGAAGTTTACAGCAAAGCTAAATGGCGCCGCACTGACGGGGTTTCCTGCATTGCTGGCAGCCGTCTTGGTATTGTGCACATCGACATTCTCAAACTCAGCCGAGCTAAGACCCGAGACCCTTGCCGCATGGGACCGGTACATTGAGAGAGTTGATGAGCGCGTCAAAGTGGCGTCCAACCCACACGGAGCATTTCTCTGGGCCGAGGGAGGCTTAGGGCGGGTAGGGCGAATTCAGCGCGGTGAAGTGCTTGTTTCG
>Ga0181536_10003219_pt1 | contig 17853 bp, 21 predicted proteins | sample PEATcosm2014_Bin_41_FD_121105 | JGI IMG/M metagenome (GOLD analysis project Ga0181536, IMG submission 121105) | Peatland microbial communities from MTU Mesocosm Facility, Houghton, MI, USA - PEATcosm2014_Bin17_60_metaG | ecosystem: Environmental > Terrestrial > Soil > Wetlands > Peat | place... | reverse complement strand
GCCCTGGATGTTGACCAAGCTGATCGCCTACACAACCACCCTGTTCGGCGACCTGGGACGTTTCGCGCGCTAGGCTTCCCTGAGCTTATGACCCTCGGCCTTCCGCTCAGCACGCTCTATGCATTCCTTCTGGTGCTCGCGCGCGTCTCCGGATTGATCGCCCTTCTACCCGTCCCGGGCATTCGCGACACGGTGGCTCCGGTCCGCGTGGTACTTGCCATGACGATCACGTTCGCGCTTTTTCCGGTGTGGCCGGCCTTGCCGAACGAGCTGGCAAGCATGGGGCAGCTTTGCCTATGGGCTTTGATGGAAGCTGGATTCGGACTGGCCGCGGGTCTCGCCGTGGCGTTCCTCACGGAAGCTTTCCAGCTCGCCATGCAATTCCTGGGACTGCAAGTGGGCTACGGCTACGCGCTGACGATCGATCCGACCAGCCAGGCCGACGCAGGGGTCCTGCAGGTGGTCACGTTACTGATCACGAGTCTCCTCTTTTTTTCCTTCGGGATCGATCGCGAGATTCTGCGGGTGCTCGCGGCGAGTTTTCAAAAGTTCCCCGCCGGATCGTGGGCCCCCGCCGCGGCGAGTCTGGAGGGAGTGATCCGCCTGGGCGGCGGAATGTTCTCGATGGGCCTGCGCTTCGCCATGCCCGTCATTGGGCTGCTGCTGCTGATCGACGTCGCGCTGGCCTTGCTGGGGCGCATGCAGCAACAGTTGCAGCTTTTGTCCCTGGCGTTTCCCATCAAGATGCTCGCGGGACTTTCCATGTTGATGATTCTTGCGCCGACCCTGGCCCGCTTATTCCAACGCGCATCGACGCAAACGATGGCCGCCCTATGGCAAACCCTGGGGCGCTGATATCCGTCCCATTCCGCGGCTTCTCTAGGCGGCAGCCGCCCGAAGGGCGGCATCCACGAGACGATGCCTGACGAGCAAACAGAGAAACCCACACAGCGGCGGCTCGACCGCGCCCGAAAAGAGGGCAACCTTCCCTCCAGCCGTGAATTCGTCTCGGCCACGCAGTTCATGGCGTTCGTGGCGATCGCCACGGGTTTCAGCGCAACTTGGTTCTTCAGCCTCATGGGCCTGATGCGCGGCCTGCTGCGGCACGCCTTCGCCAGCGACTTCAGCCGGACTTTGACCGTTGACTCGCTGGTGGCTGTGACGCGCAATATTATTCTGCCATCGCTCGCACCACTCTTCGGAGTGGGAGCCGCGCTGGTGACGATCGTCGTCAGCGTGCAGCTCGCCAGCACACGCTTCGGTTTCGCGCCCGCGAAACTGATCCCCGACTTCAAGCGCCTTTCCATCATCAACAAGCTTAAGAATCTGCCGGCGCAGAATATTCCCGTCCTGTTACAGGCGCTGGTCCTATTGCCGCTGGTCGCGCTCGTGGTGTACTACGAAGTCACGGAAAACCTGGGGCGGCTGTTGATGCTGCCGTGGATGAATGCGGCGGGCGGGGTCACCACGATCGCGACGGTTTTAAAAGCTCTGCTGTGGCGCGCGGCGAGTCTATTTCTGACGATGGGCCTGATCGACCTGATGTGGCAGCGTTCGCGCTATAACCGCCAGCTCCGCATGAGCAAGCATGAAATCCGCGAGGAGAACAAAGAGCAGCAGGGCAACCCGCAGATGAAGATGCGCATCCGCCGGATTCAGCGCGACATCGCCCGGCGCCGGATGATGCAGGAGATTCCCAAGGCGACGGCCCTGATCGTGAATCCGACGCACTACGCAGTGGCCATCCGCTACTCGCTGGCCTCGAGCGGGGCGCCCAAAGTGGTCGCCAAAGGCGAGAACTATCTCGCCCAACGCATTCGCAAAATCGCGCTCGAAAACCAGGTGCCGATCATCGAGAATCCGCCGCTGGCGCAGGCACTCTATAAGTCCGTCGAAGTCGGCCAGGAGATCCCGGCGAATTTGTACCGTGCCGTCGCCGAAATTCTGGCATATATTTACAAGCTCATGGGCGGAAGGCTGCCGGGATAGCGCAACATCTGCTATCGGAAAGCAGATCCCTCTGTCGCCGGGCGGGATCGGGATGAAGACGCGGGTGCGGTGATGAGATGAGTGAAGACACTGCGTCTGTAGGGTAGCGGTAGCTTATATAAAAACACTACGGGCGTTGCGGGCGGCCGGGGCTTCGCGGACTTATCGCCGTGCGTATCCGTGATTCAGACGCGCACAACGCAATTGCTGTGCGCTCCCGTCTCAAGTCGCGCACAACGCATTCGCTGTGCGCTCCTGCCGCCATGATGTTGAGCGCGTGTTCGCCCGAGGGGTCTGGAATCGCTGGATGGCGTTCTCCGTTTGCTCGTCTTACTACCACGCTCTCTGATGAGCGGGTGGCCAACCCGAACCGCGATCGGCTCCCGCTATGATGAAACCGGTTTCAAGGTCTCCCGCCGCCCGCATACTTATAGTTGCTTGACGTTAAGCTTTTTAGGGCTTACAGGAGTTCAGTACCACTGCAAATCGCAACGCTTCCCGGCCAGGAAGAAACTCATTTCACGATTGAAGAATAGCAGAGGGGATCGAGCGGATCTCCGTAAGTTGCTGACGGGTAGACGGAAGTAGGTTGTGACTGGCCGAGCCAAGTGGTCAATGGCTAGAAAAGCAGATCCCTCGCCGCGCTCGGGCTAGCAACGTTACTCCCGTGCGCCGGCCCTTGGATCGAGGATAGCGCGCATTTGGCGTTCCAGCGCCTTCCGTAGTTCCGGAATTTCCTCGCTAAAGCCACGCCAAACTTCGTCGAAGACCTCCTTTCTCCGTTCCATTTCGCTAGGGCTCGGAACGCCGCCGCCACCCGGCACGAACCGATTCGTAAGGTTGATAGAGTACTTGCTTACCAGCCTATCCAGCTCATCGGCGAACTTGGACAGCTTGGCATAAAGATCGTCATCCAGCAGATACAGACGGTGAGTATCAACGTACAAGGCAAAATCGACAAGCATCTGCATCGCCGACTCGTATGCTTCCGGCCGCACCGTAGAAAGATGAGCCTCCCGATTTGTCTCGGCGAGGCGTTTGTAAACTTCAGCGATAACCTCGGCGCGCTTTTCGTGTAGCGCGGAAAATCGAACTTCGTGCTCGACAGCGGCCAGACCTAATTGGCTCTTGAACTCTTCTATAGAGCGGTCCGAAGCCGCCTTCATTTCCGCCTGAAATCTGCTCGGGTCCTTCGCAAGTGAGTTTCCGACGAGCGCCTTGGCGAGAAACCCCAAGGCCGTCACGAGAAACGCATTCCCACCCAGTGCGCCAAGCGCGACAAGCACGTAGTCTGAGACGCTCATGTTTCTCAGCATACGTCCCCGCGCGACCCGATTGACCGTGCTCAACGTTAGCGATACGTGTCCTCCCTGCGGAGGCCGCAGTAAGAGAGCAGTACCACGCGGTCAATGATGTCGTAGCGGAATCGCCAGCGCCCGACGGAGAGACGGAACTGGCCTTCGCCGGATGGCACGCCTTCCAATTTCTTTATGTCGTGCCGCCGCATCCGGTTATAGGGGTCTGTTGAAAGAACTGCGACAGCGCTCTTTTCAGTCGCTTCAAAATCGCGGTGGCCTTTCTGAAGTTTTGTGGACAGCCGCTTGTAGTGCGACGTTGGATGAACGGAAAAGGCCGGGGTCGTCATGCGCCCGAACGGCGGCGGGGTTGTTTGGGGCTGCGCGCGGCACGGTCGGCAAGAAACTCCCCAATCGGGCGAGTCTTGCCACTGAGGAATTCCTCGTAGCCTTGCCGGATCGCTCCACGGATCTTCGGATCTTGGATCTCCCGGTCGTCTTGCAACTCGTCGGGCGATAGCTTCGGAGTAATGTTGATCACGCGGCCCGTAACACTGAACTCAACGCGATCTCCGGGTTTGATGCCGGCGCGGCGGCGTATGCTCTTCGGCACCATGATTTCAGTTTTGGGTTTCAGGGTGACGGTCATACGTCTTAAGTCTAACGCGAAAGCGCATTTTTGACGAAGCCCCGCCCGCGGACCTCCCGCCCCCGTCATCGCTCTCGTCCCTGCCGCGCGCTAGGTTCCGTCTGTCAGACCATTCTTCTCCTCCACGACCCGATTGACCGCGGCCCGCACTATGACTAATGTGGAAGTATGCGCGTCCACTATCTTCGACTTCTGGGAACTTTCCTGCTAGCGGCCGCCTCCCTGTTCGCCGCCGGCGCACCCGAGCCGTCTCCGTCGCAGATCGACGACATGGTTCAGAAGTTCGCCGCCAAGGAATCCGACTTTTCCAAGGCCCGCGAGAACTACACGTATCGCCAAACCGCGCGCATTCAGGAATTGGACGATTCGGGAAACGTGACCGGCCGTTGGGAAACGGTCTCGGACATCGTTTTTTCCACCGACGGCAGACGCACTGAACGCGTGGTCCGCTCGCCCGTGCCGACGCTCCACAACATCACGCTTACGCCGGAGGACATGCAGGACATGCAGAACGTGCAGCCCTTCGTGCTCACGTCGGCGGACGTGCCCAAGTACCTGATCCGCTACCTGGGCCATCAGAACGTCGATGAAATCGGCTGCTATGTTTTCGCCGTCAAACCCAAGAAGCTCGAATCCGGGCAGCGCTACTTTTCAGGCGAGGTGTGGGTGGACGATCGCGATATGCAAATCGTGAAATCCTATGGCCGCGGCTTGGGCTCAACCAGCCGCAAGGGCGACAACCAATTCCCCAAGTTCGAAACCTATCGCGAACAGATCGACGGCAAGTATTGGTTCCCCACCTACACCGTCGCCAACGATACGCTGCACTTCCAGAGCGGCGATCAACGCATCCGCCAAACCATTCGCTACGAGGACTACAAGCAGTTCAAGTCCGACGTCAAGATCACCTTCGGCGACGAGGTTAAGGACGACTCCAAGCCGGCCCAGCCCGTAAAGCCGGGTAAGTAACGCAGGGAAATCCCTCGACTCGACGCAGGATGAAAGGGAAAGTCCTTGTAGGAGGGGATCTGACGACGCCTAAGGGAATCCTCTAATCTCCGAATCAGGGCCAACCGATGTAGTAGGTGAATGTCCTCGTGGAAGGTATCGGCGGGTCCGGTTCAGCCCGGCCCTGTTCAGTCCGGCCCTGTCGAACCCAGCCCGTTGCAAGCGGGGTCGGTTCCATCCGGGTCCCTTCAAACCGGCTCCACTCAAACCAATTCTCTCGAACGGCTGCAAGGTCTGTTCCTCACGACGCTGAACCACGAGATTCGGACACCGCTCGCCGGCTTGATGGGCATGACCGATCTTCTGCTCGAAACGAACCTGGACGAAGAGCAACGGGAATATGCGAGTACGGCGCGCCTGTGCGCCGAAGATCTGCTTCGCATTCTGAGCGCCGCCCTGCAATATTCGGCCCTTGCATCCGGCCAGGTGAAGCTGGAGGAATCCGATTTCAACGTGCGGGAGCTGGCCGAGGCTGCCGTCGCCGAACACGCAGTGATGGCGAAGGCCAAGAACCTGCGCCTTTTTTCCACACTCGATGCCAGCCTCCCCCCGACCGTCATAGCCGACGGTTTTCATATCAAGGAAATCCTTGGATATCTTCTCAGCAACGCCATTAAGTTCACCCAGCACGGCATGGTTGAATTGGCGGCCTCTTACGAAAACGGAAAGTTGCGGTTCTCGGTCCGCGATACGGGAATCGGGATTCCGGCCGAGCGGCGGGAACAGATTTTCAAGTCGTTCCGGCAACTCGACGAGGGGCTCGCGCGGGAGTACAGCGGAGTCGGCCTAGGCCTGACGCTTGCGGAAAAGCTGCTCAAGCTAATGAACGGACGGCTGACCCTCGAAAGCCAACCGTCGCAGGGATCCACGTTCACGGTGGAAATACCCGCGCGTTCTCCGGAATCGATCTCTCACCAGCCGGATACCAACGAATTCAGTAGCAACGCATTAACTAACGACACACTATTAACTAACGACACAGTAGCCCAGAGCGCCGGCGTCCCCTTAGTGCTGGCGGTCGAAGACAACCCAATCGGCGCGACGGTGATTCGTCACGCGCTGAAGCGCTATCCGGTTGCGTTGCATAGCGCCGCCAGCGGCGAGGAGGCGGTCGCTTCCGCCTCGCGCAGGCAATACGCGCTGATCCTGATGGATCTGCAGATGCCCGGCATGAATGGCCTGGAGGCTACCGCAGCCATTCGGAAGCTTCCGGGGTACCAAGATATTCCGATTCTGGCCCTCACTGCGGACATGAGCGACGACGTTCGCCATCAATGTTATCAAAGCGGTATGTGTGGATACCTCACGAAACCGATTCAATCCGCCCCCTTGTGGGCTGCCATCCGGCGTGAACTGAAGCTCGAAGCGTAAGCGCTCGTAACGTTCGCGCTTAACCTTGGCCGCGACAGGCACAGCCACGCGCGCACTCCTTCGGATTCCCCTGTAACGCAAGATTTCGGTCCTCCGCATGCCTTTGTCCTGGCAGCATGTTCGACGCAGTCACCTCAAATCTGGAGCGTTACATGGACCTTCTCAGCACGCGTCAGAAGCTGGTGGCGGCCAACGTCGCCAATGCCGACACTCCCGGGTACAAGGCGCAAGACATTGATTTTCAATTCGAATTCGTAACCATGGCCAACGGCGAGAAACCGCAGACGATCGACGCGCAGGGGCTCACCGAGAAGCCCGACGGCAACAACGTGGACATCGACCGCGAGTCTCGGCTGCTCGCCGAAAACGCAATGCGTTTCAATGTGGCTTCCACCTTGGTGCGCGGACAGCTCAAAACGATACAAGAGGCGATTACGGGAGGCGGCTCATGAGCCTGTTCTCCGCGATCCAGGTCAGCGCTTCGGGGATGTCGGCGCAGCGCATCCGCGCCGGGGTGCTGGTCGAAAATATGGCCAATGCCGAAACCACGCGCACGCCCGAAGGCGGCCCCTATCACCGGAAAGACGTGGTGTTCTCCACGGAAATCCAATCTTCGCCGTTTTCGGCCGCCTTTCAAAGTGAGTTAGGGGTCGGCGTAAAAGTGGCGGACGTGGTCACCGATCCAAGAGATCCTGAAAAACGCTTCATGCCGGGGCACCCCGACGCCGATGAGAATGGCTACGTGGCTTTTCCCAGGATGAATCCAGCAGAGGAGATGGTCGATCTGTTGAGCGCTTCCCGGTCTTTCCAGGCGAACGTCTCGGCCATGACCGCGATCAAGGACATGATCACCAATTCCATCGCCATCATGAAGTAACGGAGATCACGAGATAACTTCATGGCAGGACCGATCGCACCCGTTGCATCGATTATTTCGACCCTGATCGCACCGGCGGCGGCCCCGGCAGCGGCATCCGCGGCCACCAGTGGGGCGGCCAGTCCCTTTGGCTCCGTCTTCAATCAGGCCGTTCAGCAAGTCGAATCTTTTCAGAATCATGCATCCGCAAGTGTAAACCGATTCCTCAGTGGGGAAGGCGAGGAGATTCACAGCATCGCGCTGGCCACGCAGCAGGCGGATCTGTCGTTTCAGCTCTTCATGCAGGTGCGCAACAAGGTCGTGGCCGCCTACCAGCAGATCATGCAGATGCAAGTGTAGCCGCGTGGAGCACCAGACGGGGCTTGTGAGAACGGGGGGAGCGACGGAAGGGCTCCTCTTCAAAAGCAGAAAGCATTTTGCTTCAATGCAATCCATGATTTATTTAAACCTCTACGATACTTAACTCCGCATGGATCAGCTCAAGCGTTTATGGGACAAACTCACGTGGTCGCAGCGGATATGGATGCTGGTGGCGGCGCTCGCGGTGGGCGGCGCGATCATTGCGCTCTCCCGGTGGAATGACGAACGCGACTTCAAGCCTCTGTACTCGAACCTAGCAGCGGAAGATGCCGGCCAGCTGGTCGCCAAGCTAAAAGAAGGCGGTATCGACTACCGGCTCAGCGATAATGGCGCGACGGTTCTGGTTTCCTCGGCGCGGGTCGCCGAGGCGCGGCTCGCGATGGCCGCCCAGGGATTGCCGAAATCTGGCCGCATCGGGTACGAGCTGTTCGATAAAGCCAATTTCGGCGCGAGCGATTTCGCCGAGCAGGTGAACTATCACCGGGCCATCGAAGGCGAGCTCGAACGGTCCATCATGTCGATCCGCGAGGTGGAGCAGGCGCGCGTCCACATCACCATGGCGAAGGATTCCATCTACACCGAATCCCGGCAGCCGGCCAAGGCCAGTATCCTGGTGAAAATCCGGCCGGGGGCGCGTTTATCGCCTTTGAATATCGCGGCGATCTGCCAGTTGGCCGCCAATGCGGTTCCGGAGCTGGCGCCGGAGCAAGTTTCGCTGGTCGATACGAGCGGCAATCTGCTGAACCGGGCGCGGCGTGCCGCCTCGTCCGAAGACAATAGCGACGCCGCGCTGGACTACCGCAAGAGCGTCGAGAAAGATCTGCAGGCGAAAATCGCCGCCACGCTCGATCCGCTGCTGGGCGCCGATCACTTTCGTGCGGGCGTTTCCGCCGAAGTCGATCTGACGAGCGCCGAGCAAAGCGAGGAGAATTACGACCCTCAAAAATCGGCCGTGCTGAGTTTGCAAACGAGCGAGGACGGGCCGGCGCTGCCCGCGGCCTCGGGCGTGCCGGGGACGGCATCGAACCTTCCCCGCCCCACGTCGACGCCTTCGACAGGATCGGCGAATTTCGCGCGCAAAACCTCCAGCACGACCTATCAGCCGAGCCGCGTGGTCAAGCACGTGAAGCTTCCGCAAGGATCGTTGAAGCGGATGTCGCTGGCCGTGCTGGTGGACCATTCGCTGCGTTTCGAAGGGGCGCGGCGCATCCTGGAACCTCCCTCGGCGAACAAGTTGAAAGTAGTGCACGATCTGGTGGCGGCATCGGTCGGATTGTCGGCCGAGCGCGGGGATCAGCTGGTGGTGGAAGCCTTCCCCTTCGAATCGACGCTTACGGCGGAGCCGCCCATCCCATTGACGGCGCCGTTGGCGCCGACGTCGTCGATCCCCTTGCCGCCGTGGCTCCAGAAACTCGTGGGCTCGAAGAATTTCGCCGCGATCGCGGCCATCGGAGCAGGCGCCATGATGCTGCTTCTGGGGGGATTGGCTTTCCTGATTTTGAGAAGCCATGGGAAGAAGAAGCGCGTCTCGGTGGCCGCGGCCGCGGCCGCTTTGGCGGAAAGCAAAGCGAAGGCGCTCGCTCCGACGGCCGACGATCTGCAGCGCAAAATGGAAGGACAAATGGCGGAGCAAGCCGCGCAGCAAGCCCGACTGCAGGCCGAGGAGTTGATGAAGCTCCGGGCGCCGGTGGTCGCGACCAAGAAGACGGAGGTGCTCAGCAAACATATCTCGGCCGAGTCCAAGAAAGATCCCACGGCGATGGCGCAGGTAGTCAGGAGCTGGCTCAGTGGTGAAAACCAGCGATAAACCGGACGTCGAACAGCTTTCCGGACTGCGCAAGTCGGCCGTGCTGATGATTATGATCGGCGACGAGGCGTCGAGCGAGATTCTGAAGCAGCTCGACGAAGACGAAGTGCAGGCCATCAGCCGCGAGATCGCCCGCGTGCAGTCGCTCACGTCGGAACAGGCGGAGGGGGTCCTCGAAGAGTTCTACCAGATGGCCATCGCGCACGACTACGTGGTGAAGGGCGGCGTCGATTACGCACGCAAGATTCTGATCAGCGCCTTCGGGCCGGAGTCGGCCAAGAAGATGCTGGACCGGCTGATGAAGTCGCTGGGCAATGAAACCCTGAGTTTCGATGCCCTGCAAAAGACCGATCCCCAGCAGCTCGCCAAGTTCATCCACAGCGAGCACCCGCAGACCATCGCCTTGATCCTCTCGCATCTGAATCCGTCGCAGGCGGCGGGATTGCTGTTTTCGCTGCCTTCGGAAATCCGCGCCGACGTGGCGTTGCGCATGGCGTCGCTCGACCAGATCTCGCCCGAGATCATTTCGAAAATCGCGAGCGTGATCGGTTCGAAGCTGAAAAGCATCGGCGAGTTGAGCCGCGAGGCGTACGGCGGCGTGCACGCGGTGGCCGAAATGTTCAATCGCCTGGACTCGAATACCAGCAAGGACATTCTGGACAACATCGAGCACACTAACCCGGCTCTGGTCGAGACCATCCGGCACATGATGTTCGTGTTCGAGGACATCCTGCTGCTGGACACCAACGCGGTGAAGGAAGTGCTCGCGAAAGTGGATCGCAAAATACTGACGGTGGCGCTCAAGGGCACCAGCGAACAGATGAAAAACCACGCACTGCAGGCCATGAGCCAGCGTGGCGCCGAGATGCTGCGCGAGGATATGGACGCGCTCGGACCCATCAAGATCAAGGAAGTGGAAGCGGCGCAGCAGCAGATCATCGCGGTGGTGCGGCAGCTGGAGGGCGAAGGCGTCATCAGCCTGAAGGGCACGGCCGGGGAACAATATGTCGTCTAGAGTTTTTCGCCCCAGCGATCCGCTCGAGGCCGCGCCGGTGAGCTGGCGGCGGGCCGGGGGCATGTCACAGCAACAATCAGGCTCCAGCCGCCGCGATGCGGGACGATCCGGCGGCAACGCGCCGACAGCCGAGCAGAAGGTTGAAATCGAAGGCGAAATTGAGCGCCAGACGCAAGCTCGCGTGTCCGCGGCCCGTGAGCAGGGCCGCGCGGGGGCGGAGCAGGCCGCCGAACAGCGCGCGACGAGCCGCCAAGCTCCCGTACTGGCGGCCTTCCAAGCTATGATCGGGGACCTTGCGGGGCAGCGTCATCGGCTGAGGGTGGAAGCCGAGCACGATGCGGTGAAGCTCGCCGTGGCGATCGCGCGGCGCATTCTGCATCGCGAACTCGCGGTGGATCCCGAGGCCATCCTGGGATTGGTGAAGGCGGCGTTCGCGAAGCTCGACGCACGGGAGACACACCGCTTGCGCGTTTCTTTGGCCGACTCCGCGCTTCTCCGCGAGCATCGCGACCGGCTGGAGTTGCCGCCGGCCATCGAGATCATCGCGGATGGGTCGCTGCGGCCGGGCAGCGTAATTTTCGAAACCTCGCGCGGCGATCTCGATGCCGGCATCGATACCCAGTTGGCGGAAATCGACCGCGGCCTCGCCGACGTGGTCCGGAGGCGTGTACGATGAGCACCGATCATAACGGCGACGGCGTTCCCTTGGCCGATTATCTGGCGGCGGTGGAGTCGCTCGAACCAATGTTGTGGACGGGCCGCGTACGCGAGCTTGCCGGACTCTTAATCGCGTCCCAGGGACCGGCCGCGGCCGTCCATGATTTCTGCGAGATTCTCACGTCCGGAGGCCACCGCGTGCGGGCCCAGGTGATCGGGTTCCGCGACGGCCGCGTGTTGCTGATGCCCCTCGAAGACACCACGGGCCTGCAGGCGGGCGACACCATCGTGGCGCGCCCGGAAGCCGCGCGCGTGGAAGTTTCCCCGCAGCTCCTGGGGCGCGTGCTCGACGGATTCGGCAAGCCCATGGACGGCGGTCCGGCCATCGATGCCGAGGGGCTCTATGACCTTTATGCCCGGCCGCCCGGTCCGCTCGAACGCGAGCATATTGTCGAACGGCTGGTAACCGGCGTGCGGGCGATCGACAGCCTTTTGCCGGTGGGAAAGGGCCAGCGCATCGGAATCTTCGGGGGTTCGGGCGTCGGCAAGAGCACGCTGCTGGCCTCCATGGCGCGCCACAACTCAGCCGACGTCAGCGTGATTGCGCTGATCGGCGAACGCAACCGCGAAGTCCGCGAGTTCATCGAAAAGGAGCTGAGCGCGGAGGGCATGCAGCGCAGCGTAGTCGTCGCGGCCACCTCCGATATGCCCGCGCCACTGCGCATTCGCGCGGGATTTGTGGCGCTGGCGGTCGCGGAATATTTTCGCGACCAGGGGAAAAGCGTGCTGCTGGTCCTCGATTCCGTCACGAGACTGGCGATGGCCCAGCGCGAGATTGGCCTGGCGGCCGGCGAGCCGCCCAGCCAGAAGGGCTATACGCCGAGCGTTTTCGACCTCCTTCCCAAGTTGTTCGAACGCGCGGGAAATTTTGCGCGCGGCTCGATTACGGGCTTCTTCACGGTGCTGGTGGAGGGCGACGATTTCAACGAGCCGATCTGCGATGCCACGCGCGCCATTCTCGACGGCCACATTATTCTTTCCCGGCAGCTGGGATCGATGGGTCATTATCCGGCCATCGACATCCTCAACTCGGTCAGCCGTCTGGCGGGCCGCATCGCGACGCCGGGGCACCACGAAGCCGCGCGCAAAATCCGCGAGGCTCTGGCGGCTTATCAGCAGTCGGAAGACCTGATCAATCTCGGCGCCTATGCGGCCGGATCGAACACGGTGTTGGACGCGGCGATTCGGCTGCGGCCCAAGCTCCTGGAATTCCTGCGGCAGACTCCCGAAGAAGCGACGCCCGCGGAGATTACCGCGGCGCGCATGCTGGAGCTGGCGGGACTAACTTGACCCCGCAAGCAGGGGCTTGCGGGACTGACTTGACCCCGCAAGCAGGGGCTGGCGGGACTGACTTGACCCCGCAAACAGGGGCTTGCGGGACTGACTTCACGTGCGCCAGTAAATCTGGGAGTCAAACATGAAGCGCTTCGCGTTTTCGTTGGAACAGGTATTGGCCTGGCGCCGGATGCAGGCGCGGCTGGAGAGTTTGCGCTGGGAACAGATTCGCGCCGAACTGCGCGGGATCGAAATGCAGCGCGAAAATTTGCGCGTGGAACGCGAACGCTCCGCGGCCCGGCTACAGGCGGCGGGATCGGCCACGGGCGCGGAATTCGCGGCCCTCGACCGGTTCCGCAAGTACGTCGACGCCGAGCAGCTGCAGTTGCAACGGAAGCGCGTGGAGTGCGACAAACGAATGACCGCCCAAGCGAGAATCCTGGCGGCGAAAGAGCGCGACGTGAAGGTCCTCGAACACCTGCGGGAACGCAAGCTCACGGCCTGGACCGCGCAAATGGACCGCGAAACGGAGCAAGTGGCGTCCGAAGCGTTCCTTTCCCGGTGGAAGGTCGTGTCGAGGGCGGCGCGAGGTGGCGCGGGCGGACCTTCACACGGGTTGGACACACGGGTAAACCCGGCACAGGTAAAATAGCTTATGGCAACTCGACGAATCGGCATTCTCACGGGCGGCGGCGATGTTCCCGGTCTGAACTCTGTTATCAAGAGCGTGACCTATCGCAGCGCGGCCCAGAACATCGAAGTGTTGGGCATCCGGCGCGGATGGGAAGGTTTGACGCACGTCAATCTGGACGATCCGGCGAGCCGCGCGCATTATATTCTGCCTCTCACCACCGAAAACACCCGGGATATCGAACACGTGGGCGGCACGATGTTGCACTCCAGCCGGACGAGCCCTTCGAAAATGAAGGCGCTTCCCGACTTTCTAAAGGGCGCCAGTGTCCCGACCGACGGCAAGACATGGGACTTGAGCGCGCAAGTCGTGAGCAACCTCGGGAAGCTGGGCATCGATTCGCTGATCGTGATCGGCGGCGACGATACGTTGAGCTTCGCGGCGCGTCTGCACACGATGGGCGTGCCGGTGGTGGGCGTTCCGAAGACCATGGACAACGATGTGCAGGGCACGGAGTATTGCATCGGGTTTTCCACCGCCATCACGCGCGCCATGGACGCGATCGAGCGGCAGCGCACCACCGTCGAATCGCACGAGCGCGTCGGCGTGTTCCGCGTGTTCGGCCGCGATGCGGGTTACACCGCACTTTATACGGCTTTCGTCACCTCCATCCGCTGCGTGATTCCCGAATACAAAGTGAACCTCGAAAGGCTGATCGACCTGCTGATGAGCGACAAGCGCTCCGATCCCAACAACTACGCGCTGGTGGTGCTTTCCGAGGGCGCGTCGTGGGAGGGCTACGAGATTCAGCACTATGGGCAAGCCGACGCCTACGGACATCAGAAGAAGGCCAGCGTGGCCGAAGCGCTGGCCGGCGAGATCACCAAGCGCACCGGCGCGGAGACCATCGCGAGCGATCTGACCTACGATCTGCGCAGCGGGTCTCCGGACTTTATCGATAAGCTGATCGCTAACGTCATGGGAACCATGGCGTTCGAGGCGATCGTGGGAGGCCGCAGCGGATTGATGGCCGCCGTCCAGGACGGACGCTACACGATGGTTCCGATTCCCGATCCGAAGCTTGGCCCGCGGCGCGTGGATCTCGCGACGATGTACAACACCGAGCGGTGCCGTCCTAAATACGAACAGAAGTTGGGCTTGCCCGTTTTTCTCACTAAGGCATAATTCGCCGCGGGACGAGAATGTAATTCAGGCTGCGACGTGGGAATTTTCGCCAGATTCCGGAAAACGGCGGTTCATAAAAGTGACCCGTGCGCCACGCCCCTCGCGGATATCCGCGCCTTTTTCAACGACGCGGCGCGCGATGAGGAACATTTTCCCGCGACCATCGATCCGCGCATTTATCATGTGAAGGCCGTACTGGATCACTTGGGTGACCTTGAACACAAGCGCGTCGCCGATCTCGGCTGCGGCAAGGGACGTTTCGCGCGCCTGCTGCGGGAACGATACCCTTCCGCGATCGTGTATGCGCTCGATTTAGCGGAAGCGATGCTGGCGCACGTTCCGTCGGGCATTCATCGGATGGCCGCGACGCTGACGGCGCTGCCTTTCCAGACGGCCTCCTGCGATGGAGCCTACGCCACGGAATCGCTCGAACACGCCGTCGATATCGAGACGGCGGTGGCGGAGCTCTGCCGCATCGTGAAGCCGGGGGGGAAGATCGTCATCATCGACAAGAACGCCGAGGCCTGGGGACGCCTGAAAACGCCCGAGTGGGAACGTTGGTTCGGGCGCAGGGAAATGGAAAAGCTTCTCCAACGGCATTGCCGCCAGGTTTCCAGCCGTCCGATTTCGTACTGGGAGGACGTCGCGCCGGACGGGCTCTTCCTGGCGTGGTTCGCGGTGAAGTGAGCAAAGGAGCACGGGGACGTAACCGATAGCGCCTTAGATAAAGTTCCCTCTTCCTGAGAAAAGTTCCGCGTCCGCCGCACGAATTTTCGTGCCCGCGCGTCTTCTCAAATTGCTGATCGCCGAAAGCCTGGCGGAGGAAGCTCCACGGATCGCCGAACTTCTCGGGCAGGGCGGTTACGAAACAGAGTGGAACATTCAAACGAAAGACCAAACCAAAGACCGAACGAAAGACCGGACCGAGGAGCGAAGTGAAAGCCGAACCGGCGGCGGCATCGATGCCGGCACGGGCGAGCCATGGGACCTGTTCTTTCCGGAATACCGCCAGCAATTGCGTGCGATCAACGAAGAACTCCGCGAGAAGGTGAAGCAACTGGAGCGCTCCAATGCGGATCTGGAACAGTTCGCCTGGGCCGCCAGCCATGATCTGAAAGAACCTCTGCGGACGATCTCGGGTTACACCCAGCTTTTAATTCGCAGCCGAGCGAAGAAAAAGGATGTCGCGGCCAGGGGGAAAGAAGGTCCAATCGGGAATGACGACATCGAGGCCCGGAATCAAGAGACGGAGGCCGCGGAGTTTGCACGCTACATTCAACAGGGTGTCGAGAGGATGGGAGGACTCATTGACGCTCTCTTGGAGTACTCGCGGGCGATGCATCAACCGCTTGGTCCAGACCGCGTTACCGATGCACAAAGCGCCGCCAGGGAGGCCGCTGAAACGCTGGGCGCGGCGATTGAAGAGAGCTCCGCCACGATGAGCATCGATCGGCTGCCGCCGGTCTGCGCGGACGCCGCTCCGCTGGTACAGATCTTTCAGAATCTGCTGGCCAACGCGCTGAAGTATCGTCATGCGGAGAGGGCGCCCACCGTGCACGTCTCGGCCGTGACGCGCGGCGGGGAGGTGCGTTTTTCGGTACGCGACAACGGCATCGGAATCGCGTCGGAGCACTACAACCGCGTCTTCGACGTTTTTCGCCGCCTGCATGGTGAGGACTACGAAGGGCTCGGCATCGGCCTCGCCATCTGTAAAAGGTTGGTGGAGCGCTACGGCGGGCGCATCTGGCTCGACTCGGAGCTGGGAGCGGGGTCGACGTTCTATTTCACGCTGCGCGCGGCGGAAAAAGCACGCGTGGCTGGGCGCTAAGGCCTGACCGCTAGGCCGAATCATGAGCGTCAGCAAGCGGTCCTTTTTGCGAGTAGTTCCTCAGATGAATTCTCGATATTGATACTTGATATATTGTTTCTATATGAAGTCACTGTTGGTGCAATTGGACGAACCGACTTTTCGCGCCTTGAACCGCGTCGCGCCAGCCGCCGAGCGGCAGCGGGCGGAGTTCGTCCGCGCGGCCATTCGGAAGGCGATTCGCGAGGCGGAAGAAGCGCGCACCCGGCAGGCGTATATGGAAACGCCGGAGACGGAATCCACGGGCGACGACTGGTCGAACGCCGGAGAGTGGAAGAGGTGAGGCAGTACGAAATCTGGTGGGCGACCTTCCCGGAACCCGCCGGACGGCGTCCCGTTTTGCTCTTGAGCCGCGACGCTGCCTATTCCTATCTCCACAAGTATCTCGCGGTGGAGATCACTTCCACTATTCGCAATATCGCCGTGGAAGTTCCCCTGGGCCGCGCGGAAGGCCTGCCGCGCAAATGCGCCGCTAATTTCGATAATGTCCGCACCGTATCGCGCTCGGCCCTGGATAAACGAATCGGCGAACTGGCGCGGCGCAGGCAGGCGGAAGCGAAGCGGGCGCTTGGGCACGCGCTCGCTTGGGATGAATTGATCGACGCGGCGCCCTAGTTCTTAGGATCTTCCATTAGATATGCGTGTCTGAGTGCAGCTGTTCGCTCCTTGGTAATTCGGATCAAACAAAGACTACGCGTGGCCGGGCCGGCGGTTCCTCTTCCCAGAAGACCGAGCTCTGCCTTGCAGGCTGCATCACGGTAGGCGACCCACTTCCGTTCGGCGTCGCGGAGGTTTCTTGCATCTTCCAGCGTGTAGAAGTCCTGCGCGTTCTTGAGAGCCTCTTGATACACCGCGTTCAGTTCGGAATCAACCGATTTCACGACGCGCAGCAGACAGACTGCAACCCCATGGGTGTTTCCATCGCAAGATTCGTCCGCCGACAAGGATGGAACGGCGAAGACAATCAAAATCAGAATCAGTACGCGAAGTCTCATGCAGGAATCCTTCTGGTCGCGAGATCCTAACCGCTGCCATCGCACGGGTTGTACAATTCCGCGGCGAAGGGACTACTTAAACAGCCTGGCGATCGGATCGAAGAAGACGTCTACCACGCGCTCCTTGAGAGGGATGATCGCGTTGTCGGTGATGTGAATATCTTCCGGACAGACCTTGGTGCAGCACTTAGTGATATTGCAATACCCGATGCCGTAGTCGTCCTTGAGCGCCTTCACGCGGTCGCCCTCATCGATGGGGTTCATCTCCAGATTCGCCGTGTAGACGAAGAACCGCGGACCAATAAACTCCTTGTGCAGGTGATGATCGCGCAGCACGTGGCAGACGTCCTGGCACAGGAAACATTCGATGCACTTGCGGAATTCCTGGGGACGATCCACATCGGATTGCTGCACGCGCCAAGAGCCGTCGGCGGCGTCGGGTTTGCGCGCCTTAAACTTGAGAATTTTCTTCTTTACTTCGAAGTTCCATGACACATCGGTAACCAGATCCTTCACGTGGGGGAAGGTTTGCATGGGCTCGATGGTCACGGGCTGGGTGAGATCGAGCTGATTGAGACGCGTCATGCACATGAGCCGCGGCTTGCCGTTGATCTCGGCCGAGCAGGAACCGCACTTGCCGGCTTTGCAATTCCAGCGCACCGCCATATCGTTGGCCACGGTGGCCTGCACGCGGTGAACGGCATCGAGCACCACCATACCGGAAGAAATCTCCGTGTTGTAGTCGACAAACTTCCCGGTGCCGCGCTCGCCGCGCCAGATTCGAAAGACAGCTTGCTCAGCCACGTTACTTG
>Ga0181536_10003218_pt1 | contig 17853 bp, 15 predicted proteins | sample PEATcosm2014_Bin_41_FD_121105 | JGI IMG/M metagenome (GOLD analysis project Ga0181536, IMG submission 121105) | Peatland microbial communities from MTU Mesocosm Facility, Houghton, MI, USA - PEATcosm2014_Bin17_60_metaG | ecosystem: Environmental > Terrestrial > Soil > Wetlands > Peat | place... | reverse complement strand
TATCTTGGGCATCGGCCTACCCGAAGAAGTATTGCCCCTGTCGAATATACCGGGAATCGTGCCTCCGTTCTTTCTTGCGCCGAACAGCATCCTTGCGTTGTAGGGGCAGCTCTTGCGGCGGCCCCGGGGCAAGGACAAGGGCCGCTCCTACAAGTGAAGGAGATCTGCCCCTGACTGCCACGAAAACCACGTCCACCGCGCCTCTTCAACTGCGGCGCAATTCGCTCGGGCTTACGGAACTGGTGTTCCAGGCCATCACGCACATCGCCCCGGCGGGCAACATCGTCCTCACCTTTCCGATCATCGCCCGCGAGGCGGGACCGGCCATGCCGGTATCGCTCCTGCTGACGACCATCGTGTGCTTCCTGATCGGCAATACGGTGGCGCAGTTTTCCGCCTACCTGCCGTCGAGCGGCGGTTACTACTCTTTTGCCACCCGAGGGCTCGGGAGCCGAGGCGGCTTCATGGCGACCTGGAGCTATCTGATGTACGATCTCCTTGGACCGGCCGCAACTAACGGGTTTCTTGGCTACATGCTCTCGGACATGCTGCGGACAGGGTTTGGCGTGCGCGTACCGTGGTGGCTCATCGCGGTGGCGGCATCCGCCATCGTCTGGATGCTCACCCACTACGGAATTCGCCTGTCGATGCGAATCACAACCCTTTTCGGCGGCCTCGAGATTTTGATCATGTTGGCGCTCGCCATCACCTTCCTGGTTCATCCGGGTCGCGGCTCGAGCTACATCGCGCCATTGAGGCCGTCCTCGTCGCCGCACCACTTCACCGGCATCCTGGCGGGGATGGTCTTCTCGGTGCTTGCGCTGAGCGGCTTCGAAGCTCCGGCGCCGCTCGCCCAGGAAAGCCGCCGGCCGGGCAGGTACGTTGGCTTGGCGGTCAACCTCTCGCTGCTGGCGATCGGGACCTTCTACGTCTTCACATCCTATGCGAGCGCGGTCGGCTGGGGCACCGGCGACATGGCAGCCTTCGCCTCCAGCCCGAACCCCTATTACACCCTTGGACACTCGCTGTGGGGGGCCGGCTGGTGGCTCGTCGTGCTTGCGGTCATCAACAGTTCGGTGGGAACCGGCATGGCTTCCACCAACGCGGCGTGCCGGGTGATGTACACGATGGGCCAGGCGGGTACGCTCCCCGCTCGTTTCGGCAAGATTCATCCCGTACACCGAACGCCTGCGTTCGCTATCGCCTTTCTGCAACTGGCGGGCATCGCTGCGTTCCTGCTGGTGGGTGTGCTGTTGCGGCCCGAACAGATCCTGGGTTTTCTCGGCACCATTGCGACGCTGGCCGTCATCATCCTCTACGCCACCGCAAACCTCGCCCTGCCTTCCTTTATGCGCCGGGAGCACCCGGATGACTTCAGCTTCTGGCGGCACGCAGCGATCCCTTGGATGGGGACTTTGGCGCTATTGCCCGTCCTGATCGTGACTGTCTACCCCGTACCCCCTCGGCCGTACAACCTCACCCCGTATTTGTTCGTTGTGGCGCTCCTCATCGGCTTTGGATACATGCATTGGCTCGTGACGCGTCGCCCCGGAGTGCTCGAACGGGGCGCCACTATGCTCGTGGGACGCCGCACCAACGCTGAGGGCGACGTAGACTGGGACGCACCCACGCCTTAAGGTTCGGTTAGATCTTAGCCACGGCCTCCACGCTGGCGTCGCCGTTGTGCGGGAGGTGGTGACCGCCCTGCCAATACGCCGCATGGCCGATTACGCACACAGGCTAAGGCCAATGGAAATCTTCCGAAAACACTGTGAAGACCCACGGCAGCCCACCCCACCCAGCCCCCTCGCGACATATATAAGAAAGACAAAGAACCTTTCGTTAGGTGGCGAGAGGTGGGTACCCATGGGTGGGGTGGTATACCCCGGGTATTTGTGGAATTTCTGGAATTCCCGCCTTGTGACGGAGCGGAAAGGTGGAAGAGGACACTGGAGTATCTGGCGGAGGAGGAAGCTTCGGCTGACGCTGGCCCGCGAACAGGAAGGGAGTCAGATTGCTGAGCTAGCCAGGAACCCGTGCCCGCTTCATCGCCAATCTGAAGGGCCAGGTTTCTGAAATGTTGGCGTGCCATTTTCACAAAGCACGGCGATTCTCCCGCATTCTTGGGGGGGGACACTATCTTGGGGGTGACTCTCAGAGGAGACATCAGGGGGACACTCGCGACAGGGATCCAGGGGGATCACTCGCGACAGGGACCCAGGGGGGTCACTCTCGACAGGGACCCAGGGGGGTCACTCTCGACAGGGACTAACCCGCCCTAATAAAGACAAAGAAGAAAAGAGAAAGAGGAATGCATCTCTAAGGGGGAAGACTCCTTCTTTTTGCGGCAGTGATTCCCCGTGACCAATTTGTTTTTTGGCCATGTTCGAGATTTCGCCACTAAGCCCGTTTTTGCAGGCAAACCCGCCAAATCCTCACACCGTTCAAAGATGTTCAAACTTTCAGTATTTAGATATAGGCCGGTCCGGAGGGCCAGCCCAGAGGAGGAAACAGGAATGAGGCCAGCAACCGAGGCGGCGCACAGGCAGGTCGCCTTGTACATGAAGAATCACCCGGAGCTCAGCTTCCAGGCGATTGCCGCGAGACTCGGCATCTCGATCAGCAGCGTGACCAGGATAGCCAGGCTGAACGGCCTGTCCAGGCCGCGCACGCTGAAAATCCACATCCCAAAGGAGGAAAACTAGTTGAGCAAATCCACCCGTTCGTTTGACCGTTTGACGGACCCATCGGCGCCGCCCCCGCAGGACGGCCCAGTCACAGACAATGAGGCCAAGCAGCCGAAGCCCGCGCCTGGGCCGGCAGTGCAGGACGACGACCCAGACGCGATATACGCCCCGGAGAGCATGGCGCTCAAGAGCTCCGACATCCATCTCGCCGGCGCCACCACCGAAATCAAGCTCCCCAACCGCATAACCGTCGACAAGCCCTCCAAGCAGGCGTACTTCCGCCATCATCCCGATTTCTACCTCAAGACTTTTCTCATCAAGCACGAGGCGACCCGCGCCTGGTACTACCCTGCGACTCCCGAGGTGCGCGACCTGCTTTCGGAGTTTGTCAGGGTCGTCGAGCTGTACCGCTACGTCACGCTACTCGGAGACTTCCGCTTCTGGCCCATCACGGTGACGGAGGCCGAGAACGACTGGAACGAGTCCGCCCGGGAAATCATCCAGCAGTCCGTCGAGGAGTGGGTCGGGTTCCGCTCGCTCGAGGGCCGCTACGAAGTCCGGCATCCAAACGGCGACCATCCGGAACCGAAGTGGCCGAAAGCGGCGATAGGAAACCAGCGGACGCCCCGGCAACCGATCCGAATCCGCAGCTTTTGGATGATGGCGCTGCCTCAACGCAGGAGACACCGGGAGAGACCACCGCCACACCCATGGAGCCTGTTCAGGCTATAGTCGCCATCGATACCAGCGGGAGCAGCGGCGGTGTGGTATGCCAGTAAAGAAGCAGGAGCGATAGATCGTGACCAAGGAACTACAAAAGAAGCAGCCTACAGAGTCCGTCGTGGACCTAGCTGTGAGCGCAGTTGAAGACAGCGACCGCCCCGTGGACCTGCCTGTCGGAGACGTTGACCCTTCGCCCACTGCCCTCGGCCTTCCCCAAGGCGAGCGCCGGGAGTCGTGCTCCCGCTGCTCCCGCCCCGCTGTCGATGCGTGCAGCGAGTGCGGCTCCCCATTGTGCGAGGAGTGCGCACAATAAAGCCAGAAGACTTCGCAGCCCGGCGACATATTTGAGGGACATTAAGCGGGGACCGAGTTCCTCGTATTCTTCACCGCAAATCGAGGGCGAACCGAAATCGCCAAAGCACGTGCAAATCACCGCACCCCAGCGGGACGAGCGGATTGCCAACCGCGAACTCGGAACCATCGAACAGATCGACGCGGAGGGAAATCTTCAAATCCCGCTGGACTCCGGCCAGGATGTGCAATTCAACATCCGGGAACACCCGCATGTCGATTACGGCTATGCCGTCACCAGCCACAGCAGCCAGGGAGCCACCGCCGACCGGGTACCCGTGCATGTGGACACAGAACAGGCCCACGACCAGCTTGTCAATTCACGGCTGGCCTATGTCTCCGTCTCACGCGGGCGCTGCGATGCGCAGATTTATACCAACGACGCAGAAAAGTTGGGTGAACACTTGAGCCGTGACGTTTCGAAGCAGTCCGCAATGGAAACCGGGCACCAAATGGGTGGCCAAAACCAAGGCCACGTAGCTGAAAATGCCGACCCGCAATCAGTGAGCGAGTCGCATGACCACGGGGAAGGGTACGGCATGGAGCATTGACTGCGCACAATGGGCAGGCCCGTCCAAAGCGTTTCCCCACTGTCCCGACAGCACCGCTATTGCTCCACTTACCGCCTTTCATACATCAAGGTCAATGCCCGCTCCGGCAAGCTCCTCCGCAGTGTTGAACAGAATTGCCCCTTCTGTTCAAGATAGATTGGCGTCGTGGCCACGATGCAGCTAAAATATTGAGAATGACTTTTGACCTTGATGTTCTGCGGAAAAAGACAGAGGAGCTGCTATGTAGCCGCGGTGTCTTCGATATTGACGACTTCGGCTGGTTGAACGAGAACGACGCTGACCCTGAGTTTATCGGATACGCCATGTGGGCACTGAGTCCTCCGTACGCCCATGACTTTGACGGTTGGCAGAATAACACACCGCCAGGCCGAGCACCCACGGAAGCCGAACAGCAACTGATGGAACTAGGCCACGACTTCTTTGGCCTGATGAAGACGGCTCGCCACTTCATTGGCTACACGTTGCTCCATCAGCCTGCGGTGCTGCCCCTCCGCGTCGAGCCGACAGCTTTTGACTTCAGTGAGTTCGCCGCTCTTGTCGCACTGACGTCGGCTGCCGACCGGCTGAGCGACTTCATCAATGTGACGACCCTCGGGAGGAAGACTAAGGAGAAACGCGTACCTATCAAGGCATGCGCCAAACTTCGAGAGTCGGGCTTGGGAGTTGAAGCAGACGAGCTACAAGAGGGATTCAAAGCTATCCTGAAAGCACGAGATGCTCGAAACGAAGTAGTACACGGACTCGCGACCCTGCCCGCGTACACGGAAAAACTATTGATTGCCGCAGAGTGCAAAGCGTTCGAAGAGAAGCGATGGCATGCCGCCAGTGATCGAGAAGTGCCATACCACGAACATGGAGATGTAATTCGCGAATTCGGCGCACAGGAGCTGGCTGACGTGGAGGCGCGGGCAAAGTTGCTGTGCGACTGTTACGTAACGCTCGTCAAATTGGGCGAGCTCAGTTTTCGGACCGAAAATGTTTGGCGGCACCGCCAGAAATTGTGACGAAATGCAGCGTCAGCGCTGCGCATTGTCTCCTTCCGCCTGGCAATCTGGTTCATCGAGACACAACGTCCATTATGTCGGGCTATCTGTGACTGCCCTTCACGCTGTTGCCCACGTCTACGCGCCAACCCAAGCGGGGCAGACAAACCCACCCACTCGACGACACAAAGATGGCGGGCTGGGTTAGACCCACTTATGCGGCCCGCCCTGAAAAAATACCCCTTGACAGCCTTACGGTTGACGCATAGTTTGGCAGGGAGAGGAAACAATGGAACATACCAAATCCTACCATCTTAAATGCTGGCAAGATAAATTTCCGGGGCCGCTTCCTCACTTTCTTCTTGGACCACACCCGTCGCCTGAAGATGCAATATGCGACATTTGCAAGCATCCAATTAAGGCCGGTGAACCGATTGTGGATGACCCAAGGGTGGAAGGTTCATAAGTCGTATGTTGCCGAGGACTTGACGGAGTGGAAATTTGGGAAGTGGACGGTTATAAAGCCAAACACACTCCGCGGGCTGGCGAGGATGGTTGTTTTTTACCGTCTTCGCCAGCCCGCCAGTAGCTCATATCCCTAACCAAGAGAAGGCTGTCACCTTGAATCCCAAAGAGCGAAGTTTGCCGAAGATTGAGTGCAGGTGCGCCAGACCCAAAATGAACAGTCCGGTTTCATAGTTCTCCATCTCAGCCTGAACGTTCTTCGCCATCCGATTTTCCCGAGTTTCCTGATTCTCGAAAGGTCCGTACTCCCTCATCTCTGGGGCCTTCCAGTGCTGAAGCTCATCACCGCCTGCGAATTCAGGAAGCTGTAGAGTGCCGTCATATCCGGGACAATTGATGGGATTGGTGTAAGTGCGATACTCCGGTTCGTCTGGGGTGCCGACGTTAGTCCAGTGGAAAGCCGACTTCGTGGCCAATGCCTTTTTCTCAGCAAATGCTTTGGTGAAGGATTCTCGCTTCTTTTCAAACCACTCCTCCATCACGACCTGCGCACCGAACTTGGATATCAAGCAATCAAGACGTTTTTCTAACTCTGAATTCCGGGCATTTCCTAGCACTTGATATTCATGCACGGTAGCAAGCATCACTACGGTCTTCATTGAGAAGTTCTCCCAACCATCACAAGCGGTTTTCGTGGGTGGTAAAACACTTGCCAGGCGGCTAGCGTTCCCGGCACCACCTATGGGTCAAGGAAAAAGGGTCAAGGGTCAGCTACTTCCCCGCCACAACGGAACCCGAGGTAGTTGGACCAGTAGAATGGAACGACCCTGACGCGGATCGAAACGCGGACGCTCCTGCGATAGTCGACCCAGGACCCGCCACGCAGAACGCGCCAAATACGGTTCGTCGCCCCTGTAGGGTCTTGCGCCGGGCTGTTCTGGTAATAGTTCTGGTCGTACCAGTCGTTCACCCACTCCCACACATTCCCCAACATGTCGTACAGCCCGAAACAGTTGGCCCGCTTCTGGCCCACCAGGTGCAGCTGGCTTCCGCTGTTTGAAGCATACCAAGCAACTTCGTCCAGCGACCCGTAGCGGGCCTCACTGCTCCCTCCCCTCGCCGCATACTCCCATTCGGCTTCCGTGGGCAGACGACCTCGTGCCCAGCCGCAATACGTGTTCGCGTCATCCCAGCTTGCGTTCACGATGGGCATCTGCTCGTTGCTCCAGCCTGGGTTGAAGCCTGGAGCGTCAGGCATGGCTTTTCCTGTGGCTGCCACGAACCGCTTGTATGCGCCCACCGTCACTTCCGTCTGCCCCAGCCAGAAACCTTTCGTGATAGTCACCTGATGCGGCGGTTTCTCGTCGTCGTTACATTCAGTGTCCCCTGGCGAGCAGCCCATCATGAAAGTCCCTGGCGGTATCCAAACATACTTGAGGCCATCCTTCGCATTCTCCCGCACTTCTCCTGGGGTTCGGACCGTTTGGGAGACGGTGGCTTCAACACTGGTCTCTCGTCCGGTTGAACCAATTGCATTCTCCCCACGCCGCCACAGTTTGATGGTCTTGTCCATGCTTCCCGAGGCCAAGAGCTTTCCATCCGGGCTGAAGGCGACGGAAAAGACCATGCCATCGTGTCCGGTCAGAGTTTGCCTCAGGTTACCGGAGGCCACGTCCCAGAGCTTGATGGTCTTGTCCCCGCTTCCGGAAGCCAAAAGCAGTCCATCGGGGCCGAAGGCCACGGAATTGACCTCACTATCGTGTCCGGTCAGGGTTTGCTTCACGGCCCCAGAGGCCACGTCCCAGAGCTTGACTGTTCCGTCGTCGCCTGCCGAGGCCAGCACTTTCCCATCCGGACTAAATGCGACAACTGTGATGGCACCGTTGGTTTGTCCAGTTAGCGTTCGCCTCGGGTTCCCAGTCGGCATTTCCAAGAACTCGACCTTATTGTCTGCCGGGCTTACGGCCAGCAGTCTCCCATCCGGACTGAAAGCAACGGGAACCTCCCTGCCGACAATCGCCTGCTTTGGCTCCCCAGTGGAAAGAGTCAGGGTTTGCTTCACCGCCCCAGAGGTCACGTCCCAGAGCTTGACAATGGGGTTCGTGCTCCCGGAGGCCAGCACTTTCCCATCCGGACTAAATGCGACCGAAAGGACCGAGCCGTGTTGTCCGCTCAGCGTCTGCCTCAGCGCCCCAGAGGCCACGTCCCAGAGCCTAATCATATTGTCGCCGCTGCACGAGGCCAGCAGTCTCCCATCGGGACTGAAAGCGGCAGCACCGAGATATAAGGAATTCCCGTTGTGGCCGGCCAGCGTTTGCCTCAACGTCCCGGAGGCCACGTCCCAAAGCTGAATCCTCATGTACCCTGAGTTAAGGAGTTCGCTTCCTGACGCCAGGAGTTTGCCATCCGGACTGAAAGCGACGGTGTCAACGCTGCCGCGGTCGCCGGAAAGCGTACGTTCGAGCGCGAACGGGCTGAAGGTTATTGCAGGGGGAGACTCAACTTGTTCTTTTGGGCTGAGGGTTATTGCGGGGGGAGACTCGACTTGTCTTTGTGCCGTTCTCAATCCCAACCGTGACCAATACCAGAAGCCCCCAGCCGTGGCAACAATGAGAAAGACAATGGACCCGAGGACGAGCCATTTTCGCCGTGAGGGGCGAGCTGTCTCAGGGACGGCTTTGGCGGCAACCGTGTCCGGCACGGAGGCGGGAACGATTGTCTTGGGCACAGGCGTGACTGTGCTCTGCGGCTGAGGCTTGGCGGCCCCCCGTTGCTCCTCGGGCTTCGCAGCAAGGTGAGAACCGGCGTCGGCTGATGGGCCTTGTCGCTTGAATTCCTCGATTTCCGATTTTGTATAGGTTATTCCCTTTACAGGTAGGTTCGGGGCAGCCTGTTTCGTCTTTCCAATTGAGAGGATTGCGTACACAACAACCGCCGAGAGCGCTAGCATCTCGGGTGTCGTCAACTGCTGGAGGGCCTCCACGAATACGTAAAGACCGCTTTTGTCGGCGTTTTGTGACCAATGGGATACTACGTTAAAAATGAAGAGCGCAAGGAACCACGCTAGAATCCACAAGCCTCTGTGTTTTCTCCGGCCGGGCATATGCTTTGCCGTTTCGTGCGGTCGTGAGACTTCTTCTTTTTTGTCTTGTGCTATGGAGGTCTTTCCCAAGCCTCTTTTCCCCAATTCGGATTCCAGCGCTATCGGCTCGCTCCCTTGCGGCTGCCGACTCGGGGGCCCAACAATTCTTTGCGGCGGTGCAGAGGGCGGAGTTTGAACGGTCATGCCCGCCCTGACCGCTGCGGGCGGGCCGCTTGCCGCCGTTGCGGGCTCACTCCCTTGCGGCTGCGCAGTCGGAGCTTCCACCCTTGTTTCCGGCGGAGCGGGGGGCAGAGCTTGGACGGCAATGCCGGTTCCGGCCAGCGGCTCCACATCATGGCCGCAATGCTTGCATACACGGGCCTTCTTGAGAATCCGTTCGGCGCAGTATGGGCATTCTCGTTCATCACGGAACTCGGCGGCAAGGCGATTTCCGTCACGGGGGCAGAACTCATTGTCGTCGGAATAGATTTGCTGGCACACGGGGCAGGTTTTCATGGGCGTGTTTGCAGCTCTCCTGTGCGGCGGATTCTAGCACAAGTTTTGCCGCAAAGGGATATTTGTGCGGACTTTAACTAAGCCATCAGCTCGTCACCAATGGCCACGACTTTCTCGCCTTTGACCGGGAACCGGCGGGCCCGCTCAACGGCTCCGCCGCAAATACCAGTATTGCTGGCTAACGGAATGAACTCTTATAGGAATGTCCGCCACGTTTGTTGCCTTTCTGCTGGCGTTGGGAACCGGGCTACAGTCCGGCACGGCTGATGAACCAATCACAACAGGTTCCTGCTGTTTGCCAGCGCACTGCTTGGGGCCTGGCAGGGGCCAGCTCGGTCGTGCGCCAGAGTCCCAGGAGCGGGCCCGCAGCTTTCGGATCGCTTCCTTCGTCCCGTTCAGCACATTCTCCCCAAGAATGCCTGCTCGGCCATGTATATTATGATGGGGGCATATCTCTTCTCGACAAAGTCCCCATTTGAGGTTGCCGAACCTGCCTGATACCGGAAATCTGCGCTCAACGGACCGACCACGTTGCTCGATCCAGACGGCAGTGCAGCGGATTTGGCCGGGACGGCGGGCTTCAGGCAGCCACGCCCCAAACGTTGTAGGTCCAGCGTTAACGGAGGACAAGGAGATTATGAGAGCGGTGTGGGCATTCTTCCCGGCCAGCAAGAAAGCCAGAAAGCAGGTCACAATCTACATGAATTGTGACATTCGCAGCCAGTTTCTACCTTGCAAGTCCTTTGAATCCGTAACGTCGAAAATTGGAAAATCACCACGTAATGTGACATTGGGCTTTGGTTCAATCTCCGGCTGTCGATGCTGGCCGGTAAGTGGCTATGCAGATTGCCAATCAAAGCGAGGTGCAAAAAATGCGGAGCAAGCGACAAGCCCTGACTCCGGATGAACTCCTAAGAGTCTTGCAGGCAGCAAAGGACCATTCAACCCGAGATTGGCTTTTGCTTCTCATGATTTACCGCCACGGTTTGCGGGCAAGTGAGGCGGCAAGCTTCTGCTTGGAAAGCATCAAAGACGGACACCTCGACATCCATCGTCTGAAAGGCTCTCTGCACTCCATCCAGGCTGTTGAGCGCCATCCCGGACAACCCTTGCTTGATGAATCCCGAGCCCTTAACGCTTGGCTAAAGGTTCGGCCTCAAGATGGCGGCTCAAATGTCTTGTTCGTGTCTCGGAAAGGCGGGCATCTAACCCGTGAACAGGTCTACCGCATTTTCAGGCAGCACGCTAAAACCGCTGGACTCCCACCACAAAAGCGCTTCGTGCATATTCTGAAGCACTCCCTGGCGACACACCTGGTAAATGCGGATGTCAACTTAGCAAAGGTACAGATCGCACTCGGTCATGCGAGTCTTTCAAGCACCCAAGCATATGTTCACATCACCGATGAACAGGCGGCGGAAGTGACTCGGGCGGCGTTGATGAGGGTCTTTTGATGCCAAAGGGACCCCTGAAAAACGCTATCAAAAAGGTGACCGCATTCAAGGTACCCAGCAACCCTCATTACGTTGCCAACCTTACGGCACGCAAGCTGCTGGCGTCGATTGAGCGAAAAACCCCCGCTTCCGGGACCGCTGCCGTGATTGACACGTAAGGTGTTACCCGGCACGTTTTGGCGGGCGAGAATCATCAAAGTCAAGACCTGTGGCGCTTTCAGGCACCTCAACCCACACCGCTGCGAATCTGACCGCGATGTTGACTATCGTGATCATTCCCACCGCTCTGCAAACCCCGTACTGTTTGATTCTCTCGCCATGTCACACTGTGCTCTGCAGTCAACCTCACATGTACTCACGGAGCGGGTAGCCGACTTCGGGCCGAACCCTGAACTGAATCGCAGGGGTCAAGCCAGCAGCGACTCGCGCCAATCCCAGGCAGGCGGCCAAGTCTCGTTTCACCCTCAAGGACTTGTTTCGGTTCCGCCCCATGGAAGGCGCTCACCTACCTCCCGACGGTCGTGTCGTCGTGCTCACCGTGGCGGCCTCGAACTTGGCAAGGGCAGAACGCAGCAAACATGAATTTGCTCTGTGCAGTTTCAGGGGCGAGGTGAGTTTGACAAGAGGAAGGACTCTTTGTTGATGCCCCCACATCCTTGTTGTGAGTTGTGATGGGGGCTGTCGGAAGTGCAGAACTGCGATCATTTGGCCAGTCCCGTAGCATTGCGACCGTCAGCCTGAGTACCTGGTTCGGTCTGGCCGGCTGCTTCAGACGAGTGAGTGGTCACGGGTTGTTTAGGGCGCTCGTCAACGTGGAGTTGAAAGATATCCGGACGTGCGTAATGACCGACAACATCCAGATCGAATTTGCCTCGGATGGTCTGCGCGAGATCGATTTCGGCGGTCAGAATCGCCTCTCCCTCCGTGTTAGGCCCCGCGAGAAAATTGCCGAATGGGTCGACAATGCAACTCCCGCCGCGAGTCACAACTGTGTCTGGATCGTCTCCAAAAACCGAACGATAATCGGCTGGGAAGTCGCGGCGCAGTTCGTATTGGTTACAGGAAAGCACGAAGCACCGCCCCTCGACAGCAATGTGGCGCATCGAAGCGATCCAGGAGTCACGCGCATCAGCCGTAGGGGCGCAGTAGATCTCGATGCCCTTGGCGTACATTGCTGCCCGCATTAAGGGTAAATAGTTCTCCCAGCAGATCACGGCGCCGATCTTTCCCAGCGGCGTGTGGAATACGGGCATTGTAGAACCATCACCAAAGCCCCACACCAGGCGTTCCGAGGCGGTTGGCATGACCTTGCGATGCTTGCCCAGGTAGCTGCCATCGGACGCGAAGAACAAGACGGAGCAATAGAGAGTGCCACGGTCCCTTTCGACGACGCCCACCACAAGGTAGATGCCGTGGCTCCGCGCGGTCCGCCCGAGGGCGTCGACGGCTGGACCCGGTACGTCCACACTGCTCTCCCAATACCGCCGAAAGTCCTCGCGACCTTGCTCGGAACGCGAGCCGATGACAGCCCCGAAGTCGAGCCCTCTCGGGTAAACCGAAACAAACGCTTCGGGAAAGAGGACAAGCCGCGCGCCCTGGCTGGCCGCCTCACCCGAAAGAGCGTGAACTTTCTCAATTGTCCGCTCGCGATTGAACGCAACCGGAGCCGCTTGCACAACGGCCACTTTGAATCGACTCATTCCCGATGCCGTTTCTTTCGCTTGGTGATTCGCAGTATCCATAGTTTACCGATACCCTACGGATCGGAACACCTATCATACCCCACGGAAGGCTGGGCCACATCCTCGCGCGTGGAAACCGTCGGGAGGTGTCTTCTGAGGTCGGGTTCGGGAAGACGTGATCAACTCATGCCAACGTACTGAGGACTGCGACATGCCTGGGCCCCCAATCCTTGGGGAGAGTTTGCACCGCCGTGCCGGGGGCCGGTGAGGGACTCCCTTGGATTTTCCGAATGTAACAGAACTTAGCACGCCCTGTTGGAAAGCAAGACGCCCTTTCCCACGCCGGAATCCAGCCAAACGCCAGGATTTTCGATGGGAAGCCGGCTTATCATTCCCAATCCATAATATCGGCAGAACGCCCTGACCGGCGGTAACTTGCGCTGCGAAGGCGATTAGTTTCTTCTGCGCCCGTATTCGAGTATCTTCCGAGTGGTCGAAATACGTTCAGGACTCGTCCGGCCGGCGATGCGGAGGCGGCTTTCGAGAGCCTCCGATTTCTTGCCGTAGTGTTCGACGTGTCGTGCTAAGATTCATATTGTATTCAGGTGACCCCCCAAATCATGATTGGGACAACGGTTTCGCACTACCGCATCGTGGAGAAGCTCGGGGGCGGCGGGATGGGCGTGGTCTATAAGGCCGAGGACACCAAGCTGCGCCGCTTCGTCGCGCTCAAGTTCCTGCCGGAAGAAATGTCCAAGGACCACCAGGCCTTGCAGCGCTTCCAGCGCGAGGCCCAGACCGCCTCCGCCCTCAATCATCCCAATATCTGCACCATCTACGACATTGACGAGGAGGAAGGCCGGCCGTTCATCGCCATGGAACTGATGGAAGGGCAGACGCTCAAGCACCGACTGGACGCTGGGACGCGTGGCGGGCGGCCTGCGGAGGGCGGAAGGCGTTCGCCCCTACAGCTTGACGAACTGCTCGATCTGGCCATTCAGATTTCCGATGCTCTGGACGCGGCGCACTCGAAAGGCATCGTCCATCGCGACATCAAGCCGGCGAATATTTTTATCACCGCTCGCGGAACGCCGAAGATTCTGGATTTCGGGTTGGCGAAATTAACGCAGCCTCTGGAAGCGAGCCCTGGCGGCTCTTCCGCCGGCGCCGACATGGCCGCAACAGCCGGGCCGACGATGGGCGCCGCCGCGCACCTGACTAGTCGGGGCGTGGCGATGGGGACGATCGCCTACATGTCTCCGGAGCAGGCGCGGGCCGAAGAACTCGACGCGCGGACAGACTTGTTCAGCCTCGGCGTAGTGATCTACGAGATGGCGACGGGGCGAATGCCTTTTCATGGAAACACTTCGGCGGCGGTCTTTGGCGCTATTCTGCACGAATCTCCAGACCCGGCGTTGCGCTTGAATCCGGAGATGCCTGCCAAGCTGGAAGAGATCCTCAACAAGCTTTTGGAGAAGGACCGGGAGTTGCGTTACCAGGTCGCCTCCGAGCTTCGCGCCGATTTGAAGCGTCTGAAACGCGACACGCCGTCCGGCCGGTCCGCTGCGGTGGCGGCCGTCACCCCAACGCCAGCGATGATGCCGCAACATCAGGCGCGCGGCGCGATGGCGGCGCAATCGGACAGCTCGGATTCGCAGGTGGTTGCCGCGCTGGCGAAGAGGTACAAGAAAAGCTTGTTAGCCTCGGCCGGGGCGGCGGTCATTGTGATTGCGGCGCTCGCCTACGTGTTTCGCCGAACGCTGCCGCCGCCGGCGCTTTCCGGCTACACACAACTCACCAACGATGCGGTTCCCAAAGTTTTGTATGGCACGGACGGCGTGCGGCTGTATTTGGACGAGAACAACATCGGCGCCGCGCAGATGTCGGTTAATGGAGGAAACGTCGCGCCGGTTTCGGTTAATTTGCAAAACCAGACCTTTGGAGGAACCTTAAACGTCTCACCGGACGGATCCAAATTGCTGGCCAAGGAAATCAAGGGTCTGAGCGGCGCATCCGGGCCGCTGTGGGCCATTCCGACACTGGGCGGTTCGCCCATTCGGCTGGCGGATATCGAGGGCAATGGTGGCGCGTGGTCGCCCGATGGCCAGAGGCTGGTTTATACCGGCGGCGAGTCGCTTTACATGGCCAATGCGGACGGCAGCGCGTCCCGCAAGCTGGCTGATCTGCCGGGTTCGATCGCCGGCGGTCCGCATCTCCACAGCTCGCCGGCATGGTCACCCAGCGGACAGGAAATTGCCCTGACGCTGAGCGATCCCAAGACTCAAATCAATCATCTCTGGGAAGTTGCGACAGACGGCAAAGATCTTCGCGAAATGTTTCCCGGTTGGCACGAGCAATCGGGCGAGTGCTGCGGCTCCTGGACGCCCGACGGCAACTACTTTGTCTTCGAATCGCAAGGCCAGATTTGGGCCGTGCGGCAGGCAGGCAGTCTGTTTCAGAAGGTGAGCCGGGACCCCGTGCAACTCACGGCCGGAACAACCTCCAACCGCTATCCCGTGCCCAGCAAGGACGGCAAGACGCTTTTTGCCGTCGCCGGGTTCAGTCGCGGCGAGCTCGAACGTTACAACGCCAAGTCGGACGCCTTCGAGTCTTATCTGGGCGGCATTTCGGCGCAGGACGTTTCCTTCTCCAAGGATGGTCAATGGATCGCTTATGTCTCATTTCCTGACGGCACCCTCTGGCGAAGCAAACCGGACGGAAGCGGCAAGCTACAGCTCAGTTCTCCGCCCCTTTACGCCATGTTGCCCGGGTGGTCTCCGGATGGAAAAGAAATTGCGTTTTACTCCTTCGCGCAGGGCAAGCCCTCCCGTATTTACGAAGTCCCGGCGGCCGGAGGCTCGCCGCAACAACTGATGCCCGGCCAGAGCGGCTATCAAGCCGATCCAGATTGGTCACCGGACGGCAATTCGCTTGCTTTTGGCGGACAGGGAGGCGGGCTTTCAACCGCGATTCACATCCTGGACATCGGAGCCCACCAGATCACCACGCTGCCGGAGTCGGATGGACTGTTTTCTCCGCGCTGGTCGCCGGATGGAAAATATCTCGTCGCGTTGCACTTTGATTCGAGCGGCCTCACGCTTTTCGATTTTAAAACTCAAAAATGGTCAATGTTGGCCAAGGGGCTTGCAGGCTACCCCTGGTGGTCGCACGACGGCCGCTTTCTTTATTACCAGCGTCTCGGTGACAGCCCGGCAATGGTCCGGATGGCCATTCCGGGCGGAAAAGTGGAGCAGATCGCGAGTCTGAAGACGTTCCAGCAGACGGGCGTCTTTGGTTTTTGGCTTGGCCTCACGCCGGACGATTCGCCGCTGGTGCTCAAAGACGCCGGCACCCAGGAAATTGTCTCCATGAGTTGGACCGCGCCGTAACGCCCTCGCGTTGCGCCCCACCCCACGCCAAATCTTACACTGGTCTGGAACGGAAATGCTATCCGGTGGTCGGCTTGCCCACACGGCTGGCAAGGGCAGCGAACGGTCCCCCGCCAAGCTCGACTATTCCCGACGAGTGCCGGCGGCGGTCGAGCCGCCGTTGAACTGGCCTATCAAAAAGTCGGGGGGCGCTGCAGAAACAAGTCGTTGAAACTTGCAGGACTTGCTTCCGATTGGGAAGTCGGCCCTCCCTTGTCGCCTTCTGTTCACCGATTCCGCAGGGGCAGTCCGAAGTTCTGGCCGAGCAACGGGGCACTTGCAAACTATGGTGAGTAGGTATTTGGCTGGATTTGGAACCCAAAACGCCCTTCCCACGCCGGTAACCTGCCACGCGCTGGGATAGTCGATGGGAAGCCGACTCATCAGGCCGGAAATCGGCGGCGGATACCGTGGATAAACACACGCCGTCAGGGAGGATCGATCCAAATCCGGTTGACTTCCCGATGCGCCGTCAAATCGTGGATAAAGCGCCTTCGAGCGCCCGAAAAGGCGCACACTCCCCGATGAACCTTGTTTGCGCCTGCTGGAGAACTGCTCCGGCAGGCGCCATCGAAGTTTTCAACTTATGGAAAGCGGTAGAGCATTACCCGCAAAATTGTGCCCGGATGCAGCACCAAGATCTCTCCCTGCGCATCATCATCGCCTTCGATCCAACGGCTAAGGTCCCACTTCCCGTCCACAAACGTGCCTTGCTGCACAACGCCGAGTCCCACATTGGCCGGTCCGGGCGTGTTCGCCGTAAAGTCGACGCGCATGCCGCCTCCGCCGAAATAAAACTCGTCGGGACCGCTGGCAATCACAACTGCAGCCGCTTCCAGCGGCGGCAGGGGTTCTGCCGGCTGTGTTCCAATCGGCTGTCTCGGCGGAGGCGACACCACTCCCCCTTTGGCTTGCGGGGGAAGGCCCCTGATCCGGCCAGTATATGTAAATGTCAGGGTGTAATTGCCCAGTTTGACCTGCTTGGGCGGGTCTCCCTGGATCATCCGCACCGCGGTCATGGTGTCACTCCCCTGATGCGCAAGAATCATCGGCGATAATTGGGAGAGCATTTGATATGTGGCTGCAAGCTCCGGGGGAATCGGCCTTCCCCCGTCAACGCCAAACGGAGAAAAGCCGATCGCATTGTACTTGCCGACTGCCATGATTACGTTGGACTCATCTGTGCTCGTCTCTGGAATAAAGAGCGGGGTCCCGTTCCTGCTGAATCTTTCGCACACTTCGTCGAAATACGGCAGGTAGAGATCCGGCGCAAGGATATCCACGTCCGGAGCTCCGGCCCGCCAGACGTCGTGCACTTGAGGCAATGGACCGCCGCTGGGATACGTTCCCGGCCAGGCATGATTCGGCTGCTGTAGCCACCCGTTCACGTACATGGGAATGTCATAGCTTGCCTTGCCCGCCTGGACCACCTTCTCTACGAAACGCGCATAGTTCCACGCCATGAATATCTCATCCGAAGGCCAGTGCAGTTCCTTCCAACTGACTTCATGTTCATACGCGCTCATCGGCGGGCTCGTCGTCTGAATCGGAATCTTCACGTCAGCCGGCTTGCCGGGCCCGAAGACCTGTTCCCAGGTTCCGGATTTCTTGTAGCCATTCGCCGCCCAGACCGCACGGAACTCCGGAATCAGCGTATCCTTGTGCGATTCCAGGTAATTCATCAGCTCCGCCGGCACCGGCCCGGCAAACGCGCGGTTCGCCGCTGGAGATCGATCTCGCGAATCCCGCAGCACGCCCACTTCGTTCTCTACCTGCATCATCAGTACGGTGTGTTGGGTGCCATCGACTTCCTTGATATGCCGCATCAATGCCCCGAACGCGGCAGCGTCCGCATCCCTCGTCGCGTCACCCAATGGGCTGAGCAGTTCGACCGGACCCGAGATCGAAAC
>Ga0181536_10003217_pt1 | contig 17855 bp, 20 predicted proteins | sample PEATcosm2014_Bin_41_FD_121105 | JGI IMG/M metagenome (GOLD analysis project Ga0181536, IMG submission 121105) | Peatland microbial communities from MTU Mesocosm Facility, Houghton, MI, USA - PEATcosm2014_Bin17_60_metaG | ecosystem: Environmental > Terrestrial > Soil > Wetlands > Peat | place... | reverse complement strand
GCAACGATATGCGGTGCCTGGACGGCCCGCCAGAAAGGGAGGCCGCCCTCGGTGGAAGACGCCGCGCGTCTGTTGCAGCTTGTCGTCAATGGAGCGGCGGCTGGTTGCATTTACGGATTGATCGCGCTCGGGTTCGTCTTGATTTACAAGGCGACCGAGATGGTGAACTTCGCCCAGGGCGACATCATGATGCTCGGGGGGTTCGTCGCGTACACCGCGATCACGCATTGGGGCGTCAATTACTGGGTGGGCGGACTGATCGCCATCGCGGTCACCGCCGCGTTCGGTTACGCGCTCGATGCCATCGTATTGCGACGAGTCATCGGCCAGCCGCAATTCGCCGTCGTCATGTTGACCCTCGGCCTGGGCTTTATTTTCCGGGCGGGCGCCGGGATTACCTGGGGCTACGACTCGGTCGGTTTCGACACCCCGTTCACCAATAAAACCATCAAACTCGGCTCCCTGGTCCTCGGTGACGACAACCTCTCGATCATCGCCGGAACCTTGATTTTGTGTCTCGCGCTGTATTTGTTTTTCGCCAAAACCCGGCTGGGCGTGGCGATGCAGGCGTCGTCGCAGAACCAATTGGCCGCGTATTACATGGGAATCCCGGTTCGCAATGTCTTCTCGATGATCTGGGCCATCAGCGCGGGCGTCGCGGCGGTGGCGGGCATTCTGCTCTCCCCGGTCTCGATGATCGACGTGAACATGGGGTTCCTGGGTATCAAAGCCTTCGCCGCAGCGGTGATCGGCGGCTTCGGCAGCATCCCGGGCTCGTTGATCGGCGGCGTTTTCGTCGGCGTCGTGGAACAGCTCGCGGGCTATTACCTGCCGGCCGGCTTCCAGGAGGTCACGTCCAACGTCGTGCTGCTGGGCATGCTGTTCATCCGGCCGCAGGGCCTCTTCGCTGAACGTATGGGCAAGAGGGTCTGACGCGCATGCGATATCTGTTCCGAACCAATTATCAGCAAGATCTGCGGGCATGGCGCCATGGCGGCGATGTCTTCTGGTATGGCCTGTTGATCGTGATCGTCCTGATCATTCCCTTCGTCCTGGGCGAGTTCTACGTCGGTGAAATGGGCGGTGTGTTCATTTTCGCCATCGCCGGCGTCGGTCTGATGCTGCTGGTCGGCTATACCGGCCTGATCAGTCTGGGCCATGCGGCATTCCTGGGGATCGGCTCCTATGTGAACTCGGTGCTGTTGTCCCACGGTGTGCCGTTTCTGATCACGTTGCCCGTCTCTGGCTTGTTTACTGCGATCTGCGGCGCCGCCATCGGGCGGCCGACCTTGCGCATGAGCGGTTTGTATCTCGCCATCGCCACGCTGTCCTTCGGCAGCATCGTCGGTACGGTGTTCCAGAAATGGACCGCGGTGACCGGCGGCTTCGACGGCTTCGCGGTGCCGACCCCTTATGTCTTCGGCATCTCGGTCGAGGGTGCGACGGGCGTCTATTACACCTCGTTCGTGGTGCTGCTGTTCACGCTGTGGCTGTCGATCAATCTGCTGCGCTCGCCGATCGGCCGCGCGATGGTGGCGATCCGCGATAGTGAGGTCTCGGCGCAAAGCATGGGGATCCACCTCGCGAAGTACAAGACTCTGGCGTTCGCGGTCAGTGCCGGGATTACCGGCCTCGCGGGGGCGTTGTTCGCGCATTATGTGCGGTTCCTGGCACCGGACGCGTTCGACGTGCTGTTGTCGGTGCAGTTCGTCACCATCGTGTTCGTCGGCGGCCTGGGTTCGCTGCGCGGCGCGATTTTCGGCGCGATTTTCGTGCGCTTGCTGCCACAGGCGATCGCCATCGTGCGCGACGATCTGCCATTTGGCATCGGCCGCCTGCCCGGTCTGGAGCCGTCGCTGTTCGGCCTTATTCTGGTGCTGGTCATTCTGTTCCAGCCCGGCGGCATCAACGGGCTGTGGCTGAAAACGAAGCTCTGGTTTCAGGCGTATCCATTCAAACGCCAGACCAGCGGGCGGCGGCAGAAAACCTACGCACGATCGGAGCGCCTGCGATGACCGCGCTGTTTGAGGCCAAGGAAATTTCGGTCCGCTTCGGTGGCATCCGCGCCGTCGACGCGGTCAGCTTCGCGGTCGAGAAGGGCGAGATCTTTTCCATCATTGGCCCCAATGGCGCGGGCAAGACCACGATCTTCAATCTGATCAGCCGCATCTATAACACCACGGAAGGCGAGTTGATCTTCGGCGGCACGGACATCACCCGGATCCCGCCATACAAAATCGCCGGTCTCGGCATCGCGCGCACCTTCCAGAACATCGAGCTGTTCGCCAACGCGACGCTGCTGCAAAACCTGCTGATCGGGCGGCATTGTCACTCCACCGTCGGGTATCTGTCGCAGATCGCCTTCCTGCCCTCCACGCGCCGCGCGGAAATCCAGCATCGGGAAAAGGTGGAGGAGGTGATCGCCTTCCTCGACCTGCAGCGCTACCGCGACACGCTGATCGCCAATTTGCCGTACGGCGTGCGCAAGGTCGTCGAACTCGGCCGCGCCTTGTGCACGGAGCCGAAACTGCTGCTGCTGGACGAGCCGTCGTCCGGCCTGAACGTCGAAGAGACCGAAGGCATGGGATTCTGGATCGAGGATATCAAAAAGGACCTGGGCATTACCGTGATCATGGTCGAACACGACATGGCGCTGGTGTCGCAGGTTTCCGACCGCGTCATGGCATTGAATTACGGCCGGGTGCTCGCCATGGGCACGCCGCATGAGGTGCAGACCCACCCCGAGGTCGTGCGCGCCTACATCGGGGGCGACATCGAGGTGGAGGCATGACCGAGCCGCTGCTCCGCGTCGACGCGATCGAAACGTTCTACGGCCCGATCCAGGCCATCCGCGGCGTCTCGCTGGAGGTCGCGCCGCACCAGATCGTCACCGTGCTGGGTGCCAACGGCGCCGGCAAAACCACGGTTCTGCGCACGGTGTCGGGCATTCTCGACCCCGAGGGCGGCAAGGTCGTGTTCGAGGGCAAGGATATCGCCCACATGGCCCCGGATCAGGTCATGCGCATGGGCATCTGCCACGTGCCGGAAGGCCGCGAAGTGTTTCCGTTCCTGACGGTGCGGGAAAACCTGATGATGGGGTCTTACACGCGGCGCGACAGCGACGGCGTGGCCCAGGACCTCGCGCTGTGCTTCAGTTATTTTCCAAGGCTGCGGGAACGTCAGCATCAGCGCGCCGGCCTGTTGTCGGGCGGCGAGCAGCAAATGCTCGCGATCAGCCGCGCGCTGATGGGCAAGCCGAAACTGCTGTTGCTGGATGAGCCGTCTTTGGGCCTGTCGCCCATCCTGGTGCAGCAGATTTTCGGGATCATCCGCCGCATCAACCAGGAGCAGGGCGTCGCCATCCTGCTGGTCGAGCAGAACGCGCATATCGCTTTGAAGACCGCCGACTACGGCTACGTTTTGGAGGTCGGCCGCATCGTCGCCGAGGACCATTGCGCGACACTTTTGGGCCGCGACGACATTAAGGAATTCTACCTCGGCCAGAAGGAGGCGGGCGTCCGCGGCCAGCGGCGATGGAAAAAGAGGCGGCTATGGAATTGAGCGCCACCATCCCCGCCCTGTTGGGTCAACAGGTCGCGACTTATGGATCCGAAACGATCTTGCGCGAGAAGGATCGCGGGATCTGGAACGCGGTCACCTGGTCGCAACTCGACGGCCACGTGCGCGAGATCGGTCAGGGTTTGCGCGCCGCCGGCCTCGCCCCTGGCGATGCCGTCGCGGTCCTGTCGGAGACGCGGCCGGAATTCGCTTATGCCGATCTCGCGATCCTCGGCTGCGGCGCCGCGAGCGTCGCGATCGACCCGGCGGAGGAAGCCGGCCGCGTTGGCGAAGTCCTACGGGAAACCGGTGCCGCCTTCGCCATCGTGGAAGGCGAGGAGCAGCTCGACAAAGTGCTCGGTGTGCGCGCGGCGTGTCCCGCGTTGCGCCGGATCGTCATCCTCGACATGAAGGGACTGCGCGATTTTCGCGATCCCGGCTGCGTCAGCCTGACGGAGTTGGTCGCCGGCGGGACCGGACAGCCCGACTGGAAGACCGCCACCGGGTCGGTCGCGCCGGATCAGGCGGCCGCCATCCTGGTGTCCGGTACCGGCGCCGGACGCGCGGTCACACACGCCGAAATCATGCGCCTGATCGAGGACGCCGGCGAGACCCTTGGCGTGCAACCCGGCGACGAACGGCTCGCCGTGCTGCCGATGTGCGATCCGACCGAGCGCGTGCTCGGCCTGTATCTGTCGCTGAAACATCGGATCGTCAGCAACTATCTGGAGAACCCCGAGACCGCGACGGAGAACCTGCGCGAGGTGAAGCCGACCGTGTTCGGCGCCGATACCGAGGCGTGGGAGCGGCTGCACGCCCGGATCACCGCTCAGGCGGAGGGTGCGACCGGCGTGCAAAAGATGCTGTATCAATGGGCGATTCGCGCCGGAGCGACCGGCGGGCTGCCGGGTACTTTGGCGAATTTACTGGTGTTGCCGGCGGTTCGCGGGCAACTTGGTTTTTCCAGGCTTCGGGTCGCCTATGTGGGCGACCGCGCGGTCCAACCCGAAATCGAGCTTTGGGCGCGCGCGCTTGGCATCACGGTTCGGTATATCAATCCGTTCCAGAAGGGAGAAACGCATGCTTAGGACTCTGCTCGCCGCGCTGTTCGGTGTGGCGCTAACGTTGCCGGCCGCGGCGGAAAGCCGCGGCGTGACGGACTCGGAAATCCTCATTGGCACCTATACCGATCTGTCCGGCGTGACGGCGATGTGGGGTGTCAACAACACCAACTCCTGGCGCATGGTGTTCGACGACGTCAACGCGGAAGGCGGTATCAATGGCCGCAAGATCAAATACATCGTCGAGGACAATCAGTACCAGATCCCTCGTTCGGTGCAGGCGGCGAACAAGCTGATCAATCGCGATGGCGTCTTCGTGATGGTGGCCAATGGCGGCACCCCGATGAACAACGCGGTGATGCCGGAGCAACTCGCCAAGGGCGTGGCGAACATTTTCCCGCTGACCTCGGCGCGCTCGATGTACGAGCCGTTCAATCATCTGAAGTTCGGTCTCGCCGCGTCGTACTACGACCAGATGCGCTCCGGGGTGAAGGTGTTCGTCGACCAGCACCACAGCAAAGCGATTTGCTCGATGTCGCAGGATACCGATTTCGGCCGCGACGTGATGGACGGGGCGCGCGATCAGTTGAAGGCGATGAACCTGACGCTGATCGCCGAGACGCTGCATAAGCCGACCGACACCGACTTCAGCGCCTCGGTGGCCAAATTGCGCGATGCCAATTGCGACCTGATCCTGCTCGGCACGATCACGCGGGATACGATCCAGATCGTTTCCGCCATCCGCAAGATCGGCTGGAACGTGGAGCTGCTGGGTCAGGCCGCGAGTTATGACGAGGCCGTGGCGGAAGTCCCGGGCGGCGCCACCGAAGGCTTCTTCTCCATGACCCCGGTCTTGTTCGTCGCCGCCTCCAACCCAACGCCGGCGGTCAAGGAGTTCGCCGAGAAGTACAAGGCCCGCTTTGGCAAGGAGCCGAACTTCGCCGCCCAACTCGGCTACACCGCCGGGCAACTGGTGGTGCTCGGGTTGCAGAACGCCGGCAAGGACCTGACCACCGACAGCTATGTCGCGGGCATGGAGAAGATCAAGGACTGGCATGACATCTTCGGCTCGCCGCCGATGACGTTCAGCGCGACGAAGCATCAGGGGTCGAGCGAGTCCTTCCTGTGCGTGGTGAAGGGCGGCAAGTGGGTGCCGGTCAGCACGTCGCCCTACGGGTACTGATCCCGGCGACATCATCGCGGCACGCAACCCGTGTCGCGGTGACGTCGGCCTCTCTCCCGTCATCCTCCGGCTCGTCCGGGGGACCTCGCGCGGCACGGTGCTGGTACGGGTCCCCCGGACGAGCCGGAGGATGACGCCGAGAGAGGAGCATCCGATGCTGGAAACCACGATCGCCGGCAGCCTGCCGAAGCCCGCGTGGCTCGCGGAGCCCAACAAGCTGTGGCCGGAATGGCGGCAGGCCGGCGCCGAGCTGGACGAAGCCAAACGCGACGCGACGCTGCTGGCGATCAAGGAACAGGAAGACGCCGGCATCGACATCGTCACCGATGGCGAGCAGGCCCGCCAGCACTTCGTGCACGGATTTCTGGAACGGATCGAAGGCATCGATTTCGCCCACAAGGTCGAGATGGGGATCCGTAACGATCGCTATAAGGCCATGGTGCCGGTCGTCACCGGTCCGTTGCGTCTGACCGGGCGGGTGCACGAAATGGAAGCCCGCCACGCCCGCGCCCACACCCGCCACCAGTTGAAATTCACCCTTCCTGGGCCGATGACCATCGTCGATACGATCGCCGACACCCACTACGGCGACAAGGTCACGCTGGCCATGGCGTTCGCCGGTCTGCTGAACCAGGAGGCGCGCGCATTGCAGGCCGACGGCGTCGATGTGATCCAGTTCGATGAGCCCGCCTTCAATGTCTACATGGACGACGTCGCCGCATGGGGGATCGATGCGCTGCACCGGGCGATCGAGGGTCTGACCTGCACCACCGCCGTGCACATCTGTTACGGCTATGGCATAAAAGCCAACATCGACTGGAAAACCACCCTGGGCGGCGAGTGGCGGCAATACGAGCAAACCTTTCCCGCCCTCGCGCGCAGCCGGATCGATCAGGTGTCGCTGGAATGCCGCAACGCGAAGGTGCCAACGCGGCTGATGGGACTTCTCGGCGGCAAGGACGTTCTGGTTGGCGTCATCGACGTGGCCTCCGACCAGATCGAAACCCCCGAGGACGTCGCCGCGACCATCGACGCGGCCATGGCCTATGTGCCGCCCGAGCGGCTGTTCCCCTGCACGAATTGCGGCATGGCGCCGATGCGGCGCGACATCGCGCTCGCGAAGCTGTCGGCTCTGGCCCAGGGTGCGGCATTGGCGCGACGGCGGTTGAACCTCTGAGCCTCGCGTCATCCCCGGGCTCGCCTCCATCGTCATCCTCGGGCCTGGCCCGAGGATCTTGCCGCGCACATAGAACGGCTGTTCGAGGCAATGTTCAATGACCCGAGAGCCACGGCAGATGCTCGGGCCAGGGCGATGGTTGCGGCGCGTAAACGCCCCCGCTAGCTTCCGCCGACGGCTGGAGCGAGGGCGGTATGATAACGGTTCTGTTCAATTTGGCGATCTGGGTGCTGAACATCTACAAGTGGGCCGTCATCATCGCGGCGATCCTCAGCATCCTGACCTCGTTTGGCGTGCTCGACACGCGGAACCGCATCGTCTGGCAGATCAACGATTTCTTCTACCGGATCACCGAGCCGGCGCTGCGTCCGATCCGGAACATGCTGCCCAGTTTCGGCGGCATCGACCTCAGTCCCTGGGTGCTGGTCGTGCTGTTGATCCTCGCCGAGGAGGTTTTGATCCGGATCGAACAGGCGATCATCTTCGGCACCTTGCGCCCGCTCCTGATATGAGTTTCTGGCGGGCCGGAGCGGACGGTGTGACCGTGCTGGTGAAGGTGCGGCCTCGTTCGCGCCGCCCAGGGGTCGAGGGCGTTCAGGATTCGGCGGCGGGACCGCGGTTGCAGATCGCGGTCGCCGAGCCCGCCGAAGACGGCAAAGCCAACCGCGCCGTATGCGCCATGCTGGCGCGGGCGCTGCATCGCCCGCAATCCGCCGTGCAGGTCGTCGCCGGCGCGGCGAACCGCGAGAAATTGTTGGCCGTGACAGGGGATTCCGCCGTGCTCGTGGAACTGTTGCGGGCGCTATGACCGCCCGTACGATCGATGGCACGGCGGTCGCCGCTGCCCTCCGCGCCGGCATCGCCGCCCGGGTCGCGGCGTTGTCGTATCGTCCCGGCCTGGCGGTGGTCCTGCTGGGGAGCGATCCCGCCAGCGAGACCTATGTCCGCAACAAAGACAAGGCGGCGACCCAGGCGGGGATCGCGGCCTGGACGATACGGCTGCCGGCAGACACCACACCGGCGGCGTTACTTGAGCGCATCGAAACCCTGAACGCGGACCCGGCGGTGGACGGGATTTTGGTGCAGCTGCCATTGCCGCCGCATATCGATGCCGCCGCGATCGTCGAGGCGGTCGATCCGGCGAAAGACGTCGATGGCTTTCATCCCGTCAACGTGGGCCGTCTCGCCTCTGGCCGGCCGGCGCTGGTGCCTTGCACACCGCTCGGGGTGATGCGGCTGCTGGCACACGAAAATGTGACGGTCGCCGGCGCCAGAGCGCTGGTACTTGGCCGCTCGGCGATCGTCGGGCGGCCGCTGGTGGGATTGCTGCTCGCCGCGAACGCGACGGTGACGGTCGCGCATTCGCACACCAGGGACCTCGCGGCGGAGTGCCGGCGGGCGGACATCCTGGTCGCCGCCATTGGCCGGCCGGAGCTGGTGCGCGGCAACTGGATCATGCCGGGCGCGACGGTCATCGATGTCGGGATCAACCGGTTGCCGGACGGGCGGCTGGTGGGCGACGTTGCCTTCGCCGAGGCTGCCGCCGTGGCGGGAGCGATCACGCCGGTGCCGGGTGGCGTTGGCCCGATGACGATCGCCTGCCTGCTGGACAACACCGTGACGGCGGCGGAGCGGCGGCGGGGAACCACCGGGCCGCCCGCGGGCTGACCCGCGGTCCATTCCGGTCAGGTCGCATCCGTCCCCCGCCACCCGCGGCGCCCTGTCATTGCGAGCGAAGCGAAGCAATCTCCCCGCGCGGGGGACCGGGGAGATTGCTTCGCTTCGCTCGCAATGACAGGGGGGTGGCAGGCAGCCGGCCGTCACCGCACCACGAACCGGCCCACGCCAAACCCAGCCCAGCCGCCCGGCCCCACATCCAGCCGGTTCACGCCCAACGGTTGCTCGAACGCGCTCGCGGTCAGTTTGGCGCCCATCGGTCCCAACACCAGCACCGGCCTGCCGCGGCCGGGCGCTGCCGGGTTCGGCACGACACCAGCGGCGGCATAGGCTTTCTTCCGCTCGGCCGGCGGCAGCGCCCACAGGTAGGTGATCGCGTTGAACATCCGCCAGCTCGGCGCATCCGGCGACCACAGCGCGTAGTCCAGCGAGAACCGCGGCCGCGCGATCCGCACCCCGGTCTCGCTCCACCCGTAAATGAACCCGTTGGCCGGGTAGACCGAGCCCAGCGGCCCGCCCTCGCCGAACTGCACCCGCACCGCCGTCCAATCATTGCCGGGGGAGACATCGACGACCTGGACATCGCGCGAAATCGCGCCATGCTCGACGACCGCGTTCGGCCAATTGGCATGATCGACCAGGATTTTCCGGTCGTTCAGCACCTGGGTCACGACGGCGACATGACCGAGCGGCATTCGCTCGATCCCCGGAAACGACAGCACGGCGCCCGGCTCCGGATGGTTGCCGCGGGCATAGAGGCCAGTGGCCTGGTCCCACCAGGTCCAGGCGTCGCCGCGCAGTCCGATACCCGACATGAAGCGGGCGTAGGGCACGCATTGCAGCACCCCGGCCGTCTCGAACGTCTCCGGCGGCGCTTCGGGCGGCAGGACCCAGGTGGTATCCTCGTCGACGTAGGCCTCGTAAACCGGCTGCCGGTCCCGTAGCCCGCCATGCGATTTCGCGGTTTGCGTTGGTTTACCCTCGGCGGGCGGCGCGCCGGCCGCGTCCATCCGCCCGGTGCCACCCAGGGGAGGGCTCTGACCTTGGGCGAGCCCGTGCGGCGGCGCCCAGAGTGACAAAATGGTCACAGCGCCCATGATGGCAATCGCGGAGGCGCGCCCGGTACGCATGAACCCCTCCCAGCAAATGGCTTCGTTTGACCGTCTTAGGCGCTAGCAGTCATCGGCCGGCCGTGACAACCCGAGGCGCGCCGGGTTCCGGCGAAAAGGTGGTAGATCGGTCGGATGTCCAGTGGATAATCAGGGAAAAACGGATTTTCCGCCTATTTCGCGGGGCCTGAGAATGCGGAGCGGACAATCGGATCCTTTGTGGCTGGTTTGCCACGGCCTTGTGGCAAAGGCTCACCATATCGGACAATCAGCCCAGAGATGAGGTGAAATATGGACCAACCGGAACACGGCGCCCTGGCGCCACGCATCGTACGGGTCGGCGCGATCGAGATCGCCAACGACCGCCCGTTCGTCCTGATCGCCGGCCCATGCGCGATCGAATCCCGCGCCCATGCGCTGGAGGTCGCCGACGCCCTGCGCTCACTGTCCGCCGCGACCGGCGTCCAGCTGATTTACAAATCCAGCTACGACAAGGCGAACCGCACCAGCGCCTCGGCCGCGCGCGGTATCGGCATGGCGGAGGGCCTGGCGATCCTCGCCGAGGTGCGCGAGCGGACCGGACTGCCGGTGCTGACCGACGTCCACGGCCCCGAGCAATGCGCCCCGGCCGCCGAGGCGGTCGATGTGCTGCAAATCCCCGCGTACCTGTGCCGGCAGACGGATTTGCTGCTGGCGGCGGGCGAAACCGGCAAAGCCATCAACGTGAAAAAGGGCCAGTTCCTCGCGCCGTGGGACATGGTGCATGTCGCCGCCAAGATCGCCAGCACCGGCAACCACAACATCCTGCTGTGCGAGCGCGGCGCCAGTTTCGGCTACAACACGCTGGTCTCCGACATGCGGGCGCTGCCGATCATGGCGCGGACCGGCTACCCGGTGGTGTTCGACGCGACGCACTCGGTGCAGCAGCCGGGCGGGCAGGGCGCCTCGTCGGGCGGCCAGCGGGAGTTCGCGCCGGTGCTGGCGCGGGCCGCGCTGGCGGTCGGCGTCGCGGCGGTGTTCATCGAGACGCACGAGGACCCGGACCGGGCGCCCAGCGACGGCCCGAACATGATCCCGTTGCGGGAGATGCCGGCGCTGATCGCGCGCCTGAAAGCGTATGACGATCTGACCAAGGGCGTGTGATGCCCAAAGGCGTGCGATCCGCGCCGCTCGACCGGTTGCGCGCGATCTGCCTGGCGCTGCCCGAGGCGGCGGAAAAGCAGACCTGGGAGATTCCCACGTTCCGGATCAGAGACAAGATCTTCGCCATGGCGCACGACCCCGGAACCGTGTGGTGCAAGGCGCCGCGCGGTGTGCAGGCGATCCTGGTCGGCGCCGCGCCGGAGCGTTTCTTCGTCCCGCCCTATGTCGGTCCCAAAGGCTGGATCGGGTTCCATCTCGACCGCGCCTCCGACTGGGCCGAGGTCGAGGCATTAATCCGGCGCAGCTACCGGATGACCGCGCCGAAACGGCTGGCGGTGTTGGTTCCCGAGGAAAGCTGATCCCGAGCCGCGGCCGCCACGGCGTCCGGCCGTCGCGGGTGTTATCGCGCGGCCGTCACCGGTGCATGCGCCCGCAGGAAGCTGTGCACGTGGCTCAGTGCCTGGGCGATCTGCTCCTTGGTTTCCTTCCAGGGGTAGATGCTGACTTCGGAATTCGGCGCGAGGCGCGCGGACTCCATGGCCACGGCGTACGGATGCGCGGGGACATCGTCCGGCAGGACCAGGATGGGCGTCTGGCAGGCGCGCACGAAATCGCGCGTCACGGTGAAGACGAAGTCCGGGTTGGCGCGGTACATCCTGGTCAGGAAGGCGTCGACCATCGCCATCGTGATCTCGGGCCGGCGGGCGCACAGCGCCGGGCCCCAGCCTTTGATGTTGTTGTTGTAGAACAGGTCGGGCAGCTCCGGCCGCGCCCCGCTGGGCTGCGCCAGCACGGCGGCGACGATGCGCTCGGGCGCGCGCTTCAGCAGGTTCCAGATGAACGGGCCGCCGATGCAGAAGCCCATCACCAGGAACTGCTTGCAGCCGAGATGATCCATCAGGCCAAGCTGATCGTCGGTGTAGGCGTCCCAGGGGCGGTCGATCTCCAGCGGGCCGGAGGACTCGCCGCCGTTGGCGTTGCGCAGGTCGCTGGTGATGCAGCGGTACTCGTTCTTGAACTCCTCCATGCAGTTGAACGGCCCGAAGCCGGTGAGGGAGGCGATGTTCGAATTCAACCCTCCGCCGGGGATGAATAACACGGGGAAGCCGGAGCCGGCCTCTTCGTAGTGGATGCGGACGTTGCCTTTTTCGTAGAATGGCATGGGGTTTTTTCCCTGGACGGTGTGGATCCAACTCTATCTACGTCCCGTCATCCCTGCCGCAAAGCTTCCTTGATAGCCGTCGGTTGGCGCGAGATCGCCTGCAGATAAGCGGCCGCGGGGGCATCCGGCGCGCGGCGGCCCTGCTCCCAGTTCTTTAGCGTCGGTAGAGGGATTCGATAGGTCTCGGCGAAGCGCTGCTGCGACATGTGCAGCTGCCGACGGATGGCGCGCACGTCGGGAACCTCGACGACATGGATGCCTGCGCCGGCCTTCTTGCCTTCGGCGAAGGCCGCCGCCTCTTCCATGCCCCGCACCAGGTCACGACTGAATTTGTTCATCTCGCGCTCCTCGCCTCATCCGCGCGCGGCGCGCCTGGTGCGTGCCGCGAATTCCGCCACTGCCCGCTTCGCCTCCGGGGTCACATCCTCCTGCGGGGCCTTGGCATAAACCATGAGCAAAACAGCGGTGTTGTCGGGCTGTAATAGAATTAGACTACCCGCACTCCGCCCCGCTTGCCCGTTCCCTGACGCCGCAGGAGATCGACCTGTCCGGCCGCGTGGTCGTGTTCGAGAGCCTGAGGAAGCGAAAGTGTGGCGTGATCCGCGCCGTTCCAGTGCCGCCCGATCTGCTGGACACGCTCGACACGGTGCATGGCATCCGCGAGGCGCAGCGGCGCGGGACAATCAAGGGACTGTTGTGGCCGTGGAGCCGCATGACGGCCTTCCGGCGCATGCAGAGGAGATCATACACAGGCCGCAGGCATTCCGGATGGTCCCCACGCCTGCCTCAAGGGGCTGCGGCAGGGGTTCGAGCTGCAGACGGTTAGCAAGGGCATCGCTCTGAATGCGTTGCAGAAGCGGCTGGGGCATGCCCGGAACACCACCACGACGATTTATCCCAACGCCGTCGGCGAGGAAGAGCAGAGCATCGCGGCGCGGATGTGGTGACGCCGTGGCGGGTGCGGTATCGTCCGCCCCTGGGACGGACAACGCCTTACCATGTCCGTCTCCCCTGCCCGTCTGACCCCTCCCGCCTCCCTTCCACACCATCCGGGAGCACAGTGAGGATATATCAGCACGCATGAGCACAATAGCACATTGAGCACTGTACCGCCGCCATCAACTCATTGATATTGCCCATAAAATCGGCATATGTCTGCAACAAACCGTGCATTACGCTATATCCAATTGCGAAAAACTCCGATTTCCTACACCCATGAAATGTGAAATACTGCAACTCGATCAGTGTGAGTAATTATCTAAGTCATTGAAAAAAAACAAAAAATGAATCATATTGGATCTTGTCAGCCCTGCCCCGGCCTCCACCCGCGGACGCAACTGACAAGCCTGCCGAAGTCGGATTCCAACCCCGGCTTCACGCTGTGCCGCCTCCATAACGGCACAGCGCTGAACCTTTCCCGGCCGGGGGTCCAAACCCCGGCCACCCTTAACCCCAGGAGGATAACATGACGACCACCCGCGAAAGCAGCGCCATCACCCAGAAGCAGCTGGCGCAGCGCGAGTTACTCTGGCCCGGCACGGCGCCGTGGCTGTGGCACCGGAAGGCGAACAAGGGGTTCGCCACGATCCCGAAGACCATGCCGATCATCCTTCAGATCATGGACGACTTGAGCAACGGCAGGCCCGTTTCCTCGACCTATCTCGGCCTCTGGTGCGACACCTGGGACAATTCCATGGTGAACATCTCGAAGCAGAACGAGATGGCGCACGCCGCGGGATTCACCGGGCAACGCGCGGGCTACACATGGGCGGGCCGCATAAAGATTTTGCAGGAGCTGCGGTTCATCGACGTGAAGGCGGGGAAGTCAGGTCCGATCAGCCATGTCCTGCTCTGGAATCCGCACCGGGTTATCCGCTGGCACCACGCCGAGAAGACGCCCGTCCTGGTTGAAGCCAATTTCAATGCCCTGCTTGAGCGGGCGCTGGATATCGGAGCAAACGATATGCTTGACGACGGCCCAGCGGCCGTGGCGACGCCTGTTGCACCGCCCCCTCCGCCAGCACCGCCCCCTCCGCCAGCACCGGCAGCGGTACCGGCACCGGCAGCCTGAGAGGAACGCGGACGAGCGCCGCGCGGATGGGCGCGTGAAATCCCCTTCATGGGGTCACCACACGATTTGTACAAAATCGTACGGTAACAGGGATTCGTGGTCACCTCGCCCCTCGGGCACGATGCCGAAGCGGGCGTTCAACGGGAAGTTCCAATGATTTGCCACCGGGGGCCGACCGGATGCGCAAACGGGCGCTATGAGAGCCCATTGAACTTATTCACTTTTCGGCTTGGTGTGCGATCTTGCACCGATCGTGTGGTGACGCCGAGCGCCGCTCCTCTTGAGAATCATGGCTTAACGTGATATGTTAAGCTATGGATGAAGGCGAGCTCGAGCTACTGCTTGCCCTGGACGGCTCAGACTTCGAGATGACACCGGGGGTGATCGTGGAGTTTGCCGCCCGGCGCACGGATGCAACGCCGGAACGTCCGCACGGCGTCAGCTACGCGTTCGTGTTGCGGCGGAAGGACGGTGGGTTGCCATGGTTGCGCTTCGACAATGCCCACGCCGCGGACGAAGGCGGCCGCGGATACCGGCGCAAGCGTGCCGCCTACGACCACTGGCACCGAACAGAGAAGGATAAAGGCCGTCCCTACGACTTTACGACGGCCGCTCGGTTGCTCGACGATTTTTGGAAAGAAGTGAAGAGAGTGCTCGATGAAAAAGGAATCCCCAACGACCTATAAGGTTGGCTCACTCCGGACCTTCGCCGAGTGGACGAAGCGTGTTGTGCGCGATCCAAAGAGCGCGCGCGGTGTGCCGAAAAAGTGGTTCGACAACGAGGAGACAGCGGCGCGAGCCGCGACCGACCGGGTGTCGGCGGAGGCCATGGTGAAGTTGTTGTCTCCCGGCAACCTCGCTGTGCTGGAGGCAATTCGCCGTCACAAACCCGCGTCCATGCGAGAGCTCGCCACGCTGACCGGGCGGAAGGAGGCCAGCCTTTCGCGCACGCTCAAGCGCTTCGCCGAACTCGGGATCGTGTCCCTTCAGGACGGTCCGCATCGCACGCGCGTACCCGCGCTGATTGCGCACCGCGTGCATCTTGAGATCGACCTGACCGGCCACCACAGCGCCGTCGCCGTGGACGGGCCGCGCTGATTTCGCATGCGGAGTACCGGCCATGACCCAGACGCCTCGTGCGAGAATATACCCGAGCGCACCGAACCACAAAAGCTGTCGCGTCCCACAGCCCGAACGCGCCCTGGATCAGTTGCCGCGGACAATGCCCCCGCACTTGTGCTAAACCGCACGAGAGCGAAAGGAAGACCGCCATGAAACAGATCATCCTCGACGCTGAGGCGGGACAGGTGTCTGCTGAGCTCAGCCGGCGGGGTGTCGCCCCCAACGCCCGAGTGCATGCACTGGTCGAGGTCATGGACGACTCGGAGTTGCCGATGGGCGCGATCGCGCAGACAGGCAAGGGTTTCGACTGGCTTGTCGACGAACCCGATCTCTGTTCGGACACCGATCTGGTGGAGCGCGCGGGTTAGGTGTTCGCATTCGGGAGCATTGTGCTCACCCGCTTCCCGTTCACCGACCTCTCGGGCGACAAGCGCCGTCCGGCGCTCGTGGTCTCCCGCGACAATGACCGGCGCACCGATCCTGTGGTGTGCTTCATCACGTCAATCCCGCGTACCGGGCCGGACATAGCACCGCTCGCGGCTACAGCTGGGACGGGCCTCAAGGTCCTGTCGGCGGTACGTTTCGATAAGCTTGCAACGCTCGATCGGTCCATCATCGTCGGGAAGCTTCGGGACGCGCCAGTCGAGTGGCTTGCGAAATATCATGCGGTTTTCTTCGGTGTGTTTGGGTTCGGGCGGCCTTGATGGGATAAGGTGGCGGACGGGACTTTCGCACTCATTCCCCCGGGAGGAAAACCACAATGACCCAACTCGGCACCGCCGCCCCCACCTACGAACTGATCCGCGACTTCCTCAAACTCCCCAACGGGGAAAAATTCGGCCTGGTCAGCCGCGTCGCCACCGACTCCCACGACCGCATCTACGTCTTCCAGCGCAAAGACCCCCCTGTCGTGATCTTCGACCGTGACGGCACCTACCTGGGCGCCTGGGGCACCGGCGAGGTTACCGACCCACATGGCCTGAAAATCGTCGACGACGTCGTCTACACCACCGATCGCTCCGACTCGGTCGCGAAGTCGTTCACCCTCGACGGCAAAGTCCTGCTGACGCTCGGCACGCGCGGCGTGCATTCCGACACCGGCTGCACCGGCTCCCCCTGGCTGGCGCTCCGCGCGGCTGGGCCGTTCAATCACCCCACCGAGATGATCGCCCACCCCAACGGCGACATTTACGTGACCGACGGCTACCGCAATGCCCGCGTGCACCGCTTCACGCGCGACGGCAAGCTCGTCACCTCCTGGGGCACGCCGGGCAAGGCCGAGGGCCAGTTCCACTTGCCGCACAGCATCGCCATCGACCCCGAGGGCCGGCTCTACGTCGCCGACCGCGCCAACCAGCGCATCCAGATCTTCTCGCCCGACGGCGACTTCCTCGGCATGTGGACCGGCATGGGCGGCCCGAACGACATCACCCGCGGCCAGGACGGCAATTTCTATATCGCCGAGCAGGAAGACGGCGACAAACCCGCTTATGTCTGCGTCCGCGATGCCAATGGCACGGTGCTCGCCCGCATGGCGAGCCGCCATGTCCACGGCGTCGGCGTGGACTCGCGCGGCGACATCTACGCCGGATTGACCGTGGACCGGAGCGTCGACAAGTTCGTGCGAAAGACCTGAACGCCAACGCGACTGTTCCCCTGGCCGGCGCCGTTCACCATTTCCTCTTTCAAACGAGGAACCGTGCGCGACGGCGCTGCCTCCAGGCTCAACAGTCCAACCGGTACACCCGCCGCGCCGTCCCGGCGAAGATCGCCGCCTTTTCCTCCGCCGAGGCGCCCGCCGCCAGCCGCTTCAACGCATTGAACAGCGCCGCGTAACCGATCCCCATCTTCTCCACCGGGAAGTTGCTTTCCACAATGCAACGACCCGCCCCGAACAGCTCGAGGCAGGTCTCGATATACGGCCGCCATGCGTTCGCCAGTTGCTCGGACGACGGCGGCGCCTCCATCGCCATGTAATCGAACGCCGCCAGACGCATCATCATGCCGCCGAGCTTCATCGTCACATTCTCGCATTTCGCCAGTTCGGCGACGGATTTTTTCCAATCCGCGAACACCGCGTCCCGCTTGCCGGCGTGCCGGCCATAGCCGAGCGGCCCGCCGCAATGCCCCATGATGATGTTGGCATAAGGCAACGCCCGCGCCAGATCGGTGACGTCGGGGATTTGCGGATGAAAGCCCCAGGCGTCCAGCGACAACCCAAGCGCGCTCAGCCGTTTCATTCCGGCACGGAAATCGTCGCGCAGATAAAGCCCAGGCTGGATGTCCGGCGCGCTGTTGCCGATGATTGGATCGGGATCGTAACCGGCCGAGTGCCGGACGCCGCGGAACCGCCCGCCGCCGGCGCGGATCTGTGCCTCCAGCACCGGCGTCACCCAATCGCCCGCGGTCAGGTCGGCATAGCCGACAATGCCGGCGCAGACCTTGGTCTTGCCGTAGCCGCCGGAGTCGCTCATCGCGGCGATGCCGGCGACGAACTCGGTCTCGCCGACCGGCTTCATCGGCGCCGGCCCGTCCACGCGATACATCGAGTGGCACTGCAGAAACACGCTGCCGATGATGTTGTGGCCAGTG
>Ga0181536_10003216_pt1 | contig 17856 bp, 12 predicted proteins | sample PEATcosm2014_Bin_41_FD_121105 | JGI IMG/M metagenome (GOLD analysis project Ga0181536, IMG submission 121105) | Peatland microbial communities from MTU Mesocosm Facility, Houghton, MI, USA - PEATcosm2014_Bin17_60_metaG | ecosystem: Environmental > Terrestrial > Soil > Wetlands > Peat | place... | reverse complement strand
CGCGAAAATTATTCCGGCCGCGTCATGGACCTGCTGACGCCGCTCGGCAAGGGCCAGCGCGGTCTCATCGTATCGCCCCCGCGCACCGGCAAGACCATGCTCTTGCAGAGCCTGGCCAACTCCATTACCACCAACCATCCCGAAATCACGCTGATCGTGCTGCTGATCGACGAGCGTCCCGAGGAAGTCACCGACATGCAGCGCAGCGTGCGCGGCGAAGTGATCAGCTCCACCTTCGACGAACCGGCCACGCGCCACGTGCAGGTGGCCGAAATGGTGATCGAGAAGGCCAAGCGCCTGGTGGAGCACAAACGCGACGTGGTGATTCTGCTGGATTCCATCACGCGCCTAGCGCGCGCCTACAACACCATCGTGCCGCCCTCCGGCAAGGTGCTCTCGGGCGGCGTGGATTCGAACGCCTTACAGCGCCCCAAGCGCTTTTTCGGAGCCGCTCGCAACATCGAAGAAGGCGGGTCGCTGTCGATCGTCGCCACCGCCCTGATCGACACCGGCAGCCGCATGGACGACGTGATTTTCGAAGAGTTCAAGGGCACCGGCAACATGGAAATCCACCTGGAGCGCAAGCTGGTGGACAAACGCGTTTTCCCGGCCATCGACATCAACAAGAGCGGCACCCGCAAGGAAGAGCTGCTGCTGCCCAAGGAGGAGCTCAACCGCGTGTGGATTCTGCGCAAGGTGTTGAACCCGCTCTCGCCGGTGGAGACCATGGAACTGCTGCTCGACAAGCTGAGCAAGACGCGCAGCAACGCCGAGTTTCTGAATTCGATGAGCGGCTAGGGCGAAGTTTCGCTTGGCCAGTCTTCAAGAATGGGTATAGTATACTGTGTAGTATATGGCCCAGCTCACTATTTACCTGCCGGATGCCATCGAATCCAAGGCCCGCAAGGCGGCCAAGGCGAAGGGTAAATCTGTCAGCAAGTGGATCGCCGACGAGGTGGTGCACTCTCTCGACGACGTGTGGCCGAAAGCCGTGCTGGATGCGGCCGGAGCGTTCCCGGATTTCCCCAGTCTGAAACAGATTCGCGCAGGCGCCGGCCGCGACCTTCCCAGGGAGCAGTTGGGGTGATTTTGCTCGACGCCAACACCCTAATCCACTACCTCAAGGGCATCGAACCGGTTGTTTCCCGCTTTCACGGCTCATCCCCGCGCGAGTTGGCAATGCCGAGCGTGGTCGCCTACGAAATCCTCTTTGGAACACTGAAGGCTGGCTCCCCAAGCCGCCGTGCCGTGGTCGCAAAACTCTTAGTTGCGCTCCGCCAGGTTCCGTTCGATTCTGACGCAGCGCAGGAAGCCGCGAGGGTCCGCTTCGAATTGGAGTCGCGCGGCCTTGTGATCGGCCCCGTGGACCTGCTGATCGCCGGAACGGCTCTCAGCCGCGGCGCGACTTTGGTCACCCACAACACCCGCGAGTTCTCCCGCGTCCGCGGCCTTCGCCTCGCCGACTGGACCCTGTGAACCCAGGCCACTACTTATCCGGGAACAACTGCTTCAGAAATTCCTTGTCTTCCAAAATCGCCCTCAGACGCTGGCCGCCGCGGCCACCAGTGGGCGCCGCTCCCGCCGCAGGCGGCTCAAACTGCCGGCGCACGGTGGGGTCGAGCGTCAGCGCTTTGCGAAAATCGGCCAACGCCGCCGGCTTGTCCGCCAGGCTGTAATCCATCACGCCGAGGGAAATCCAGGCGTTCGCCGACGGCATGTAGCGCGCGTACTTGGCCGCCGCGTCGCGCGCCTCGCGCGTCTTGCCGGCGCTCGCTAGCGGCCCGATGTGAGCCTGCCACAGCATCCCCAGATTCAGGTCCAACAATCGCCGCAGTTCCGGGATCGGCTGCGGATTGTCGTCCACATTGAGATACAGGTAGCGGTCATTATTGATATTTCGCCCGCCGCCCTTGCGCACCACAATCATCGACGCCGATTGCTTGCCGCGCGAATCGCCGCCGGCATCGTCGCCTGCCTTGAGAGCCGCGAAAAGCTTTTCCGCCAGCTCGCCATCCGTGCCTTCAAACGCGCGGCCCATGGCCTCCGGAACCTGCGGCCCCACCAGGATATTGCCCTGCGCGGACCACGTCTTGCCCTGCCGGTCGCCGGCCCACGTGGGCGCGTTAGGACCCGTGTAAGTGGCGATGCCGCCGTTGCGGTCGATAATCGATACCTGCCGCCCTTCCTTGTCCGGGAAGGTATCTTCGGCCAGCAGCTTATCGAGCGCCTGTTTGGCCGTGAGACCCTGCCGCAGCAATTCCAGGCCCCGTGGTCCGTAGCCCACGTTGACGTTGGCCTGTGTAGCGACGCAGCCCACTTGGGCTTCCGCCCACGGCACTACCGCGCCCACCGAAAAGTAGCGCGACGCCACGGCCACGCCACAGTCCCCGTTCCCCGGGTCGTAGCCCACAATCGAGAACGTGTTCACATCCGCGGCGAAGAGCGTCCACGCGGCGAACCAGAGCCAACCCAGTTGTCTCATATAGAGATGTTATATAACATAGGCCAGAATCCCACAGGAGGCTTCGCCCCATGCCGCGTTCCATCGTGCCGGTGTTGATAGCGCTCACCGTTTGCTGCCTGGCGTTCCAGGGGCCGCCCGCGCCAGCCGGGCCCGGCCGCGTTGCCGACCCGTTCTCGACCGGTTGGATGCTCACCGACACCAATGGCGACGGCATCGCCGATTTCATCGCGGGAAAGATCGTGGTGCCGGCGCAATCGAGCGCCGCGGAAAATAGCGCCGCCGCGAACCTGGCGGCGCGTCTCGGGTTCGGCTCTACCGGCCTCACTCCGCCGCTTGTGATCCAGAATGCGGCGGCCAGCCCCGCCGGTCCGCGCATCTTCGTGGGACGCGCCGCGCCCGCGGATCTGGCGTCGCTCCAGGCGGGCCTCGAAAAGGAAGAAGGCGGCGTCTTCCTGGTTGGCGACAATCTGGCGATTGTCGCCAACGACGATGCCGGCCTGCTGTCCGCCTCCGACGCCTATGCGGCGCGCGCCCCGTATCAATGGCGCGTGCCCGGCGAGAAGCTCTCGGCCATTGTCGAAGTGTTGCGTTCCACCGCGCCTGCTGAGCCAGTGGAACTGGCCGGCGTCACTTATCTGCGTGGCAAGGCCGGCGTGCACCGCGCTTTCCTGCGCGGCGCGGTTCCTGAGGCTGCTCTGGTAACCGCGCTGGCCTCGCCGCGATTGGCCGCCGTGCATCAATTGGTGGTCGTCGGCGGCTCGGCCGCTACCAATTCCAAGGCCGAGGCTGCTATCCCGCCCGCTGCTCCCGCCGCGGCTGGTGGCGGCAATGCCGCTGGCGGTGACGCCGCCGCCGCGGCCGCGCCCGCGCGCCTCGATCTCGCCACGCTCTACACCACGCGCGGCCTCTTCGGCGCGTCCGGACGCATCCCCGTGCCGGCCACCTGGAACGGCCACCTCTACGTGCCGGCGGGCGCCGCCGGAATCGCCATGGCGAACCTGGCCGCTCGGCTCGGCCTCGAAACCACCGGCATCAATCTGCCGATCTCCACTCCCCCCGATTCCGCCGCCGTCCGCGACGTGCGCGCGCATGCGGTGTTGGCCGGCGATTCTCCGCTTTCGCAGGAGGCCGAACGAAAGCTCCGCGCTGGCGACACCGCCGCCGCGCAGGCTGAGACTCCGCTCGCCGCCGGCGAGGGAGAACTGCGTGTCGTGGACGACGCGTTCGGGCGCCGCGCCGCCATTCTCGCCCGCGGCGATGACGCCGGCGCCGCCGCGGCCCTCGGCCTGCTTTCCGATCGCTTCCCCAACCTCTGGGAACAAGGCAAGCCGTATCTTTCCATCGAAGAGATTCGCTACGACCTGCACAAATTCTTCTCCCTCCACTCCGGCGCCGGCCAGACCGCCGCCGCCCTTTATCACCTGGACCGCTGGATGAAGAAAATCGACGCCACCGGAATCAAGGACGTCAAAGCGGAGATCTATGCCGACATCGCCGACCCCGCGCTCACTGCCTTCGTGCGCCTGCAAATCCAGCAACAGCTTCACGCCATCGCTGAAGTGAAGACCGCCAGCCTGCATGCCGGCACCCAGTGTTGCGATCAAACCCCTAACCTGCACTTCCAGTCCCCTACGGCGAAATTTCAGCCGGCCGCGCCCACCTTTACGGAAGACATCGTGATTCCCTGGGAGGGCAAACGCCTTCTGGAAGCCGTGCGCCGCGCATCCGCCAGGATCGCCGCCGGCCAGCCCGTCAAGCTGATCGCGCGCGTCAGCGAAGGCCCCGAAGAGCGCCGCAAACTCGGCGGGCAGCTCAAACAAATGCTCGCGTCCACCGGCGCCGATTCCGCGCACTCCACCATCGAAGTGCTTTGCGCTTTCAAGCAGGGCTATAGCTGGCTGATGGATGAGATCGCGCCCGCGCTCGCCGGAAAGCCGGTGGCTTCCATGCGCATCGACTTCGCCAAGAACGTCGACTCCACCAGCGTCCGCGCCATGCAGTCGGACGCGCGCTGGGTGCAGGAGCTCTATCCCGCCGACGAGATGCTCGCGCGCCAGTTGAACCTGCCGCTCGAGAAGATCGCGCTGCAGGAAGTGGAAGACCCCGACTCCAGGACTCCCACCTACCGCGTGCACGCCTTCGACGTCGGTGGCAAGGAACTCCTCACGCGCGATTTCACCGTTTCCACCGTCATGCAACCCTACAACGGCGTCATCCCGCGCTACGAACAGGTGCAGGTGGAGACCGGCTGGGTGCGCCTGGAAGCCGCTTCCAAAGTGATCCTCAGTGAGCGCATCAAAACCGACATCGAAGAGTTCTGGGACCACTATCAGAACCAGACCCTGCCGCGCGTTTACCAGTTCGTCATGGCCCAAGCCCACGGCGACTTGCGGTCCGAATACGCGCCGCCCTTCGACACTCTCAAGCTCGACATCCACTTGAGCGAGCCCGATTACAACCTCGGTCTCGACCGCGAGCGCATCTCCTCGCTCGAGGCGCTGCAGGAAGACACGCTCTACTCCACCGACGTTTTCATGAGCATGATGGGCGATCTCGAAACCGGCCGCCCCATCACTTACACCGGCCGCGTCATCCCCATCGTGCATGCTTCCGAAGATGGCCAGGACGGCCGCGTGCACATCGAGTTCTACGGCAAGCCGGCCGCGAATCCGCTGGTGCGCCTGGCCTGGACCGACGCTCAGGGGAAGCATCACAAGCAGGAGCGCAACCTGCCGCCGCTCACCGGCGAGTTCCAGCCGCGTCTCATTCAGGCGCGCGTGAAGGCCGGCGAGCCGGGCGTTGAAAGCCTCACCTGGCTGCTTCCCGCCGATTTCGCCGCTGACCGGTACGACGAGTGGCTCAACGTGGAAGGCCAGGACCAGGTGGATCGCAGCATCTTCTCGGTGGAGCAGGCGCGTGGCCAGATCGAATGGCTGGAGCGCATGCACGCCGCCGGCCTCTACCGCGACGAGGTGGCTTATCCGCACCTCGGCCGCATGGCGATCGAGTTCGATTTGCCGCAGCCGCTGGGTGCGCCGGTGGATGGACCCGCGCCGCGCGAGTATGCGGCTTTTGCCGTCGCCCCGCCCGCCACGCCGCGCCCCAGGATCGCCGATGTCAAACCGCTTGCCGGCTCTCCCTTCGTGCAATGGGACGAACCCATCGGCCCGGATGAAAACACCGCCATTCTGGCGCGCCTCGCCACCTATCCCGGCGTCACGGTCTATTGGATGGGCCGCACTTACCTGGGCCGCGACATCTGGGCCGCCGATGTCATGCTGCCCACTCCCGCGCTGCTGCGCTCCTGGCCCAAGGAGACCACGCTCAAGGCCGCCATCGTTTATTCCGGCCGCCAGCACGCCAATGAGGTTTCGAGCACCAGCCATATCGATAAGCTGGCCGAGCAACTGGTCACCGATCCCCAAAGGCGCGCCATGCTGAACAAGGTCAACGTGGCGCTGCATCCCATCACCAATCCCGATGGCGCGCAGCTTGCCGTGGACCTCGCCAAAATCACGCCCGACAACATGCTGCATCCCGGTTATCACGGCGCCCTGAGCGCCGACGTTTCCGCCGGGCAGGGCGAAACCGATCCTGTCTACCCCGAATCGCGCACGCGCCGTCAGTTGATCGAAGCCTGGCTGCCCGATGCCTTCCTGAATCCCCACGGCTATCCGTCGCACGAATGGGTGCAGCCGTTTTCCGAATACACCGCCTGGGTGCAAAGCCGGCAAGGCGCGAATCCCGGCCGTGCCTGGTGGATTCCGCGCGGCTGGTTCACCAGCCTGGGCTACGTGCGCGACGAACAGCATCCCTACAGCAAGGTGATTGCCTATGCGCTCGAGGAGCGCATCGTGGAAGCCGAACGCAACGTCCCCGGCCTGCTGCCGTTGGAGGACCGCATGAACGCCCGCTACCAGCGTTTTGGCCAGCGCTGGCAGCCGCGCGACATGTTCCAGCCCATCGTGAACGGCATTCGCATTTACATGTCGCTGAAGGGATCGGGCGGTCGCGGCGGTGGCGCTGGCGCCGCTGGCGCCGCCGCCGATGCCGGTCCCGCAGCCGGAACGCCCGGCAGCGGCGGCGTCACCGGCCTCTCCGCCGACGTCACCTGGGATGCCGGCTACACCGAAGCGCCCGATGAAACCGCGCACGGCGATTACATGAAGCTGATGGCCGCCGCCGGCCTGGCCTTCGACTACGTGCACCTGAAGTATCTGGCCGAGGGCGATCTCCGCATCACCCGCACGGAGCGCGATGCCGCCGGAGGCGTGAATTGGCGCGTGGAACGCCCGCGCCCCATTCTTCCGCCGGGAACGCCGCCGCCGCGGACGGCACCTGATCAGTAGTAGGCGGAGTACGATCGCTCCTGCAAGCCGGCTCAGTTAGACAGACGTCCCTGTGGGGCGGGCGCCCTCGCCCGCGCCGGACCCCCTGGTCCGGCTGTCCGCAAACCTGAATCGAATGCCCGAAACGAGGTTGGCCCGGCGCCAGTCTGTGGAAAGCTCAAGAAATCCGGCAGGCGGTGCCGCCGCGCTCCCGGATTTTTCACCGCACCCGCCAACTCCCGCACCACTCTTATTTCCGCGGCGTCCCCAGCGACGTCTCCAGCGCAATCCGCACCAGTTGGCTTCTAGTCCGCACGCGCGTCTTCTGGAACAGTTGTTGCAGAGTTGCCTTCACCGCGCTTTCCGACACGCCGATCTGCCCCGCGATTTCCTTGTTGGTGAGCCCTTCAAAAATGCCCCGCAGCACTTCCTGCTCGCGCTCCGTCAGAAACTGGCGGATACTCTGCTCTTCGCCGAACCGGACACCGTCGGCCATCGCGCGGATCACCCGCTGGTCCACCCACATCTCGCCCCCCGCCACCATGCGGATGGCCTTGGCCAGGTTCCCCGGCGAATTGTGTTTCAAGAATATGCCCGAAGCGCCCATCTGCAGCGCGTAAGACGATTCCATGGCGCTCATCCCGGCCGTCACCATCAGGATTCTGCCCTTATACCCGGCGCGCCGCGCCGCTGAAATAAACTGGGTGCCGTGGTCCTCGCCCAGGTCGAAGTCCAGCAGGATCACGTCCACCGCCGCGCGCCGCAGCAACTCCAGGGCTTCCGCCGCCGTGCCGCAATGTCCCGACATTGCAAAGTCCGGTTCCGATTCGAGCAGCCGGCTCAGGCTCTCGCGGAACAGCACGTGATCATCGAGCAAGAGCAGCCGGATAGGTTCCATATTTCTCCGTGCGCGCCGCGCCCGGCGCGGCCACCGCCAGTTCGATCACAAAACAGCAGCCTTTCACCGCGGGGTCGTGACGCAGTTCTCCGCGGAACGAGCGCACAAAGGCGCGCGAAAGATACAGCCCCAGGCCCGTCGAATCGGCCCCTTTTTGGAACGGTTGGAACAGTGTGTCCACCGCTTCGATCCCCGGCCCCGAATCCGTGACCCGGATCGATACCAGGCTGTCGCCGGCCGCGACCGAGATTTCGATGCGCTTTTCCTCGGCTTCTTCCAAGGCCCGCTCGCTGTTCTTCGTCAGGTTCAACAGCACCTGCAACAGGCTGTGCCGGTCGGCCCACACCGGCGGAATCTCCCGCGGAATCTCCCACCGCATCTCGATGCCGGCCTCCTGGCAGTAGGGCTCCAGCACGATCCGCAGGTCGTCCAGGGTTTCCGCCACGTCGATTCCCTGCATGTGCGAGGTGCTGGCGCTCTGTTTCAATTCGAGCGACGCAATCTTGTTGAGGGTTTCCACCAGCGCGCCCAGCGCCTCGAAATCTTTGCTGCCTTTGAGCGTGCCGCTGCGCACCAGGTTCTCGTAGATCACCGTGATGGCGCCGCAGACGTTGCGCACTTCGTGCGAGACCGCGCCCACCAGAATGCGCGACCCCGTCATCAGTTGCTCCAGGCTGGTCTCTTCGCGTTCCCGCAAATCCTCCGACGCGTCCACCACCAGCGCCGCCAGCCGCGGCCCCACCGCCGTTTGGTACGTGGAAAAGAAGACGTTCGCCAGAAAGACGTCGCCATGCTCGCTCTCGCCGCGGCACTGCATTTCCGTGCGGAAGGCCTGCGGCGTGTCTCCCAGGAACGGGACGCGTCCCAGCGCTGGCACGTAGCGGCGGATGTTTCTTCCCGGTAGTTCTCCCGGTGCCACGCCGAACAATCGGTGCGCCGCCGAGTTGGCCCGCAGGATCAGGCAGTCCGACGACATCGTCACGATCGCCGCCGGGCTGCTGTCGATCAGGAATTCCAGTTGCTCCTCGGCCTCCCGCCGCGCCGCCGATTCCCGTTCCACCCGCTCCCGGCTTTCCCGCTCCAGTTGCCGGCTCCGGTTGATTTCGAATGCGAACAGCCCCGTTCCCGCCAGCGACGTGAAAACCAGGATGTCCTGCGGCAGCGAATTGCCCAGCGTGAACGGCAGGGGCGAGAAAACATCCGCCAGCGCCGTACAGACCATCGCCGTGGCCAGGATCTGCCACCGCGGCGACGCCGTGCCCACCAGCAGAATCGGGAATAGGTAAAGAAAGCCGAACGAGATGTTGAGGTCGACGCGCCAATCGATCAGCGCGATCACCGCGATCAGCAGGGCCGCCCGCGCCAGTACCGCACGCCTGGTTCCGTACAGGTAGCGGTAGATCATGCTTGAGTGCCTCTCTTCGATAGTAAAAGCAATTCTCACACGCGCCAAGGCGCCGGGCCAAAAGATAGGTTGATTCTGGCCGAAAGATGGGTTCCGCCGGCCGGCCTCAAACCGCTACATTCAAATTCTACGTGGTTTTCGCCGGAGGGACACATGCGGCGCCCGGTGCGTCGTCTATTTTCGTGGCTTGTGTTTGCCGGGTGCCTGGCTCCCGCCGCACCTGCCCAGACCCCTGTCACCTGGGAACAGGTGCGCGCCCGTTTTGAAGCGGCCAACCCCGCTGTGCGCGCCGGCCAACTCACCATCGACGAAGCCCGGGCCAGCGAAATCACCGCCTATCTTCGCCCCAACCCCGGTTTCACCGCCAGTCTCGACCAGCTCCAGCCCTTCACCGCCAACCCCTACCAGCCGCTGACCGGCGCTTTCCCAATGCTCTCGCTCAACTATCTCCACGAGCGCAACCATCAGCGCGAGTTGCGCCGCGACAGCGCCCGCCAAGCCACCGGCATCACCGTTTTGCAGCAGGAGGATCTCATCCGCACCCTGGTCTTCACCCTGCGCAATGCCTTCGTCGAGGCCCTCCAGGCTAAATCCGTTCTCGCGCTGGCCAGGGATAATATCGAGTACTTCGATCGCGAGCTCTCCATCAGCCGCGACCGCTTCCGCGCCGGCGACATCGCCCAGGTGGATCTCAGCCGCCTCGAACTCCAGCGCGTGCAGTATGAATCCGATTTCCAGACCGCCCTGGTGAACCTGCGCACCGCCAAGATCCAGCTTCTGCAATTGCTCGCCGACCGCACCCCCGTGGACCAGTTCGATGTCGCCGGCCCCTTCGATTTCTCCGACCGCCTGATGCCCCTGGAAGAGTTTCGCGCCCAGGCCATGGACGCACGGCCCGATCTGAAAGCCGCCGCGCAGGCCATCCAGAAGGCCCACACCGATCACCAACTGGCCGTCGCCAACGGTTCCACCGACCCCACCTTCAGTTTCGACGCGGGCCACAACCCGCCATTCGATGCCTATATGGGATTCGGCGTCACCATTCCGCTGCGCATCTTCGACCGCAACCAAGGTGAGAAACTGCGCACCCAGCTTGAAATCACCCACGCGGAACGCCTGCGCGAGGTCACTCGAACCCAGGTATTCGGCGATGTGGATTCCGCATACGCCACGCTCGCCAGCACCGTGGAGCTGCTCAGGCCCTATAAGGAAAAGTATTTGAAAATGGCTCTCGACGTGCGCGACATGATGTCGTTTTCCTTCCAGCACGGACAGGCTTCGCTGCTCGATTTCCTCGATGCGCAGCGCGATTACCGCCAGGTCCAGGTGACTTATCTGAATCTGGTGGCTGCCTATCTCACGGCGGCCAGCCAGCTCAATCTTGCCGTCGGCCGCGAGGTCATCCCATGAATGCAAAAAGCTTTTTCACCGCGGAGACGCGGAGACGCGGAGAAACAAGCAATGAGACGCTTGGCTTTTCTCCGCGCCTCCGCGTCTCCGCGGTGATCCTCTTAACCTCTCTCTCCTTGCTCCTCCTCCTCGGCTGTGGCGCCAAGGGGCAGACCGATCCGGCCGCCGGCGCGCCTCCGGCCGCCCAAGTCGAAAAAGAAGGCGACGCCTCGCTGGTGAAAGTGGATCACCCCGAGCAGTTTCCGCTGGCCACCGCAACCCGCCGCGATTCCGTGCCGGAACTGGCGGTGACCGGCGTGGTGGCCGCCGACGTCTCCCGCAACGTCCCGGTCATTTCGCTGGCTTCCGGCCGCGTCATCGAAATTCACGCTCGTCTCGGCGACCAGGTCACCAAAGGCCAGCTACTCATGCGCGTGCAGAGCGCCGATATTTCCGGAGCGTTCTCCGATTACCGCAAGGCCATGGCCGACGAAAAACTGGCCCGCGCCCAACTGGACCGCGCCAAGCTCCTGTTCGATCATGGCGCCGTTCCCCAGAAGGATCTGGAAGTGGCCCAGGACGCCGCCGACAAGGCCCGCGTGGATGTCGAAACCGCCTCCGAACACATTCGCGTGCTGGGCGGCGATATCGATCACCCCACCGCCGCTGTCGATATCGTCGCGCCTATTTCCGGCGTCATCATCGAGCAGAATGTCACTGCCGCGGCCGGCGTGAAGACCCTCGACAATTCCCCCAACCTTTTTACCATTGCCGACCTCTCGCAGGTCTGGATTCTCTGCGACGTCTACGAAAACGATCTTGCCGGCGTCCACGAAGGCCAGTATGCCGACATTCATGTCAACGCGTATCCCAACCGCGTCCTGCGCGGCCGCATCGATAACATGGGCCCCATCATGGACCCCAACCTCCGCACCGCCAAGATCAGGCTCCAGGTGGAGAATCCCGGCTTCCTCCGCTTCGGCATGTTCGTCACCGCGACCTTCCACGGGCAGCGGTCGCAAACCCGCGCGCTGGTTCCTGCGACCGCCGTCCTGCACCTGCACGATCGCGACTGGGTCTACACGCCCGCGGCCAACGACAGCTTCCGCCGCGTCGAGGTAGTCGCCGGCCAAATGGTGCCGCCCAACCTGCAGGAAATTGTTTCGGGACTCAAGCCGGGCGATCGCGTCGTCTCTAACGCCCTGATCCTGCAAAATACGGTGGAGCAATAGCGTAGCCCCATGATTCGCGCCCTGGTCGATTACGCCCTCGATAACCGCTTCCTGGTCGCTTTGGCCGCCCTGCTGCTGCTGATCTGGGGCGCTGTCTCGTTCCACAATCTCCCTGTCGAAGCCTATCCCGACGTCGCCAACAACTACGTTCAGGTCATCACGCAGTGGCCCGGCCGCGCCGCCGAAGAGGTGGAACAGCAGGTCACCATTCCCCTCGAAATTGTCATGAACGGCATTCCGCACCTGGAGTATCTGCGGTCCACTTCGCTATTCGGACTTTCCAGCGTGATGCTGATCTTCGACGACGAATCTACTAACGATTGGAATCGCCAGAAGGTCCTGGAGCGCATTAACGAGGCCAATCTACCGAACAACCTCCAGCCCCAGATCGGCTCCGATTACAGCCCGGTGGGCCAGATTTACTGGTATACCCTCCACAGCACCAACCCCAGTTACGACCTGATGGATCTGAAGAGCTGGGAGGACTGGGTCCTCGAAAAGCAATTCAAGTCTGTTCCCAACGTGGTGGACGTCGTCAGCTTCGGCGGCATCACGCGCGAGTATCAAGTCCAGGTGGATCCCGATAAGTTGATCTCCTACGGCCTCGGCATGAGCCAGGTGGAGCAGCAGTTGGCGGCCAACAACGTCAATGCCGGCGGAAGCTTTGTGGAGGCCGGCTTGCAGCAGATCAACGTCCGCGCGGTGGGCCAGTTCAAGACCGTTCACGACATCGAACAAACCGTCATCAAGTCGCAAAACGGCACCGCCATCCGCGTCTCCGATATCGCCACCGTCACGCAGGGCCCCAAGATCCGGCTCGGGCAGATCGGCAAGGCCATCCACCACGCCAATGGCAAAGTAGTGGATAACGGCGACGTGGTGGAAGGCATCGTCCTGCTCCGCAAGGGCGCCAACTCCGACGAGACCCTCGACCTCATCCACAAAAAGGTGGACGAGCTCAACGACCGCATCCTGCCCCCCGGCGTGAAAATTGTGCCGTTCCTCGACCGCAGCGTCCTGGTGCACCTTACCACGCACACGGTGCTGCACAACCTCACCGAAGGCATCATTCTGGTGGCCCTGATCCTTTTCATGTTCCTGGGCAACGCGCGCGGAGCGCTCATCGTTGCGCTGACCATTCCGTTTTCCCTGCTGTTCGCGGCCATCTGCCTCAACTTGAATCACATTCCGGCCAACCTGCTTTCGCTCGGCGCGCTGGATTTCGGCATGGTGGTGGAAGGCGCCGTGGTGATGGTCGAAAACATCATCCGCTACCTGGGCCGTCCCCGCACAACCGACGCCAACGGCCTCGACACGGTGCGCAACGCGGCGCACGAAGTGCAGCGCCCGGTAGTCTATTCCATCGGCATTATCATCACGGCCTACATCCCCATCTTCACCTTGCAGCGCGTGGAAGGCCGCCTGTTCAAGCCCATGGCCTGGACCGTTTCTTTCGCCCTGCTGGGATCGCTGATTTTCTCCATGGCCATCGCGCCGGTGCTTTCGAGCTTCCTGTTCGGAAAGAACGTGAAGGAATGGCACAACCCCGCTATGGAATGGATCACGCGCGCCTATCGCGCCGCTCTTCGCCTGGCCATCCGCCTGCGGTGGCCCACGGTTGCCGGCGCCGCCGTCGCGCTGGGTCTCTCGGCTTACCTGCTCTTCAGCGGCGTGATCGGCTCCGAATTCCTGCCCCACCTCGATGAAGGCGCCATCTGGGCGCGCGCGACACTCGCGCCGTCCACCGGGCCCACCGAAGGGCAGCGCGTCATGGACACGGCGCGGGTCGTGCTGGCCTCGTTTCCGGAAGTCACCCAGGTGGTGAGCCAGGTGGGCCGCCCGGACGACGGCACCGACACCACCGGCTTCTTCAACACCGAATACTTCGTCGATCTCAAGCCCAAGGACCAGTGGCGTCCCGTCTTCCGGCAAAACAAGGAAGCCTTGATCTCGGCCATGGATCGCGAGCTGGAGAAGATTCCCGGCGCTCTCTGGAACTATTCGCAGCCCATTGCCGACAACATGGAGGAAGCCGTCAGCGGCGTCAAAGGCGAACTGGCCATCAAGATTTACGGCGACGACCTGAAGACGCTGGAAGCCAAAGGCGACGAAATCGTCGGCGTCATGCGCACCGTCCCGGGCGTCGCCGATCTCGGCCTCTTTCGTGTCATCGGGCAGCCCAACATGGAATTCCATGTCGACCGCGCCCAGGCCGCCCGCTTCGGCATCAACGTGGCCGACGTGCAGGACGCCATCGAAACTGCCGTCGGCGGCAAGGCCGTCAGCCAGGTTTTGCAGGGCGAGCAGCGCTATGACCTGATGGTCCGTTACCAGGCTCCCTACCGGGATACCCAACAAGCCATCCAGAATATCCGCCTGCTTTCGCCTTCCGGCGAGCGCGTCTCGCTAGCCCAGCTTTGCGAGATCAAAGTGCTCGACGGCGCTTCCGAAATCTACCGCGAAGGCAACTCCCGCTACGTCGCCATCAAGTACAGCATCCCGGTCCGCGATCTTGGCAGCACCGTGGAAGAGGCCATGGCCAAGGTCGGCAAGGTCAAACTGCCCACCGGCTACCGCCTCGAGTGGGCCGGCGAATATGAAAGCCAGAAGCGCTCTTCGCGCCGGCTGATGTTCGTGCTGCCCATCACCGTCATGGTGATCTGCATGATCCTCTACACCATGTTCCAGTCCTTCAAGTGGGTGTCTCTAATTCTGGCCAACGTGGCGATGGCGCCCATCGGCGGCCTGTTGGCGCTGTTCCTCACCCATACCCATTTCAGCGTTTCATCGGGCGTGGGGTTCCTGGCGCTCTTCGGCGTTTCGGTGCAGACCGGCGTCATCATGTTGGAATACATCAACCAGCTTCGCGCGCGCGGCCAATCGGTGCTGGACGCCGCCCTCAATGGCTCGGTCGAGCGTCTCCGCCCCATCATGATGACCATGCTGGTGGCGAGCCTCGGCCTGGTGCCTGCCGCGCTGTCGCGCGGCATCGGTTCCGATTCGCAGCGACCCTTCGCGATCGTGATCGTCGGCGGCCTGGTGGCCGCGCTGATCATCGGGGTCTTTCTGCTCCCGGTGCTCTACGTCTGGGTCGCGCGCGAGGACGACAAGCTGCATTAGGGTACGCAGCCCGTTGAGTGGCGGCTCCGCGGCCCACTGTCCTACTGTTTCGCCCCCGGCGTAGCCTGCGTCATCAATTTCACAAACATCTTGCCGAACCGCGCCATATCCACGTCCATCTGCGCCTCCACCAGCGGCAAATCCAGAGCCGGTTTGATGCGGTCGGTCCACGTGAGCGTGTCACCATAACCCGCTCCGCGCTCCACGTTGACATCCATGTAGAGTTGCCGCTTCCCCGTAATCAGCGTCGGGTCGATCCACGCCGCCGCTGCCAGTTCATCCCACAGATAGCTGCGATTGGCGTGCGAGTACTTCGCCACATACTGCGCCGCTGCGGTCTGCGCCCTGGCGATCTGGTCGAACATCTCCTGGCTCAGCCTGGTCTTCACCGAAACATCCACCGTCGTCGAGACAATCCGCGGCCAGTGCGCCCGCAGCACAATGTGCGCCGCCTCCGGATCGAACCAGAGATTGAATTCGCGGCGCGGATCGTTGGCGTATTCCGGGTCGTCCGTGCGCGGGCTCAGGCTGCCGCCCATGAAGACCAGCCCCTTGCTCAGTTCCGCGAAGTGCGGATCAAGGCTCAGCGCCAGCGCCAGGTTGGTCATCGGGCCGCCGGCGTAAATCGTCACTTCGTGCGGGTGCTCGTGAACCATGCGCATCAGAAAATGCGCCGCGTCCTCGTTCAGCGGCTTTGCCGACGGCTTGCCTTCCGCCATGGCCGGCACCTCGGCAGGATCGTGGTCGCTCTCGCGGCGCGTCCAGGCTCCCTGGTACGTCACCTTCCCATACTGTTGTTCCCACAGCCTGGTCTCCGCCTGCGTGCGCAGCAGCGGGTAGACCGCGCCCGGCGCCACCGGAATATCCGCGCGGCCCACCAATTCCAGCAGCCGCAGCGTGTGCGCCACTTCCTCGTCGCGCCACTGGTCGCCGGTCACTACCGTAATGCCCAGCGTTTGCACCTGGGGCGATTGCAGCAGCACCAGGATCGACATCATGTCCGTGCCGCCGGGACCGGCCGCGTCCTGGTCGATCACGACGTATCGTCTCTCCTGCGCCGCCCCCGCGCCCGCCAGAAGAAACAAGGCAGCCGCCGCCACCACAGCCACACGGATTCGATTCATGCCTCTTACTTTAGCCCGGCGCGCCAACCGTCGAGCTAACTTGTTTCCACTCAATCATATCCGATCAAGTGAAATTGGACTCAGACTGGCCCTTTCTTTCCGGCCTTGCGGAGCGTATAATCCGAATCAAGGAGAGTAGGCCTATGGGTCCGCTTGACGTACCCGAACTGCTCATCGTATTGGGGCTGATTGGCTTGTTAGGTTTGGGTGTTCACAACTGGATGCACAACCACGCGCATCCGCACCGATAGCCGGCCGTCCGTTCCGCGCGCGATTGTGGGATCTGGGTGGGTCGAACCCTAGCCCGCGAACCGGCGCCGGGCCTTCATTCGTGGCCCAAAGCTTCTGACCCGCATCTGCCGCTCCGGCCTCGAGGTCGGCATCACAATTACCGGAGCCGTAGACCTGACCTCGCGCTGAATATCCGCCGATACCTGCTGCCTCACCAGCCGCGTGGTCAACGTCCGCTCGATGTGCGCGACATCCGAACGCTCCGCGCGTGTCGCAAAGGTCGAAGCCGTTCCGCGCGCGCCGGCACGCCCGGTGCGGCCCACCCGGTGGATGAAGTCCTCCGGCACTTGCGGAAGATCGTAGTTCACCACGTGAGAGATTCCTTCCACGTGAATGCCGCGGGCCGCCACGTCGGTTGCCACCAGCACCCGGTACCGGCCATCCTGGAAACCGCGCAGCGCCATGTTGCGTTGATTCTGGCTGCGGTTGCCGTGAATCACCGCCGTCTTCACGCCCTCATGCGAGAGCTTCTTCGACAGCCGGTCGGCGCCGTGCTTGGTGCGGGCAAACACCAGGAAAGATCCGTCATTTTCGCGGAGCATGCTGTGCAGCAGGCCCAGCTTGCGGTCCTGTTCCACTTCGTAAAGGTGCAAATCCACTTGCTCGATGGGCTTAGTTGTGGAACCGCATTCGATGCGGATCGCGTTGGGCACCTGCGTCTCGACCAGGTGCTTGACCGATTTTTCGATGGTCGCCGAAAACAGCAGCGTCTGGCGATCGGCCGGCAAAGCCGCCATAATCCGCCTGACCGCCGGCAGGAATCCCATGTCGAGCATGCGGTCGGCTTCATCCAGCACCAGCATATGGACATTGCGGAGATCCACCAGTTGCCGGTCCATGAAGTCCTGCAGCCGGCCCGGCGTGGCGATCAGCACCTGCGCGCCGCGGCGAATAGCCGTCAATTGCGTTCGTTCGTTCACGCCGCCGACCACCACCGCGGTGTGAATCCCGGTGCCTACCGACATCTTCGAGAATACTTCGTCGATCTGCATGGCCAGTTCGCGCGTGGGAGTCAGGATCATGCTGCGGACGCCGGTGCGCGCTGTCTGGGTACCCAGCAGGTGAATCATGGGCAGGACAAATGCCAGCGTCTTGCCGGTGCCGGTCTGCGCCGTGGCGACCAGGTCTTTCCCGTTGAGCGCCGGTTCGATGGCTTGTGCCTGGACGGGAGTGGGTTCGGTAAAGCCTTGCCTACCGAGATTGCTCTTCAACAGAGCGGAGAGGGGAAATTCAGAAAAAGTTTTCATTTAGCTTTTGAGGGAGGAAAATCGCGAGCCGACTACCTAAAGAGGGGAGAGGGGGTTGCCGATCAACTTCCGGAGCTTTCAGTATAGCAGATTGGGTGGGAAATGTTTTAGCTTGCCCGCAAACCCTGCTCCGCACGGAACCCGTTTACCGACGAACAATGCTGGGAACCGCCGCGCGCTGGCCGTACCCGCCCGTCTGCTCCATCACTTCGTGGAATACTTCCAGCGTCCGCTTGGCCGTCTTCTGCCAACTGAAGTGCGCCGCCCGCTGCAAACCCAGCCGCTCCATCCGCCCCCGCAGTTCCCCGTCCAGCAGGATGTCCGCGATCGCCCGCACCATCTCCTCCACCGCGTACGG
>Ga0181536_10003215_pt1 | contig 17857 bp, 19 predicted proteins | sample PEATcosm2014_Bin_41_FD_121105 | JGI IMG/M metagenome (GOLD analysis project Ga0181536, IMG submission 121105) | Peatland microbial communities from MTU Mesocosm Facility, Houghton, MI, USA - PEATcosm2014_Bin17_60_metaG | ecosystem: Environmental > Terrestrial > Soil > Wetlands > Peat | place... | reverse complement strand
TGGTTTCGCAGCCAGGCCAAGCGCAGCCAGTTTCGCCGGCGCCAGGTCTCCTCGCGCGTGGCGACTTTCACGGAGGCCTTTTCGTCGATCGGCTGGGCGGCCGCGGCAGCAGTCGCCGCCGCCAGCCTGTGGCTCGCCATCGCGCCGGCATTGATTGCGCTCATGGTTCTCGCCGGCGCCTGGTCGATGAGCCCGCGCCCGCGCAACGCGTGCTGACCGATCCGAGGGAGGTTCACCCAGCCACGACAGTCTCGACGCGGCGATCCGTGATATGATTTAACGTTGTGTCCAACGGTACCCGTGCGATGCGGGTGATATTCAGCTGCGGAGCAGCGAATGAAAAGTGAGCCGAACTGGGTCTGGCCCAACGGCAAGCGCATCGCCGTCGTCTTCAACGTCTGTCTCGAAGCCTGGTCGGACGGCAAGGCGCCCGGCATCAGCCCGATGGGCAATCCGCTTCCCGCAGGCGTGCTCGACACCATGGCCATCTCTTGGGCCGCGTATGGCGTCGCGGTCGGCATCCACCGGCTGATGGATGCCTTCGCGCGCCACGGCGCCAAGGCAAGCGTCATGGTCAACGCCATCGTTGCCGAACGCTCGCCGGATACGGTCAAGGCCATCGCGGAGCGCGGCCATGAGGTGCTGTCGCACTCCTACACCATGGACGTGATACCGGCGCTGCTCTCCGACGAGGAGGAACGAAACAACATCACGCGCTGCACGGCGCTGCTCGCGGCAGCCTCGGGCAAACCGGTGCGCGGCTGGCTTTCGCCGCGCGGCACCTCGCGGACCGAGACGCCGCGGCTGCTTGCCGAGGCGGGCTACCGCTGGTACGGCGATGTCTTCGACAGCGATCTGCCCTACGTGAAAAAAGCCGGCAACGGCACGATCGTCGCCATACCGCTCGGTACCGACGTCAACGACATGCCATTCATGAAATACGGCAATCCGCCGAAGCTGATGCTGGAATCCTTCGACGAGAACCTCACCGTTGCCCGCGACCATGCAACGGGACCGAGCATGATCGACGTGACCGCGCATGCGCACATTTTCGGCCGCCCGCGCGGGGCCTATTACTACGAGAAGATCATCGCGCTCGCGACGTCTGCGCCCGACGTGTGGGTGGGCACGCGCGCCGAGATCGCCGAACATGTTTCGAGCATGATGACCCAAAGGATGGACGCCCAGTGATTCCTTTCGAGATGGTGGAGCCGAGGTCGCTCAAGGAGGCGATGTCGTTGCTCGATCCGCAACAGCCGACGATCCGCGCTGTCGCGGGCGGCACCGCGCTGATGCTGATGATGAAGGCGGGCGTGTTTGCGCCGAGCCGTCTGGTCTGCCTGCATGGCATCGAGCCCGAGCACGCGCGCATCGCGGTCAGCGGCGGCGAATTGCGCATCGGCGCCATGGCGACATTAAGCGAAGTTGAAAACGACCCGAATATCGCCGCGCGATTGCCGGTGCTCAAGCACGCGATGCGGACACTGGCGAATGTGCGCGTGCGCAACGTCGCGCGCGTCGGCGGCGCGCTGGCGCACGGCGATCCGCACATGGACCTGCCGCCGGTGCTGACCGCGCTCGGCGCCCGCGTCGCGATCAGCGGCCCGAACGGCAACCGCGAACTGCCGATCGAAGCACTTTATGCCGGCTATTACGAGACGGTTCTGGAAAAAAACGAACTCATTACCGCCGTGACGGTGCCCGCGCTGAATGCCCGCAAGGCCGCCTACATGAAGGTCACGTCGCGCTCCGCCGACGATTGGCCCGCGCTCGGCGTCGCCGTCTCGTTCGCGCTGCACGACGTGGCAATCCGCGATCCGATCGTCGTCGTCAGTGCCGCGACCGAGAAAGTCACCCGCCTGACGACGGCGGAAAAGGCGCTGCAAGACGCGCCGCCTGACGATGCGGCGCTCACGCGTGCCGGCGAAGCGGCGGCCGCGGAGGTGGCGATCCTCGCCGATGCCCACGGCTCCGCCGCCTACAAGCGGGAGCTGCTGCGGGTCTATTTGCGGCGCGCCGTCCGGCAGGCTTTGGCAACGGGCGCGGGGTGACGGATGAACCAGGTCGGCCAGTCCATTCCGCGCCTTGAAGTCCGCGCCAAGGTAACCGGGCGCGCCGAGTATACGCACAACCTGCGCCTGCCCGGCATGCTCTACGGCAAGGTTTTTCGCGCGACGGTGCCGCACGGGCGTATCCGCGGCATCGACACCGCGGCGGCGCGGGCGGTCGAAGGCGTCCATCGCGTGGTGACCGGCGACGACATCCGCAAGCTGATCCCCGAGCCCTATTACGGCCCGGCCTTCCACGATCAGCCGATCCTGGCGCTCGACAAAGTGCGCCACGTCGGCGAGCCGGTCGCGGTGGTGCTGGCGCGCGACCCGCACGTGGCCGAGGCGGCCGTGCAGGCGATCAGCGCGGAGTATGAAGAACTGCCGGCCGTGTACGACGAGGTCGCGGCAATGCAGCCGGACATCATTGTCCACGACACGCTCAGACCCGCCGGCACCTTTGCCGATCTGAAACATCTCAAGGGCCGCACCGGCACCAACATCGCGCTCGATTATCACTTGCGGCGCGGCGACGTCGACGCCGCCATGGCGCGCGCCGAGCGCGTGATCGAGCACACCTTCAAGACCCAGCAATGCCTGCACCTGCCGTTCGAGCCTTTCGTGGCCGTCGCCGAGCCCGGCGACGGCACGGTGACGATCTACACCTCGAACCAGACGCCGTCCTTCGTGCGCACCGAGATCGCGCGGCTGTTGGGCTGGCCCGAGAATCGGGTGCGGGTGAAGGTGCCCTATCTCGGCGGCGGTTTCGGCGCCAAGGTCTACGTCAAGTTGGAACCTTTGGTCGCCGCGCTTGCGCTGATCGTTCGCCGGCCGGTCAAAATCGCGCTGACGATGGAAGAGCAGTTCTACATGATCACCAAGCATCCGACGACGTTCCGCATCAAGAGCGGCGTCAACAAGGACGGTCATGTTCTTGCGCGCGCCTGCGAGGTTTTTTGGAACGGCGGCGCCTATGCCGATATCGGCCCGCGGGTGACGCAAAAATCCGGCTTCACCGCGCCGGGACCTTATGACATCGAGAACATCCGCATCGATTCCTACGCGCTCTATACCAACCGCACGCCGGCGGGCGCGCTGCGCGGCTTCGGCATTCCGCAGCTTGTCTGGGCCTACGAGAGCCACACCGACCTGATTGCCCGCGAGCTCGGCATCGATCCGGTCGAATTCCGCCGCAAGAATATTTTGCGCGAAGACCGCCCGCAGGCGAGCGGCACCGCCATGACGGACGCCGCCATCGCCGAGGTGCTCGATGCGATCGCCGCGCGCCTGGGCTGGAGCCAAGAATTCGATCGCGGCAGCGGCACGATCCGCCGCGGCCGCGGCATCGCCATCGGCTTCAAGGCCTCGATCTCGCCAACCACATCGGTTGCGATCGTCAATGTCTCGGCCGACGGCAGCACCACCCTCTCCACCAGCACGGTGGATATGGGGCAGGGTTCGGACACCGCATTCGCGCAGATCGTCGCCGAGGTGCTCGACCTTGAGGTGGCTGACGTCCGCATCGTCCACCCGGATACTGACGTGACGCCTTATGACATGGGCACGCTCGGTTCGCGCTCGCTGTTCCACATGGGCAATGCGGTGCGGCTCGCCGCCGAGGACGCGCGCGGAAAACTGCGCGCGCTCGCCGCCGAGGCAGGCCTCCCCGAAGGCACCAATTATCCGCCGGCGGAAGTGTTCAAGAAGCGCTATGGCATGCAGGCCGGCAATGTGATCGGCACCGCGAGCTTCGTTCCGACCTACAAGTCGCCCGACCCGCAGACCGGCCAGTCGGACAACGTCACGCCGTTCTGGATGATCGGCGGCGCCGGCGTCGAAGTCGAAGTCGACACCGAGACCGGAGCGGTGCGCGTGCTGCGGCTCGTCAATGCCGCCGATTGCGGCCGGCCGATCAATCCCGGTGTGGCGCGCACACAGCTTTCCGGCGCCGCGATCATGCAGCTCGGCTTCACGCTGTCCGAAGTCATGCATCTCGACGGCGGCCAGGTGACCAACGCATCGCTCGCCGACTACAAGATTCCCGGCATCCGCGACATTCCGCCGATGGAGAACGAGCTGGTTGCGGCCGAGCAGCATTCGGGCCCGTTCGGCGCCAAGGGGCTCGGCGAGTCGGGCACCTTCGGCGTCTCGCCGGCGATCGCCAACGCGATCCACGACGCCGTCGGCGTCCGGATCACCGAACTACCGATCACAGCCGAGGCGGTTTTCCGCGCGCTGCGCGAGCAAGCCGGCCGCCCACTCGAGGACGAATGATGACTACGCGTACCATCAGTTTCACGCTCAACGGCCAAGAGGTCTCGACCGAGATCGAGCCGCATCGCAATCTCGTCGAGCTGCTGCAGCGTTTCGATCTGTTCGGCGCGCGCGAAAGCTGCGGCCAGGGATTGTGCGGCTGCTGCACCGTGCTGGTCGACGATATGGCGGTTTCCGGCTGCCTTTATTTCGGCGTGTGGGTCGACGGCAAGAGCGTCACCACCGTCGAGCAGCTTGATGCCGACGGCTCGCTCTCGAACGTGCAGCAGGCTTTCATCGACTGCGGCGCGTTCCAGTGCGGCTTTTGCACGCCAGGCTTCGTGCTCATGACGCATCAATTGTTGAAGCGGAATCCGAATCCGAGCGACGACGACATCCGCCATTATCTCGCCGGCAATCTCTGCCGCTGCGCGGCCTATCCGGAGATTATCGAGGCGGTGAGGTTGGCGGCAAGGCGGTAACGGAAATTCCTCAGCTCAAGCATCGAGATCGTCATGCCCGTCATCGACATCCATACCCATATGCTCACACGCGATTGGATCGAGCTTCTCCGCGCCCATGGCGGCGGCAAATACAGTGTGAAAAAAACACCGGCAAACCAGGACGCGGTGCATCTCTACGATGCACCGTTCATGACCCTGATGCCGGGCATGTGGGACTACGACATACGCATCAAGAACATGGACAAGGCAGGCGTCGATGTCGCTATCGTTTCGCTCACGTGCCCGAACGTATTCTGGGGAGGACGCGAGGTCAGCCTCCGCGCTTCTCGCATGGTCAACGACTCCATGTCGGAGCAACAGCGCGCAAAACCAGATCGCATCCGCTGGTTCGCGTCGCTTCCTTGGCAATATGCCGATGACGCCACGGCTGAGCTCGCGCGCTGCATCAAGGACGGCGCGGTCGGCGTCATGGTGCTCGGCTCCATTGACGGCAGGGACTTAATCGATCCGCAATTCGCGCCGGTATGGTCCGAAATCGACCGAATGGGGCTGCCGATCCTCGTTCATCCCACCGCTCCGCAGGGGGTGCGCGATATGCATATGGAAGCCTTTAACCTCATTCCACCGGTAGGCTTCATGTTCGATACGACATTGGCGTTTGCGCATATGATCTTCACCGGCTTTCTCGACAGATATCCGAACGTGAAGCTCATCGCCGCGCATGGCGGAGCCGCGTTGCCGTATCTCGCCGGGCGCTTCGACATCTGCCATGAAAAAATTCCGGCCTGCTCCGCCGTTATCAAGGACAGACCAAGCAGCTATTTGCGGCGCATCTACTACGACACAGTCGTCTACGAGCAGGCGGCGCTCGAACTCTGCATCAAGGTCGCCGGCTCGCCCGATAATGTGCTTTACGGCTCCGACTATCCGCACAATATCGGCGACATGGCCGGTTGTCTCGCGCGCGTCAATGCGCTGCCAGGCAGTCAGCCGAAGCAGATTGCCGGCAAAAACGCGGAGCGGATCTTCAAACTCTAATAGCGGCGCTGACAATAATTTCCTCCAGGAATTCGCCAGCGTCGTTCACGGCGGCGGGAGTTTATCCCTCCTGCTTGACAGCAACTCCACTTGGCATCTGATCCTTTGCGATTGTTTGTTCTGGAGCTTATCGCGTAGACTCTGTTCCCGTTTGGTCGCATCGGAGCGCCTTTTTTGCAGCTGAGCAAGCAAGGTTCGCTCTTTGTCCGAGAAACTGCCGCAGGTTGCGTCTTCCCATTCCGCAAGGCTTGGCGGACGACTTAAATCGCTTGCTATAGTGACCCATCTGATGTCAGCCGACCCTGTTGCCACCATCGCCTCAATCATCGGCTTCGGCACTTCCATTTCATCCAAATACTGACGAACGCTGTCGAGAATCCGGCGATAAGCCTTGGCTGCCGCCGGCGGGTCGAGCGATTTGAAAGACGGATCATCGGTATGGGGCCGATGTAAGCCGACAGTCCCCCAGTGATCGACCGCACCAAACCAAATAAGCGCGCATGCGCTGGCGCAGATGCATCTTCCGCTCTCGCATTCCGGCACGCCGGGCATTGCGAACCTCTCGTGGCCATCGGCGGAAGTGATCCGTACCGGTGCGAATGCTATAATTAAGTATCTTCTGAAAAGCTGGCCGATTTTGAGGGCCTCCATAACGTTTCCACCTGGCGAAGAAAGCGTAAATGAACCCAGAAATGGATGGTTTTGCCGGTAAAGCGCGCGCACTTTTTCATAGTCGCCCTCCTCGATCGGGCCTGATAGCAATCCGCTAGCGCACGTACTACCGGTCGGCCGAACGCCGGAAGGCCAGCGCCGGCTGTACAATGTTTCATCCTGCGGCAGCGTAAAGTGACCGCTTATCCCCGGATCGCACCTAATCTCAGCGGCGCGCGCAGAGACGGAAGTCCACATCGACACCGACGACATGACCATGAGGACGAGCAAACGCATTTGTTTCTCTGAGCTAGGAACTCAACGCCTCGATAAACCGCTGCTTGATCGCGTGCCCGTCGCGTAGCGGCAGCACGCGCGGTACGTCGTCTTGGCTGATGCGGGCATTGACGAGGATCGGGCCGTCGCCCGCGTGCAGCAGCGCGCGGATGTCGGCGGTCTCCTCGATGCGTGAGGCGGCGCGCGCGTCCCGGAAGCGGCAGGCGAGCGCCACGGCGACGAGATCGATGCCGGAAAAAGTGTGGCTCGGTTGCATGCCGGTTTCGCCGTAATGGGCGTTGTCGAGCACGACGATCGCGAGATTGTTCGGCTGCTTGACGCCGATGGTGGCGAGACTGCCCAGGCCCATGAGCATGTCGCCGTCGCCGGTGAGCACGGCGACGCGTTTTTGCGGCCGCGCCAGCGCCAGACCGAGCCCGATCATCGCGGTGCCGCCCATCGCACCCCAGAGATAGAAGTTGAGCGGATGATCTCCGGCCGCGGCGACGTCGTAGGTCGCCGAGCCGAGCCCGCTGACGACGAGCAGGTCGCCGCGGTCGATCAAGAGCTGCCGTACGAAGTCGCGCCGGTCGAGCATTTTTTTGTCCTTATCGCGTCCACTGCTTGGGGCCGATCAGTCGTTGCGACAGCAGGATCGCGACCTGGAGATTGCCGTCGAACGCCATGTCGCAGCCGGCGCCGACGATGTCGTCGACTTCATCTGCGCTTTCGATCCGGTAGCTGAGAAAGCCGGCGAGCCGCAGGACTTCCTCTGTGATCGTGCCCATCGGCACCTGCCACGGGTTGAATTCGCCAAATTCGCCGCGCATGGTTACGAGGATGACGCAGCCGAAGCCGCAATTGCGCAACAGCGAAAACATGTTGATGCAGTTGCCGACGCCGCTACTCTGCATCAACAGCGCCGCGCGCTGACCGCCGAGCGCCGCGCCGGCGACGAGGCCTACGCCCTCCTCCTCGGTGGTCAGCACCACGTCGGCGATGTTCGGATCGGCTTGGCACAATGCGATGAGCCGGCTGTGGCCGGCGTCGGGCACATAGCCCACCTGGCGGACGCCGACGCGCCGGAAATGGGCGTAGATCGCGTCCGGCCAGGATGTTTCGATGTTCGCCAGCGTATGCACCGAAGCTCTCAGCGTTGGCTTAATGCGCGAAGGGCGAGGACTTTGCAAATATCGCACCGCTTATTATTGTGCGCCATCCCCCATCACAAAAGCCAAACATTCAAAAACCAAGCATTCAAAAACCAAGGAATGGAGACGGCTTATGGCCTCTAGACTTCGCCACATCGCGATCATCGTCCCCGATCCGGAAAAGGCCGCGAAATTTTTTGAAGAGGCCTTCGGCATGACCCGCGCCGGCACCGCGCGCCGCGGCATCTATATGTCGGACGGCGTGATGAATGTCGCGCTGTTGAAGACGGAGGGCGACGAGAAGACCGGCCTTTACCATTTCGGCATGTGGGTCGACGACCTCGACGAGGCGGAGAAGCAGGTCACGCAGGCGGGCGGCAGCTATCTCGCCGGACGGCCGACCTCGGCCAATTCCTTCTACGAGGCGAAGTATCGCGACCCAAACGGCGTCGTGTTCGATTTGACGCATCACGGCTGGGCCGGTGCCACCAAGGAAGTGACGGCGAAACCGTAATCGCCCGGGCACGACGGGGCGACGAGTCCGAGCGCTGAATGCCGAGCCAGCTTGACGCGCGCTCACGGCCGCTTGACGCCTCGCAGGTGCCGGGAGATGCTGGCCGCCAATACGGCACCAAACTGCGCCAAGCGCGCGCGTTGCCCCACCGCGAGGGAGATTTCCATGGCCGCACGGCTTCGTCACATCGCGCTGTCCGTTCCCGATCCGGACAAGGCCGCAACCTTCTTCGAGCAAGCCTTCGGCATGAAGCGTGTCGGCAAAGCCGGCATCGGCTGTTACGTGTCGGATGGCACCATCAATGTGGCGCTGCTAAAATACGACGGCGACGTGCCCGGCTTCCACAAGGGTTATCACGGCCTCGTGCATTTCGGCATGTGGGTCGACAACCTCGAGGAAACCGCCAAGAAGGTGACGGACGCGGGCGGGACCTATTTCGGCGGCCGGCCCGATGACAATCCAAACACCTTTTACGAGGTCAAGTACAAGAACCCGGATGGGATCATCTTTGACCTGACGCATAACGGCTGGCGCGGTGCCGTCAAGGAAGTCGTTCCCGCCGAAGCCGAAAAAGTTCCCGCGGAATAGACTTAAGCTTCAGGAGCCGTCAGCGCCGCCACGGCAGCGCCGACGCGCGCTCGACGAAGAACCACGCGCCCTCGCCGAGTTCGGCCGGAAAGCTCGCGACGATACCCTCTTCGAAGGCGCGCCAATCGAGGTCCGCGTTCGCCACCGCCGTTTCGGCGGCGGCAAGGGATTGGACTCCGACGGCATAGCCGGCAATGAACGGCAACGTGGGCACTGCGACCTCCGGCAAAATTTCCGTCAACGCGTCGTGGCTGACGAGCAGCACGCCGCCGCGGTCGAGGCGCAACATTGCTTCGTGCGGCGTTGATATTGACGCGCGATCGGTAAAGCGCGCGAAACGCTGCGCGGCTTGTTCGACATCTGCGACAGCGATGACGACATCGATGAGGCCGATGGCGCTGTTCCGATGGGTAAGCCACCGCTTCTGCCACACCGCCTGCTCGGTATGGTGCGTCAGCATCTGAATGCGCCCCTCCGGCATGACATCGGGCTCGACACGGGCAATCGTGAAAGCCGCCGTTGCCGCGCCGGCCTCGGTCTCGACCGGGCGCTGCATGCGAAGGAGCTCCCGGACCCGAAAGCCGCTTGTCGCGAGCCGCCGGTGGGCCTTCTGCGCATCCGCGACGGCAAAGGCTGCGAGATGGAGTCCGGCGTGGCGGGCCAGCGCCGCATCGAACTCGCGGCCGAGCGTCGTATCGGAGGTTTTGAACAGCACTTCGATATAGCCGCGCGAAAACATGGCGGTGATGTTGCCCGTCCCGGTCGGACTTATGCCGCCCGCGGGATCGGAATTCACCTGGATCGAGGCCGGCGTCGGCGCAAAGCCCGCGCGCGCCAGCGCGCGGCTCGCCGCATCCGGATCGCGCACAAAATGGCCGAGATGATCGAAAAAAATCTCATCGCCGGAAGGGAGCTGGCGGTCGATCTCGTCGGCTGCGAATGGCGACACCGGAGCTGATCCTGAAGAGCTGCGACATGCGCTCCGTTGCATTCGAACAGTCTGCCATGTGTAGTGCCAAGGTCTAGTCCCGATGTTCAAGATTCGGAAATGAAACTCATGAAACGGCGCGGCCTGCTCAAGCTTGGCCTCGCCGGTCTCGCGGTGACGGCCCTGCCGCGGTCCGTCTCGGCCCAAATCGAGGGCACGGTCAGGCTGATCGTTCCGTTTTCGCCGGGCGGCGCGACCGATGTCGTCGGCCGGCTGTGGGCCGATCGAATGCGGTCGGTGCTCGGCACCGTCGTGGTGGAGAACCGCGGCGGCGGCGGCGGCGTGATCGGCGCGACGGAAGTCGCCCGCTCGCTGCCCGACGGCCACACGTTCCTGATGGGCAACACCAGCACGCAGATCATCCTCCCGGTGGCGATGACGCCGCCGCCCTACGATCCGCTTAAGGATTTCTCTTCGATCTACATCCTGTGCATGGCGCCCAATTCGATCGTGGTGCACGAATCGGTCCCGGTGCATACGCTGCAAGAATTGATTGCCTACGCCAAAGCCAATCCCGGCAAGCTGTCCTACGGCTCCGCCGGCACGGGCACCATCACCAACCTCACCGGCGAACTGTTCAAGCAGCTCATCGGCGCGCCCGATATCGTGCACATTCCCTACAAAGGTTCGGCGCCCGGCGTGATCGACCTTGCCAGCGGCCACATCCCGATGATGACGCCGAACGTCGGCGGGCCCCTGCTCGCGTTCCATCGCGCCGGCAAAATCCGCATCCTGGCGATCACCTGGACCAAGCGCATCAAGGCGGCGCCCGACATCCCGACCGCGATCGAAGCCGGGCTGCCCGGCATGGTGGCGGCGAACCTCAACGGCGTGTTCGCGCCGGCCGGATTGCAAAAATCATTAGTCGGCGAGATCGCGAAGGCCACGCGTGCGGCCATGAACGACACGAGTTTTGTACAGCCGATGATCGATTCGGGCTTCGAGCCGCTCACCGATTCCGGTCCCGATGAGGCCACGCAGATGGTGCGCGAGGAGATTGCGCGCTGGACGCCGGTGATCAAGGCGACCGGATTCCGAATGGAGTGATCACTCCGACAGTCACTCGGATCCGGCAATGCCGGCGGCCTCGACGACCTTGCCCCAGCGCACGATCTCCGACTCGAGGAAGTGCTGGAGCTGGTCCGGGGAACCTGTCCCGACCGGATTCATGCCGAGATCCGTCAGTCGCTCATGCACGTCGTCCGTGGCCACGATGGCATTGAGCTCGATGTTGAGCTTGATGAAAATATCCTTGGGCGTTGGCGCCGGCGCTACCACGGCTTGCCATGCGGCCGCGTCGAAGCCGGGCACTCCGGCCTCGGCGAGCGGCGGAACGTCGGGCAGCGACGGGAAGCGTTGCGTCGTGGTGACAGCAAGCGCGCGCAGGTTGCCGGCATTGATCAGCGGCAGCGCGGGGCCGAGATCGCTGAACATGAGCTGGATGTAGCCGCCCATCAGATCGCTGAGCGCGGGCGCCGTGCCCCTGTAGGGAACGTGCGTCATCTTGATGCCGGTCATGTTGGCGAACAATGCGCCAGCCAAATGGTGGAAGGTTCCGATCCCGCCGGAACCGTAGTTCAGCGGCCTTTTCTTGGCGAGCTTGATGAGATCGTCGACGCTGTACACCGGCAGCGACGGGCTGACCACCAGCACGAACGGCACCGTAGCGATGAGCGCAATCAGCGCCAAATCCTTCGCCGGATCGTACGGCAGCTTCTTGTACAGCGTCGCGTCGATTGCGAGCGACGACACCGCCATCATGATCGTGTAGCCGTCGGGCGGCGATTTCGCGACAAAGTTGGTCGCGATCACCGTGCCGGCGCCCGGACGGTTCTCGACGACAAAAGGCTTGCCGAGACGTTGTTCGAGTTTTTGACCGAGCAGGCGCGCGAGGATGTCGGTGCCACCGGCCGGCGCGAACGGAACGATGAACGTGACCGGTTGGCTAGGATAGTCTTCGGCGGCCGCCGCGCGCGCCATTTTTGCCGCTATCGCCGGCAGCGCGATGGCGAGCAACGTGCGGCGCGACAGCATTCTCATCGGCGTTCTCTTCCGGGGGCGGCTCTATTGGATACCGCCTGCGCTGGCCGCAACGGCCGCCTTGCCCGAGCGCGCGATTCCGGATTCCGTGAAAGCTTCCAACCCCCCGGCGCTAGCCAGCCAGCGGCACGTCGCCATGGTGACACTTGCAGTATCGAATGTCACTCCGTTCCGGCGATGCCGACCTGCTGCACGAGCTTGCCCCAGCGCACAATTTCCGACTTGACGAAGTTCTGCAGCTCCTCGACCGACGGCGTGTCGATCGGAATGAGCCCCATGGAGATCATCTGCTGCCAGATCTCGGGCGATTTGATCACGGTCTTGAAGTCATCGTGCAGCCTGTCCACGATTTCCCGCGGCGTTCCGCTCTGGGCGACGATGAGATGCCATGACACCGCCTCGAATCCGGGCAAGGCGTCGGCGATAGGTGGAACGTCGGGCAAAACGCCGACGCGGATTTTCGAGGACACGCCGAGCGCACGGACTTTTCCACTCTCGATCAGCTGCGGCGCAATCGCGGTGTCGGCGAAAAACAATTGGATGTTCCCGGCCATGACGTCGTTGAGCGCAGGGGGGCCGCCCTTGTAGGGGACATGGACCATGTCGATCCCGGCCATGCTCTTGAGGATTTCGCCGGCGAGGTGCGGTGCGGCGCCTGTCCCGGTCGAGCCGAACGACAGCTTGCCGGGATTGGCCTTGGCGTATGCGATCAGCTCCGGAATGGTCTTGAACGGCAGCGCCGGATCGCTCACCAGCACGAACGGGACCTGACAGTAGAGCGCAATCGGCACGAAGTCCGTCACCGGATCATAGGAAAGCTTCTTATAAAGCGTGACATTGGTGGACAGCGTGCCGCTTGGTGCGTCCAGCACTGTGTAGCCATCCGGCGTGCCATGGGCGACGTCATTTGCCGCGAGCACCGTGCCGGCGCCGGTGCGGTCCACGACCAAGACCGACTTGCCGAGACGCGCGGCCAATTTTGGCGCCATCGAGCGGGCGATGATGTCCATCGCCCCGCCGGCGCCAAGCGGAACCATGATGGTGACAGGGCGGCTCGGATAATCTTGCGCGCCGACCGATTGGCACAGTGTGGGGAGCGCCAGCGCTATCAAGGCGGCTGCGACGAGACGCGAAGCCCAGGGTTTTGGCGGCATGGGCTCGCATGCATCATTGTGCATGGTGTTTCCTTCCTTCACACAGCGTCCGATCGGTCGTCTTTGACCGACATTTTAACCGTAAAAAGTGCCAAAGGAATATTGTTTTACGTCCGATTACGCGCCGTTTTTGCGCTCGCCATTGCATTTCTTGACAGCGGCTAGGGGCCCCGCCATAAGGACCCCGGTCCAGCGGACGCCGCATAGGCTTGGCGCCACGGGCCGGTAACCATCAGCAGAATCGACTGGAAGAAGCCGGTCCGGACGCTATTCCGATTACCGGGATCGAACACGAGGAAAAAAGATGTTCGCGGTCTTCAAAACGGGCGGCAAGCAGTATCGGGTCGCCGCCGAGGATGTGCTCAAGGTCGACAAGGTCAAGGGCGAGCCCGGCGAGATCGTCGAGTTCGGCGAAGTCTTGGTCGTGGGTGGCGACAGCGTCATGCTCGGCGTCCCCACCGTTGCCGGTGCCACGGTTGCGGCCGAGGTGCTCGACCAGGCACGCGGGCCGAAAATCATCGCGTTTAAGAAGCGACGGCGGAAGAACTCGCGCCGCAAGCGCGGTCATCGCCAGGAATTCACGCTTCTGCGCATCACCGAAATCCTCACCGACGGCCAGAAGCCGAATAAGGCGGTGCAGCCCAGGCTGAAACGTGCCCCAGGTCCGGCGGCTGAGGAGGGCCCGGCGGCCGAGGCGTCCGATACCGCCGCAGCGGCATCGGAAGGCACCGCGGCGAAGCAGCGCAAAACCTCAGGGAAAAAGGCGGAAAAGCCGAAATCCAAGGCCCCTAAAGCCAGAAAGCCAGTGCCGAAAGGTAAAAAGGTAAAATGAAAGTGATGCAGGGAAGTGCTGATTTTGTCATTTTTCCCATATAGGACGTAGCTAAGAAAGATTCGGAGGCCAGCAATGGCTCATAAGAAAGCAGGAGGGTCCTCGCGTAACGGCCGTGATTCTGGCGGTCAGCGGCTGGGGATCAAGATTTTCGGCGGCGAGCAGGTGCTCGCCGGCAACATCATCGCGCGCCAGCGTGGCACCAAATGGCATGCCGGCCGGAATGTCGGCGTCGGCAAGGACCATACTTTGTTTGCGTTGATCGATGGCCAAATTGAGTTCCGTGCCAAAGCCAAAGGCCGCGTCTTCGTCTCGGTACGTCCGGTGACGGAGGCTGCGTTCCAGTAATACGGTGGATCATACGAGGTCCGCCGGTATCCAGTCGAACCGGCGGGCCCGAATGGGCTTCAAGACAGGGGAGACCGGGATGCCGGCTCCCCTTTCGGTTTTTCTTGCAGGAGCCCATGCGATGACTCTCTCGGAACAAGTTGTTGCGCAGACACGACGAGAGCGAAGTATCCCCGTTCTGAAGACCGAGCGGCTTACGCTACGCGCACCGCGCCACGAGGACGTAAAAGCGATTGTGCTGCTCGCCGACGATCGCCGCATCGCCGAGAACACGGCGCGCATTCCGCATCCCTACGGCATCGACGACGCCGAGCAATTCATCGCAGCCGTCAACAAGCGCGACGGCGAAGCATGCTTCGTCATCACGCTCGACGGCGCGCCGCTCGGCGCCTGCGGCGTCGATCTGCGGGAAGACGGTCCCGAGGTCTGCTATTGGCTCGGCGTCCCCTATTGGGGCCGCGGCTTCGCCACCGAGGCGGTGCGCGCCGTGATCGACCACGCGTTCGGCGATCTCGATCACGAGACGCTGCAATCCGGTGCGCGCGTCAGCAACCCGGCCGCGCGGCGGGTGCTGGAGAAATGCGGCTTCCAGTGGACCGGAGTCCGCCTGTGCCGCATCCGCGCCATCAACTCCGCAGCGCCGATCGATCGCTTTCGTCTCGATCGCGGATTATGGGCGTCGCTGAAGTCGTGGGGACGGGTGAAACGCGTGGCTTAAAAGTTATGCCATGACGCGAACGGCGGATGATGCATCCAACTCGCCTTCGCTTGCGCGTCTCCTATTGTCCCGAAGCCTGGGGAGATTGGAAAAACGGCGCGAGCTTGGCGACCAGCGCCGGCCCGAAATAGCCCTGAGGATTGGAGGGCGCCGCCCCGTCCATCAGCTCCCAGCCGTGGATCAGGATGCGGGCATGATCGAAGGCGTGCTGGAAATCCGTGCTCGGTTGCAGGCTCTGCCGGAACAGCGCGTCGCCAAAATAGGTCCAGTCCCGTTCCGGTGCGCAACCGAACGAAGTACTCTTGTCGTCCGCCGCGGTCATGACGATGGTGGTGTCGTTTGCCAGCGGCGGCAGGAAAATTCCCGCATAGCAGGCTGAAACGATCACGATGCGATTCTTGATGCCCGCGGTGTCGAGCGTCGATGCGACCGCTTTCGGCGTCAGCTCGGTCGTCACGTCGCCGGGAAGTTGCAGCGCGAAGCCGCTCTGTTCGCCATGGGATGTCATAACGAGGACGAGAATATCCTCGTCTTTGTCCATGGCGTCGCCGACGGCGTGAACGGCGGCTGCGAAATTTTGCAGGTTTGCCAGCGGGACACTGGCGACCGTCTCGCGATTGTTAATGAGACGGATCGTCCTATCTTTGATCGGCAGGACAGTCGCGATCGAGGCCAGCGCGCCATCGAGTTCCTTGACGAAGACGTCCTGATCGGCCCAGCCGGCAAGCCCAATGACATAGATGTCAGTCGTGCCTTTGCGCTGCGGCGCCAGGCGGTCAACTTCAGCCTTGAGCAGCGCCGGCTGCGATTGCTCGATCTGTGAGGCTTCTCCACTCGCCCCGTAGCGTGCGTACAAATACTCCCACCAATTCGCGTTGCGGATATCGAAGTCGCGAGCGACAAATACCGGCGCATGCGGTATGAGCGCGTTGGCGGCGAACAGCGCCGCCCATAACGCGGCAGCTGTGCCAATCAGGCGCAGCCGCGATTGCGATTGGAGGCTGCGAAGAACGCACACCATGGCGCCCAGCCACCAGACAATTTCGATGGCAAAAATCGCACTCGCCGTGGGCGCGCGCGCCCCGAAAGCGTTCAGCGCGGCCGCGGATGCAAGCAGCGGAGCCGCGAGCTCGATCGATGCCGCCGCAATGTCCGCCATGATCGAGAGAATGAACATGGCCGAAAGCGCGGTGGCGCGCCCGGCGGGACGCACAAAGCAAGCCGCAATGGCAAGCTCGAACGCGAGCCAGGCGACGACCGCATTGAGACCATAAGGATTGAAATGCGGCGACGAGCCGGCGGCGAGGTATTGGAGCGCCACGCGGACGACGGCCAGCACGAGCGACCAGGCGAGCAGGCTCGGCAATCCCACAAGCGGCGGCTCGGGCGTCGTCCGCCACACCGCAGCCCGCGCCGCAAGCTTGAAAACCGACCACACGCTTTACATTCTCCGCTCGAAAACCGTTGCAATGAGTGCCGCAAACCCGAATTTCTGCACTATATCAGGTTCGTATTCCGGCCACCGCAGCGATTTGAGATTGTCTGAGCGGCGCGGGAGCCTTACGGAGTGGACCGATGAAATTCCTCGACGAGGCCAAGGTCTACATCCGCTCCGGCGACGGCGGGAACGGCTGCGTGTCGTTCCGGCGCGAAAAATTCATCGAGTTCGGCGGACCGAACGGCGGCGACGGCGGCAACGGCGGCGATGTGATCGCGCAAGCGGTGGAAGGCCTCAATACGCTCATCGACTATCGCTACCAGCAACATTTTTTCGCAAAGAACGGCCGCGGCGGGATGGGCAAGGACCGCCATGGCGCCAACGGCGCCGACGCCGTGCTCAAAGTGCCGGTCGGCACGCAAATCTACGAGGAGGACGGCGAGACCCTGCTCGCCGATCTCACCGAGCTAGGCCAGCGCGCGGTGCTGGCGCGCGGCGGCAATGGCGGTTTCGGCAATGCGCATTTCAAGACCTCGACGAACCGCGCGCCACGCCATGCCAATCCGGGCCAGCCTGGGACGGAACTCACGATCCGACTTAGGCTCAAGCTTATCGCCGATGCCGGTGTCGTCGGCCTGCCGAACGCCGGCAAATCGACTTTCCTCGCCGCCGTCAGCGCCGCCAAGCCGAAGATCGCCGATTATCCCTTCACCACGCTGCATCCCCAGCTCGGCGTGGTGGATGTCGACGGCCGCGAATTCGTGCTGGCCGATATCCCGGGCTTGATCGAGGGCGCGCATGAAGGTGTCGGCCTTGGCGACCGCTTCCTCGGTCACGTCGAGCGTTGCCGCGTGCTTTTGCATCTCGTCGACGGCACAGGCGGGAACGCCGGCGAGGCATACCAGACGGTGCGCGCTGAACTCTCCGCCTATGGCCAAGGCCTTGCGGACAAGCCGGAGATCGTCGCGCTCAGCAAGGCCGACGCGCTGAGTGCCGCCGACATCAAGCAACAGGTGGCGCGGCTCAAGCGCGCGGCGAAGAAGCCGCCGCTCGTCGTCTCCGCCGTGAGCGGGGAGGGCGTGGCCGACGTGCTGCGGGCATTGCTGAAGGTGATCGAACAGGCACGCCGCAGCACTGCCGAGCCAACTGTCGCGAACGCCGTTTGGCAGCCGTAGCCAGCCACCGCTCACTCCCGCGGAAGCGGGAATCCAGACTAATTGTACGATTTATCACTGGGTCCCCGCTTTCGCGGGGACGAGCGGAATGTTGACCGCTCACTCACCAATGCAGAAGAAATTCGACGACCCGTCCCGTTCGACGCGCGGCAGTAGGTCGGTCTCCCACGCCAAATACTCG
>Ga0181536_10003212_pt1 | contig 17862 bp, 14 predicted proteins | sample PEATcosm2014_Bin_41_FD_121105 | JGI IMG/M metagenome (GOLD analysis project Ga0181536, IMG submission 121105) | Peatland microbial communities from MTU Mesocosm Facility, Houghton, MI, USA - PEATcosm2014_Bin17_60_metaG | ecosystem: Environmental > Terrestrial > Soil > Wetlands > Peat | place... | reverse complement strand
CTCACCGTGCTGATCGAGGGCGAGGAAGAGGTCGGCTCGCGCAATCTGGAACCTTTCCTGCAAGCCAACAAAGCCGAACTGGCGTCGGACGTCGCGCTGATCAGCGACACCAATATGTGGGATATCGACACGCCGGCGCTGACCACGAGCCTGCGCGGGCTGACTTATGTGCAACTCACGGTGAAGGCGGCGAAGCGCGATCTGCACTCCGGCCTGTACGGCGGCTCCGCCCTCAACCCCATCAACGCGATCACCCGCATCCTGGGCGATCTGCAAGACGCCAACGGGCGGATTCAGCTTCCCGGCTTTTATGACAAGGTCAAACCAATCAGCAACGCGCGCCGCGCCCAATGGGAGTCGCTGGGCTTCAACGAGGCCGCGTTCCTCGGCGATATCGGCCTGTCCGTGCCGGTGGGCGAGCGCGGGTATTCGGCGCTGGAACGGCTCTGGGCGCGGCCGACGGCGGATATCAATGGCATCTGGGGCGGCTATACCGGGCAAGGGGCGAAGACCGTGATCGCCGCCGAGGCCTCGGCGAAGATTACCTTTCGCCTCGTGCCGGGCCAGGATCCGGACGCGGTCATGGAACAGTTCAAACAGTTCGTCGCGGACCGTTTACCGGCCGGTGCGACGGCGGAATTCGACGGCGGCCATGGCTCGCCTGGCGTCGACGTCAACGCCGACTCGCCCTGGGTGCGCGCGGCGCAGGCGGCGTTGGCCGAGGAATATGGCAAGCCGGCGATGCTGATCGGCTGCGGCGGGTCCATTCCGGTCGTGGTGTCGTTGAAGAAGGTCCTGGGGATCGACACGCTGCTGATGGGGTTCGGTCTGGACGACGACCAGATCCACAGCCCGAACGAGAAATTCGAGCAGCGTTGCTTCCACCACGGAATCCGGTCTCATGTGCGCCTGCTCGCGAAATTCGCGGCGGCCTGACCGCCGGCGGCTTGATGGAGGGTAACGATGATCGTTTCTGATGTAATGACTCGCAAGGTGCTGTCGGTCGCGCCGGAGGAGACCGTGGAGCACGCCGCCAATCTGATGTTGCGGCACGGCATTTCGGGCCTGTTCGTGGTCGACGCCAAAGGCACGCTGGTTGGCGTGGTGACCGAAGGCGACCTGCTGCGGCGCGACGAAATCGGCACCGAACGGCACCGGCCCTGGTGGCTGCGCGTGCTGGTGTCGCCCGGCAAGCAGGCGTTGGATTTCACCCGCGCGCATGGCAGGCGGGTCAGCGACGTCATGACACCGGAGGTGATCTGCGTCGCCGCCGAGACGCCCTTGGAAGAGGTCGTCGAGACGATGGAAAAGCAGCGCATCAAACGCGTGGCGGTGACCGATAAGGGACACATGATCGGCGTCGTCGCCCGCTCCGACCTGTTGCGCGCGCTGCTCAGCCGTGAGCGGGAGAAAAAGCCGCCCCAGGCGCAAGAAGACGACCGGACCATCCGCACCAACATCCTCGCCGCTCTGGAAGCCGCCTCCTGGGCGCCGATGACGACGCTGAACGTGACCGTGGCGAGCGGCGTGGTCGATGTCTGGGGCACCATCACCAACCCCGATGAGCGGCGCGCCATTTGCGTGATCGCCGAAAACATTCCGGGGGTGAAAGAGGTGCACGACCACCTCGTTTATGTCGAGCCCTATACCGGCACGGTGATCGAGTCGCCCGACGATCGTCCGTGAGTTGCGGTAATCAGCGAAACGCATGAGGCGAGGCACGGCCCCTTCCCCGTCATGGCCCGTTGGAGCCGCATGGGCGACAACTCACGGTGTCATACCAACCGGCGAAAACAATGACGTACGATGCTCTCACCCGTCATGGCCCGGCTCGTCCGGGCCATCTGGCGCGGCACGGTGCTGGTTCGGATGGCCCGGACGAGCCGGGCCATGACGAAAGGGGCAGGTCGAGAGTCGATCTTTTCGCCGGTTGGTGTCACCACCGCGATCAACGATCCCGCCAACCCGCGCTCCCGTCTGTCATTGCCAGCGCGGCGAAGCAATCTCCGTGTCCCCACTGACGGAGATCGCTTCGCCGCGCTGGCAATGACAGACGGGAGCGATAACCGCGCCTCGGTGCCGCGTCTTTCGGCCATGAGGTAGCGCCGATGCGCTCAAGGCACACCAGTCAGGTCTTCGACATCGCGGTCATCGGCGGCGGGATTAACGGCACGGGGATCGCGCGGGACGCCGCCGGGCGTGGCTTGTCGGTGCTGCTGGTCGAGCAAGGCGATCTGGCGAGCGGAACGTCCTCAGCCTCCACCAAACTGATCCATGGCGGCCTGCGCTATCTGGAATTTCGCGAATTTCGCCTGGTGCGGGAGGCTCTGACCGAACGCGAGGTGCTGCTGCGCGCGGCACCCCACATCATCTGGCCGTTGCGTTTCGTACTGCCGTATCGTTCCGGTGGCCGGCCCTGGTGGATGCTGCGGGCGGGTTTGTTCATTTACGATCACCTCGGCGGGCGGCGTATCCTGCCACCGACCCGAGTGCTGGATTTGCGCAACGATCCCGCGGGCGAACCGCTCCTGAACGATCTCCGCCGAGGCTTCGAATATTCCGACTGCTGGGCTGATGACGCGCGCCTCGTGGTGCTGACGGCGCGAGACGCCGCCGACCATGGCGCCACCATCAGGCCGCGCACGCGATGCGAGGCGGCGCGGGCGGAGGGCGGACTTTGGGTGCTGACCTTGTCGGGCGGCGTCGAGGAACGCGCCCAGGTTCTGGTGAACGCCGCCGGTCCGTCGGTGTCGCGGGTCCTGTCCGACGTGGTGGGCCAGAACGCTCCGACGCGGGTCCGCATGGTGAAAGGCAGTCACATCGTCGTGCGGCGGCTGTTCCAGCATGACCGCTGTTATCTGTTGCAAAATCCCGATGGGCGGATTTGTTTCGCGATTCCCTGGCAAAATGATTTCACGCTGATCGGCACCACGGATGAAGATTTCGCGGGCGATCCGGCCAATGTCGCGATCACGACCGCGGAGATCGACTATTTGTGCCACGCCGTCAGCGGATGGTTTCGCCATCCGGTCACGCCGGCGGATGTCGTGTGGACCTATGCGGGGGTCAGACCGTTACGCGACGACGGCGCCAGCGCGGCGCAGGAAGCCACGCGCGATTACGTGCTGGAACTGACCGGCGCGCCACCCGTCCTGAGCGTCTTCGGCGGCAAGATCACGACCTTCCGCCGCCTGGCGGAGGCGGCGATGCAGCGTCTGGCCCCGTGGTTTCCAGGCCTGAAGCCGCCCTGGACCGCGGCGGCCGCTTTGCCCGGAGGCGATTTCCCCTGGAACGGGTTCGCCGCGTTGCGCGACGATCTGCTCCGGCGCTATCCGTTTCTGCCGCCGCCAACCGCGACCCGGCTGACCCGGGCTTACGGCACCCGCGCCCAGACATTGTTGGGCGGTGCGCGATCGCCGGCGGATCTCGGCGCGACATTCGGCGCCGATCTGACCGCGCTTGAGGTGGACTGGCTCGTGCGGACCGAGTGGGCGCGCACGGCCCAGGATGTGCTGTGGCGAAGGAGCAAGCTGGGGCTGCGGTTCACGCCGGAGGAAGTTACCGCGTTGGAACGCTATCTGGCCCCAGCAGCGTCTTCCTGAGGAAGAACTTGCTGTAACCCGGCGGATAGTCGGTCAGCGTGCCGAATACCTCGTAGCCCTGCCGGAGATAAAACGCTTTCGCGGCCGGATTGAACGTGTCGAGGGTCGCCCGCGCCGCGCCGTTTTCGACCGCCATCGTTTCGGCCGCGCGCAGCAGCCGCGTGCCCTGGCCGCGGCCGCGCAACGAAGCGGCGACCCACAGCCATTGCACGTGCAGGTAGTTCGCCCAGACGTAGCCGAGGCAACCGCCCACCCATTCTCCGCGCTCCTGGCGGAGAAAGTAGCCGACGGGCTGATAATCCAGCGCTCCGGTCATCGCCATGGTGAACGTCGCGACGTTGTCCTCGATGAACCGGCGCAGGTCGTCGGAGGGGAATGGCTCGAAGAGGAGTTCTGGTTCATCCACCATTGGCCGCATCCTTTTCGATCCTTGGTTTCGGGGCAACTGGCTGCATGGCCGGGTGACAGGCGTCAAGGCCGGTCGGGGCGAGAACGCAAGGGCCCAGTACTCCGCCGGCGGTTTAGCTTGTCATATACCTCTTGTCCGTCATAACCCATGGTTTCGTTATCTATCCGGAAGAAAAAGCTTCACCACAAAGACACTAAGGCACAGAGATTAAGATCAGTAAGCTACTCAATCTTTCCGTCTCTGTGTCTCTGTGTCTTTGTGGTGAAGCTTTTCTTTTGCTTGCGTCTCATCACAGATTGCCACGGCGATTGGGTATACCAACGGCCATAATTGCCGACTCTTAAGCCTCCACCCGTCATGGCCCGGCTTGACCGGGCCATCTCTCGCAACACGATGTTCGTGCAGATGGCCCGGTCAAGCCGGGCCATGACGGTGTTTGGTGGGCACCGATGATTTATTGAGGCCGCTGGCATCATACCAACCCTTTCGTCATCGCCCCGCTCAACCGGGCGATCTGATCCAGCATCGTGCCTCGGCAGGTGGCCCGGCCGATCGCCCGGCCAGATCGGAGAACGTCCACGATGGGGTGAGCTGGCTTGGCGTCACTCCGGATAAATCATCTTGCGGGTTACCCCGCCATCGATGACGAACTCCGAGCCGGTGATGAACAAGCTGTCCGGGCCGACCAGAAACGCCGCCAGGGCCGCGACGTCCCCGGGGGTCCCGACCCGGCCCGCCGGATGAAACGCATGCTCTTCCTTCGTTGGCTCCGGGCCTTTGGTCAAAATCCACCCTGGGCTGATGCAATTCACCCGCACATCCGGTCCGAGGCTGATCGCCAACGCATGGGTCAACGCGACGAGGCCGCCTTTGGAGGCGGCGTAAGCTTCGGTATTCGGCTCCGACATGTGGGCGCGGGTGGAGGCGATGGTGACCACCGCTCCCTTCGCCGCCCGCAACAAGGGTTCGGCGGCGCGGACCAACAGGAAACAACTGGTCAGATTGGTCGCCAGCACCGCCGACCATTCCGCCAACGACAAATCCGCGATCGGCTTGCGAATGCTGAACCCGGCATTGCAGATCAGCGCGTCGAGCCGGCCCTCGGTGGCGCGGATACCATCGATCAGAGTGCTGACCGCCGCCGCGTCCGAAACGTCGCAGATGACCGGGCGCCCGGCCGGGGCGGGATCGCGATCGGCGACAACGACGTCCCATTGGTCGGTCAGCAATCGCGCGGCGATGGCGGCGCCGATCCCGCGTGCGCCGCCCGTGACCAGGGCGACCGGCATCAGTGCTCCATCACGTGCCGGTGCGCGGCGAGCAGATCGGGGATTCGCTCGGGGTCGCCGCGGCCCCAGCCGCACTCGGTGGCGACTCCGAAGCTGGGAACGACGGCGGAAGCGGCCGCGATGCGCGCCTGATCGCCCGCGGCGTCACCGTGGTGGATCAGACCCAGATACAGCGTCGTATCCGCGGGCAAACGAAGCTCCCGCAGCGGCGCGTAATAGGCGGCGTCGGTCCGGTCCTGGGGCACCGGCAAGTGCAGGAAGTCGAGCCGCCGTCCAAGCCGCTGGATCAGGCCGTTGGCGATCTCGACCAGGATGCCGGTATCTTTCGGCATGACCAGATGCGCGTCGCGCGGGGAGCCATAGCAGAGGTGGTAGCCGCACTCGACATCCGCCGGCACCGCATCGCCCAGACGGGCAAGCTCGGCGAAGATGTCGGTTTCGTAGGTGGCGGGACGGTGCGGGAAGTACTGTTCGAATACCAGGACTTCCTGGCAAACGTCCCATTGGATCGACAAATCCCGGTGCGGGATCGCATCGACGATCCGCCGCAGCGCGGCCTGCAACGAGCGTTCATAGACGGGAAGATACGCGGTGAGACAGGACGGGCTGATGTACATGTAACCCGAGGCCATGGGCGTCGGCAGACAAACCTGGAAGCGGAGACCGGGCGGCAGCTCGCCGGCGTCCCGCAGCCGCCGGAACACCGCGTAGGAGTCGATCGCCGCCTCCGCGTAACCGGTGTCGAAGGTCACCGTCGCGGGATCGATCCCGGAGCGGAAGCGGAGCCACTCGGTGGTGCGCACCAGAGCGCCATCCCATTGCCGCAACTCGAACGGCGGCGTGACGGGGTCGGGTTCCATCGCCGGATGGTTCAGCAGCATCTCCCGCTGCCACCAGATCCAGCGATGGCGGGTGCCGGTTTCGCCGTCCGGGATGCGCGCGAGCCAGGGACCCAGTTCGCGCGCCACCGAACGGAACACCGTCTCGGCGTCCGCCATCGGCACGCTGCCGATCAGGTGGACGCCGGTCGGCCTCGTCATGCGCCCGCCGCGTCCAGCGCCTGGTCGAGGTCGGCGATGATATCGTCGATGTGCTCGATGCCGATCGACAGCCGGACGTAGCCGGGCGTCACGCCGGTCGCCGCCTGTTCCGCTACCGTCAACTGCGAGTGCGTGGTGCTGGCCGGATGGATCGCGAGGCTGCGGGCGTCGCCGATATTGGCGACGTGGTAAAACATCTTCAGCGAGTCGATGAACTTGCGGCCCGCGTCGACGCCGCCGGCGAGTTCGAAGCCGCACAAGCCACCCATGCCCTTGGTCAGGTACTTGGCGGTGCGTTCCGCCCCGACACCAGTATGCCGCGATGGGTGGATCACCCGGGTCACGCCTTTGCGGCCGGACAGGTAGGTTGCCACCGCCAACGCGTTCTCGCTGTGCGCGCGCATGCGGAGCGCGAGGGTTTCAACGCCTTGCAGAAACAGGAACGCGTTGAACGGTGCCATCGCCGCGCCGAGGTCGCGCAGCAGCGTGACGCGCATTTTCAGGATGTAGGCGATTGGGCCAAGCGGCTTCACTGCCTGCGACCAAACCGCGCCGTGGTAGCTCGGGTCAGGCGTGTTCAGCGCCGGCTGGCGTTTCGGGTGCGCCTCCCAGTCGAAATTTCCCCCGTCGATCACCACGCCGCCGATCGAGGTGCCGTGGCCGCCGATATACTTTGTCGTTGAATACATCACGATGGCCGCGCCGTGATCGAACGACCGCACCAGCAGCGGCGCGGCGGTGTTGTCCATGATCAGCGGGATACCGAACTTGCGACCGATCGCGGCGACCTCGGCGATCGGGAAGACGATCAGCTTCGGGTTCGGCAACGTTTCGGCGTAGTAGGCACGAGTGCGGTCGTCGGTGGCGCGGGCGAACGCCTCGGGGTCGGTTGGGTCGACGAAACGGGCCTCGATGCCCTGGTCCTTCAGCGTGTTGGCGAACAGGTTCCAGGTGCCACCGTAGAGATCGGTGGAGGTGACGATGTTGTCGCCGGCGCGGGCGACGTTCAGCACCGAGAACGCCGACGCGGACTGGCCGGACGCGAGGCCCAGCGCGGCGACACCGCCTTCGAGGGCGGCGAGCCGCTGTTCGAGCGCGTCCTGCGTCGGGTTCATGATGCGGGTGTAGATGTTGCCCAGTTCCTTGAGGCCGAACAGGTTGGCGGCGTGCTCGGAGCTGTCGAACTGGTAGGAGGTGGTCTGGTAGATCGGCACGGCCACGGCGTTGGTGGCGCTGTCGCGGCGCCAGCCGGCGTGCAGGGCGAGCGTTTCCGGGTGCTTCGACGTCATGGCACGGTCTCCTTGGGCTGGTTTCGTTGCCCGGAGCTATCACGATGGGATGGGGTGGTAAACGCGGGTGTGAGGATTGGAAGATTCGGCAGCGAATTACCACTTGGACGCATGAAGTCATCCGTTCTGACGGTTGATCGGAAAAACCTCATCTCCGGGGGTGGAGCGGACGAGTCGAACGACGTGCTCACCGCCGCTTTGAGGGCGCGCATCTCTTACGGGACAGGCGGATCCGAGACCATGACGTCCTGTAAGTCGGGCCAGGGGATGACGACATTTGGATTGAAGGCGTAGCCCAATCCAAGTTCATACTGCTGAAACACGAGAAACAGTCCACTGGATTGCAAAGACCAGCGTTTCGGGTCCGAGACAGCCTTCGCGATCGCGCCTTCGTCCAACTTATCGACGGCGTATTGACCGGTGAGCGCCGCCTGGCGGATTTTCGCCAGGGCCAAGCCGGTGAGCCGCTCACGCCAGGGCTTGTTCGATTGGAATAATACCAACCCCGTTAAAGATTGACACATGGCGTCCTCTCTTCCACGTCATGGCCCGGCTCGTCCGGGCCACCTGTTCAAGCACCGTGCGGCGATAGGTGGCCCGGACGAGCCGGGCCATGACGTGATGGGGTGAGAGTCACACTTTCAGCGGGTTGGTATAAGTCAGTCGGCGTAAGTGGGTGCGGCGAGGGCAACAGAATCCGCGTCTCAACCATATCGCTACCGAAGCCGTGATTCGCACCGTGGCAATAATACCCCAGTGACCAGATCACACTGATCAAGCGGGCGGTGACGAGGCCGAGTTTGTAATCGGTTACGGAATCGGCATCAATGCCGTCGCACATGCCATTACTGCCCAGGTTGGCCTGCGCCTCGGTCTAATTCCAGCCAGACGTGACCTCGGTGACGGGTTGGTCAACCCGCGGATAGGATACGTGATGGATGGCCAGTCCCGACTCGTATTCGCTCGCCTTCAACGGCAACCGGGTGACGCTGTAACGGTCAACGCGGCTAAACAGGAATGGGCCCACACGGACCGCGACCTGCTCCAGATCCCTGATCCGGCCGTTATACAAACCGACAAGGCAATATCCGGTCCGAGCCTTGGCCTGTTCGTCCGCTGAGGTCGTGACCGGGCACGCCTTCGCGCGGAAGCGCAACCAATCACGCTGGTTGTCCCTGAGCAGTTTGCCGCCTTCCTTGGAGAGACGTGTCAACCCCGCCGCATAGAGGCCGTCAAGCTTTACCTGCGCGGCCGCCAGGCTCCGGGCCGAGCAGATGATCCGCTCCCGCGGAGTTGGTGGATACGGGCAATCAACGATCGCCGCGTTGGCTGATGTGTGTGGGATCAAGGTCGCCAGGCATCCCAGAACAGAGATGCGAAACATGGCCCGGGTGGCGACCATAGCCACCAGCCGCCCCACTTGTGCCGCCCGAATTGCCCGAAGCATCGCTGCTAATCTGGCTGCCATTGAATGCTCGGCACCGGCATACGATCCAAAATCGAAATCATCTGGGTGCATCCGTGGTTGTATCTTTCTTTGGCGCGAGCAGAGCAACCGCCGACTTCACTTCAAGAAAAGAATTCGACCACAGATACACACAGATGCACACAGATAGCACAGTACGGATGGCGCGGTCCGGGTAACGGAGCAGAAGCCTGGCGCGTGCTGGCGTCCTCGCCGATCGCGGCGGCGATAAAGGCGATCCTACCCCGCCGCCCGCTCGCGCAGAACTTTATTCCCCTGGCGGAACGCATTCGCCATCGCATCCGCCGGCATCGCGCCGGAGAACAACCCATAGCCGTCCAGGAAGAACGACGGCACCCCGCTGACGCCCGCCTCCCGCGCGGCCTGATCCGCCGCACGCATTTCCTTGTCCGCGAGGTCACTGGCCAGAAACGCGATCACTTCATCCCGGTCCATCCCGGCCATGGCGGCGCAATCCGCCAGCACCGAATGCTGGCCAATGTCCTGCGCGTCGATGAAGTAAGCCCGGAACACCGCCTCCATCGTCGCGTCCTGCACGCCGTGCTGACCGGCGAACCAGATCAGCCGGTGCGCGTCGATCGTATTCGGCGTCCGCCTGATCCGTTCCGGATGGAACTCCAGCCCCACCTGGGCCGCCGCGTCGACGATGCGGGCGTCCAAAGCCGCCGCCTTCTCCGCGCTGCCGAACTTCCAGGCGCGGTATTGGGCGCGGTCGACGCCCTCTTTCGCCATGTCGGGGTTGAGCTGGAACGGGTTCCAGTGGATCGAGAACGCCAACCCCTCGCCGCCGAGCGTGACCAACGCCCGTTCCAACTGCCGCTTGCCGATATAGCACCACGGACAGATCGCGTCCGACACGATGTCGATGCGCGTGCCGGTGGCGGCCTGGGGGTTCAGCGTCTCGGCGGAGGCGGTGTCGTCGCAGCCATCCGGCCCGCAAACGGCGCCCACCGGGGTCAGGTCGTCCATGGTTGCTCTCCCGTTCGCCTCGACATCGTCATCCCCCGGCTCGTCCGGGGGACCTCTCGCGGCACGGTGCTGGATCAGGTCCCCCGGACGAGCCGGGGGATGACGGGGGTGGAGGGTCAGGACGACGGATCGCCTTACTCCACCGCCTCCGGCTCCTTGCCGATCCCGCCTTCATCCTCACCCTCCGGCTTCGGCAACGCCGGCACCGAGGCTTCGATGATCTCGAACGCCAGCTTATCGTCCTTCATCGTCACCTTGACCGAGCCACCCTTGACCAGCTTGCCGAACAGCAACTCCTCGGCGAGCGGCTTCTTGATGTACTCCTGGATCACCCGCGCCAGCGGCCGCGCGCCGTACAGCCTGTCGTAGCCGCGCTCGGCGAGCCATTCCTTCGCCGCCGAGGACGCCTCGATCGTCACGTTGCGGTCGGCCAGTTGCGCCTCCAACTGCATGACGAATTTCTCCACCACGCGGCCGACGATCTCCGGCGTCAGGGCGGCGAAGCCGATGGTGGCATCCAGCCGATTGCGGAATTCCGGCGTGAACAGCCGCTTGATCGCCTCGTCATCTTCACCCTGGCGCGTGTCCCGGCCGAAGCCGATCGCTTCCTTGGCGAGGTCCGACGCCCCCGCGTTGGTCGTCATGATCAGGATGATGTTGCGGAAATCAACCGATTTGCCGTTGTGGTCGGTCAGCTTGCCGTGATCCATCACCTGCAGCAGGATATTGAACAGATCGGGATGCGCTTTCTCGATCTCGTCCAGCAACAACACCGCGTGCGGATGTTGATCGATCGCATCGGTCAGCAACCCGCCCTGATCGAAGCCGACATATCCCGGCGGCGCGCCGATCAGCCGCGAGACGCTGTGCCGCTCCATATATTCCGACATATCGAAGCGGATCAGCTCGATCCCCATGGTGGCGGCGAGTTGCCGCGCCACCTCGGTCTTGCCGACGCCGGTTGGCCCCGAGAACAGGTAATTGCCGATCGGCTTCTCCGGTTCCCGCAGTCCCGCGCGAGCGAGTTTGATCGCCGCCGCCAACGCCTCGATCGCCTTGTCCTGGCCGAACACCATCGACTTCAGATCGCGTTCCAGGTTGCGCAGCGTTTCCTTGTCGTCGACGGAGACGCTCTTCGGCGGAATCCGGGCGATCTTGGCGACCATTTCCTCGACGTCGCGCAGCGTGACGGTCTTCCGGCGTTTGTTCTCCGGCAGCAACATGCGCGAGGCACCGACTTCGTCGATCACGTCGATCGCTTTGTCCGGCAGCTTGCGGTCGTTGATGTATTTCGCCGACAGTTCCACCGCCGCGCGGATCGCCTCGTCGGTGTAGCGGACCTTGTGGTGCTTTTCGTAGTTCAGTTTCAGGCCGCGCAGAATCTTGATGCTGTCCTCGATGCTCGGCTCGTTCACATCGATCTTCTGGAAGCGTCGGACCAGCGCGCGGTCCTTTTCGAAGTAGTTGCGGAACTCCTTGTACGTCGTGCTGCCGATGCAACGCAGATTGCCCGATGCCAGAGCCGGTTTCAGCAGGTTCGACGCATCCATCGCCCCGCCGCTGGTGGCGCCGGCGCCGATCACGGTATGGATTTCGTCGATGAACAGAATGGCGCCCTGCATGGCTTCCAACTCGTTCACCACCGCTTTCAGCCGCTCCTCGAAGTCGCCGCGATAACGGGTGCCGGCCAGCAGCGCGCCCATGTCCAGCGCGAAGATGGTCGACTTCGCCAGCACCTCGGGCACGTCACCCTCGACGATGCGCTTGGCGAGGCCCTCGGCGATGGCGGTCTTACCGACACCCGGATCGCCGACGTAGAGCGGATTATTCTTGGTGCGGCGGCACAGGATCTGGATTGTCCGCTCGATCTCCATTTCGCGGCCGATCAGCGGATCGATCTTCCCGGCCATCGCCTTCTTGTTCAGGTTCACGCAGTAGTTGGTCAGCGCGTCCTGATTGCCCCGGCGGTTCGGCTTTTCCTCGCGCTCCTGCTCGGGGTTGTTTTCGTTCGGCTGCTGGTTGTTGGAACCCAGCACCGGCCGCTGCGTCGAGCGGCCGGGCGCCTTGGCGATGCCGTGGCTGATGAAGTTGACCGCGTCGAGCCGGGTCATGTCCTGCATTTGCAGGAAATACACCGCGTGGCTTTCCCGCTCGCTGAACAGCGCCACCAGCACGTTGGCGCCGGTCACCTCATCGCGGCCGGACGACTGCACATGGATCGCCGCGCGCTGCACCACGCGCTGGAAACCGGCGGTCGGCTTTGGATCGCCCGGCCGGTCGGTGGCCAGGCCGGCGAGGTCCTTGTCGAGGAATTCGCCCAAATCGGTCCGCAGCTTGTCCAGGTCGAGGCCACAGGCCTTCAGCACCGTGGCGGCGTCGGCGTCATCGGTCAGGCCCAGAAGCAGATGCTCCAGAGTCGCGTATTCATGACGCCGCTCGCTGGCCAGGGACAAAGCTCTGTGGAGCGTCTGCTCCAGATTGCGTGATAGCATGGGGTCTTTGCTCCTGGTCTACATGGTCCCCGGATCTACCCGGGCCGGCATCGAAACAGCGGGTTTTGCCACTATTCCTTCTCAATCGTGCACTGCAAGGGATGTTGATTTTGCCGCGCGAGGTCCATCACCTGGGTGACCTTGGTCTCGGCGACCTCATAAGTATAGACGCCGCAGACGCCGACGCCGCGGCGGTGGACGTGTAGCATGATTTTCGTCGCCTCATCGCGGTTCTTTTGAAAGAACCGCTCCAGGACGTGCACGACGAATTCCATCGGCGTGTAATCGTCGTTCAGCATCAGCACCTTATACATGGCGGGCTTGCGGGTCTTCGGCCGCGCCTTCACCACCACGCCGGTATTTGGATTCTCGGTGTTGCCGCCCCCGCGTCGGTCGCTGTCACTCATCGCTCAGCCCTCTTTATACGCATCGGCACGTTGCCAGATCCTTCCGCTCGTCAGCACCGATCATATCGGATCACGTCCCCCCGTTGGAAGCATCCTGTGGTGGCATCCTGAACGGCCACCTCAGGCGGCCATCCAGGACGGCGTCCCAGGAGGTGTTCCGAGGAGCCGTCACCGGAGGTTCGCGCGTCCGCTCGGGTTCGGCAAGAGGCACGGGTTTGGTCAACCCGGTCACCCTTCAACCCAACCACCTTCCGGATGCAGCACGAAGCCGGCGGGTCGTGTCCCGGGGGGGCGTGTCATTGTCCTGGGGTCTCGATCCTTGTGCCAGTTGTTCGCGTCGAACCGGAAGCCGTTCACGCCGTCCGCGGCGCGCGATACGACAAACAGCAATGGCGCGACCATGTCGCCGGGTTCCACCAACAGAGGCACCGCGGCGGCGGCCGAGCGGGCCCGCATTTCCGCCGCCATGCCGGGCGTGTTCGCGCCGGCCCCTGGATTAACGATATTGACTGTCACCCCGGTTCCGACAAGCTCCTTGGCCCAGATTTCCGTCGCCATTTCCAGCGCCGCCTTGGACGGGCCATAGGGCGAGCTGCCGGCCCGGTTCATCGTGTCCAGCTTGGTGGTCACGTTCACCACCCGGCCCCAGCCGGCTCGCAGCATCAACGGCACGGCGCGCCGCGCCATCTGATCGGCCGCCACGTAGTTCGTGTCCATCACCGCCTGGATGATGTCGTCGCCGCATTCCCAGAAGCGCTGCGGCGTCTCACGGCGAAACCGGGTTGGATCGATGAATGTGAAGGTCAGACCCGCGTTGTTGACAAGGATGCCGGGATCGCCGCCAAACCGGCGGTGCGTCTCGGCGAACACCCGATCGCACTCGGCGGGTTTCCGTAAATCCGCGACCAGGGGCAGCAGGTGCTCCGCCCGCGCCCCGGCCAGCGTCCGCATTTCGTCGGCGTCTTCCTGGATGTGCCCGACCGCGGCGACGTCATGGCCCTGGTCCAGGAGCCCCAGAGTCATCGCCCGGCCCAAGCCGCGGAGGCCGCCGGTGACGATGGCGATCGTGTTGGTCATGGTTGGGTTCCTCCCGTTTCGGCCCGGACGTGTCGGCCTCCCGCAGCATCCTCCGGACCCTGAAATGGCGCAACCAAACGGGTGTGGCCGCCGTGTGCCATCGTTTCAGGATGGAAAAGGGCCGGCGAACGGCACGATCCGTCTTGCTCGTCAGCCCTGGGCGCGATCGGAGGATTTCCATGAGCCTATGCGAATTCGGCCCAGCGTCCGGCCGCCAATGCCGCGACCGATGCTCAGGCGACGCTCAACAATAAATGCTTCAGGGAGGCCTTCCCCCCATGGGCGCTTAAATAGCGGTACCCGTAGCTCGGAACAGTGCTTTATTCGTCATGGCCCGGCTTGTCCGGGCCACCTGACACGGCACCGTGCTCGTTCAGATGGCCCGAAACAACAGGCCGGGCCATGACGATGAAGCGGCGGTGCCAAAAGATTTGCACCCGTATTTTAGCGCCCATGGGCCTTCCCCCCCCAGGTCGTCATCCCCCGGCTCGTCCGGGGGGACCTATCGCGGCACGGTGCTGGTATAGGTCCCCCGGACGAGCCGGGGGATGACGTGGAGAGGCGAGCACCTGACGATTCGTTTATTGTTGAGCGCCGCCTCAGGTCAGGCCGGGCCACGGCGGGGGCGGTGTTTCAACCTCAGAGCGGATCGTCCTGGCCCGCCGCCCGCTTGCGCGCGGCGCGTTTCACCGCCTCGATAATCTGCGGATAGCTGCCGCAGCGGCACAGATTGCCGGACAAATAGTGCCGGATCTCGTCGTCGCTCGGCGCCGGCTTGTCGTCGAGCAACAGCTTCGTCATCAGAATGAAACCGGGCGTGCAGAAGCCGCACTGGAAAGCGCCGGCCTCGATGAACGCTTCCTGCACCGGGTCGAGCCGCCCGTCTCGCGCGAGGCCCTCGACCGTCAGCAGTTCCGCCCCGTCGGCGAACACGGCGAGAGACAGACAGGAGGATACCGCCTTCCCGTCGACGATGACCGTGCAGCAGCCGCACAAGCCCTGGCCGCAGCTTTCGCGGACGCCGAACAGGTCGAAATGGTCACGCAGCACATCGACGAGACTGTCGTGCGCCGCCACCGTCACGGCGACTTCGGTCCCGTTCAGCGTGAAGCGGATCTCGCGCGGCGCGGTGCTCATGTCATTCCTCCGCCAGCGGCTCACCCGCTTGCCGTCGCAGAGCGCGGTAGACCGCCTCGGCGGTGATCGGCAACTCGGTGATCCGCACGCCGACCGCGTCCTCGATCGCATTGGCGATCGCGGGCGATACGCCGAAGGTGCCGCTCTCGCCGACGCCCTTGGCGCCGTGCGGGCCAATCCGCTGTGCCGCATCGACGGCCTCGGCCTCGAAACGTGGCGGCAGATCGCGGATTCCCGGGATCTTGTAATCGGCGAGGGACGGGTTGCGCAGCTGCCCCTCGGTGAATTCCATCGCTTCCAGCATGGTAAAACCGAATTGCATGACGGCGGCGCCGGAAATCTGGGTTTCGACGATGCGCGGATTCACCGGCGTGCCGGCATCGGCGACCGTCACCAGTCTTGTCACGCGCACCTGCCCGGTCTCGGTATCGACCTCGACCTCGGCGCCGCTGCCGCCGGCCATCCAGAACGGCGTCGCGTTGGATGTCAGCCCAGTTTCCGGGTCGGGCGGCAGGTAGCTCGGGATATAGGTGCCGCCGCCGATGATCGTGCCCGCCTGCATGCCATACCGGCGCCGGAAGATTTCCGGGATCGGCAGATTGCTGCCCTCCGGCACCCCGGCCTCGGCGGCGAGCGCGGCGAGTTTTGCCCGCGCGTCCTCGGCCGCCAAACGCACCGCGTGCCCCATATGAAACGTCGAGCGCGAGCCAAGCGTGCCCATGTCGTACGGCGTCACGTCGGTGTCGGGCGCCACGACGCGCACCGCCTCGGCGGCGATGCCAAGCGTCTCCGCGGCGATCTGCGCCATCGCCGTGGTCGAGCCCTGGCCCATATCCACCGTGCTGCAATACAAGGTCGCGCTGCCGTCGGCGGCAATCGCCAAATGCGCCGCGGACGTGGTCGGCGAAATGCTCGCCTTGAACCCGATCGCGACGCCGCGGCCGCGTTTGATTGAGCCGGCGCCGCGATCGAACGGCTGGTCCCAGCCGATGCGGGCGGCGATCCGATCCAGCACCGCGGCGAGACCGGCGTCGCGCATGACGGTGCCGGTCGCTTGTTGGGCGCCCTCGCGCAACAGGTTCCGCCGGCGGAACGCGACCGGATCGAGGCCAAGCGCGCGGGCGATCAGGTCGGTGTGGCTCTCATAAGCCCAGACCAGCTGCGGGATGCCAAAGCCACGCAACGCGCCGGCCGGCGGACGGTTGGTGTAGATCTCATAGGAACCGATCGCGACATTGGCGATGTCGTACGGCCCCGCCGCGCTGAAGCCGGATTTCTGCGCGACGCGGGGGCCGATATCGGCATAGGCGCCGCCGTTATAGAAAACCTCGCAGCGCCGCGCCGTCACGCGGCCGTCCCGCGTCACCGCGCTTTTGATACGGAACGTGCTGGCGTGCTTCGAGATCGTGAAGAACTGCTCGCTCATCGTCAGCGCCAGCTTCACCGGGCGGCCGGCGAGCAGCGACAGCGCCACCGCCAGCGCTTCCAGCTTGACGTAGACCTTGGCGCCGAACCCGCCGCCGAGAAACGCGGTCCTGACCCGGACCCGATTCTCCGGCCAGCCGAGCAGGCGGGCAATCTCCATGCGCACGAAGGACGGCGTCTGCGTCGCGCTGTGGATCGTCACGGCACCGTCCCGGGCGTCGGCGACGCAGACATGCGGCTCCAGCGGCGTGTGCATCTGCTGCGGCGTGCGGAAGCTATGCTCGAAGACGTGGTCGGCCGCCGCGAAGGCGGCGTCGGCATCGCCGCGGCGCAGATGAAAATCGAGCGCGACATTGGTATCGCGCCGGCCGGCAAGGTGTTTCAGATCGGCGAAGGTGCCAGCCGGCTTCAACACATCGTGCACGAAGACCGGCGAACTGACCGCTTCGATTTCATCGAACACCCCGGGCAACGGCTGGTACTCGACAACGATTAACTGCGCGGCCGCTTCGGCGACTTGCGGGTCGGCGGCGAGCGCGACGGCGACCGGTTCGCCGGCGAACCGCACCTTGTCGAGGGCCAGGATCGGCTGGTCATGAAACGCGGGCCCGAAATAAGGTTCGGGAATGATCGCGCGAACGTCCTCGCCGGTGACGATCCGCGCGACCCCGGGCAACGCCGCCGCCGCTGCCGTGTCGATGCGCAGGATGCGGCCGTGCGGGATCGTGCTCCGGCTGATCTTGCCGTACAGCATCCTGGGCAGGCGCAGATTGTGAATGTATTCGACAGTGCCGGTGACCTTGGCGCGAGCTTCGACGCGCGGCGGGGACCGGCCGATCTGACGTGTCGTCACCTCGCTCATCCCACCCCTCCCCAGACCTGGTGCAACGCGCGCCGGACGTACACTTCGACCAACACGCGTTTGTAGGCGGCAGAACCGTGCTGATCGGCGACGACCGGTGCCTCCGCCGCGGCGACCCGCGCGGCCTCGCGCAACAGCGCGGCGTCGAGCGGACGGCCTTCGATCGCCGCTTCGGCGCCGCGCAAGCGCATCGCCGTCTGGGTGGCGGCTCCGATCGCGATCCGGACCTCGCGGGCGATGCCATCCTCGGCGGCCAGCGCCGCGGCGATGCCCAGTGCCGGCCAATCGTCGGCGGCGCGCGCGGTGCATTTAAGGTAGGCGGCGCGGCGTTCGCGTTGCGGCGGCACGGTCAGCCCGGCGATCAACTCGTCGCCGGCG
>Ga0181536_10003211_pt1 | contig 17866 bp, 17 predicted proteins | sample PEATcosm2014_Bin_41_FD_121105 | JGI IMG/M metagenome (GOLD analysis project Ga0181536, IMG submission 121105) | Peatland microbial communities from MTU Mesocosm Facility, Houghton, MI, USA - PEATcosm2014_Bin17_60_metaG | ecosystem: Environmental > Terrestrial > Soil > Wetlands > Peat | place... | reverse complement strand
GTCTGGGCCATCTGTGGTTCGCGCTGGTGACGCTGGCCTTCGCCGAGATCGGCGAACTGGTCGTCTCCGGCTCCGACTTTCTGGGGGGCGCGTCGGGTGTCGACCTACCGAAGGATCGCGGGCTGTTCTGGCAATTCCAGTTCGGCGGCGGGCCCGGCTATTTCTGGGCCGCGCTGGTGCTGGCCCTGATCTGCCTGGTGGTGAACCAGGCGATCCTGTCCTCGCGGCTGGGCTATTTCCTGCGCGCGCTGCGCGACAATGAGGACGCGGCGCAGGCGATCGGCATCCGGCTGTTCCGCTCGAAAGCCACGGCGATGGCGATCAGCGCCGCGTTGAGTTCGGTCGCCGGCACGCTGTACGCGCGCTACTCCAACTTCGTCGATCCGTCGCTGCTGGCGTCGCCGAATTTGACGATCGAGATCGTGCTGATCGCCACTATCGGCGGCCTCGGCACGCCGCTTGGCCCGCTGCTGGCGGCGCTGGTGCTGATCCCCTGCGGCGAACTGCTGCGCGGCCGCTTCGGCGGCTCGCTGCCTGGGCTGCATTTCTTCCTGTACGGCGTGCTGATCATCATCGTCGTGCTGACCAGCCCGGAGGGCATGGTGCCGCGGCTGCTTGCGCTGCGGAAACGTTTCGCGGCCAGCCGGGCAGGGGACGATTGAGCATGATCGAAGGCGTCAGCGCGATCACCCTGGCGACACACGACATGGCACGCGCGGTCGCGTTCTACCAGGCGCTTGGCTTTGAACTGAAATACGGCGGACCCGACGCGCCGTTCACCAGCTTCCGCGCCGGCGGCGGCTATTTGAACCTGACGCTGATTCCGCCCGGGCGCACCCTGTCGTGGTGGGGCCGCGCCATCTTCTACGTCGACGATGTCGATGCGCAGTATGCCCGCGCCCAGAGAGCCGGTTTGTCGCCGGACTTCGCCCCGCGCGACGCGCCGTGGGGCGAGCGCTATTTCCACATCCGCGATCCCGATGGGCACGAACTCAGCTTTGCCCGGCCGCTGTGACCGTGGTGACGCCGCCGCGGGTCGGGTCGTGCCGGCTTGCGGACTTTCGCGCGCGGAGCGCCGCGCGTACCATGCGCCCGCACCAGGGGGTCCTTTGCTCAAAGGTACGTGAAGCGACATGGTCTGGCTGACGGTTTTCTCCCTTGCGATCAGAGCCATCTGATCCGCCGTGCGCGGGGTGTCCCCGCCGCCTGGAAGGGCTACAAGCAGCCTCAGAGCGCCGTCGCGGGAGCGAATTCAAGCTACCATGCCCGTCACCAGAGCCTCACCGATCAGGTTGGACGTCTGCCTGCTGATTCGATCCTCAAACAGACCCGTCAAATGGGGGTTCCGGGATCGGTCTGACTGCCTGATAACGTTGAGATTCTGGCAAATCCGATGTCGCTTTACGTACCTTTGAGCAAAGGAACCCTACAATCAGCCGGTTGACGGGTTTCGGCTATCACAGACGCTCGATCCTCAACTCATACCGGTTTTCAAAAGACATGGTGTGCAAAAGCTCAGCATGGGGATATTTGCCCTTAGTAAGACCACTCAGCTCCGTGACCGTAGCAAATGGCATCCGTAGACCGAAAATGACACCATCAAGCTCCGCATTACCGAACGGGCGATCCTCGTAGGATGCAACAGTCCTTCCGTTGCCACCATATATTCTCCATTCTTGCTCGTGCCGCCAATGTGATGACTTAGTCCAGACAACTCTGTCGATTATTCGTTCTGGTGGCAACCCGCCATAACCAGCTAGAGTGTCTGACAATTCATCCTCGTCATAGAGCTGAGGCATTTGTTCGACATAACGAACCTGCTTCACCTCCGTGAGCTGGTTATCGGGTGTATCGTCCCTGAACCTAAGTACAAGACCAGCGTGGTTCTCCGCATAATATGACCACATGAGAATGTTCGTTGGCACGTCAGAGAAACAGCAAATTCTCGCATTAGAGAACTGTTCACCCATCACCTCCGCATTGAACCATGGCATACCGACGACAAGTCTTTCCAAAGATTCATCAAATAATTTATTGAGGCTTTCCTCAAACTGAGCTGAAGTCGCAATGGATTGCCTCACACGGACTAAGCGAATGAGCCTCCCCAAGTTGTTTAGGGGTTTATCTAGCCATTCTCCAGCGACGTGTTTTCGGTACTTTTCGGCTGCTCGCGCTCTGACGGTATCCAGATTGCGAGACACCTGAAAGGCGAACTGCATATCGAATGGATCGTTCAGGACGGCTGGCGCCGACCACCTGAGCGTGCCGTTCTCAAGGATGATGTGGCCTGTTGCGGTGGTGACGTATTTGTAGAAGTGTCGCATTGCCCGATTCCATTGACTTCGTAATGAAGTGCCGGTACAAATAAGAAACTCCGCCGGAGCAAAGCCGTGGCGATACCATCGCACGAACCGAATCAGATGAGGGCCCTTGCCGCCTGACCCTGCTTTTCGAGTAGGGCGACCGCCTTCTTGTCGAAGGATACGAAGGTTTCCCCGCCCAGCCATTGCCCCTCGAAGGCAATGATGCCGTCCGCGAAGTCCCCGCCCGCATCGAGCACGGCTAAACCGGCATCGACCGCCGGGCGGTTCACGGCGACATTTCCCGCGTTCAGCAGAGCTTGCAAGGCCGCGTGAATGTCCTTTTGACCGAGGCTGTAAACCCGGCGCAGCACCCAAACGAACTCACACAGGCAGGGCAAGGCGACCGCGATGATTTCGGCATTCTTCAACAGCCTCGTGGCGGCCGTGGCTTGCTTCATGTCATCGCGCACCACGGCCCGGACCAGGACATTCGTATCAACCGTGATCCTCATTCCTTCCCGGCCCAACCGGCCGCCGCCGCCTCGTTGATTTCGTCGAGCGTGGCAACCTTTTTTGTCTTGCCCGCGAGCAGGCCAAGAAAGTCGTCTATCGTGCCTGACGGTTTCGCCGCGCGGAGCGCGACACGGCCATCCGGCAGCTTGTCCAACTCGATTTTCTCCCCCGGCCTGATACCGAGGTGATGCAGCACGTCCTTGCGGAACGTGACTTGGCCCCGTGCGGTCACGGTCAAAGTCGTCATGCCGGAGTTCTCCTGTCTCGAACGCTTGGTAATGCATTTCCGCATTATCGTCAATGAGTCGTGGGTGACATGAGTCGTGGGTGACGCGGGACGTTGTCCGGGTCCTGATCTCCCCCTTCCCGTTCGGCCGCCATCACCATTGACCTCGATTGTGGGGAACCTACGCGGCACTCCACCGGGTGCGGGTGAAGTCTACGACCTCGCTTTCGGGCTTTCGCGACATAGAGGGTTCCTTTGCTCAAAGGTACGTAAAGCGACATGGTCTGACTGACGGTTTTCTCCCCTGCGATCGGAGCCATCTGATCCGCCGTGCGGCGGGGGCGGGGTGTCCCCGCCGCCTGGAAGGGCTACAAGCAGCCTCTGAGCGCCGTCGCGGGAGCGAATTCAAGCAACCATGCCCGTCACCGGAGCCTCACCGATCAGGTTGGACGTCTGCCCCGCGGATTCGACCCTCAAACAGACCCGTCAAATGGGGGGGCCGGGATCGGTCTGACTGCCTGATAACGTTGAGATTCTGGCAAATCTGATGTCGCTTTGCGTACCTTTGAGCAAAGGAACCCAACGATCGATTTCAAAGAGTCAAAATCACTGTGCGGAGGCACCAGGGGCACCACGGTCAGCGCGGCAGCAGCATGTCGGCGATGATCCGGACCAGTTCGACATAGCTCCGCATCAGAAACGCCGCGAAGCCGCCGGCCACGAGGCCAACGGGCAGCCATACCGCGCCATGACCGGCAGCAGCCGCCCAGACGCCCGCCGCCGCCACGGCGAGGCCGAGCCCGATCGCGATCCAATTGCCATGCCGGCGCAGCAGGCGCACGGCGGGATAGGGCTGATCCGCGCTTTCGATCGGAGGGAAATCGGAATCTGACATGGCCGGATGCTTCGCGATGCGTTAACTGTCCGCCACCAACCGCGGTGTCAGCGGCTTGCACACGCGCACGCCGGCGAGTCCGATCAGCGTTTCCGCCTCCGCCCGCCGCGCGACCACGCCAATCGCTCGCCGCGTCACGCTGCGATCGAGACCGATCGCGTTCAGCCAGGTCAGCGTCACCGGCGCGTCCGCGCCATCCTCCACGACCACCAGCGCGCCCTCCATCGGCACATCCGGGGTGGCATCGACTCCGGCCAACACGTTGCGGTGCCAGTTGTTCATCCGGCTCTGCCATTCGCCGGTCCCCCCTGGGCCGGCCTTGGCGCGATAGGCTTCGCTGGTGAACACCTCCGGCCCAGTCACCTGATGCAGCGCGATGAACGGCGATGGGTGAGGGGCCAGCGCCTCGAACCGCTGGGTGGCCTGGATGCCCGGGATTGAGATCAGCTTCTTCATGTGGGCCAAATACCAGGCGTCCCACTCGGCGCGCCGTTGCAAATCGATCAGTGCCATCTCAACCATGTAGATCATTGCCGCGTTCCTTTGATTGTCGCGGCGGCATGCGAGGCGGCGCGGAAGCCGAACACCGCCGCCTTCGACAGGCCCCCGATATAGCCGATGAACGGCCCGCCTTCGATCCCGCCAGTCGTTGCACCAGCGGCATAAAGCCCAGGGATGGTGCCGCCGTCGTCACGCAGGACTCGCGCGTCGGCGTCGATCCGGATGCCGCCCATGGTGTAGGTGATGCCCGCGCACAGCGGAATGGCAACGAACGGCCCGCTCGCCACCGGCATCGGCTGATACCGATCGCTGCTCCGCGACGGCGCCAGCGCGCCGAGCCCGCCCGATCCGCACGCCGCGTTGTACGCCGCGACCGTCCGCGCCAGACCGTCCGCGTCGATCCCGGCCACCCGCGCCAGATCCGCCAGGGTCCCGGCGCGATGGATCGTGCCGCCGGCCCGCGCGAGTTCCGGGTTCGCCGGAATCCGCGCCGACCGTCCTGGGCCTTCCCAGATCTTCGTATCGAACACCACGGTCGCGGTCAGCGGCGCGGCCGAGCGGGCGATCATGTTCGCCATGTGGATGCCGCCCATGCCCTCATCGACGATACGGACGCCCGCCTCGTTGACGACGATGCCAGCGGTGGCGATGCCATCCAGTTCCGGGTAGGGCCAGACGCGGTCGTTCACCATGGAGTCGCGGCACAGCAGATGGCCGTAGAAACAATCGAGCGCGGTGATCGCGGCACCCGCCTCGCGCGCCATCCGCAACCCGTCCCCCGCGCCGGTGGCGGCGCCGCGTTGCTTCACCTGCTCCGGGACCGGCATGATGTGTTGCCGCAGCATGGTGAAATCGGCCTGGAATCCGCCATCCGCCAGCACCACGGCGGGCGCCGCGAAACGCCTCGCCGCGCCGGATTGTTCCGCTTCGACACCGGTGCAGTGCCCGTCCCGCATCAGCAACGAACCCGCCCGCGTCCCCAGCACCAGGATCCCGCCGTGCTGACGCAGCCGTTCGGCCAGCAGGCGCAGCATCACGTCCGGCCCGCGTCCTGGCCAGTCGAGCCCCGCGACCAGTGGGCGCGGTGGCGCCATCATCCAGTTCTGCCAGGCCACCGCCCCGGCGCGAATGAAACGCCCGCCCTGGGCGCGCAGCCAGTCGATCACCCGCGTGGTGTCGCGCACCAGCACATCCGCCAGGCCGGGATCGGTGAAGCCGCGCGTGTTGCGCTCGATCGCCGCGCGCAACGCGGCCTCGGGCTCCTTTGGATCGGTATAGCCGACATGGATGATGCCGCCCGACCACCTTGTGTTGCAGGGGTAGCGCGGATCCGTGCCTTTCTCGAGCACCGCGACGCGCAACCCGCGTTCGGCCCCGCGCACGCCCGCCACCATGCCGGCGAGCCCACCGCCGACGACCACCAGATCGAAACTGTCGCTGTCCATCCCGGTTCGCTTCCTGCCTGGGCCATGCAAGCCAGCGTCTTCTCGCCCTGTCAACGCGCGCCAGAGATCGCGAGCGGGCTTTCGCGTGCGGAACGCCGCGCGTACCATGCGCTTACACCAATGCGGAGAGAGCGCGGATGAACCTCGGAGCGACCTTCCACGCGGAACCCGGTTCGATCGCGCCGGCGGCGTCCGGCGCCCGCGCGTTCCCGCACTGAGCGCCGGCCGATGCGCGTCTTCGAGCGACTGGAACAGCAGCGCGACTGGACGGCGGAGGAGCGCCTCGTGCTGGATCAGGTGCGCCGTCTCGCCGCCGAACGGATCGCGCCCGCCGCCGCGCGGCACGACAAGGCAGCCAGCTTTCCCTGGGACAATGTGCGGGCGCTGAACGAACTCGGCCTCAACGCGATTTTCATTCCGGAGGCGTATGGCGGCGCGCCGATGCGCTACCGGCTGTATCTCGCCTGCGTGCAGGCGATCAGCGAGGCCTGCGCCGCCACCGGCATCATCTACGCCACCAATTTCCACGCCATGAAGCCGTTGATCGATTTCGGCACGGCTGCGCAGAAGTCCCTCTTTTTGCCGCGCATCGCGGCCGGCGGTCTGGGCGCGCTGGCCATCACCGAGCCCGACGCCGGGTCCGACGCCACCGGCATGAAGACGCGGTTCCGGGAAGACGGCGATGCGATCGTCGTCGACGGCGGCAAGCTGTTCATCACCAACGGCGATGTCGCCGACCTGCTGCTGGTGTTCGGCAAGTGGGACGGCATCGCCGACGCGAAAGGCGCGATCTCCGCTCTGATCCTGGAACGCGGCACGCCCGGCTTTCAGGTGCTGCGGCTGGAGGACAAGATGGGGCACCGCGCCTCATCCACCGCCGCGCTCGCCTTCGATGGTTGTCGCGTGCCGCGCGCGAACCTGCTCGGCCGGCCGGGTGAGGGGCTGCGCATTCTGTTCGCCGCGTTGAACAAGTCGCGGCCCTCGGTCGCGGCGCATGCTCTGGGCATCGCCCATGCCGCGTTCGCCGACATGACCGCCTACATGAACGAGCGGCGTCAGTCGGGGCGGCGGATCATCGATTTCCAGGGCAACCAGTTCAGCCTGGCCGACATGGCGACCGATCTGGCCATGGCGGAGCACTGGCTGGACTACGTCGCCGGCCTGATCGACAACGGCGAGAGCGATGTCGGGTTGGAGGCTTCGATGCTGAAACTGCGCGCCTCGGACCTGGCGATGCGGATCGCCGTCGAGTGCGTGCAGATGCATGGCGGCTACGGCTACTGCGCCGATCATCGCGCGGAACGGTTGATGCGCGATGCCAAGATCACGCAGATCTGGGAGGGCACCAATCAGGTGCACCGCCAGTTGATCGGGCGCAGCTTCGCGGTGCGGTAGTACGGATGCCACCAACCGCGGTGTCAGCGGCCGGTGGCAGCGCTTCCCAAGCCCATGGGTTGGCCGTCCTCGCCAGTCATGACACGCTGGAAGGCGGCGCCATCGCGCCCACCCTGAACCCGCGCTTGCCATCCACTCCCCACCCCCACAGGAGCAACCCATGCAGATCGGCGCATCCCTGCCCGTTGGCGATATCGGCACCGGCCGGGCGGTCATCCGCGACTACGGACAGGCGGTCGAGGGAATCGGCTTCGACTACGTGATCACCGGCGACCACGTCATGGGCGCCAACCCCGCCAGGCCGAAGCCCGAGGGCGTCCGCGTCGGCACCAATGAGCAGGCCGTGCACGACCCGTTCGTGGTGCTGAGCTTCCTCGCCGGCTGCACCACAAGTCTTGGCTTCGCCACCGGCATCCTGATCATGCCGCAGCGTCAGACCGTCCTGGTCGCCAAACAGGCGGCCGGCCTCGACCTGCTCTGCGACGGCCGCTTCCGTCTGGGCGTCGGTGTCGGCTGGAACGAGATCGAATATGAAGGCCTGAACGAGAATTTTCACAACCGCGGCCGCCGCTCGGAGGAGCAGGTGGAGGTGATGCGCGCGCTGTGGGCGCGGCCGCATGTGAAGTTCAAGGGCCGCTATCACGATATCGACGACTCCGGCATCAACCCGCGCCCGGCCGCGGGCCGCATACCGATCTGGTGGGGCGGCCACGCCGACGCGATCCTGCGGCGCATCGCCAGGATCGGCGATGGCTGGATGCCGCTCGCGTATTCGGCCGGCGACAAGGCGTTGGCGAAGTTCGAACAGTTGCGCGCATGGACCAAGGAAGCGGGCCGCGATCCGTCCGAGGTTGGTATCGAGGTATGGATATCGCTTGGCGTTGGCACGCCGGACGACTGGCGGCGGGACTTCACGTTCTGGAAGAACGCCGGCGTCAGCCATATCGCCGGGCACACCACCTACAACGCCGGCCGCCACAAGCGCATCCAGGGCCGCACCCTCGCGGACCACGTGGCGGCGGCGCGGTCGTTCATGGAGGCGGTGAAGGATCTGAGGTAGCGGGACCGAAAACACCGGTGCGACAGCTGGGTAGCGGGTCGGTTTGAATGCCGGCTGTCGACCCAAAGCGATCGCCACACGCTGCTCGTTATAGCCAGTGCGGCACGCGAGGGCAACAATATACTTGACGCACTCCCGTTCCGTGGTAGGATACCTCCATGGAACTCGATCTCCCGCCCGAACCTAAGGCTCTCGTGGAGGCCATCCGGCACTTCGCTGATCCTGACGTGAGTTTGCTCACCATGGTCAAGCTGCGTTGGCCGAACGGCGTCCGATGCCCTACCTGCGGCCATGCCAATCCTCGGTTCATCCGTACCCGTAGCGTCTGGGAATGCCGCCTCAAACATACCAAGCGGCGGTTCTCAGCCAAAACCGGCACGATTTTCGAGGATAGCCCGCTTCCGCTGGAAAAGTGGTTCACGGCCATCTGGCTCATCTCCAACTGCAAGAATGGTGTTAGCTCGTACGAGCTTCACCGTGCCATCGGTGTGACCCAGAAATCGGCCTGGTTCATGTTGCACCGTATCCGGCTGGCGATGGAGACCGGCACCATCGAGAAGGCCGGTGGCACCGCCGAAGCCGACGAAACGCTGATCGGCGGTTTGGCGAAGAACATGCACAAGCACAAGCGGGAGGAAAAGATCAAAGGCACGGGTGCCTCTGGCAAGGCAATCGTCATGGGTATTCTGAGCCGTGGTTCTGGTACGAACAAGAGTCGGGTCGTCAAGGCGAAGCGCATCACCGATACGACCAAGGAAACGTTGCACGCTGAGGTCAAAGCGGCGGTCGAGACCGGAAGCACGATCTACACCGACTCGCACGGCGGCTATGGCGGTCTGGCATCTGAATATGTCCATGAGGTCGTCAACCATGCCGAGGAGTATGTTCGTGGCAAGGTTCACATGAATGGCATGGAAAACTTTTGGAGCCTGTTGAAGCGGGCGATCAAAGGGACGTATGTGAGTGTGATGCCGCCACATCTGGATCAGTATATTGATGAACAATCGTTCCGGTTCAACGAGCGGGACAAGGATGATGGGAACCGGTTTCGAACCGTGCTAAAGTCGGTCACTGGCAAGAGGCTGACATACAGTGAACTCACAGGACACGACACCGCCGAGGCAACCTGACGAGATAGAGATCAGGGAAGATGGATCGACAATGGACAGGTTTATGAGCCTGACCCGTCGATTGCTTGGCGTGAGTCGAGAGGATGTTCGTGTGAAGGAGAAAGCGTTTAAGATCGAACAGCGAAAACGTCGCACGTCACCAACTGGAAAGAAATAGAGGCAAAGCGCAATGAATAATGCAGATGTAAAGCTGATGATTGATCGTCAGGTCGGGCCAATCATGGACGAGCTTAAAGCCACTCTTGCTATCATCCAAGCGTACGAGGCGTTATTTTTACAACTTGGCGTGAGTCATCAACAAATATCCCATGCGGTCAGTGCGACCATGAGCGTTCAACAACTGACTGATAATCAACGCTCAGTTGTCTCTATTCTGCTATCTTCGGTGTAGCAAACCACCATATAAATCCATCGGGCAATTCTCCCGTTGCCTTTAGCCGTTCGACTTCACGTTGGGTTGCGGCTTCCACCCAATCGCAATAAGCCGCATGCAATTTAAGAAATACTTTGCTGGGCACCTCATTCATGTCCACGATTGGCACGGGGCATTTTTCTGTTATAATTACTTCCATTTGAAGACTCCGTTTGCTTAATGTATCTATTTATCACATAAAAACTATCTTATGGAACCACGACGTTAAAGATTTCCCTCATCGGACGAATTGGCGTGCGTCCACAGGCATTGAACGCTCTGTTCCCGCCGCTGCGTAGAACCGATCTCCAATAGAGTAGTAGAAAAAACACCCCATGATCTTGTAACCTTGGTCGTTCCTCAAATCTTGGCAGAACTGCCCCGCATCATTTACCGACCAAGTTCCAGATATTTTGGTGAACCATACGTCACCGTGCCACGCATCCCCACTAACTGATCCATTTGGAGAAGTTTGATTTCTGAATCTGGTGTTTGGGAATTTACCGCCTTGAAATCCGGAAACCGTTGCGCCTGAGAATAATTTCTGCACTTCTTCTTTGGTCAATTTTCTCCCACCTTTATCCATCACGTCGCCTACGGTCGATATTTGTTGGCCATATGCGACAGGTACCGATGCAAATGTCATTCCAATAATCACGATGATCGCAGCGATACGGTTCATAGGTCGTCTCCCCGTTGCATCCAATCTCCCCACCATCTAAGTCAACATTTAGGTCGGGATTTGTCAAATATCGAGGTACGTTGCGTTAGTGCGTCAAGTATATTGTTACCCACGCGAGGATCGCTTCCGGGTAAGAACCGGCACAACCGGGGAGCAGCCAGAAACGGTTACACTGCCCAGCTTAGCCGACGCCCAACAATAAGTGCTTCAGGCTGGGCCTTCCCCCAGGTCGTCATCCCCCGGCTCGTCCGGGGGACCCGCCGCGGCACGGCGTTGGTATAGGTCTCCCGGACGAGCCGGGGGATGACGTGCGGAGGCGAGCGCCTGTCGATTCGCTTATTGTTGGGCGTCGCCTCAGCGCGGGCTGTGGCGTGCACAGCGAGATGGCCCAAATTGTGGAGGCACGACGGCTCCGCGTGGGACGCCCGCCCGAAGTTCCCCGCGGCTCGCTCGTCACGCGGCGCGAACGAGGCTGAGCACGGCGCCCTTGCCCCGGACTTCCGCCTCCTCGAACTCGGCGGCGGCAATCGCCCGGTCGAGAGCGGCGCGCAGCTCCTTCGCCGTCTCCAGCGTCAGCTCGATCCCCGCCCGCGCACCGGGATCGAGGTCCGTGTTGATGAAGTCGAGCGTGATGACGTCGCCCAGAGGGGCATGGCGCGCGTGGTCATAGGCGACCACCGATCGCGATAGCGGGAACCATTGGTCCCCGCGTTTCGCCATGCCCTCCGCGCGCACGATCTCGATGATCGACGTGCACATGTCCAGATCTCCTACTTCGCCAGATATTTGCCGAAGAAGGCCCATATCTTGTTCCAGCCATCCATTGCCTGCTCGGGCCGATAGAGCGGCCGGTGCCAGTAGAAGAAGCCGTGGCCGGCCCCGTCGTAGCGGTGGAACTCATACGTCTTGCCGTGCTTCTTGAGCTCGGCCTCGTGCTGGTTCACCTGCTCCGGGCTCGGTGCGCGATCGTCATTGCCGAACAGGCCGAGCAGCGGGCAACTGAGGTCCTTCGTCATGTCGATCGGCGCGACCGGCTTTTTCGCGTTGAGCTCCTCTTTGCTCATCACCACGCCGCCACCCCACTGCTCGACGCAGGCATCGATGTCCTTCTTCTGGCAGGCATAGATGAAGGCGTGCCGGCCGCCCGAGCAGGAGCCGATGAGACCAACCTTGCCGTTGTGATCCGGCTGCGCGCGCATCCACTTCACGGCGCCTTCGGTATCGCCGACCATCTGCGAGTCGGCGATGCCGCCCTCGGCGCGCACCTTGGCGGCGACGTCGTCAGGGTTGCCGTCGCTGCCGCCACCCTCGCGCTCGTAGAGGTTGGCGCAGATCGCGAGATAGCCGTGATGCGCGAACCGGCGCGCCGTCTCGATGTAGAACTCGCTCCAGCCTGGGAGATGGTGGATGAGCACAACGCCCGGAAACGGGCCAGGACCAGACGGCCTGGCCACGTAAGCCGTTATCGGCTTTCCTTTGTCGCCTGTGATGGTCACGTTCTCGCAGGTCATGCCTCGGTAGAATGACATCGATCTTCCTCCATGAGCTTGGGTCTTGGGCCGCCATCGGAGCGCCACGCCGTCGTCCACAGGCGGGGTGACCTCGCTTTGCTGCCCGAGGGCGTCGCCTCGCCAGTATTCGACGATCGCACGATCGCATTCTGGGCGCAACAATAGGCAGGTGCCGGACGCGATCCGCGGCCCGCGAGGCGGTCGTCACTGGGCATCACCGGACGGATACCGTCGAACAGCCCCATCGTCTCACCCGAACGCGTGGCCGGTAATTGGGCGGATGCGATTGACCATGTCGCGGGCCCATTTCCGCTTTCCATCCATATGCTGCTCGGGAGGTCGGCGAATGGGATGTCCGCTTTGGAGGCGCCGCGCCGCTCGACTGAGTGGCAGCCATGGGCGCAATTCAGCCGTGGGCGGACCGGGCCTCGTACGTCCGGTTTCCACCCAGGCTGTGTAAAAAACACGATTGTCAACGATCGCCGCGCAATATCCTAACAAGCCACACACCGTGACAGCACGAAAGATTCAAGGCAGCCAATGGGAGCGAAACAGGATTGCTCATTGCCGTTACGGTACGACGTTTTCACAAAGCCCGCGCCCTGTGCGGACATTCAAACTGATCCACTAACCCGCGCGCGGTATGCGGGAACCGGCTCCAGTCCGGCGGTGTCCCAGAACCCCATCCTCCGCCGCCGTGCCCGGACCCATTTCGCGTGCCGGCCGCGGCCCCATGGTTCGACTGCGTCACCACCGCGTCACCACCGCGCGACAGCGTCGCGGCAAACTGGTAAAACATGCGGCGCCAACGCCGCGGGAGAAACGCACAGTGGCCTACGAGACGATCCTGTACGAGGAAGACGGCCCGATCGGGACCATCACCCTCAACCGGCCGCACGACGGCAACATGTTCACCGCCGTCACCTGCCACGAGGTGCGCGACTGCATCGAGGCGATCCGGCGCGAAACCCGCACAAGGGTCATCGTGCTGACCGGTGCGGGCGACAAATTCTTCTGCATCGGCGGCCGCAAGGAGGGCATGGAGGACACCAACCTCTATGCCGGCGTACTGCCGACGCTGGAGATGTATGAGGCGATCGAGCGCCTGCAGAAGCCGGTGATCGCCAGCGTGAACGGCTATGCCGTCGGCGGCGGCAACGTGCTGCAGGTGGTCTGCGATGTGACCATCGCCAAGGAAACCGCGGTGTTCCGCCAGGTCGGACCGATGATGGGATCCTTCGACGCGGGCTACGGCACCTGGTATCTGGAAGACCTCGTCGGCAAAAAGCGCGCCAAGGACATCTGGTTCCGCAACCCGCGCATCAGTTCGCGGGAGGCGCTGGAGATCGGCCTGATCAACCGCGTGGTGCCGGATGACAAACTGCGTGAGGAAACTCGCGCCTACGCGCTGGAAATCGCGCAACGCGGCGCCTTCGCGCTGGCCGCGCTGAAGGGTGCGTTCACCGCCCGGCATGGCGGCGTCTCCGGCCTGTCGCGGGTCACCCATGACCTGCTGTTGCGCGGCTATCTGCGAACCGACGAAAGCCACGAACTCAGCGAGTCGTTCGCCGAAAAGCGGATGCCGGACCCGACAAAGTTCGGCCGGTAGCGGGCGGCGAACCATGCGCCCCTTCCTGACCTTGCATCATCCCGCCAGCGCCCGCCGCTACTACCAGCAGGGCAGTTGGCGGGACGAAACGCTGTACGGCCTGCTCGCGACCCATGCCGCGGCGCGGCCCGACGCGCCGGCCGCGCGGGACGCGACCCGCACTCTGACCTGGCGCGAGGTGCAAGCCTGGGTCGATGGCACCGCCGCCTGGCTGCGCGGCCAGGGGCTGGCCGGCGGCGACCGGGTGTCGATCTGGGCCAACAGCCAATTGGAAGTGCTGGTCACCTTCCTCGCCTGCTCGCGGGAGCGGTTGGCCTGCAATCCGTCCCTGCACCGCACCTACACCTCGGCCGAGGTGGTCTCGTTGCTGGAAACTCTGGGCTCCGCCGTGCTGCTGACCGAGCCCGGCTGGGGCGCCGACCGGGTCGCCGATCCGGTCGCGCGGTTCGCCGGCGTGGGCGCGCCGCGGGCGGTGCTCACGCCGAAGACCTTTCCGCGACCCGGTCCGCCGCCGGGAGAAGCCGGGCGCGATCCGGACAGCGTGGTCTACCTGGCGTTCACCTCCGGCACGACCGGGGCGCCGAAATGCGTCATGCACTCGGACAACACACTGCTGGCGAATGCCCGCGATCTGGCGCGCGACTGGGGGATCGATCCGTCCACCCGCATCCTCAGCCTGTCGCCGCTGTCGCACCATATCGCCTGGGTCGCGGTGGCGCAGTGGCTGGTGTGCGGCGGCATGTTCAATATCGGCGAACCGCCGCCCGGGAAAAGCCGGCTGGACTGGGTGATCGAGACCGGGGCCACCTACGTGCTGGGCGTCCCCACGCACGCGATGGATGTGCTGAGCCAGCAGCGTGAACGAGGCATTGAACGGCTGGGTTCGGTGCGCACGTTCTACATGGCCGGCTCGCCGATCCCGCCCGTGGTGGCGGAAGGTTTTGCTCGCCAGGGCATCGCGCCACAGAACATCTACGGCATGACTGAGAATTCGTCGCACCAATACACCCATCCGGACGATCCGCCGGCGATCGCTATTGGCACCTGCGGCCGCGGCGGGCCGGCCTATCAGGTGGCGATCTTCGATCCCGCCGATCGCGACCGCCGCCTCGGCCCAGGGGAGGCGGGTGAGATCGGCGGCAAGGGGGCGGCGCTGATGCTGGGCTATTTCGACAATCAGCGCGCGACCGAGGCCAGCTTCAACCGCGATGGCTGGTTCCTGTCGGGCGATCTCGGCATGCTCGACGCGGCCGGCAATCTCAGCATCCTGGGGCGGCTGAAGGATCTGGTGATCCGCGGCGGGCACAACATCCACCCGTCGGATATCGAGGCGCGGGCGGTGCGCGACCCGGCCATCCGTGCCGCCGCGGCGTTCGGTGTCGCGGATGACCGATTGGGCGAGCGGGTCTGCCTCGCCGTGATCAGCGATGCGGCGCCGGAGGCGATCCTCGCGCATCTCGTCGCCGAGGGCCTCTCCCGCTACGACATGCCGGAATACATTCTGCCGATGCCCGAGTTCCCGCTTACCGCCAGTGGCAAGATCCTCAAACGCGAGATCCAGAACCAGGTGGCGCGCGGGGCGCTGGTACCGATACCCGTGCGCTATCAGGGAGCCGGCTGATGCCTGTCCTGCTGGAACGCAATGGCGCCTGCGCCGTGATGACGCTCGATCGCCCGGAGGCGCTGAACGCGCTGTCCTTCGCGGTGATCGAGGAGATCGCCACGCATCTCGACGCGGTGGCGCGGTCCGACGCGCGCGCGCTGCTGATCACCGGCGCCGGGAGCAAGGCGTTCTGCGCCGGCGCCGACATCAAGGAGCTGCGCGGACGTGACCTGATGGCGCGAAGGCGCGCCACAAGGCGCGGCCAGGACGTGTTCGCGATGATCGAACGTCTGCCGATGCCGTCCGTCGCGGTGATCAACGGCTTCGCGTTCGGGGGCGGTCTGGAACTGGCGCTGTCCTGCACGTTCCGGCTGGCGACGCCGAACGCCAAACTCGGCCTGCCGGAGATCAAACTGGGCCTGATCCCTGGCTATGGCGGCACCCAGCGTCTGCCGCGCGTCATCGGTGAGGCGCGGGCGCTGGACATGATCCTGACCGGCCGCACGGTCGATGCCGCCGAAGCCGAACGCATCGGCCTGGTGCTGCGCATCGTCGAGGGCGATCCGATCGCGGCGGGCGTCGCGTTCGCCGCCAGCTTCATCGGCTTCGGCCTGCCGGCGCTGAGTTTCGCCCGCGAGGCGGTGCGGCGGGGGTTGACCGTGCCGTTAGGGGAAGGTTTGAAGATCGAGGCCGACCTGTCCACGCTGGCTTTCCAAACCGCCGATGCCGAGGAAGGCATGAGCGCGTTCCTCGAAAAGCGGAAGCCGGACTTCCGCGATGCCTGAAGCAACGATGCCTGAACGAACGATCGCTGAAGGAACGATCGCTGAAGGAACGATCCCTAAAGGAACGATCCCTAAAGGAACGATCGCTAAAGGAACGATCATTGTCACCGGCGCGAGCCGCGGCATCGGCGCCGCGATCGCCGCCAACCTGGCGGCGCGGGGCTGGATGATCGCCGGCATCTCCCGCGGCGGGCAGACCGCCGCCGGCACCGGCCATGCCTGCGACGTCACCGATGAAGCGGCCATGCGCGCGGTTTTCGCGCGGATCGCCGCGGCGGGGCCGGTCGTTGGGCTGGTCAATAACGCCGGGGTGCACACGGAAGCCCGCTCCACCGAATTGAGCCTGGAATCGTATGAGCAAGCGATGCGGGTCAACGCGACCTCGGTCTTCATTGGCTGCGGCGCGGTGCATCCCTGGCTGGTCCAATCCGGCGGCGGGCTGATCGTCAATATCGGCTCGTTCTTCGATCGCCTGGGCGTTTCCCGCAGCCTCGCCTATTGCGCGGCCAAGGCCGCCGTCGCGGCGATGACCCGCTGCCTGGCTGTCGAGTGGGCGCGCGACAACATCCGCGTGCTCGACGTCGCGCCGGGCTATATCGAAACCGACCTGAACCGCGATGCGTTGGCGACCGAGTCCATGCAGGCCTACGTGCGCCGGCGGATCCCGCTGCGCCGGCCCGGCACGGCGGGGGAAGTCGCGCGCCTCGTCGGCATGTTGTTCGAGGCGGACATCGCCTATCTGACCGGCGAGACGATCTACATCGACGGCGCGCTCGGGATAAACCAGCAATGATGGTGTCCGAGCGTGCGTGACGCCGGCGCGGATGGACCGGGAATGCGCGCCTGGTGCTGGCCGAGGTGCGCGCCGCCGCGCCGAAACCATTGCCATCAATGCCGCGGAACATGACCGTGCCGCCACGTTGCCTTGGGGGAACATCAAGGCGATCAATGCACCTGGGCTGAGCGGGGCCTTTCCCACGGATCCTCGATGGGCTTTCGCAGGCTGTGTTCGGCCATGTCTCGGGCGGTCCCTGGCCGGCCTGGCGGCGGAAATTGGGCGGGGGTATCGGGGATGTCAACGCGTGCCGGCGAGTCCGGGTATTGGCGGAGCGGCGCCGCGGTCCAGAAAGCGGGCCGCGGCGGCCGTCGGCTTGCTCGCGAAAAGCGACCGCTGAAGACGCGGCGACGTCTTACCGCGACAGCGCCGCGTCTTCCTGTTTGAACGTGACACGGCAACGCAGACCGGCCGGCAGCAAGCCATCCGGATTCGGCAGATCCAGACGCACGCCAAATGTTCCGCTCGCCGCGTCGAACACCTGATCCACGATCGTGACGGTTGCCGGCACCGTGACACCCACGGGCTCGGCCATCGTCACGTTCGCCTTGTCGCCGGGGTGAACATGGCCCCACAAACGCACCGACGGGTAGGCTTCCACCTGCAACGGCGTAATGACGGCGATCACCAGAATATGGTTATCCTGGTGCACATATTCGCCTGGACCCAACACCCGCTGCGTCACGATGCCATCGACCGGACTGCGGATGATCTTTTGCAGCAACAGCGCCTGGGCGCGGGCGAACTCCAGCTCCGCCAGGCGGTGGTTCAGTTCCGCCGTCACCATGTCCTGCCGCGCCACCTGGAAATTCGATCGCAGTTCATCGACCTTCTGCGGTGGAATATTTGTCCCCTGCAGCAGTCTTTCGCCACGTGACAGATCGGCCGCGGCGAGTTCCATCTTGCTGCGATCGCGGTCGACTTCCGATTGACCGCTCGCGCGCGCGTCCGCGAGCGCGAG
>Ga0181536_10003209_pt1 | contig 17868 bp, 11 predicted proteins | sample PEATcosm2014_Bin_41_FD_121105 | JGI IMG/M metagenome (GOLD analysis project Ga0181536, IMG submission 121105) | Peatland microbial communities from MTU Mesocosm Facility, Houghton, MI, USA - PEATcosm2014_Bin17_60_metaG | ecosystem: Environmental > Terrestrial > Soil > Wetlands > Peat | place... | reverse complement strand
CGAGGCTGTCACCCCGGCTCCGGATCGTCCGTGCTCTCACCTTGTCCTTGAAGGCTTTCAGACTTTTCGCGCGGACGAAGCGCATGCCAGCCTCGAACCGGTACCTTCGATTTCCGGGTTGCGACCAACCCAGGCACGGACTTGCACCGTGCAGACGAGACGTCCTCGCGGACGCACTCATTCGCCGGCGCAACCGGCGAAACGAGTGGCCGGCGTCTTCCGCCGCGATCCCCTGGCCGCGGACTGCCCGCGAGCCGGCCCAGTGCAGCGGCGCCGCCGGCATGATACCAATTGACCGGCACGGCCGGTTCGTGGTCGCTCACGGCCATGCTCCGTCGCTGCTTCTGGCTACTGCTGACCGTCCCGCTGGCCATCGCTCCGTGGCAGGCCGCGCGCACCCAGCCGAAGCCGTCCCCCCAGGCCACCGCCCACGAAACCACGTCCCCCCCGGCCGCCACCCCGTTCGGCGCGCTCACCCCCGACCAGGCCCGCATTGCCCTGGACACCCTGAACGACCCGAAAAAGCGCGCCGCCTTCGCCGCCACGCTGGAGGCCCTCGTCAAAGCCCAGCCCGCCGCCGAACCAACGCCACCCCCGCCCCCGCCGGCCGAGCCCGCCGCCGAAACCGCGGCGAAGCCAGCCCCCGAAGGCATCGCCATCCAACTCGCGCCCGACAGTCTGGGCGCCCAGTTGCTGCTGAGCGCGTCGGCGTTTTTGAGCGATGCGGCGAACGACCTGCCGCGCGCGCTGCAGACGATGCAGAGCCTCCCGCTGCTCTGGGGCTGGGTCGTCGTCATGCTCACCAACCCCCTGGGCCAGCAACTGCTGATCGACGCGGGGTGGCGCCTGGCGGTCACCCTGGTCCTGGCGCTGGGGGTCGCCCACGCCCTGCGCATCCTCCTGCGCCGTCCCATGGCCCGGGTGATCAGCCTGGGCCGGCCGGAAACGCCCGAAGAGGAGGACGAGGACCCCGAAGCCCGCGCCGAACGGGGCGCCATCGAGCCGCCGCGGCAGCGCGGCGGCGAGGGCACCGGACGGCGGATCGGCCTCGGCCTGGCCAGGTTCGCCCTGCGCATGCTGCCGGTGCTGGGCTTGCTGATCGCCGGCCATATGGTGACCGCCTCCGGCCTCGGCGGACCGCAGGGCAGCCGCCTCGTCATCCTCGCCGTGCTGGACGCGATCGCCGGCAGCCAGACGCTGCTGGCGGTGACCACGCTGCTGTTCATGCCGGATCCCCCCGGCCTCAGGCTGCTCCCGTTACGGCCGGCGACCGGGGCGTATCTGATGCGCTGGGCGCGGCGCCTGATCCTGATCGCCGTGCCCGGCTACACCATCGGCGAGGTCGCGCTGCTGCTCGGCCTGTCCCCGCCCGCGCACCAGGCGTTGCAGAAAGTGGTCGGGCTGGCGCTGCTGGTCTGTCTCGCCGTCATCGTCGTGCAGCGGCGGCGGGAAGTGCGGCGCTGGCTCAGCGCCCGCGCCGGCGCCACCGGCGTCCTGCCGATGTTCCGCAACGTGCTGGCGCGCTACTGGTACTGGATCGCGCTGTTCTTCCTGGCCGCGAGCTGGCTGTCCTGGACCCTGCGCGCGCCGGGCGCGATCGGCCGCACGCTGTGGTATTTCGTCGGCACGGCCGCCGTCGTGCTCGCCGCCGCGATCGCGCGGATGGCGGTGATGGCGATGCTCGGCCCCATCCAACCCGGCGCCGAGGGCGCCGCGCCGGCACCGATGCACCCGGCCCGCGCCCGGCTGACCGCCTACCATCCGGCGCTCCGGCAACTCGCGACGCTGGCGATCAACGTGATCGCGCTGCTGGGACTGTTGCAGCTCTACGGTCTGGGCGGCCTGAGCTGGTTGCTGACCAGCGACCTCGGCCAACGCCTCGCCTCCGGGCTCGGCACGCTCGTGGTGACGATCGGCCTCGCCTTCGCCGTCTGGGAGGCCGTCAACCTGGCGATCCAGTTGCATCTGGAAACGCTGCGGCGGGAGGCGCAGGCGGCGCGCTCGGCCCGGCTGCGCACCCTGTTGCCGCTGATCCGCACCACGCTGGCGATCACCGTCGCCGTCGTCGCCGGGTTGATGGTGCTGAGCGAGATCGGCGTGAACATCGCGCCGTTGCTGGCCGGCGCCGGCATCGTCGGCGTGGCGATCGGCTTCGGCTCGCAGAAGCTGGTGCAGGACGTCATCACTGGCGTGTTCCTGCTGCTGGAGAACACGATGCAGGTCGGCGACGTCGTCAAAGTCGGCGATCAGGCGGGAGTGGTCGAAAGCCTGTCGGTGCGGACGATCCGGCTGCGCACCGAGGACGGCTCGGTCGTGGTCATTCCGTTCAGCGCCGTCACCACCGTGATCAACATGACCCGCGATTACAGCCGCGCGGTCATCGCGGTGAACATCGCGGCGGGCGAGGATGTCGACCGCGTCATCGACACCATGCGCGCCATCGTGCGCGGGATGCGCGAGGAAGAGGCCTGGAGCGCGATCATTCTCGACGACCTGGAGGTTTTCGGACTTGACCGCATCACCGACACGGCGCTGCAAATCAAGTGCCGGATCATGTGCACCCCATTCGGCCGCTGGCCGGTGGGCCGCGAGTTCAATCGCCGGCTGAAGGGGCGCTTCGAGATGGTGGGGATCGCGACGCCGTTCTCCGCCTTGCGGCTGCTGTCGGCGGAACCCGTGGCACCCGAGGCGGCATCGTTGCCGTCCGGCGAGGCGATGGCGCGGCGGTGACTCGCGGTCATTGCCCGCCCCGGACCCAATCGGGGGATCGGCCAGGGCACCTGACGCGCCGGAAGCGAAGCGGTCAGGTTGAATGTCGCGAACCGGCCCAACGCGGCGGTAGCCGAGACGTCGGTCCCGAACCGCCGCGGTTCGACCCGAAGCCGGCCTACCGGGCACGCTTCCGCGGCCCCGTACCACCCTGCTCGGGCCTGTCATGGCGGTACCGGTGATCCCTGCTCCGTTCCCCCGTCGCTGACCGTCACGGCCTCGTCTTCCAAACCCCCCGCCTTCAGCGACTTGTGGATCAGGCGGTTGATGCGCTCGCGGGCGGGACTGTTGCCGGGATGGATGCGCGGGCCCCGTTCGGCTATGCTCCTTCTGCCTTCCGCGGCTGACGCGGCCGGTCCGGAACTGCCTGGCGGCAGGGTCCTCGGGAGAACGGCGGAATTTCATGAAACCGATGAATGAAAAGCATTTCGCGATCCTGCGCCGGCATATGGTCGAGAAGATCGGGATTCACAGCGACCTCATGGCTGACGAGCTTGGCAAGGCGGCGCTCGACGAACGGGTGCTGGCGGCGATGCTGAAAGTGCCGCGGCATCTGTTCGTGCCCGCGCCGCTGGCGCATGTCGCCTATGAGGACGCACCGCTGCCGATCGGCTTCAACAAGACGATCTCGCAGCCCTTCATCACCGCGCTGATGACGGATCTGCTGGCACCCGAGCCGCATGAGACGGTGTTGGAGATCGGGACCGGGCTGGGTTACCAGGCAGCCTTGCTGGCGGAACTCGCGGCCCGGGTGTACAGCGTTGAAATCGTCGAGGAGTTCGCCAGCGAAGCCGAGGCGCGGCTGGGCCAGATTGGCTGTGGCACGGTCGAGATTCGTGTCGGCGATGGGTCGCGCGGTTGGGCGGAGCATGCGCCGTACGACAAGATCCTGGTGACCGCGGCGGCCGGCGAGCCGCCGCCGGCGCTGCTTCGGCAGCTCAGGCCAGGTGGGCGCATGGTCTTGCCGATGGGCGCTGATGAAGCCCAGTTTCTCACGGTGGTCCACAAGGATGCTGATGGGAGCGTCCGTGTGGACCAGTCCATTCCGGTGCGGTTCACGCGGCTGGAGACCATGCTGTGAAATCCGGACCCGCGGTGACGGCGCGATTGAGAAACCCAGCGCGTTCATCATGAACAACGTCTTCAAGGCCCCAGGGGTTGCCTAGTCGTGATACGAAGGCCTCCGGCGACGCGGTGTTCCCGAATGACCACGCCGTGTCGTCTCGCTCCCGTCGTTCGCCATCGTCACGCTCCCGCCCGTTGTCGCCGGTCCGCTGCCGGACGCCCGCTCCACGCCTCGCGGGATCGACTGCTGGCGGGACATGAGTGTCCCGATGGAGGCGGCGGTAGGGTAGGCACTCGGCACGAACCGCCGCGATCGACCCATTGCGGACCTTCATGACCGCGCCACGGCGGCGTCGGCACCCCCTTGTGCCTACCATTTATGCCATCCCGACGTATCGGTTGTGCAGGCCACCCAGGGTCTGGACGGTTTGGACGGGTCCAGAGGCCATGACGGGCCGTCCGAGTGGCGTAAGCCGATCCGCCAGATATGCGGGGCACCGGGGATGCCTTCGTCGGAGACAATTTGGTGCTGGCGGCGAGCTGATCCCGAGTTCGTCCAAGCGCCCCAGGCGCAATGGAGGCCGCTCCGACGCCGTAACAGGTTAGCTCAAAACCCATCTCGTCACCGGGCCTGGGCAGAGACTGGGCAAGCGTGTCACAGTGGGAAACCACTGGGGAGTCCAGCAATCAGGATCAGGAGCAGGAGCAGGAGCAGGAGCAGGGCAAATGATGGTGGCGATCGCCGGTGCCCGCAAGGTTGGCCTGGCTTTGGGAGGTGCATTGAAGCGGGCGGGTAACGTCGTGGTGTTTGGCGTCAGGACGCCAGATGCCGACGTGCCGGAACAAATGTCCATCGTAGCGGCGGTTGGACAGGCTGATGCGGTGATCCTCGCTGTGCCATTCGGCGCCGTGGCCGATGTCGCGGTCGCGGCGGGCTCGTGGGCAAGGTTGTAATTGACGTGACCAGCCCACTCAGTATGACCCCGGATGGTCTGGGCCTGACGAAAGGGTTCTCCACCAAAGTCGTGGTCACGATCGTCAGCTTCCGAAATGCTCCTGATATCGTTGATTGCCTCCGAGCCCTGGCCGATGCTGGACCCGAGCCGGCATTCGAGGTGTTCATCGCGGAGAACGGCGGCCCCGAGGCCATGGACACACTCATTCATGCCCTCGCCACCGACAATGGCCCTTGCCGAAGCGCGTTTGAGACTGTGGTCCAGAGCGATCCATCGATGACCGCGCGGAGCTGCCTGTTCCGGCTGGTTCGGGCAAAGGGTACTCCTGACACCTTTGTCCACGCAGCGGAAATGACGGAGAATCTCGGCTATGCCGCGGCTATCAACGCCTGGTTGCGTCCACTTCTTCGGCAACCAGGCTGGGACGCTGCGTGGATCCTGAACCCCGACACCGTGCCCACGCCGTCCGCGCTCTCGGAGTTGGTTTCTTATTCGGAATGTAAATCCCGAGGTATGGTTGGCAGTTGTATCATACCCACCGCGTATCCAGATCGTGTTCATATGCGTGGAATTGCCTGGCGAAGAGTCGTCGCGAAGACATTGGCCATAGATCATCATACCCCGATCGCCGTTATGCCGAATTCAGACGACGTTGAAGCTCGGATGCACGCGCCATCCGGTGCGTCTTGTTATGTGACACGCGAACTGATTGAGCGAATTGGCCTGATGGATGAACGTTACTTTCTCTTCTTCGAGGATTTGGAATGGGGCTGTCGTGCGAAGTCCATTGGCGAAATAGGTTACGCGCACCGCTCAATCGTTCCACACAAGTGTGCTACGACCATCGGCCTCTCAAATACCCGGGCAGCCTCACCTCTCGCGGTCTATTTGGAAATACGAAATGCTATCATATTTGTGAGGAGTCGTTATCCCTTCTGGTTGCCGTGGACGATTCTCATGCAAATTGTCCATATATCCAGATTTGGTCTCATTGGCTCTTTTAGCAATATGATGGTCGGCTATCATGGTCTGCTGGCCGGTCTTCGAGGTGAACGCGGCAGGCCGGACCAAATGGTAAGAAAACACGGACACTCATTAGAAATTCTCGATGATTCTTCGCAGAGATAATTTCATGTGGGGTATCACCGGTCTCCTTTTCTTTGATGGATCGTCCCCGGCCCAAACTGATCTGCGCCGCATGGCGGGCGCAATGGTGCACCGGGGGCCCGACAGCGTCGGCGTTCACATTGACGGTCCGATGGGGCTCGGGAGGCATTCTGAGAGCATATCCCATTGGACGATTTCCCGCGATCGAGCGTCCGAACTGACCCGCCGCGGTCGACCGAGAGCGGACCTTTAGTCCCAGGTATTATCCATGGGTTTTCAGCGCTCGAATGCAAACAGCGTCGAGTTGGGGGACGTTTGAACCCGGCAAATTCGCCGACCTGGCGGCAAGTCGATGCGCCGGTATTTTCGCCAGCTTCGCAGTGACCACGACGGACCCATCAAAGCCATCGACTGAGACCGCAACATCTCGCTGCGCCTCTGTTTCGCCCGCGGCCCAACCGATGCATGAATCGCAACAGTAGTGACAGCCCACATCATCGCGTGGTGCCCTATCTGTCGGTAATTTGGTAAAGATGGACCCCATAACCGTCGAACTCATCCTCAAAGACATGGTTCGAGACAGTGACTTTACGGCCTTCGCCAAGCACCTGCACGGTGCCGCTCGGCATACCGGGTAGTGTGAAGGTCGCGGAGCCGGCGTTGTTCCTTTCCGCGACAGCGAAAACGTAGGTGGCGCGGCCCTGCTGTTTGACGATCGTACCAATAGGTGTCGCGGCATGGCTCGAGACGCTGACCCCGTCGACAATGGTCGGACTGTTCAGAACGGGTGCCAAACCAGTGACTTCGGCGTTGATGGCCGCAACCGCATGAGCCAGGGCCGGAAAGTTGAAGATGCCGTCTTCCCTGACAAGCCGGTCGCTGTTCTTTCCGAACTGATGCACGAAGTACACAATGCCGTGAGAACCGTGGATGATGGACATCCACACTTCTGCCCGCTCCTGCGCCGCGGTGGGAACGTCACCGCTGGTGATCGGGACAGCCTCGATCGCGTTCCAGATGATTTTCTCGCGGCCTGATTTCGAAATCCAGGCCTTGAGGTTGTCAATGCCGTTCGACACCAACTCCAATCGCCCCCCGTAGCCCGCGACGGGATAAATGTCGAACGAGATGATGTCGCCGCCACCAATCGCGAACGGATAGTAGGTCTCAGTCTGACCGGTGCAAGTGCCGCGCCCGTGCCAATGAATGTCGGAAACACCGCGTCCAAAGTTGAGTAATATTGGTCGGCTCGAGTCCTTGTCCTTGAGACTCTTATACGACGCTATGAGTTGGTCTGGCGTGACACACGGGCCATAGCCCCCCCAGCCATTCGGCTGCGAATTGTCCGGCTCGTCGGGCGCGAGCCAGGCGACGATGGCGGCGCGTTGCGGAGAGGTCAGACCGGTCGGATTTTGTCCGGCGATCAGCGGCATTCCGGAATTCGCGAACTTCGCCAGGCCGGCTTGATCGAGATTACCGTAAAAACCGACGAACACATTGATCCCGATGCCCTTAAATTCGGCGATATGATCCGGGCTCTGGAGCCACACCCCGATGGGGAAAAAACCTCGGTCCGTCGAGCGACCGGTCGCTGAAAGATCGGAGCGAAGGGGGGCCTTGGCGGTCGTGTCTGGCTCCGCCGTCGTGCCGGCCGCCCATGGCCTCGGCGGCCCGAGAAGCACGAATATGATGGGGATAAGATGGCGGATGCGTCTTGTCACAGGGCAGTAGTCTGTATCCTGGGCGGCCTGGCGTCACAAGCGGTGTGGTGGCATCACTTTGCGTTCGCGTTCCCGCGCCAGGTTGCTTTCGGTCGATCGCCTCCCGGAGGCGGTTCCCGGCGATCCAACCGGTGTCGAATGCCGGTCATGTTCCATGGCAACTGCTCATGCCGTTCCCCGACATGATGGTCACCAATGCAGGCTTTTGGAATGTCTGGACTCCACCCATCGCGGACCTTCAACCCGACCCATCACCCGGCTGCCTGCCGGTGTGGACGACCCACCCGGGCCCACCGCCGTTCAGTGCCGCGGACGGTCCGCCGTCTCCGGGGTCAGCAGGCCGCGCTGGTTCAGCACCTCGGCCAACCGCGCCATCATGTGCCGCGCCGCCTCGGGTGAGGCAACCGGCCCAGCCTCCACCGGCCCGTCCTCCGCCGGCAACGTGATGGTGTCGAACCCCGCGGTGATCTCGGCGATGGCGGCGTCCCGCGTGGCGGGATCCGCCAGGAACCAATGGCCGGCATGCTCCAGCGCGATCGGCGCGTCCGACGGAGGCCGCGCCGGCACCGGCGTCAGCAGCATGGCGAATCGCGCGCCGCGCAGCCGCGACAGGTCCCGCATCCGCCGCGCCAGCGCGCGGGTCAGAGCGATGCCGTAGTTGACCCGCGCCGGTCTGGGGGTCAGCCAGATCGACCAGGCGGTCCGTTGCTGTTCCAAAGCCGCGTCCACATGCGATTGCGTTTCGGCGCCGCGCGGCGGGCTGCCGGCGCCGGGATCGGCTTTCGGCAGCAGCGTCGTCCAGTTGCGGTCGAGGTCGATGAGCCACGGCCGCACCAGGGTCGAAAGTTTCGACAGGTAAACCTGCTCGCCCAGACTCTCGGTCGGGCCCACGATATCGCCGCCAGCCAGGGCGAAGGTCGGTTTCGGCATGGCCTGGCCCGGCCGCTTCTGGCCGGTGCGAAACGTATTCGCCGGCACATCCTCGGCAAGCGAAGCCCAGTTCACCACGAGGTCGGCGTGCTGGTGCTCGAGATACTCATGCAGCGCCAAATATTCCTGGTCCTGGGCGTAGCCGCCGCCGCCGAAGGTCAACACGCGGGCGTTCGGATTGTAGCGCCGCACCGCGCGCTCCAGCATCACGTCCAGCGTTTCCTCCGACGGGCAGGCGAGGCACTCGACCGCCGCGCCGCCGGTCAGGATCACCACGTAATCGGTGAGCCGGAACGACCGCGAGGGCTGGCCCCGGAAGCCGAACAGGTTGACCGGTCCATTCGCGCCGGTGGCGCGCCAGCCGCTGACGACACCGCGCGGGCGGTCCATGTATCGCATCGCCGCCTCGGTCGCGGCGAGGGAGAGCAATATCATCGCGGTCGCGAACGCGAGGCGCAAGATGGGATGATAGGAGCGTTCTGCCAAAGGGTCGGGGACTCCGCGCGATCAAGGCACCATACGACGGGACGTGGCTGCACAACCGGAGTCAGCCGAAGCCAGTGTGACCGCGCACTCGGAACGCCAGAGTTTCAAATGACGCGCGCGATGCCGGTTACAAGCGTATTTCCAGTCCGCGGAATCGGCGGGGGCGGTACGCGACGCTGATGAAATCAAGAGGTTTTACCTTTTGCTCAGCCGCGCGTACAAAGAGGCCGGATTCGCCAGGGACAGTTGATGAAAACGACGATCGCGCTGGATGGGACGATTGCGAACCCGGGCGATATCCAGCCGGACATTTTGCCGTTGCCGGATTTCACCGTGCTCGACGCGGGCATCGTGCCGGTCGCGCTGCCACGTTCCTTCGGCGCCGGCCACGCCTCGCCGGGCCCGGTGGCGGCGGCTGGCATCGCGTCGCCCGACGCCGCAGCTCAATCGGCGTTCGCGGCGACAGCGGCGGCGGGCATCGCGTCGGACGGCTCCGCCGCCACGACCACGGCGGCGTTGCTTTCCGCGGGTTCGGTCGTCACCGGTTCGCTGGCTTACGCGCCGCTCGTGATCGACCCGCTGTTCGGGACCAGCATCACGAGCCTGACCGGCACCGGAGGCGACCCAACCACCGCCGCGGAAGTCGAAGGCGCGATCGACGCCGCGATCGATTATTACGAGACCAATTGGACCAGCAGCGTTCCCATCGGCACCGTCATCAACGGCTCCACCATCAGCACGGTCACGGTATCGATTCAGTTCGACTATGGCACGTTGGCCGGCGTCGCGTTAACCGCCGGCAGCGGTGCATCCGATAGTCATTATGGCCTGGTCACGGTCGGCAACGGCAGTTACAGCACGGTGTATTCGACCCTGTCGGGCGTGTTGCCGAACCTGCCGTCGACCGACCCGACCAAAGGCACCGGCGTCTTCCTGGTGACCGACGCGCAGTCGCAGATCCTGGGGCTCAGCACGCCCGGGACTGCGGTCGCCGGTTATGTCGGCCTCAACGCGATCGCGAACGGCGTGACGCTGGACTACAATCTCGCCGATCAGTCCATCGCCGGCGAGGTCGGCGCGGTGGGCGCCATGGAGCACGAAATCTCCGAAGTGTTCGGCCGCACCGCGGATCTGGGGATCATCCACGCGAACACTTACTCCATTTTGGATCTCTACCGATTTACCGCGCCGAACACGCCCGCGTTGACGGCGGGGGCCTCGGACTACTTCTCGCTTAACAATGGTACCACCGCGCTCGGCTATTTCAACAACCATCCCGCGAACGGCGGCGACGCCGGCGACTGGGCTTCGTCCGGGACGCACAACGTCGTGGCCGACGCCTTCGATGCGTTCCTCACGACCGGCACCGCGGGCACCATCTCGAGCCTGGACACGCTGGTCCTCGGCGCGATCGGTCTGCGGGACGTGCTGGTCCGAACCTTGGTCTGGACCGGCGCCCAGGGGAGCAGCTTCAGCACGGCGGCGAACTGGGACGACACCACGGATGCGCGGAACCCGGCTCAGACCGCGCCGGGCGTGGCGGACACCGCGCAGTTCCTGAGCAATGGCGGCACGATCACCGGCACCGGCACGGCGGCCGCGCTGCAATTCGGCGGGTCCGTGCTGTGGAACGTGGCCTCCGGGGCGAGCCTGAGCGCGCTATCCGGTGTCACCGTCGGCCAGAGCGGCACCGGCGCGTTGCTGGTCAGCGGCGGCGCCAGCATCGACGGGCTGGGAGCGTCCGACGTGATTTCCGGCGCGGCGGGCGGCGCGGCCTCGGTCACCGTGGAGGGCACCGGGTCGGCCTGGAAATCGGCGGGGGAACTGACTGTCGGTGCGCTTGGCGGCGGCAGCCTGACGATCGGCGGGGCCGCCGGCGTCGGCGCGGTGGCGACGGCATCGGCTCCGGCCATGGTTCTGGGTGCCGGCGCCGGAGGCAATGGCGTGCTGTCGGTGACCGGCGCCGGATCGCTGGCCACGCTGGTGGGAGGGCTGGATGTCGGCCAGGCCGGCACCGGTGCGCTGACGGTCGAAAGTCAGGGCACCGTGATCACCGGCGGTTCAACGCTGGCCCCGGCGCAGGGCGTCGACATCGCCCAGGCATCCGGGGGGGCGGGCAGTATCACGGTTTTTGGCACCGGGGCTTTGCTCAGCAACACCGGTGGGTTCGTCGTCGGCGATGCCGGGGTCGGCGGCCTGGCGATCGACGGTGGGGGCAGCGTCGTCACCACCCCCGGCACCGTGCCCGGTCTCGCCGGTCTGCTGATCGCCAATACGGAAGGCGCGTCAGGCTCCTCGGTCAACGTGAGTGGCGGCGGGTCGCGGCTCAATGTCTCCGGGTTGCTGGACATCGGTGTCGGCGGCTCCGGCGCGCTGCTGATCAGCGGCGGCGCCACCGTCACCGCCCTGTCGCTGGACGCCGGCAACAGCGCGGCCGCCGTCGGCCAGATTGGCCTGTCCGGCACCGGCACCGATCTTTCGGTGACCAACGCCGCCACGGTGGCCGACGCCGGCACCGGGGTGCTCTCAGTGTTGAGCGGCGCCACCTTTAGCGCCGTTAGCCTCACCATCGGCTCGCTGGGCGACAGTTCCGGCGCGTTGGTTGTCTCCGGCAGCGGCAGCGAGGTCCTGCTCAGCGGCGGATTGAACATCGGCACCTCGCTCGGCACCGGCGACCTGACGGTCGGACCCGGCGCCGCCGTGCACGCCTCGGTCGTCAATCTGCAAGGCCAGGTGGTGCTGGAGGGCGGGCTGCTCGATCCGACGGTGCAGCTGATCAATCAGGGGCAGACGGCGGGCGGCTACGGCACGATCGCGGCCGGCGACATCGTTGATGAAGGGGTGATCCAGGCCGGCGGCACCAAGCCGTCGCAGAAGCTGCTGCTGGTGCAAGGGACGGTGCTTGGCGGCGGCACCCTGACCGTGAACGGCACGTTGCCGGGGTCCGATACCGCCGGCGTGCTACAAATCAACGCCGGCGGCACGCTGGAGCTGACCGGGGCGGTGTTGAACGCCGCGACCACGACGTTCACCGACGATCTGACTCCGACCGGCACCTACACCGTCAACAACAGCGTCATCGACGTGACCTTCGCCGATGCGACGGGTGTGCTGTCGCTGGATGACATCGCCGGGTTCGCCGGGACGATCACGACGTACCAGGCGGGCGATTCCTTCGTCATCACCGGCGGCACGCTGTCAGGTCTGAACGTGAGCAACGGCAACACGCTCACCATCCAGGACAGCGGCGCGAGCGCGGGCGCCGGCGGGACCGACGACATCATCTTCGCCTCGCCGGTCAGCGCCGCCGGTTTCACCATCGTCAACGGCGACACCGTGCAGGTGGCCTGCTTCGCGGCGGGCACGCGGATCGAGACCGCGACCGGCCTGGTGGCGGTCGAGGACATGGCCGTCGGCGATCTTGTGGTCACAACCGATGGACATCGCGCGACCTGGACCGCGGCGGGGCCGGTCGCGGACGAGCGCCAATACGAGCCGGTCGTTTGGATTGGGCAACGGGAGGTGAACTGCGCGCGGCATCCGAACCCGGAAACCGTATGGCCGGTGCGCCTGCGGGCCGGTGCATTGGGCGGAGCTGTCCCGGTGCGCGATTTGTATCTCTCGCCCGACCATGCGGTGTTCGTGCACGGCGTGCTGATCCCGGTGAAGCTGCTGATCAATGGCACCAGCATCGCGCGGGAGCCGCGCGACCGGGTGCGGTATTTCCACGTCGAGTTGCCGCGCCACGCGGTGATCCGCGCCGAGGGAATGCCGGTCGAAAGCTATCTGGACACCGGCGACCGGGCGAATTTCAACCAGGACGGCGCGACGATCCGGTTGTTCCCGGAGTTCGCTTCCCGGCTCGCGCCCGATGCCGCGCTGCTGTGGGAGACGCGCGGCGCGGCGCCGCTGGTGCTCACGGGGGAAAAACTCGCGGCGGCGCGGCGGATGGTCGCGAACCAGCCGAACCCTCGGGTGCCGCTGGATCCGGCCGAACACGGCGTGCAACGGGCGCGCCCCGCGGCGTGACACCAACCGGCGAAACAATGACACTTCGCCGGGCATCAGGGATGCCACCGCCCCCCAGCGCGGGGTATGCCATGAAAGAAGCCTGGCTGATCGCGGCGATATCCGATTGCGCATACCGGTTCAGCGAGCGTGTCGTGGTTCCGGACAGCGACAAGATCGACGCCTTGCTGGCGATCCCGCTTTAGGCGGAAGTCGGGCGTTCTGGTTCGACTCCGGGCAGCGATCGACACCGCTTCCCCGAGCCGCTCAACGCCCCTTTGGCGTGACACCCGCCCCACCAATCGGCCTGCGCAGCGTTTCCGGCATAAACAAGAAAAAAGCGACGCCCGCGATCGCGGCGCAAATTCCCATGGTCACGAACGCCGCGCTATAACCGAAATGATCGACGATCAGCCCAACGGCGAGTCCGCTTAACGATCCACCAATCCCCTGCACGGTGATGACGACGCCCAGTGCCATGTTGTAGCGCCCGGTGCCTTGTGTGATGTCGGCCACCAGGAGCGGTAACAACGTGATGAAGATGCCCGCCCCGACACCATCCAGTAGTTGCACGCCGAGCAACCACAGGGCGTGGTCCGAAACCGTATAAAGCGCCGCCCGGATCGGCAGCACGGCGAAGGCCACCAGAAGCAAAGGTTTTCGCCCCCAACTATCCGCCATCCGTCCGACCAGTATGGCCATCGGCACCATCACAACCTGGGCGATGATGATGCAAGCTGACGTCAGCGCCGTTGCCACGTCGGGATGAGCGATCGCGAGCTTTTGACCAGCCAGCGCCAGCAACGGCGCGTTGGCGAACTGAAATAGCAACGCGCAACCGGCGAAAACCCCCAGCGCGCGCATTTTCGCGAGCGACAACACTCTCGCGGGCCTGAATACCACCTCAGCCGAGGCGTCCGCTCCGGGAAGCGGATCGGCGCCTCGGGCACGAGAATGATCGATCGCGTTAGCCGGAATGGTCAGAACCGCGGCGATGACCATGGCGCCGAAGACTGGCACCAAAAGAAACACGCCGCGTTGCGAGAAGTAGTACCCGACCCCGGCCGTGACGATCGCGATCGAGACGTTACCGGCGTGGTCAAAGGCGCCATTCCGCCCAGTACGCCTTGCCAATGTCTCGCGGGTATAAAGGCCCAATGTGATGGCCGCGATGGCGGGACCGAAGACGTCCCCGACGACCGCCATGATTGTGTGGGCGAACAGAACCGGCCAAAACGATGGCGTCAGAAAGATCATCGTCGCACCCACCGCCAACACGGTGGTGGCGGCGACGACGACGGCTCGTTTCGCTCGTGTGGCGTCGATCAGCATGCCGATCGGCACTTGCATGGTCAGGCCGAGCAGTCCGCCTATCGTCGTCACGAGGCCTACGGACGACTTGCTCCAATGCTGCTGGGTGACCAGGAATACGACCAGGTAGGGTCCCAGCGCGCCCTGCATATCGGATAGCAGGAAGTTAACGGCGTCGAGGGAGATCGGCTGGAACCCCTTGCGGACAGCGCGTTTGTTCGGCAGATCGGCATCCGGCGGGGATTTTTCATCGACTGCCGGTAACGCTACTCGTGTGCTCTGTGATGTCCCCATTGAGACGGGTTCCTTATGGCTCCTGCCTTCTCGGACATTCGGAATGGCCGATCCAATGCGCCGCCGCGATCGCTGCCCTCAGCGTCTCGGCATGACGCTGTTTCACCATCTCTCGGATGGCGGCATGGCGTTCCGCCGCGGGCGTGAGCGGCATGACATCCCCATGGTCGTTGTTCGCGATCATATCACGATCTGGCGAAAGCGCCGCGGCGACGATCCCGCGTATCTTGTCAGCCACACCATTCAAGGCGACATGCATGGTCCCCGCCGGGTTGTCATTGACCGTGATGGGGCACCCGAGCAGCGGGCGAATCACGAGGGCGCTCAAACACCGCACATGAACACGCTACCTATGGTGCCTGTCTGTGGAAACCGGACAGGCAAGCAATGACCCGCCGGTTTTCGTCGCTTTCGTCATGCTCGGGCCTGACCCGGGCATCGCGTGCGGCAACGCACTTGCCGGTGAACATTGATACGGACTCTGCGCCGCCGTCGTCCTCGGGTCGAGCCCGAGGACGACGGCGGGGGGAGGCGTGACGACCGGGAGTCAATCGTTCCGCCGGTCGGTATCACACCGCTATCGTGACCGCGTGCGTTGCTCGGTCAGGTTGGGTCCGGCAACCCGCCACCGTCCCGGCGCGACCGAATGACCGTGCGTGGCGGCGATTTCCCCCGCCCCGGGTGGCGCACCACGCGGTTTCCTGCTTAGAAGCGAGCTCGCCGCCGTGTCCCTCCGAGTCGACCCTCCAGCCAAACGGCACCGCCGATGAAAATTGTCGCCTGCAACAGCAATCGCCCGCTCGCCGAAGCGGTCGCGATCAACCTGGGCATGACGCTGACCCAGGCGCAGATCCGCCGCTTCGCCGATATGGAAGTGTTCGTCGAAATCCTGGAAAACGTCCGCGGCGAGGACGTGTTCATCATCCAGTCCACCTCGTTCCCGGCCAACGACAACCTGATGGAGTTGCTGATCACGCTGGACGCGCTGCGGCGCGCCTCGGCGCGGCGGATCACGGCGGTCATCCCGTATTTCGGCTACGCCCGGCAGGACCGCAAAACCGCGTCGCGCTCGCCGATCAGCGCCAAGCTGGTCGCCAACCTGATCACCGAGGCGGGTGCCAACCGCGTCCTGACGATGGACCTGCACGCCGCGCAAATCCAGGGGTTCTTCGACATCCCGGTGGACAATCTATACGCCGCGCCGCTGTTCGCCCGCGACATCCAGGAGCAATATGCCGGCCGCGACATCATGATCGTCTCGCCCGATGTCGGCGGCGTGGTGCGTGCCCGCGCCATCGCCAGCCGGCTGAACAGCGACCTCGCGATCATCGACAAGCGCCGAGAGCGCGCCGGTCACTCCGAGGTCATGAACGTGATCGGCGATGTCGAAGGCCGCGATTGCGTGATGATCGACGACATCGTCGATTCCGGCGGGACCCATTGCAATGCCGCCATCGCGCTGATGGCGCGGGGGGCGCGCTCCGCCGGCGCCTATGTCACGCACGGCGTGCTGTCCGGCGGCGCGGTCGCGCGGGTGGCGGAGTCGCCGGTGGAGATGATGACGATCACCGACTCGATCCAGGCGACCCCCGAAGTCGAGCAGGCGCGCAACATCCGGCAACTGACCATCGCCCCGCTGCTGGCCGAGGCGATGCGGCGGATCAGCGACGAGTCCTCGGTCAGTTCGCTGTTCGACTGAACGCGGTGGCGGTAACGCGGTTCCGATCACGCCGTGGTGGCGCGGACGCCGCTGTTACCGAAGCGCGAAAAGGTTGCCGCGCGATATTCCCATCGACGTCATGGCCCGGATTCCCGTGGACGTCATGGCCCGGATTCCCATGGACGTCATGGCCCGGATTCCCATCGACGTCATGGCCCGGCTCGTCCGGGCCATCTGAACCGGCACGGTGCCGCGAGAGGTGGCCCGGACGAGCCGGGCCATGACGAATAACGGACCGTGACAAAACGTTGGCGCTGCTATTTTAGTATCCCATGGAGCCAAGCCGGAGGACGCCGATCAAGGCCGGACCCTCTCCAGGCTTATCCTGATGCTTATGCGGATGAGCCGCGCCATGACCTGGGGAGGCAACGCCGATGACGGCTGGCGGGTGACCGGACAGGCCGACGCCGGGGGTCGGCCGGGCCTCTGACCCCAGGCGGCATGCCGCTTTTACACGGGCCAGTTGTGAACTCATGCGGCGGCGTGTTACTTGCCGGCATTGGCATTGTCGTCAGGCAAATGGGGTCCCCGTGTTCAAACGCCGCAAACCCGAAGCGCCCCCCGAAACCGCCGCACGCGGCCACGTCATCGCGGCCGGGCCCGAGGCGCCGGGACAGGCGCGGCTCGACATCCGCGGGACGTCCGACACGCCGGTGACCGCGCCGGCGGCGTCGCGCGAGACCGAACCCACGATCGCCATTCCCGCGGTGCCGGAAGCCAGGTCCGCACAACCGTCGCCGGCGGCCCCCACGCCAACCCAGCCCAAGGAACCGACCTTCATGTCCCGTCCGCCCCTGCAGCCGACCCCCACCTCGCCGACGATGCCTCAAGGAATGTCCCCGGGCGGCCTGTCGCGCGCCCCCATGGCGCCGGCCCGGATGCCCCCGCAGGCGGGCGAACGCCGGACTCTGGTCGTCGGCCGCGGCATCAGCGTGCAAGGCACCATCACCGACGCCGAGCGGCTGGTGGTCGAGGGCACGGTCGAGGCCTCATCGCTCAACGCCCACGAACTGCAGATCGCCCAGGGCGGGGTGCTGAAGGGCCAGGTGGAGGTCGAGGACGCGGAGATTTCCGGCCTGATGGATGGCATGCTGACGGTGAAGGGCAGCCTCGTGCTGCGCGGCTCCGGTCAGGTCATCGGCGAGGCCCGCTGCCGGCGGCTGCAGGTCGAGGATGGCGGCCAGCTCAGCGGCAAGATCAGCATGATCACCGAGGCCGCGCCGGCGCCGCATGTGCCGATGGAGCACAGCGCCGAGTAATACCAGGGCGCTTAACCACAGACTCTCGCCCCACGCGTCATGGCCCTCCCCCGACTCGTTCGGGGGAGGGCGATGACGGGGGAGAGAAGCCACCGTGTGTCAATCATTAACCGCGCTGGTACTAGGGCCTGTCGTCATTCGCGATGAAGGCTGCGGTGCGGTTCTCATCCTGGCCGTTTATCCGATGAACAGGCTGTTTGTGGGCAGTTGCGGAGGTTGAGGCGACGGGTCAGTCAGGTTCG
>Ga0181536_10003208_pt1 | contig 17882 bp, 9 predicted proteins | sample PEATcosm2014_Bin_41_FD_121105 | JGI IMG/M metagenome (GOLD analysis project Ga0181536, IMG submission 121105) | Peatland microbial communities from MTU Mesocosm Facility, Houghton, MI, USA - PEATcosm2014_Bin17_60_metaG | ecosystem: Environmental > Terrestrial > Soil > Wetlands > Peat | place... | reverse complement strand
GCCTGCAAATGATCCACTTGGCGTTTCTCAGGCTGCTGCTCAGGAGATCGTAAACAGGCTCTGAGAAACACCCACAAATACGCAACATTTTGATGTGGGGTACCCACAAAAATCCCCACAGTCGGGCATTTCTGAGGATCATCGGGGAGTGAAAAGAGGTCGTAAGTCTAAGATTCTATTTGGCTCCTCAGGTAGGACTCGAATCATCAGTCGAACGTATTTTCAACAACATGCAGGTCAGCGGATGACACCATAGACCATGCAAAGCAGTCGTAATCCGATAAACAGAGCGCAAATGGAGCGCATTTTCGCTGCCTCTGTGCTGTAGGTTCCCGCCTTAATTCCCCTTTTGATTGTCGACCCACCGATAACGCCGATCAAGTCCGTAAACACCGATTCGGCCTCCAATCCATAATTTGGCGATTTCGCATCGACCGGCCAACCATTCGTGGCGAAGCGCCGCAACAAATTCAACCCGCACTGGCGTCCTCGCCAGAATTGGCATTGCCGCCGGACCGACCAAGGACAAAGGCAGCCTAACGCATTCTGCTTCGCAGCCACCGACGCTTCTGCTACAACAAGCTCATGCTCCGCCCGCTGAAGCTTCTTTTCGATCTGATCGTTCGGTCGTGCCGTTCTCGCCGCGACCTCCTCTTGGAAAATCTGGTTCTTCGACAACAACTCGCGGTTTTGAAACGGCAGCATCCTCAGCCACGATTTCTGCTTCCGACAACTTGTTCTGGCTGACATTGCGGCGGCTTTGGCCGGGATGGAAAACGGCATTGATTCTCGTCCAACCGGCGACCGTCGTTCGCTGGCATCAGGCAGGATTCAAGTTGTACTGGGCGTGGCTTTCGCGGCATCGGAACAGAGTGGGAAGAAAGTGCGTGAGCCGAGAATTGCGCGAACTCATCTTCCGCATGGTCGCCGACAATCCCACCTGGGGCGCGCCGCGGATTCACGGTGAGTTGTGGATGCTTGGCTTCGACATCTCCGAGCGAAGTGTTCAGCGCTGGATGAGGAAAGCTCCTCGGAATCCTGAGCCGGCAAAGAGATAAAAGGCTTTTCTGAACAACCACCGTAAAGCAATTGCTGCAATGGACTTCTTCACCGTTCCGATGTTCACCTTTGGCGTTCTCTACTGCTTCTTCGTCATTGCGCATGACCGGCGGCGTATCCTTCACTGCAATGTGACCAAGCATCCGACGAGCGCCTGGGTAATTCAGCAGTTGCGCGAGGCATTTCCCTACGACTCGGCGCCGAGTTACCTGATCCTTGATCGCGGCGCACAGTTCAATAGTGAAGTAATCGAAACGATGAAATATTTTGGCATCCAACCCAAGCGAACCAGCTTCCGCAGTCCGTGGCAGAACGGTGTAGCCGAGCGCTGGGTCGGCAACTGCCGCCGCGACCTGCTCGACCATGTGATTGTCGTGAATGAGCGACACCTGAAACGTCTGATAAATGAGTACGTCCGATACTATCACGACGACCGGACGCATCTTGCTCTGGCGAAAGGAACGCCTGCCGATCGTGCGGCAGAAGAGAATTCCGGCGCAAGTCGCAAGGTTGTATCCATGCCAAGGCTCGGCGGGCTGCATCATCGTTACAACCTGGCCGCCTGAGTTGCCTCTGCGAACATTTCGTCTCGGACTCGAAGAAGAACTGCGGGAGAGGTGTGCCCGCTGACCTTGCGCGACCCGCTCAGCAGTGTCTTCTTGACGATTCGCAGTCACCGAACGCCCCTCCCCCAGCCGGAAATCCTGCAAATCGGGTCAGAAAATCAAAAAATCGAGCACTCACCGTACCCGGATGGAATTTTGGCGGTCTTTGCAGCGAGAGCAAGATTGGGCTCTGGTGGAGAAAGTTACTGGGCGGGCGGACCCTGTTTCTGCTGCTGGGCCTCAAGACGCTGCACAATCTCTCGCTCGCGCTTTCCGTCCTCGGCGCGGAGGAGCTTGTAGTAGAGAGAGGCGAGCTGGATGTGCGGGTCGAGCCAGTCGGGGTCCTGCTTCTCCAACTGCTCGAGCGCGGCGGTGGCTTCGGCATAATGGCCGGTCATGCCGTTGAGCACCGCCATCTGGTACTGCGCCTGCGGCACATCGGGATGCAGCTGTATGGCCAGTTCCAGCAGGGGACGGGCGCCGTCAATGTCGCGCTGCTTCATGCGCATGGCTCCGAGATAAAGATTGGCGGCAAAGTCCCGCGGATCCTGGCGCAGGGCCACTTCGAAGGCGGCCTTGGCATCCTCGGTGTCGCCGAGGGCGTCGCGGGCCTGGCCCGCCATCGAGTTCAGGCCGGGCATGGATGGATTGATGGCGAGCGCGGCGTCGAGGTCCGCACGGGCTTCGCGGAATTCGCGGCGGTGCAGCCGGGCGGTGCCGGCGATGACCCAGGCATCCTGGGCATTGGTGGCCTTGGCGTTCTTCTCCATGCGCGGCAGACCCTCGGCTTCGCGCCCGGAAGCGATCAGGGCTTCGGCCAACACGAATTCGAAGTCCAGATTGTTTTCATTCCCCGGTTCGAGGGGCGCGAGCAGATCGGCAGCGGCGCTGGCCTGGTTGAGCTTGATCTCCGAGTAGCCCAGCAGCATGGCGGCGGTCAAATCCTTGGGGCGTGCGGCGCGGACCATCTTGAACTGTTCACTAGCATTTCGCCAGTCGCCCTTTTTGTAGTAGGCCAGAGCGAGGTTCATGCGGATGTCGGTCTGGCCGGGCAGGGCGGTCAGGACGCGCAGATTTTCCTCGATGGCGGCGTCGAACTGGCCGTCGGCGGCCAGGGTGGCGGCCAGATTTGCTCGGGCTTCGACGGATTCGGGGTGGACCGCCAGGGCCTTGCGGTAGTTTTCGATGGCGCCGCGCAGGTTTCCTTGGCGCTGCGCGGTGAGGCCCTCGCGCATGAAATCGTCAGCCGTGGCGGGGGCCGGTGCCTGGCCAGCGGCATGGACGAGGCAGAAAAGCAGGAGCGAGGCGGCCAGGGTACGCATACGCCTAGGATTGTACAGGACCTCCAGGCGAAGCTTACGAGTTGCCGGGAGATAAATTAGAATCGGCTCGAACGGGGAAGTCCGAACAACAATAGCTATTTCTGCTGTCTTGTTCAGGGGGGCGGTGTTTCGGCAATGAAAATGAGCGCGCGCACGACGTGCCGGCTGGTGTTGACGGTAGCACTTGTGATAGTGTCAGCAAGCCTGTGCGGACAGAATGGTGTTGTTGATCCTCAGAAGTCCGAGTCCCCGATTCGCTTTGAATTGAAGACGCTTCCGTTCCGGCTGGACAGCGACGAGAGCCAATCGCGCAACGCTCCGGAGACGATGGCCGGGGGGGTGGCCGTCTTCGACTACGACGGCGACGGGCGGCCGGACATCTTTTTCACCAACGGCGCCGACTTGGCGACAATGAAAAAAACCGGCGAGAAGCAATGGAACCGGCTCTATCACAACAACGGGGACGGCACCTTTACCGATGTGACCGTCAAAGCCGGCCTGCAAGGTACGGGCTTTGACGTCGGCGTCGCTGTGGGCGATTACGACAACGATGGCCACCCCGACCTATTTGTCACCGGAGTGCGCGGCAACACCCTTTACCACAACAACGGGGACGGCACCTTCACGGATGTAACTCACAAAGCCGGCCTGGACAAGTGGAACGATCCGGAGTTCGGGCCGCTGTGGGCCGTAGCCGCTGTTTGGGTAGACGTAAACAACGACGGGTTGCTCGACTTGTTTGTGGTGAATTACCTGCAATGGACCTATGACAAGAAGCCGCTGTGCGTGATCGACGAAACTCCGGAGTACTGCCACCCTCGCTTCTACAAGGGCCTTCCCGACCAGCTCTTCCTGAACCAGGGCGACGGTACCTTCAAGGATGTCTCCAAGGAATGGGGAATCCGCGATCACATCGGCAAGGGAATGGGCGTGGGAATGGCGGACTTCGATCTGGACGGCAAACCGGACTTGTTTGTCACCAACGACTCGGAGTACAACTTCTTCTTCCACAACCTGGGGGACAAGTTCGAGGAGATTTCCTTCGAGACGAACACCGCGCTGGCGGAAGAGGGCGCGTTTATCTCGGGGATGGGGGTGGATTTCCGGGACATCAACAACGACGGTTACCCGGATATTGCCTACGTGGCTCTGAACCGGCAGACTTTCCCGGTGCTGCTGAATACGGGCAAGGGCGATTTCCGGGAAGTGACCTCGTCGAGCAAGATGGGCGCCTACAGCATGAATATGTCGGGCTTCGGCCCGGCGCTCTACGACTTCGACAACGACGGGTGGAAGGATCTGTTCGTCTCACGCGGGCATGTTTCCGCGACGCGGCCGCCGAGCGCGGCGGTCAAGCAGCCGAACACGGTCTTTCGCAACCTGGGCGCCAGCGGCCAGTGGCAGCCGCTGACCGAAGAGGCGGGATTCACCGAGGCAACGGCGGCCCGGCACCGGGGCTGTGCCCTGGGAGATTTTGACGGGAACGGACTTATCGACGTCGTTGTCACCTCAATGGATCACCCGGCCGAGCTGTGGATGAACCGGAGTCCGCATCCGGGGCACTGGCTAGGAGTGGCGCTGGAGGGAGTCAAGAGCAATCGGGACGGGATTGGCGCTTTGGTGAAGGTGACGACCAAATCCGGCACACAGTACAATCACCAGACATCGAGCGTCTGCTATGCGTCGTCGAGCCTGGGGCCGGTGCACTTCGGACTGGGTGCGGACGCGACGGCCGACGAGATCGAGATCCGCTGGCCCAGCGGCATCGTGCAGAAGCTGGAACATGTGCAGGCCGACCGGATTATCCACGTGAAAGAGGCGGTTCCGCAGACCGCTGCCAGCAAGAAATAAAAAGGCGTTTTAGGGGGCGGACTCCCCTGTTCGGAGGTGGGTACACTGCGCCTTTGAACTTAACTTGAGGAGGAAAGAGATGAAGATGGCATTCGCCACCGCAAAGCGGATTCTGCTGACGGCTGTGGCCAGTGTGTCGGTTGCGGGCTACATGGCGTCCTGGTCCCAGAACGGCGGGCAGACGCCGGAGCCGGAGTATATGCGGGCGCCATCGATGTACTCTCCCTTGGCGGGGGCTCCGAATTTCCTGGTCATCGACATGCCGGCCAAAGGCACAATCTATCCGCCGGAGATTGCCGCGCCCCAGTTTGCCTGGCGGGACGGTAACTCGGCGTCGAAGGTTTGGCGGATCGAGATCGAATTTACCGGGCACGGGCATCCGGTTAGGGCCTGGTCGAATGGCGAAAAGATGCTGGTGGGTGAGCTGGACACGCAGTTGCAGGGCTATGTGGAGCCCACGCTGACGGCCGAGGAACTGGTGATGCACACCTGGTGGCCGGACGAGAAAACCTGGGAGGAGATCAAGAAGCGCTCGGTCGAGGGGCCGGCAACGGTAACGATCAGCGGCTTTGCCAGCCGGGAGGATTCCAAGCCCCTCTCCAGTGCGCGGAGCACGCTGCAGACTTCGAAGGACCTAGTGGGCGCGCCGATCTTCTATCGCGACGTGCCGCTGATTCCGCCCCCGCCGGAGTCGGAGCAGCGCGGAGTGATCAAGCCGCTGCCCGACTCGGTTCTGCCCAAGATCCGCTGGGAACTGCGCTACATCAACGAGACCAAGAACCGGCTGATGATGACCAACCTGCCGACCTGCGGGAACTGCCACTCGTTCTCTCGCGACGGCAAGGTGATGGGCATTGACGTTGACGGGCCGGCCAACGACAAGGGACTGTATGCGCTGGTGCCGCTGAAAAAGGTCAGTACGATCTCGAACGAGTACTTGGTCCGGTGGAGCGCATTTTCCGAGACCCGCTCGCAGAAGCGTTTTGGCTTTATGAGCCAGGTATCGCCGGATGGCAAATACGTGGTGAACTCCATCGATGTTCCGTATGCCCACGGGGTCCGGGTGCTGGACCGGCTCTACAACGGCTTTTACGCCTACTATGGCTTCGGACAGGTCTTCTACCAGACGCGCGGAGTGCTGGCTTGGTACAGCAAGGAGACCGGCAAACTACAGCCATTACCGGGCGCGGACGATCCGAATTACGTGCAGACTGCGGCTTTCTGGAGCCCGGACGGGAAGTACCTGGTTTTTTCGCGGGCCACGGCGCGGGATCCCTACCCGCCGGGCGCGCCAAGGGCCACCTACGCAAACGACCCGAACGAGACCCAGATTCAGTACGATTTGTACCGGATTCCTTTCAATGACGGGAAGGGCGGCGTGCCGGAGCGGATCGTGGGCGCCTCCGAGAATGGGATGAGCAACAACTTTCCCAAGGTCTCGCCCGACGGCAAGTGGATCGTCTTTGTGCGTTGCAAGAACGGACTGCTGATGCGGCCCGACAGCAAGCTGTACATTGTGCCCTTTGCCGGCGGCGAGGCGCGGCCGCTGGAATCGAATCTGCCGGTGATGAACTCCTGGCACAGCTGGTCGCCGAATGGGAGATGGCTGGTCTTCTCGTCGAAGAGTCCGTCGTTCTACACGCGCCTCTATCTGACCCATATCGATGAGGAGGGGCACGCCAGCCCGCCGGTCGTGGTGGAGAACGCGACGGCGGCCAACCGGGCGGTCAACATTCCGGAGTTTCTCAACATCGGGCCGGACCAACTGGACCGCATCGAAACGCCGGTAATCGATTTTTATCGCGAGTTTGATGCCGCCGAACAGTTGCAGGAGGAGCACAAGTACGCCGAGGCTATCCCGGCCTGGCAGGTTGCTGCGGCCAAGGACCCGACCGACGCCCGCCCGCTGAACAACATGGGCGTCGCACTGGATGCGACGGGGCGGACCGCGGAAGCGGTCGAGGCCTACGAGAAGTCGCTGGCGATCAATCCGGACAGCTCCCAGACGCAGAACAACCTGGGCAGCGTGCTGGCCGAGTCGGGCCGGACCGAGGAAGCGTTACAGCACATTCGCCGGGCGGTGGAACTGGATGCCGACAACGGTTCGGCGCATGTGAACCTGGGGCATATTCTGCTGCAGGTGGGGGGACATGGCGATGAGGCGGTCGCCGAGCTGAAGAAAGGCATTGAGCTGTCGCCCCGCTCGCCGGACGGGTACAACGTCTACGGAGTCTATTTGGCGCGCGAGGGTCGGCTGGAGGAGGCAATCGTCCAGATGCAGAAAGCCGTCGAGCTGTCACCGCACTCGGCCGAGTTCCGCTACAACCTGGGCCGTGCCCTGGCGGCTGCGGGACGCTTCCCCGAGGCGCTGCCCAACTTCGAGGCAGCCACGGAGATTACCGGGCACAAGGAGCCTGGAACCATGCAGATGCTGGCGGCCATGTGCTTCGAGACGGGAGACATCCAGCGGGCGATCGCCACGGCGCGGGAGGCACTGCGGCTGGCCACGGAGCAGAACGACGGCCTGTTGGTGGAGGCGCTGCGCAAGGACCTGGCCCGCTACCAGGCTCAGGGCGGACAACCTCGGTAGCGATCTTCCGGGCGGCCAAATCATTTCCCATGGGGAGTACCGAAGTGTATTCCTGGCGGGATCGCCGTCCGGGGAGCAATATTCCGCTCACAAAAATATCTGGAGGCAAGGGCGGACGGGGTGCCGGATCTTTTGAGGAACATTATTTATTCGTTCTGTTCCGGGACGACCTCGGTTCGAGTTGTATCTCTTTTCTTTGTAATGATTTCCGAATGTAGGTATGGTCGGAGGCAAAGCAGTATCCGGGTACCTGCCAGTGGATATACCGGAGGAAGACCGGAGGAGGCATTCCGTGTGCAGATCGCAGCCGGGATCAGGCAAGGGTTTTTCTTGGGGTAACGAGATTATGAGTATCCCGGTTATTTACGTAACCGTTTTTGCTGATGCGTAGATAAAGCGATAAAGTGCTTGACATTCCTATGTTTACTGAACTACTGTAACGCGCGTGATAGCTTTTGAGTCCTAATGGCGTGTAAACGTTATCACAGTTGATTTTTGCGATGTTTCAGTGTCCAATGGGACGGCGCTGTCCGGCTCCAGACGCATGAAACAGGCAGAGCAAGGGGAACCAGGAGCGATCACAATTTTCAGTTTAGGAGGCAGAAGGTGAACGCAAACAAGGGTGCAGCAAAGTGCTGGTACCGTGATGTTCTGTTCAGAATCGGCAGTCTAGCGGCTGTTATGGCCGTGATTCTGTTCGGGCTTCAGGGGATTCCTGCATCGGCACAGCAATTGACAGGCTCCTTGAGCGGTATCATTGTCGACCAGATGGGCGCGAGGATTCCAAACGCCAAGGTCGAGCTCAAGAATGAAGCGAGCGGCGACGTTCGTACGACAACGAGCGACAAAGAGGGCTATTTCAACATTACGGCGATTCAGCCGGCCACCTATTCACTCTTTATTTCGGCCACCGGTTTCAACAAGTGGGAGGCCGAAGGCATCGTGATGGGCCTGGGCGACCAGCGGGCGATTCCCACCATCACGCTGAAGGTTGCTCCCGCTGGGGCAGAAGCAGTTGTGATTGTTTCCGGCGCAGAGGTGGTGGTTCCGGTCGATACCTCCGAAGTCAGCATGACGCTGAACCAGGAGATGATCAGCGATCTTCCGATCGCCGGTCGTAACGCCGGCGAACTTCTGAGGATCATGCCGGGCTTTGCCCGTAACAACGGCATCAGTCAGGCAGCGGCCTTCAACGCGACCGGCGCTGTGGACAGCAACATGGGTCCGGTGGGCGATTACTCGGCCAACGGCACGCAGCCCAACGGCTCGATGGCGTACATGCTGGACGGTTCGAACCTGCTCGATCCGGGCAACATGGGAACGCAGATCGCCAACATCAACCAGGACATGGTTGACCAAGTCAAGGTTCTGACCTCGTCCTACGGGGCCGAATACGCCAAGGGCCCGGTGGTCTTCGAGGCCTTCAGCAAGTCCGGCGGTTCGCACTATCACGGCGAAGGCTATCTGTATGCCCGCAACAGCGCGATGAACTCCTGGGACTGGTACACCAAGAACCAGTACTTGCAGCAGGGCGGCGGTTCGGCTCTGCAGGCGGCGTTGCGTCCCGACGAGCACTATTTCTACTATGGCGGCAACGTCGGCGGCCCGGTTATCCTGCCCGGCACCAAGTTCAACAAGAACCACGACAAGCTGTTCTTGTGGGTCGGTTACGAGTACATGAACCAGCACCCGGCTGCTGCTCCGGTGGCGATGAACGTTCCCGATACGGCGCAGTTGGCCGGTGACTTCTCCAATACCACATCAGGCCCGGGGGTCGGTGGCATCACTTATACCCCCGCAGGCAATACAGGTCTGTTGAACAGCGGCAATGGCTACGCTTACGACGGCATGTGGAACAGCCCCGACCCGGCCGGCAATTCGTCGCTTCTCCCGGCCTATTGGGATCCCAACATCAAGGGCCTGATGGCCGAGGGCGCGTATCCGACGTTCAACGTCGTTCCGAGTGCAAGCAACTCCTGGAACAACTACGAATTAGCCCTCGCAACCCCGCTGAACCGCTATGAGGTTACGGGCAAGGCCACGTATGCTTTCAGCGATGCCACCAAGCTGAATGTCTCCTACACGCGTCAGGTTGAGAAGGTAGATCACCCACAATCTATCTGGTGGGCTCCCCAGTGGACGGTGCCGTATCCTTCGCCGGTTGTCGGGAGCGAAGTGGGCAACTTCGTCATGGGCAACTTTACCCACGTCTTCAACCCGACGACGACCAACGAATTCGTCTTCAACTATTCGCGCTGGATCAATGCCAGCACGCTCTCCGATCCGAGCAAGGTTAACCGCACGGCTGTGAATTTCAACGTGGGCTCCATCTTCTCAGCCAACGGAAAAACTCCGATGCCGCAGATTCCGAACATCGAAGGTCCGTGGGGCGGCGCTCTCTCGAACATCGACGAGGAGTCTTTCTATTCCGGCTTCGACAGCGGTTCGGGCTTCGGCGGCGTCAAGCTGGGCTGGGCGTTCTACGACAACTTCACCAAGAACATTGGCACGCACTCTCTGAAGGCCGGCGCCTATTGGGACGTTGAAGGCAACCAGCAGTCGGGCGGCAATGCGAACAACGGCACCTACAACATAGGTTGGGGCGCCGACCAGACGGGCAACCTGGTGGGCGATATGCTAACGGGCCGTCTCGCCAACTACCAGGAATCCAGCGCCGATCCGACTTCGCAGATTGGCTTCCATCAGTGGTCGGTCTACGCGCAGGATTCGTGGAAGGTCAACAAGCAGCTCACTCTGAACTACGGCGTCCGCGCCGACCACGAAGGTCAGTGGTCTGGCGGCGTGGCGAACGGAAACTTCTGGCTGGGCGGCAGCGGCACTCACAATGTGGGCTTCCAGGTCTGGAATATGGCTACCCTCGTCAACGCGGCTCCGGGCACGGCACCGGGCAACACCGGTCTGGAGTGGAACGCCATCGACTCGTCGATTCCACTCTCCGGTTTCTCCTCGAAGTTCCTCACCTTCAATCCGCGCGTCGGTTTTGCGTATGACATCCTGGGCGACGGCAAGACCGTGCTGCGCGGCGGCTACGCTGTCTTCCAGTACCAGATCAGCACGCAGTCCGCCAACGCCTGGAGCGAGCCTCAGGGAGCGTTCACTTACACGGCGAACGGCCCGAACTACGTGGGTGGCGTGGAACTGGGCTACGCCGGTATCTCCACCGTAGTACCTCCGGGCGGCACGACGCAGAACGGCTCCTCGGTCTACGCCATGCAGCAGGGCGACAACAAGAACCCCTACACCACGGACTGGAATATCACGATTTCGCGTTCGCTGCCCTGGCGCTCGGTCGCCGAGGTTTCCTACGTGGGCAACGAGAGCAAGAACCTCTACCAGGACGGTTCAAACAGCGATATCGGCGATATGAACCAGATCAGCCCCGGTGGGGTCTTTCTGCCCGATCCGGTCAACGGACTCGTGAGAAGTCCTGCCGGGCCGGCCTGCACCATCAACGGCACCACAGCGGCCAACGCTGGGTCGAACAGCGTTTACTGCGTGACGAATACGGCCCAATACACCAGCGCTCTTCCGAGCTGGAATCAGTGGGATTGGGCGCCGTACCAGACGTACCAGCATATGTACGTGATGACTCACTCCGGTTACGCGAACTACAACGCTTTGCAGGCCTCCTGGCAGAAGCAGTCCGGCCCGGTGCTGTGGGTAGCGAACTACACCTTCGGCAAAGCGATGGGTGTCTGGGACTACATGACCAGCAACGGCGCCGGCGGCGGTCCGAACGTGGACTCCTTCAACGTGAAAGACAACTACGGCCCACTGGCCTATGACCACACCCAAATCCTCAACCTGTCGTACATCTGGAACCTGCCGAACTTTGTCAAGAGCGGCAGCCAGATTCTGCGCCAAGCCGTGAACGGATGGCAGATCTCCGGCATCACCACTTTCCAGAGCGGTGCGCCACTGCAGCCGAATACGGGCGGCAACATGAATGCAACCTATCCGGGGAGCCTGTCGGTGCCTTACAACGACACGACAACCGCGCCAGATGACAGCATTCTGCTTCCGAACGGCCTGCGCGCCGTGCAAATAACCCCATCGACCTGGTTCGGTACGCCGAATCAGCGCGTCATTATGCCTGTGGTCACCTGCGATCCTCGCAAGGGCCTTCAGAAGGGGCATTACTTCAACGACCAATGCTTTGCGCCTCCGCGGTACGGCGAGCAGGGCACTCTGGAGTGGCCGTATATTCACGGTCCGGCCTACTTCGACAGCGATCTGGCGCTCTACAAGAGCTTCAGGATCACCGGGAGCCAGAGCTTCCAGGTGCGTATCTCGGCAACGAACTTCCTGAACCATCCGTTGAAGGAGTTCAATGCATCGGGCGGCAACGATGATGTAAAGTTGAACTTCACCAATGTCCTCCCCCTGAGTGGCACCAACAACCACACTCTGCAGTCACTCTCGCAGACCAACACCAACACCGTCACGAACGGTACCCCGCAAGCCAAGGTCGGCAACAGGGCGGTACTGTTCTCGGCCAAGTACCTCTTCTAAACCGGACACTGGTCCGGCAGGCGCGGACCCGGTTTTCCGGGTCCGCGCCGAAGAAGCCACTCTTCTCCAGATCGCGGAGAAGGCGATACTCTCAATGCAGTCAGCCGAGCGGCACCCTTCCGGTGCCGCTTTGCCATGCGCGGCAGTACGTGCCGGTTGCCGCTCGATGGATGATGCTCCGGCCAGAACAGCCCATGCAGGGGGCGAGGTCGTTCAACATGAATCTTCCATACTTGATGATCCCTACATTTCAACGCCGTGAAGCCCGGCGCGCTGCGCGGCTCACGATGCTTTTTGTCGCATTCCTTCTGAGTGGGCCAGCCCTTCTTTTGGCCCAGAACAAGACTTCGGTGCAAATCGATCTCTCCAAAGACAAGGCGATGGTGTATTCGACCTCGATCGGTGCCGCGGCGGACCGCTGGGACAACTCGGCTTACAGCCAGGAAGCGCTGAAGAACCTGCAAGATGTAGGTATCACACTGCTCCGGCTGCCTGGAAGTCAGGGCATTGATGCGCTCTATCACTGGTCGACCGGCAAGCTGGTGAACCCCTATCAGAACGACCGCATACCGGCCTTTCCCGACCAGAACAAGTTTCCCGCCGTGGTGCCCGCCATCGACCAGTTGGGCACGGCGCTGGTCGCGGTCAACTACGGCACTAACCTGGATGGCTCCGGCGGCGGCGAGCCGGAAGAGGCCGCGGCCTGGGTGGCATACGCCAATGGCAAAATCGACAGCACACAGGTGATCGGCAAGGATTCCAAGGGGAACGACTGGAAGACGGTCGGCTTCTGGGCAGGACTGCGCGCCGCGTCGCCGCTGGCCACCGACGACGGCTATAACCATCTGCGCATCGGCCATGCGGAGCCGCTGGGCATCCTGCTGTGGACGATCGGCCAAGATCCGTACAACAACGGCTTTTATGGCCAGGACCGCACAGTCGGATCGGATGCCGACGTTTCCGGCAAGTACGGCGAGCCGGGCTCGCCCGAACCGGATCTACACGCCGGCAAGCCCAACAACTCCAAGGATTGGAGCCGCTTTGAGAACAATGCCAAGATGGGCCCGCAGGCCTATGGCGCGGCCGTGGTGGCCTATGCCAAGGCGATGAAGGCCGTCGATCCCACAATTCTGGTGGGCGCCTACGTCATGCAGCCTCCGACAGACAATAACGCTCATGCTCGCGGCTCAAAGTGGAATGAAGGCGTTCTGAAGACTGCCTGCGCCAGCATGGACTTCAGCGCTATGGACGATGGATTCTGGCTCGGCAATGGCCTTCCGCCGAATTGGGTGGACTGGGTCGATGAGGATGATCTGTTGCTGCATGCCCGTTATCGCGGAGATCCGAACAATCACCATCCCGACATGAACGCCCTGGGGCAGGCCTACGGACAGATGGTGGGCGACCTCCAGGGGAAGTACAAGAAGTATTGCCCGTCGGGCCATATGCCTCCTCTGGCCATTACGGGAATCGGCACCGATCTCTGGCTGGCGTCCCAAAACTCGACCGCCATAGGCATGTTTGCCGCCGATTCGGTCGCGACGCTGCTGGAGTTGGGCGTCTATACCGTGATCTGGTCGCCGATTCATAGCTCCAAAGGCGCTCGCAACCCCACACTGCTGGACAGCCAGGGTAAGCCCGGTTCGGCTTATGAAGGTTTTCGGCTGTTGCACACCGCGGCTGCCGTGGGCGACACCTTTGTACAGGTCGACTCCAAGCTCCCCACACTGGCCGTGCATGCGGTCAAGCGCCGTAACGGCGGCATGGCCTTGATCTTCATCAACAAGAACGTGGAGCATGCGATCACGACATCGGTCTCGATCCTCGGTTACAACTTTGCCAGCCAGGGCGTCCGTTACGATTGGAGTAAGGAAACGGTATTGGCCGGTAAGGGCGTGACCCAGGCGCCGATTGAGAATCTGGGCGCGAACTTTACCATCGACGTACCTCGCTTCGGAATTACGGTGGTTGTGATTCCCGCGAAGTAGAACAGCATACAGCGGCCGCCGGAGTGCAGGTCTTCGGCGGGCCGCACCTATTCCGTCTTTGTTCGCCGAGGAGTATTCCGCTCAGATGGCTGTGCATAGAGTGTGGTTGAAGGTATTTTGTGGACTGGCGGCGGTGCTGGCGTCCCCACTGACATACGGAGAAGCGGCACAAAAACCCGCGGCCTGCCAGGGTCCGCAGGCCCTCGAAGCCAGAGTGCATATCCAGCGCGATGAACAGTCCTACATTGAGCTGGGCAACTGGTTTGGCGACCATCATCAATTTAACTGTGCGGAACAGGTCTATGGCAGCGGCCTGAAACGTTATACGCAATCCGCTGCGTTGAACTACATGATGGGGCTGGCCCTGTATGCAGAGGGCAAATACGAAGCGGCGCTGGAGCCGCTCTTGATCTCCGTGAAGCTGGATGGGAAAGAGATCAAGCCCTATCTGCTGCTGGGCGAAGCGCTGAGCAAGATGGGACGGGTGCCGGATGCGGCCCAGGCCTGGCAGGCAGCCCTACAGATCGATCCCCATTCGAAGATTGCGCTGGACGGCATGGCCCGGGCGCTGATCTCAATCCACGCCTACGACGAAGCGATCGCGCTGCTTTCCCCGGAGCCCGCGGATGAGAATCTGAGCCTCGATCTGGGCGTAGCCCTGGGAGGAGCCGGCCAACTGGATGATGCTGCGCGGGTACTGGGCGACGCTGTCAAGAAGTATACCAACTCCGTCCACTTGGTCGATGCGCTGGTTACGATCTACGTGCATCAGCTTCGCTATAAGGAGGCCGTGAGGGTGAGCGGCGAACTGGCCAAGCGCAGGCCCGACGATCTGGAAGCGCAGCGAATCTATCTGCGCGCCCTGTTGCTCGACAGCAACCAGGAGATTTCCATTCCGCTGGCGCACAAGTTGGTGCAGCTCGCTCCGCACGAATCCGATATTCTCTTCCTCTGCGGCAAAGCGGAGCGGCTGGCCGGCGATTTTGAGAATGCGCGCAAGCACCTGGAAAAGGCTGCCGCGATCAATCCCAAACACCTCAATACACACTTCGATCTGGGCGCGGTGCTGGCGCAGATGCATGAGTACGGCGAGGCCGAAAAGCAATTCAAGCTGGCCATCGAACTGGGAGACACGGAACCCGAAGTGCGCTTCGAACTCTCCCAGGCGCTGCGCAAGCAGGGCAAGACCGAAGAGGCCGCGGAGCAATTGCAAATCTACCAGGCCAAGGTGAAGCAGAAATCGGACAATACGCTAGCTTTGCAGAAGGCTACACAGGCCGACGAAGCTGCCGCCAAGGGCGATAAAAAGCAGGCGGCGGCACTCTATCGCGAAGCCAGCGACACACTGCCCAAAGAAGCCAAGCTCGCCTATCGCTGGGCGATGGTCCTGGACAGCCTGGAAGATTATTCGACCGAGCGGATTGCGCTGGAACGCGCCGTCGAGGACAATCCCTCATTTGCCCTGGCGCATAACCAGCTTGGCTATGTCTATTCGAAGCTGGGCGAGACTGCGCTGGCCGAAGAGCAGTTCCGGCAGGCGGTCAAGGCGGCTCCCAAATACGTGCCGGCCTGGATCTCGCTTGCGGCAAGTCTGGCTATGCAGTCGAAGTTTCCCGAGGCGCGCCAAGCGATTGACAGCGCTCTGAAGGTCGATCCGGAGAATAAGGACGCGCAGGAACTGAGGAACAGCCTTCCAGCGCCCACCCAATAGACAAGAAAAGGCTCGTTCGTTTTCGATACCGAGCGCGCGGATACGCTCCCGGCGCGAATTGTGCCACACTAGGTTTGTATTCATGAAGCCAGAGAAGAAAGCCGACCAACTGAAGCTCCCCATGCGCCGCGATCTGCTGCGCACCATCCCGGCTGTGGTTCTTGCGTCTCTGCTGCCCAGGCGCATCCAAGCTGCTCTGGAACCCAAGAGCGCACTGCCGCCGTTTTCGCGGTTCGTTGACGTGGGCAAGATGGCGGGGCTGACCGAGCCGACCATCTATGGAGAAACCGACGGCTTCACCTACATCATCGAGTCGATGGCCTGCGGCGTAGCCTTCATCGATTACGACAACGACGGCTGGCTCGACATCTTTATTCCCAGCGGACGCCGCTTGGTCGACACTCCTGCTTCGGCGACCAACCGCCTTTATAAGAACAATCGCGACGGCACATTTGCCGACGTCACCGCCAAAGCCGGACTGCTGCATACCGGCTGGGCGCAGGGCGTCTGCGTCGGCGATTACAACAACGACGGCTGGGAAGACCTCTTCATCACCTACTACGGCCAGAACCAGCTCTACCGCAACAACGGCGACGGAACCTTCACCGACGTTACGGAGAAAGTGGGCCTGCTGCATCCCAACACGCGCTTCAGCAGCGGATGCACCTTCGTGGACTACAACCGCGACGGCCTGCTGGACCTGTTCGTGTCCAACTATCTTGAGATCGACCTGGCCACTGCGCCCAAGCCCTCGCTTTCCGTGGTGAACTGCAACTACGAGGGGGTGCCGGTCAACTGCGGTCCCAATGGGCTGCCGAAGGCGAAGAACTACCTCTACCGCAATAACGGCGACGGCACCTTCACGGATGTTTCCGGTCCATCCGGCATCGACAAGGCGCGCGGATCCTACGCGCTGACGGCCGTGGCCTTCGACGCCGACGAAGATGGCTGGCCGGATATTTTTATCGCCTGCGATTCGACGCCGTCGCTGCTGCTGATGAACAACCACGACGGGACCTTTCGCGAGGAAGCCCTGATCCGCGGCGTGGCCCTGAGCAGCGACGGGCGGCAGATGGGCGGCATGGGTGTCGGCTTGGGCGACTACGATCTGGCCGGCCACTTGGATATTGTCAAGACCCACTTCTCCCATCAGCCTCCGGGAATCTACAAGAACGACGGCAAGGGCAACTTCGACGATCTTACGAACGAGGCCGGCCTGAATGCGGAGTCGCGTTTCGTCGATTTCGGCGCGGGCCTGTACGACTTCGACAACGACGGCTATCCAGACATCATGATCAGCAGCGGCACCGTTTACCCGGAGCTGGCGCGATCCGTGCCCGGTTACTCCGCGCTCTCTCCGCGGCTGCTCTTCCGCAATCTGCGCAATGGAACCTTTGCGGAGATAACCGGCGAGGCTGGCCCCGGCATCAACGCCGGACACCTCAGCCGCGGCATGGCCTTCGGCGACTTCGACAACGACGGCGACATAGACGTTCTAATTATGAACGTCAATGAGCCGCCGACGCTGCTGCGCAACGATGCTCCTAAGGAAAACCACTGGATCAAGTTGCGCCTGGTGGGCGTCAAGAGCAACCGGAGCGCTATCGGCGCTCGGGTGATCGCGCGCTACGGCGGAAAGGTCCAGGCGCAGGAGGTGCTCAGCCAGTCGAGCTTCCAGTCTGCCTGCGACCTCAGGGTTCACTTCGGGCTGGGTGCTGCAAAGGCCGTCGATCTTGAGATTCGCTGGCCCTCCGGTATCGTGCAGAAGATGACTGGAGTTGCCGCCGATCAGATTCTTACGGTTCGCGAGAATGTGGAGAGCGTGACGCACTGAGCGGAAGCTGGGCTAGATAGATTCGGGCTTCTGTCGCTTTTGACTGCTGCATAAATAATGCCGTACATAGAGCCACTTGCAAAATACTCAAGCACCGCCTGCGATTCTGACGAAAGTGGGATTTTTCCCTGTGAGGGTTACCTGGCGATGCGGCGCAACTCCGCATGGTCGATTATTTGGATACGCCCCTCAGAAAAGCCGATTTCCAGCCACGCCGCGACCATGCTATCCGATCATGATCCAGTATTTCGGCTTTCCCTGATGAGCTACGTGATGAGTCTGAGGATCTGATCGGCGGCCAGCGCGATGATGCCGAACATCAGATGGCACATCACCTTCGCGTTTCCTCGCACACGTATCGCGCGTCCGCCGAACTCGTCTTTCAAGCG
>Ga0181536_10003204_pt1 | contig 17897 bp, 16 predicted proteins | sample PEATcosm2014_Bin_41_FD_121105 | JGI IMG/M metagenome (GOLD analysis project Ga0181536, IMG submission 121105) | Peatland microbial communities from MTU Mesocosm Facility, Houghton, MI, USA - PEATcosm2014_Bin17_60_metaG | ecosystem: Environmental > Terrestrial > Soil > Wetlands > Peat | place... | reverse complement strand
CACGGTGATCACCGTGGCCATGCCTGGCCCCACCATCTCACTGAAGCGCCACCAGCACCGCCCGGCGCACCGTCAAATCGCTTGATCGCCGGATTTACACGGGTTCAGGCCGCCATCGACACCGACGAACCATCCGTTCTTGTCACAGCCGCAAACGAAGTGAACCACGATCCCCGCAGCCTGAAGCGTATCGAGATGATTGAGCCAATCACTGTCGGTCGCGTTCGCGACAGTTGCGTCCTCTTTCTTCGCGAGAGCGGCGAACTTACGGTCGCTCCTGTCGAATCCCACGTCGATGACCGTCTGGGGAAGGTCCGCGTACTCCCCATCGTGACGTCTTGGCAGGCTAACGCGCTCCAAATGATGGGGCGCGCTGTTCAAAACCGCCTGATAGAACCGATCGCCGACACCGGGTTGGCCGCGCGGATTCAAGTATGTGCGGTATTCCGCCTGAATCGCGCCTTCTAGATCGACGAGGATCTTCCCCGATCCGAGCACGTCCAAAAGGAACCGCACAGCGGCCTCCCGGCATTCGATCGAGTGCGGTAGACGATCGTTCGGGCCTACACGTCCATTGGCGACAATCGGGACGTTTGTATCCACCACCCAGCGCCTCATTTCGCCGCTTTCATGCGCGCGATGCGGGCGAGTTCGGCCGCAGCCGTCTCCGTAAACGCGTCGCCCATGAACTTGTCAGGCCAGTTGCGGATGGCGCCGAACATATCGACGTCCAGCGGCGTCAGGGTCGAAACGCCCTTCGGTGCGTCGCAGAAATAGAGTTTGACATCGTCGGCCGACACGGCCTCCTCGGCGATCCGCCGCTGCAAGCGGAGTAGTAGATGCTCGGAGTGACTTTCCAGAATCACCTGAACCCGCCGATGAGTCGCGGCTTGGATAATCACGTCCGCCAGCCCGGCCTGAGCCAGCGGGTGCAGGTGAATTTCCGGCTGTTCCAGGATCACGGTCGAGCCCTCGGGAACGTATTGCAACAGCGTCACGACAGGCAGCACCTGGGAGACGCCGAAGCCGACATCGGTGAGCAGCACTTCGCTGGCTCCTGCCCGGGTCCTGACGCGGGCTTGCCAGCGGTTCGAACCGGGAGCGATCTCGACCACGCTGAAGCTTTCGATCAATCCCATCTCTCGCAGCCAATAGGCGATCATTTCCTGAAACGGGCGATGACGGGCTTTGGCACGAAGGTTCCTGGTTTCTGCTGCGGCGGTCGCCGCGAGAATGGCGTCGATCGCCTTTTCGCCACGGCGTCCGACATCGGTTGGCCGGGACCTCGCCCACAGATAATCCCGTTGGGGAAACTCACGCAGTGGCCCCAAGTAGAATACGCGGTCGAGTTCGGCCTCATACGCGGCCTCCAGGTCTGCCAGAAAGCCCGCATTCTGGTAGTAGGTCCGGGCCTGGTCGGGAAAGGCATAGCCTTTGATCGGACCCGGCAACTGCCACGCGCGGCCTTGGGTGCGGATGAACGCGAAGCCTTCGCCCGATGAGGTTGACCGATCGGGCGACAAAGCGAATTTGGAGCGGTCGGCACCGCGTGTGGCGAGCGAAAAACTCAACCCGCCGATGGAATAGCAAAGGCTGGTCGCGACGGGCGCCTCATCCTGAATCGCGATCTTCGCACTGATCTGAAAGCCCTTGTTGCGCGCGATCTGAGCAGGTCTGACGCCACTGACATCGCTCAGGACGAGATCCGTTTCGCGCACGAAGCCGGCGGACCAGTCAATAACCTGGTTCACATCGTGCTTATGGATGGTATCCTTGATCGTCCCCAACTGAACCAGACCACCGTTCAGTTCGAGGGAAATCCCACGGTCCGTGGCGTCCTTGGTTTGTTTCAGCAACAACAGGAACTGGATCAGGCTGGTCTTGCCGGAGGAGTTGGTGCCGAACACGCCAGTGATCCGGCCACAGTCGAGGGTCGCCTCGGGCCAGGACTTGAAGTTGGTGAAGTGCAGCTTGCTCAGCATGGCGCCATGCTACAACAGCAGAGCCTGGGCCGCACGGCCGGGTTCGCCATCCCGAAGCTGCCGCGTGGCGAGGTCCTCCAGCTTTGGCCATTCCTGGGCGAGTTCGTTGTAGACCAGAGCCTCCGAGGGCCAGTTCTTCTGGGTGGCGATCTCGAACAGGCGGTAAGCGAGCGCACGTGCGCCCTCGGCCTGGGCGGCGGTCATCTGGCCGACCAGCGCGGCGGCGGTGGAGGCACCGCCATCATCGGCAGCCAGGACGCGGGCGGTGTGCTGCGCGCATTGCCACACCGTGGGCGCCTCCTCGAAGCGTGGCGACCAGTTCTTGGGAAGATCGGCCCGTGATATCAGCCCGGCCCTGCCACGGAGATCCTGAAACACTCCGGACGAAAACAATGCTCCGAGTGAAATATTCTTTGCATTGGCGAGCGTGATCAGTTCGCCCGATGGCCTGGGGTCGAAGCCGTACGTCGCGAACCAAGCCAGCGCTACCTGAGTTTCGGCGTCGAACGCGGTGTCAAGCTCGTTCTCGATTTCCTCCCAGGCGCGGTTAATGAGGGCGAGCGCGGTCCTCACGCCCATTGGGCTGTCATCATCCTCAATCACGCGGGCGTACCGTGTGAAGACGCCCATGCCCGGGCCGATGACGGATTGCTGCATGTCCACCGGGCCGACGCCGGCCTTGCGGATGGCGTCAATGGCATCTGGCAGTTCACGCTTGAGGGCGCGGAAGAAATCAGCGCGGGTGGCGACGGGGGCATTGGCCTGACGTTTGCGGCAGACGAGGACTATGGAGGAGGCGAGGACGTTGGCGCCCATCGCGCCACTGCGTGCGGCGCGCTCAGTGCGAACAGGCCAAGTCCCGTCTACGCCGAGTCCAGCATTCACCACTGCCTGAAGAAATGATGCCCAACCGGCAGAGGTGACACCATCGTCTGCGGACTCGGACTGCTTGAAGGCGTAATAAATGGCAAGCGGCACATCCTCCACCGCAGCCTTCTTCATCGCGGTCAGCGCTTTACCCATACCCTGCATAAAGAAGGCCTCGGCATCCGTCTTGCCACCATGCCGATAAGGCGTAGCGACGAGTTCGGTGTCCTTTGGCGTCGTCAGCCGACGAAATAGGTCAGGCCATACTGGAGCAAGTGCACGGCGCAACCAGACGTAGAAGTAATCGGAAAGGTCAGCGTATCCAATGTTATTATAGTAGGGGGGATCGGTGGAGATAATGACCGGACGAACTGGGAAGTTATTCTCTGGAGCATCGACATTGGTGACTGATCCCTCACCTGATGCCACCCAAGCGTCGATAGATTTTGCAACGAACTGAAGGTTTCCAACGAAATTTCCACCGCTTGAGCTAAACGGACTGGCTTCGCCAAAATCCCAGGTCATCGGGAGCGCCTGACGCACGAAGGTGTGCGCAACAAGCTCATTCTTTGCAGCACTTTGCCAAGTCGCCAGAGACGACCAAAAGTCCGCCGAGCGTCCTAACGCCAGGCCCAGATATGTCGAAACCGCGTCAGCGTAGGCGGTGACGCCTTTGCCGGAAGCGTGGAGGCGGGTGGAGTCGTCCGGGAGACCGGCGGCGCGCGCATCCGCCCGTATCTTCTCCCCCGCCTCAGCCACCAGGTCGGAAAATGTGGTTAGCGCAAGAAGTTGGCGTGACGTGAAGAGATGGCCCCAGGTCCGCAACCCGTATGCCGAGCAGACGCCGCCGGTGATCATGGCCCTTGTGGGTGTTGGCGGCGATAGAAACGTTTCGCGGGCCTCCGAGACAATTGCTTCGTCTTCGGCGGATTTAGCTGCCGCCTCGTGTTGGTTATTCGGGGTGAGATAAACACGGCTTCGCGATCCCTCAGCGACAATAGCCATTAGCCGCTGGCCGAGACGATCCGCTTTGCCCTCACCTTGAACATAATCTCGAGGAATGGCTGCACCCGTCAGCACACAGACGAAAGCGCCGCCCTTCACGGATTTCGTTCCCTTCTTCAGTCGTTCTTCGTCAGCTTTCGACAGCAGTTCGGTCCGCACCACGAAGCGATACCCATCCTGGACGCCTGAATCGAGCACCGGCTCTACCCAGGCCTTCTTTCCTTCCTTCGACGAGAGCAGGAACGAGGAAGCAAGCGGTACCATCGCGCCCTTCGCCGCCGGGTCCGGACTTCGTACCGTCCGCGCCCAAATCCATGCGATGACCGTCGCCTTGCTTCCATCCGGCAGCATCGCTCCAGGATAGAAATGCCCGATGCGCCGCATTGCCTCGTCACGCATCCACTGGCCATAGTAGCGTACATCCTCAGCCAACCCTTGCGCGCCGCGCCCCTGCCACGCTCCGCCGCGCGTCGCCTGGTCGCGCGACACCGGGTTCACCGGCGGCATTCCGGCAAACTTTGGCGGGATTTCCACCAGCGCCTTGCCGATCAACACCGCTACGGGATTGAGGTCCGAGCCGTACGCCCGCAACCCCAGCCGCTGCGCTTCCAGCGGGATCGACCCGCCACCCGAGAACGGATCGTAGACCGGCGGTGCCTTCTCTTGCAGGTAGCGCAGGATGGCTGGACCATCGGCCAGGGCCGGCGGTTCCTCGCCCAGGCCCCAGGCGACGCTGCGGGCAATTTCCCACCGCGCCTCGTTCAGGATGTCCTCGTTGTTGGAGGCCTCCCACGGCACCAGCCGCTCGATTACCTTGTGCAGTCGCTTCCGCTCGGTCTCCTGATCTTCCTCGGACGGGAAACGGTCCGGCCAGGCCGACGGGTCGTCCACCAGTTGCGCGAACAGCACCGCCCGGCACGCGGCCAACGGTCGCCGCGCCCACCAAAGGTGTAGCGTAGACGGATGCCCATGGCGGATGGATTTTTCTCGGGCGCTGGCCTTGTTGATGGCCTCCAGGGGGATGGAGACCTCGATCAGCTTCTTCCGCGGCGGCGTTGTCATGCCGCGTCGGCGAATGGCTCGCGTTCGATCAGGCCGTTGTTCCGCAGCAATGTCTCGACGGTCAAGGTCGAGACATTGAAATGCCGCGCGACTTCTTCAACGGCCTCGGGAGAGAAATCGCCTTGCAGCATGTCTTCGATGGCTTCGAACGGGCTTAGAAGCTCGGCGGCGAAAGTACGCTGGGCCTTTTGGCGGAAGGTGAGCGCGCGGGTTGCCGGCAACATGCGGTCGTTCTCACCAAACAAGAGGTGATCGCCTAACAGGCGGGCCAATTCGAAGCGCTGCCCGGTCTCCCAATGAGACCGTAAAACCACATGGGCGCGCACTGAGCGCTCCTGCAGCAGAAACGAAAGCGGTGAGGTCGCCGCGCTTTTATCCTTAGTCACGTTCGATGCGCCCAGGAGTTCCGAGAGCCGCTTGGTGTCGATTGGATCCGCACCCAGATCCTCCTTGACACGGAGAGCCTGTGCGGCGTGCCGCCCCTGTTGCCAGGCGAGCGGCTGGCTCTGGGCCTTCGCCAGGTCTTCGCGTGAGAGGCTGGCCGCGTCGTCACGGCGAACTTCAATTCCCTCCCGTGACGCGAATGTCCGCAGCCTCGCGGCGGTCATCGGTGAGGTGCCAACCGCATCGGCCGCCAGTTCGTTGACCGCGGCGGCCCCAAGCTGATGACCGTCGTCCAGAAGGGTCTGAATGACAGCCCCGTCCGCCTCGTCTGGATCGAACCCCAGCAGCGCTTCCAGGCGGCGGCGTTCCGACACGTCCGGGTCGTGCCGTTCCGCGAGGACCTCCGCCCATACCCGCTCGAGGTTGCTGTCGCGGACTCCACGCTCCTCCAATCGGCCCAAGATGCGGGTGACGAACGCGTCTATCGCGTCCTCTAGCAGGGAGGATGGGCCGAACCAGGGCAGTGCGCCGACAAAGCGAAAGGGTTTGGCATCTGGATTGGAGGATGCCGTGGAGAGGATAACCGACCTCACGCCGTCGGTGCGAAAGGTGATACTTGGCCACACGTAGCCTTCACCGATCGCGGTCATCTGGTGCGCACGCCACCAATCGGCCGAACGCGGTGAATAAGGCTCGTACCGCAGCCGCCACCAGTTCCACGCAAACCATTCGGCGGCATGATAGCCGGAGACCAAGGGGCCTGGCCGCAACGCTTCGATGAACGAGTCGTAGCCTTCGGTCAGCGCCATGCGACCGGCACGGATCGTGAACAAGCCGAAGGCGGCCCGTTCCTCGGGAGATCCCTCGTCCAGCCGCTCGGGGGCCAGGCTGATGTCTATCCCTGTGGGCATCGTCGTTCCCATTCTCTCAACACTTCGGCACGCATTTGACGTTCATCGTCGCCCAGGCGGTAGCCGTGATAGGCATTTTCCTGGCCGGGCCTGGTTTTGGCCTCGTATACTTCACCATCTCCATCCACCGCCCAGATATATTTCGGAAGTTGCCCCGGCCCAAATCGGCTCACCATACCACGTTGGATGCCGTCCAGCAGTAGTTTGGCGGCCTCCTGCTTCAGAATAGGGCGGCGATCGTCACACGGCGATTTCGACGGCCGAGGGTTGCTGGGCGGCACGAAACCATAATCGCCCGGATGGAGCTTGTGGTACGAGCTGCCACCATACTGGGCCTCCGAGGCAATCCGAGCCAATTCATCCGTGTTCAGTGTATCAAACGGGACTATCCGCCGGTCTGGCCGATTGCTCTGACGCCGAGTCATAGCGGAACGCCCCCGACGGACAGCAGTTCCCGGACATTGAAGGCGACCGCGGTTTCGGCGAAGCCCAGTTCTCTCTGAAAGAAGCGCCGGACATATACGGGCGTGCGGGCGAATCCCGCGTCGATCTGCACAATCGCGAGGATGAAGGCGTCCGGGCTGTTGAGCGAGGCCAGAAGTTCGTTCTTGGTCAACATGATGACGTCACCGTCGGCGTGCCGTCCCTTCACCTCGATGAAGCGGAGATGCCCGGCGCGCGGGTCGCGGCTTTCGATGTCCCATCCTCTTTTCGCGGCTGATACGTCGCTCGGTTCGAAGCCCAGGGCGCGTTCGGCGGCGATGACGGCTTCCATGGCAAGCTGCTCGATCTCGGCGCGTGAATTTGGGTCTTCCGAGAAGCGCATTCCTGGCCGCGCCGGCTGACCGCAGACTTCCAGCAACCCTTTCGGGATGATGAGCGCGGCCCCTCGCAGCACCGGCGGCAGGGCGGTGATCTGCCGTTCCCGAGCCAGCTCCTCCTGTCGCGTATGCAGGCGTTCAACGAGACGTTGGGCCGTGGCTTCGGCGTTGGAGGCGTTGACGCGTTGCACCCTTCCGGCGCGCTCTTCCTCCCGCAGCCGTGCGGCTCGGCCGTCCCAATAATTCACTTCGCGGGTCAGGCGGGCGCGGACCTCCTGCTCGACCTTATCAATTTCGGCCAGCCTGCGGCGCTTCACCTCGGCAAGGTGTTGGGGCACCAGGTTGGCGATGGCATGGCCAAGTGCGCGATCCTCGACGCCGGCGGACAGCCAGGGGGCGGTAATCGCGTCAGCAACCAGTTCGCGCTCCTCAGGTGTGATGGGACGGCAGTCGAGATAGGGGGCTGATCCGCCATCGGTCGCGGTGCCGTTCTCCCGCAGGTGAATGAACTGCAACCGTTGGGAGACGACACGAGGTTCGCCCGACTTCGCCACGCGGCCATCGCGGATGGCGTGCTCCAGATAGACGAGGAGACGGGGCGCGAAGCCCTCGTCGGCGTCGTCCACCAGCACGCCGCCTTGCTGGAGTAGTGGCTGGAACCGCTCCAGAACCACGTCGATCGTGGCGTCGAGCAGCGGATGGCCCGGCGCGAGTAATTCCGCCTGCGGCTTGCCGATGATCAGAGCCTTGTCGAAAGTTATCCGGGCATAGCGGTCGAGGACGGGATCGCCTCGGCCAATCAGGCGGTCCCGGTGCTTGAGAACCGGTGGCACGCGTAGAATTTCGAAACGACCCCGCTCCCGCTCGGCGATCCGGCCGCCCAGGTGCTGGAAGGCCTCCCGGAAGAACGCACTTATAAAGTGGGGTTGCAGCCGGCGGGCCTGGGCACGCTCCATTTCCTCCCGGATCGCCGCGACGGCGTTGGGATCCATGCCCTCCGAGGTTAGTTTCCGTTCGGCGACAAGGCGCTCGATAGCTGCGACGTCCACCGCGTCGTCCACGCTGCGGAATAGCCGGGCCTTCGTTTCCGGCAAGTCGCCGTAGCGAATGGCGTCGATCAGCAGGTCGCGCAGTGCCTGGCCTTCGAAAAGCTCGCCGAGGACGTCAAAGACCTTGCCGCCAAGGGCCTTGCGCGCTTCCTCCAGCTTTTCCAGCAGGCGCCGGTAGACCTCGCCTTCGCGCGTGTTGGTCGCACAGAGGTTCCACAGATGGCAGACTTCGGTTTGGCCAATGCGGTGGATGCGGCCGAAGCGTTGCTCCAGACGGTTGGGGTTCCATGGCAGGTCGTAGTTGACCATCAGGTGGGCGCCGCGTTGGAGGTTCACGCCCTCGCCGGCGGCATCGTTGGCGATCATCACCCGCACCACCGGATCGGAATTGAATGCGGCGATGGCGGCGCGCCGGGCTTCGCGCGGGATGCCACCGTGGATGACAACGACCGCCGCGGGATCGCCAACGCGGGCGACAATTTTATGCTGGAGATACTCCAGCGTGTCCTTGGGTTCGGTGAAGATCAGAACCTTACGCCGGAGGCCGGTGGCCGGGTCGAGCATGATCGGGTCGTCGAGGATCGTATCGAGTTCGCGCCACTTCGCATCCTGGCCGGAAAGTTTCAGGCGCAGAGCGCGGTCTTCGAGGTCACGCAGAATGACGATCTCAGCCTCAAGCTCCGCGAGGGTCGCGGCGGCGGTGGCCTGATCAGCGATCTGCTCCTCGATCGCTTCCGCCTCCTCTCCCGGCACGTCGGCGAGATCGTCAGGGTCAAAATCTGGTATGGCAGGCGCGCGGGAGAGAGGCGCGATGCCAATCTGGCGGACGAGCGTCTCCTCCCGGAGCCGTTCTTCGAGCCGCTTCCGGCGCCGTTCAAGAGATCGGTGGATGGCGGCTGGGGACGACGCCAAGCGCCGCTGTAGGATCTGTAAAGCGAAACCGACGCTGTTCTGGCGTTTCCCATCGCCCGACCGGTCGGCGCGGTTCATCTCCTCCCTCACGTAGGTGGTCACGGCTTGGTAGAGGTCGGCCTCCGCCGGTGAGAGCTCGTAGCTGGCGGTATAGGCCCGGCGCTCGGGAAAGAGCGGGGTACCGTCGAACCGGTACAGCTCCTCCTTCGTCAGACGGCGCATCATGTCGGATACGTCGGCCTTATGGATGCCCTCGCGGAAGCGCCCCTCGAACCTGCCGGCGTCGAGCAGTCCCATGAATAGCTGGAAGTCTGCCTCTTTTCCGTTGTGGGGGGTGGCGGACATCAGGAGGAAGTTGCGGGTCAGCGTGCCCAGGAGCTTGCCGAGCTTGTGGCGCTGGGTCTCCTTCACCTCGCCGCCGAAGTAGGATGCGGCCATGCGGTGGGCTTCGTCACAGATTATAAGGTCCCACTGGGGGGCGGCCTCTAGTTTCGCCCGCAAATCGTCCGATCGCGCCGCCATGTCGAGGCGCATGATGAGCCGATTCCGTTCCGTGAAGGGGTTGCCGGTGACGGAATTCTCGATTTGATCGCGGGACAGGATGTCGAAGGAGAGGCTGAATTTCTCGGCCATTTCCTCCTGCCACTGCTCGACCAGGTTGCCCGGCGCGACGATGAGGCAGCGTTCGAGGTCGCCGCGGATCAGCAGTTCTTTGATGAGCAGGCCGGCCATGATCGTTTTCCCGGCGCCTGGGTCGTCTGCGAGCAGGAAACGCAGTGGCTGACGAGGCAGCATTTCGCCATAGACGGCGGTGATCTGATGCGGGAGGGCCTCGATCTGTGACGCACTTACCGCGAGATAGGGATCGAACAGGTGCGCGAGGCGCAGCCGATACGCCTCTGAGGCGAGACGCAGGAGGGCGCCATCGGCGTCGAAAGCATATGTTCGGCCTGCTTCAAGGCACTCGAACGCGGGCTCCTCGCCGCGATAGACGAGCCGCTCGCCGACGCGTCCGTTGACCCGGAAGACGAGGTTCAGCGCATCCGGCCCGAACCGGGCGACCTGGACGACCTCGGCCACCCCGGCGGCGTCCAGGCCGCGCAGGCGGGCACCCGGCTTGATGTCTTCGAAGTTTGCCATTCTGTCAGGATTATCACGCAAAACGGACGGAAGACCACAGGCTCGGCGACCGCGGGTACCCGTGACTCGTCCGTTTTCCTGCGCCCGCCTGCGTCGTAGCCCGAGTTTCCCCCGCGTGACAGGCGTCCAGGTTAAGATTTTCGACCAGATGCTGAAGCAACTTCAAGGTCCCTGGGACAAGGCCCAGAGCCGCAAGGCCAAACCTGGCCGCCCAAACGCGGCTGGTCCTGGAAGCCGTGCGGGACGCGGGCACGCCCCCGACGTCGGTGGTGGTGGTGTTCATGCTGGTGTCCTGTTTCGTTGCGGAGATGGATCGCTCCGGGCGGAGCACAGGGATGAAATGCCGCCGACGGTGGGGTTGCGGCGATCGTCGCGAAGTCCAGCCAGAGCGGCCACATTACCAGACGCGCACGTGCTTGATGGAACGCAAAACCCCCGCCCAGGGAATAGGGCGGGGGTTCGGTCGGCGTGGAAAATGTCACCCGAGACGAGGCAGTCTCTTGATGTATTTGTTGAGCTTCTGTGCACGTTCGTCAACCAGCCGGAGTGCCTGGCGCACGAGAATATTGCTCGTATGCCATTCATCACGGAATTCGGCTGCTGAAGCGCTTGCGGGAACATCACGTGCCGCCTGTTGGGCAGCCCGGACAGCCAGAAAGGCGACATCAATGGCCTCGTTGAGCGGTTGCAGCGGAAAAATAAAATCGGTCCCACCACACGCGATCTCGATATCATCGGGGAACGGATTGGATGAAGGGTATTCTGACGGAGTGATCATGTCATTGGTCCTGGTTGAAATCCTGCGGATCTCCTCCCGGGCGCGGGTGGCCAGGCGCTGCAGACGACGGAACGCGCGATACGAATAGCGCACCTCGGAAGGTCCAAAGTAAAATGATCGTTGAGGAGAATGCAGGACCAGGCGCCTGCGGTACCCATATAATGAACCAATCTCTTCTTATCAATACCGGACGAGGACTTTTCGGTTCGCTTGTAGCTCACGATCAATACGATTGCATCAACATTGAGTCAGAGCCCAATTTGCACGCCGAAACACTTTGACGGCAGGCGGTCTCCGCGGCGAGCGCAATCCGCGGTCAGCTTTGCTTTTTTGTGCAGTTCAACAGTATGCAGACGCCCAAAAGGAACCAACCCCACCACGGCACAATCGTAAACAAAAGGAATAATGCCGCCATCGCCGTTTGTCCTCTTTCGCGAAGCCTTCCAAAACTGCCGTGGCCGTTGATTCGCATCGCCAACAAGAATTCTGGGATAGGACTGCGGGGGAAATCCATCGCAATCCATAAGCATGCCGCTGCGAAAATTCCGGATTTGATTCGGCGCTCCTCAACCTGACTCATCCCAATTGAGACGAAACCTGATGGCGAATTCAAGGCTAAGACTTGACGTGGGAGATCTGTTCCGTAGTGGCCGCCTCTGAGATCCTCTTCGTCTTCGCGTGGTGGACGCGATCGCCGGCAGGGCCAGGCGCAGAGTGAGAGCGGCCAGGACACGAACACGGTCCCAATCATCAGAGATCGTCGTTATGGCGGCAAACGCATCGGGAAACAGCCTATTGGGGAGGTGAACGGCGAGAACCGCCAACGCATCGGCGCGGCTCCGGTCCTCAGAAATCGCGGTAGCGGTGACAAGTGCGTGGTAAATCAGCGTCTCTGGGAGGTGTGAGGCAAGGGCGGCCAGGATGCGAGCACGTTGCCGGCCGTCCAAGGTCGCCGCGGCGGCGGCGGCGAGTGCGTCGGGAAGCAGCGTATCCGGCAAATACGGCGCGAGCTCGGCCAGGACCTTACTGCGGTCATCGTCGCCAGAGATCGCTAGGGTGGCGACGAGCGCATCATGTAAGGCGGTATCTCGCGCACCCTCCGGCAGGTAGGGGGCGAGCGCGGTTAAGGCACGGGCGCGAGCGTGGTCGTCGGCGATCCCCATGGCTGCAACAAGCGCGGCGGGAAGGAACAGATCTGGTAGGTCCGGCGCAAGATCGTCCAGTTCGTTATAGCGGTACCAATCGTCCCAAATCGCTTCAATGACAACGAGTTCACCAGGTAGGGCCGTTTCTGGCAGGTGTGGGGCGAGCGCCATCAACGCACGAGTGCGGGAATAGCTCCCAGAAATTGCCGCCATCGCAACGACCATGAGGGCTGACAGTCGCTTGTCCTCTGGCAAGTGCGGGACGAGCGCGATCAGCGCACTCGCGCGCACTCTTTCGTCTGAGACCGCCATGGCGGCAGCGAGCGCGTCGGAAAGCAATTCTGCTGGGAGATGGGAAGCGAGCGCGGCCAACGCGGCGCAGCGTTCAACTTCGTTAGAGATTGCCGCGGCGGCGACGAGCGCGTCGAAAAGCAGCGTCTCAGGTAAATGTGGGGCGAGCGCGGCCAGGGCATCGGCGCGGTCTCTGTCATCGGAGATCGCCAAAGCCGTAGTGAGCGCATCCGGAAACAGCATCTCAGGCAGGTCCGGCGCGAGCTTCTGCAAGGCACTAACACGGTCCCATTCGTAAGGGATCGTCGGAACGGCGTCGAGCGCGTCACGCAGGGCGGTTTCTCGATCCGGTACAGCGAGATACGGGGCAAGCGCGACCAGGGCATCGGCGCGTGATGCTCCGTCGCCGATCGCCGTGGCGGTGGCAAGCGCCTCGGTAAGCAGCGCCCCCGTAAGGTGTGGGGCGAGTAGGCGCAAAGCAATCGCGCGCTTATACTCAACAGCAATTGCCGCGGCGGCAACGAACGCGCTGCACAAGACCGTCTCTCGCTGAGCCGCTTCCAGGTTCGGGACGAACGCAGTCAAGGCCCTTTCCCGGGACAAGTCCTCGGAGATCGCCGACGCGGCTGCGAGCGCTTTGGGGCGCATTGTCTTCAGCAGATGTGGGGCAAGGGCGGACAAGGCAGTAGCGCGGTCGCCTTGCGCGGATATTCCCTTGGCAACGGCGAGCGCATACCACAGAACTGTTTCGATCAAGGCATGCGACACAAGGTCATTCTGGATCGGCTGGTCCACATCGATTGGCTGGTCGCTGGCGTACGCCAAGTTCGCGGTTTGGCCATCCTTCAGTTGGACGCTGGCCGTACCATCACTGATCAACCCGCTCAATGCATCAAGGCAGGTATCGTCGTCCGCCAACATCTCGAAAAGGTTGGCCAAGGGCACGGAAATCTCGTCTCCACTGGTTTTCAAGACGCGGACACAGACCGTGGGCATGAGGATGCTCCTGACCAAACGCAACAACTAAGGCATGACGTGAAGATACCGCAGAACGTGAAGATACCGCAGAGCTTCGCATTTTCGCGGGGGCGGCCAGGAGCACGAGCGCCGAGCACGGTGGAACAGACGTCCCGCGGTGGAACCCCCGGGACTGCGGCGCCCCGCCTGACATACGCGACCGAAACGCCGACTCCATTTCGAACTGACCATCTCCGGTCGGCGGCGGGAAAGAGAGACCGCCACACGTTGGTGTCGCTTGATCGCGTCGAACGCCCGCAGCTAACTTCTGGATCTATATATCCTGTTTTGGGATAATAACCAAGTGTTCTTATGCGGGGAGCGGCTCATCACCTGACGGTTTGCCGCCATGCCGCGTTCCAGCCGCTCGCCCCGACAGGCTCGGCTCCAAGAGATATTGATTTCCAGGCGGGCGGCAGCCGGGCTGACGCAGGAAGAGGTCGCGCAGCGGCTCCGACGCCCGCAGTCCTTTGTCTCCAAATATGAGACGGGAGAGAGGCGGCTCGACGTGGTCGAGTTCGTGGAGGTGGCCGAAGCCATCGGTTTCGATGTCCGGACGTTCATCTCCGACCTGATCAAGGAACGTCCAGGGTGAGCAAAGCTAGTCGGCCCTCCGGAGCGACGAAACCCACCACCCCCAAACGTGCCGGACAAAAACTGCCTCCGCTGGTCATCGCCAAAGGGACGTTGGTGGATGAAGACGTGGCAGCCTGCTCGTTCTCCGCCGATGATGTTCGTCGTTTGATTGGGGATACCGGGATCAAACCCGTCGCTGGGTTGGCAATGGAGGAAATCGCGATCTGGCTGAAGGATGCGGTAATACACTTTCTCGTTTCGCGGCGCCTCGGGACGTCGACCCCGCCCGGGGACACCGCGAATCGGGTCCGAGAGATTGAAAAGCGCGCGCTTGATTTTCTGAAGATCATGGATATCGACCCCGACGATGTCGGACAAACGATGCTTTATTCCGATGCTTTTCAAATTCTCCTGAGCGGGCCAACGTCCGATCCCCGCTACATCACCCATGAAGATCGGCAGACCTTCCTCCTTCGCGAGTCAATGGCGCGGCACCCCTTTTACGGTCTTGGCGACACTGAACTCTCGCCCCTGATAATCAGGCTGACCGAACATCCTCATGTTTTCGTTCCCAGTCCGCATCAGGCGATCGAGTCAGGTCTACTGGGAGCGGCCTACGTCGCCTGTCTCGCGGCGGCGGCAGCGAAACGATATGACGAGGTCAAGGGACGCACTCGCCAAGAGCCGGAGGCGCTGCTCGTATTCGTGGATGATATCAACAAGATCTACACCGCAATCACCGGCAAGCAAGGGTCTATAACGACTGACCACTACGACAGTGCGCAGAAATACAAGGGCGCGATTATCGGATTCACACAGCTGATTTTGAGGCGTACCGGTAACCTGCTTCCTGAGCGACCCGCGATACCCGCGGACGCCGGCATGCGTCTTGAGTTGTTGGATTTGGCCGAAAGCCCAACCAAGACTGTCTCGCGCATCCGCTCGATCAGGAGCAGAGGATGGAAGGCCAGAGGCTCAGGGGGACCTGAATAAGTAGTGGCAAACCACTAACCAAATATTTCTGTGTCTCCCACTTATGCACCTGAAATTACCCTGATTAGCCTGCCGCCGTCCTCAACGTTCTGGAGCGGCGATGATGGTTGCTTCCCTATTATTTTCTGCACCACGCCCCCAAGGCAACCTTTGCAGTTCGCATAGGCACACTGACTCGCTGGCCATGATGATGACGGCAGCAATCGGCCCTTTCCCCCAATCGACGTCCGACGCGGAACGTTGAGCCGATGCCCAATCGGAAATCCTGTCCGGAGCCGATCAGGTCGCACGCCGCTGCCATAGGCGAAACGACGCCCACCGCAGCCGAGCACGTCCGGACTGCAACCGCGACCGCGGTGCTCCTGAGACTTGCCGCTCTGCTCGCGCGCGTGGCGGCGTCTGAACACCGCGCCGCGCTCGAAAACGAAGCCGGCACTCGCCCCAACAATCATGAGGTCTAGGTCATGCCCGCGAAGAGTCCCGATGGTTCGTCCGACATGCCTCAGCCGCTGTTTACGATCGAGCAGATCGAAGACGCGAGCGGGCTGTCTGGTTCGTCCGTGCGCCGTGCGATCCGCTCCGGTGATCTTCCATGTCACCGTTTCGGCCGCGCCATCCGAGTGGGCCAGGACGATTATTTAGCGTGGCTTGTCCGTCACCGGCGCGGCAAACGGCGATGACAGTGAATCATGGGATTCCCAACACTTGCGGCCATTTCGGGAAAACGTCGTCTCACCGACAAGTACTGTCTCGCAGTCGACGATATCCCGAATTCCCGCTCCAGCGCCAACCAGACCAACCCAGACCATTCCTGACCACTTCACTCGGCAACCCGATCGGCCTTGCGGGCGAAATTCGGATCGCGGGGGAAGATCCATGTGCGATGCCGCCAGACGAGAGGCGGGAGAGGCGGACGTTTAACTCCGACGGAACGTCTCCGGTCGGGGCAACGTCGTTTAATTCACGCAATTACCGCGAAGCGGTTTAGTCCAAAGGACGTTATGTTACGTTGCCGACAGATCCGACGTGTGTTCGCCAACGACTACTTCGGCCGTTGGCCGCAAACTTAATTTGGTAACCCATTCTTGAACGGCAGGCAGAGCTTCAATTTCCTCGGCCGGAAACACTGCTTGAACACCTTCTCCACTGCGTATGATCCTTTCTGTCAGATTCCCAGAAAGCCCAGCTATTACTTCGGTATCCTGCTCCACCAGCGCGATAGCTTTGTTCCAGAGTTCGTCCTTTAGTGTTCTTAATTGCGTCGCATGATCACCATCTAGAGTCTGATACCTTAAGTTTCGTAGAAGATGAAGGAGTTCTCTGGCGATACGATGATCAGCGCGACCGACTTCTTTACCGCGCAACTCGCATGCTTCGGCACGATCCACCTTTTTCTGATGGGTGTTCAATGCCTCAGCGACAAGGCCTGCCCAGCACACTTGGATACGGCGCTCCAAGTACGATATCACGTCGGCCAAGGCCTCAATATCTTCACGTAGTATTATGCCTGAACCTCCATCTCGCCCAAAGCCTCCTTTGGCGGTCACTGTGGCAGTGACGTCGGCAACCATGAAGCCAAGATGCCGAGATGCAACCCAGTGGCCTATCTCGTGCTGCGCCTATTTGCGTGCATGGGGTTTCAAATATTCAGGAAACCCCTGGCCCTTTTTGCGTGTCACAACCTTACCTTCTCCACTTCATCCTGTGTGAGCCGCTCCTTCGTCCGGTCGTATAGCTTGGTCGTGCGCGGGCTCTCGTGGGCTGCCATCTCCTGCGCGTGTTCGAGCGCGCCGCCATTGGCGAGATACGCCGTGATGCCAGTCGCGCGAAACGTGTGATTGCCGATCGGCGCGAGAATTCCCGCCGCCGCCGCGCGACGGCGCACCATGCGCCACGCGTCGGGCCGCGCACGGCCGCCGGGTTCATCGGCACCACCTGGCCGGTCACCAGCCAGTCGAACAGCATGCGGACGGCAGCGAGCTGCTGCTTCACGCCCGGCGCGGAATGCTCGGTCTGCAATTCCTTCACCCAGCCCGCGACATGCACCGGCCGGATGGCGGCAAGCGTGAGACCGCGACGTTCGCACCATCCGAAGAACCGGCCACAAGCCCGGGCGTAAGCCCGGCGCGTATGGTCGTTGTTGATGTTCGCGGTGAAGAATTCGACGAAACGCCAGCCGGCGGCGTCGCCGGCGGCGGCGATGAGCGAGGGTACTATATAGGTGTCGCTCGTGGTGGTGAGCGCGCCAGGCGGGATGATCGCCGGAAGCTGATCGGTCATTCGCGCGGCCTCAGGAAGCTTCCCGGCGGGCAACCGCCAAAACCGGACGTTCGCTGGAATTCAACGGACAGTGAGCGTCGGTCCGAACCTTTCGGGCCGCACCGGACATCGTGATGGTTCTCCCGCGCACGCCCAGCGGCCCGGTTCCATGGGCCGTCGTCGGTCATCGGACCCTCGACGCAAAACCGATGCGTCCCGTAGTCGGCGACGATCAGGAAAAACGGCGCGGGCGGATTCGGGTCGAATTCGGTCTCCATGCCCCCTCTCCTACTGTCAGTTTCCAAAGTCGACTGCAGCGGGTTCCCTTGAAATATAAGGGTTTGCCCTGCCACAGCCCTCCGCAATCCTGGCCAAAGTGGACTGCAAAAACTTGCGATTTGCCAAAGTCGACTGCAATGCGTTGCAGTTCGGGGGCAAAAACTCTGCGCCCACGGCCGAGATCAGCCGGCAGGCGGCCCGTTGCAGTCCACTGTGGCGATCCGCTGCAGTCGACTTTGGAAAATGACTCCTACCACGAGTCTTGTCCATGATAAACGACGTTGAACTAAACCGCTTCGCGGGAATTCTGTGATTTGAGCTCCTTTCTTCCATTCATTACGACTTGTTTGAGTTGACTGTTCGTTACCGTACTCTGGTCTGACAACTCAATCGCGAGACGATGGCTCCGGCGCCATGTGGCGCTGT
>Ga0181536_10003190_pt1 | contig 17944 bp, 13 predicted proteins | sample PEATcosm2014_Bin_41_FD_121105 | JGI IMG/M metagenome (GOLD analysis project Ga0181536, IMG submission 121105) | Peatland microbial communities from MTU Mesocosm Facility, Houghton, MI, USA - PEATcosm2014_Bin17_60_metaG | ecosystem: Environmental > Terrestrial > Soil > Wetlands > Peat | place... | reverse complement strand
GCGATCACGAGTTTGCTCTTCAGCGGCACCGTCGCGCGCTGCCCCGACATCCGCTTCATCTTCTGCCACGGCGGCGGAACCGTGACGGTCCTCGCGCACCGGATCGGGACGTTCGTCGAACGGCACCCGGAGCGCGCGGCATTCTTTCCGCACGGTCTGCGCGGCGAGCTCCAGCGCTTTTACTACGACCTCGCGAACACGACCAATGAGCCGGCCTTCCGCGCGCTGACGAGCCTGATTCCGGATTCGCAACTGCTCTTCGGAAGCGATTACCCGTATCTTCCGGTTGCCGCGACCAGCGCCGGGTTTCCCGCGCTCGGCCTAGGGGCCGAGACGCTGCGCGCGATCGATCACGATAATGCCGCGCGTCTACTCGGCAGTGGCTAGCTCGCGCTGACGCGGTTCGAGAGCGTCCCCACGCCGTCGACGGTGATGTCGACGACGTCGCCCGGTTTGAGGAAGATCTGCGGATCGCGGCCGAACCCGACGCCGGGCGGCGAGCCGGTCGTGAGGACGTCGCCCGGCTCGAACGGGTACCAGCGCGCAAAGAACGCGATCAGCGCCGGAATCGTGAAGATCAAGTCGGAGGTATTCGCCGACTGCATCGGCTGGCCGTTCAGCGTCGACTTCACGTTCACGTTGTGCGGATCGGGGATCTCGTCTTTCGTCACGATCACCGGACCCATCGGGCAGAACGTCGGCAGCTGTTTCCCCATCCGGTTCATGTCGCGGTCGCCGGGCCACTCGGACTTGCGCGAGATCTCGACCCAATCCCGGGCCGAGACGTCGTTCACGATCGTATAACCCATGATATAGTCCATCGCTTCGGTTTCGGAAACGTTGAAGCACGATGCACCGAAGACGACGGAAAACTCGGCCTCGAAATCGACCATGTTCGGGCACTGCGGCGGCAGCACGATCGGCGCGTCGGTGCCGATGATCGAACCCGTATTCTTGATGAACGCGACCGGCGTGTCGCCGGTGGGCGCGACCCCGCCGCGGCGCATCTCGCCGCGATGGCTGGCGTAGGCGCGGCCGTGCGAGAGCACCATGTTCGGCCGCGGCACGGGTGCCAGCAGACGCACCTCGGAACGCGGCCGCAATGCTCCGGCGGCACGCAACGCCGTTTGCTCGCGGCCGGTCTTCGCGGCGCGTTCGACGATGCTTGCGACGAGTTCGAGCGCCGGTTTTCCCGCGACGAGCAGTTCCCGCATGTCGGTCGGCACCCACTCGGCAATCGGAATGTGCGCGGCGGCCGCGGTGAAGTCGAGCACGTCGCTGCCGATGAGGGCTCCGGTGTGCCCGTGCGGCGGAGCGTCGATGGTGACGAGTTTCATCTTATTCCGTTACTCCAACCTCGATGACCAAGTTGCCGATCTCGTCCACACGGCAGCGGTCGCCGTGCGAGATCACCGTCGTCGACATCACTTCTTCTATAATCGCCGGGCCGAGAATTTCTCCCTGGCCATCGAGTGCGTCGCGCCGATAGACCGGGCAATCGGCGAATCCGGTCCGCTCGAAGTAGACCGGTCGCGTGACGGTTGCCGTACTGCCGCCGGCTGCGCGTTCGGCCGTCAATCGCAGCTCCGGTTGCGGAAGGTGACCGACGACGTGCGTGCGCAGGCTGACGATTTCGACCGGCGCGTTCGCAAACGCGTGCCCGTAGCGGAATTCGTGCAGGTCATCGAAGCGCGCACGGAGCTCGCGCAACACGGCCGCCGAAACTGCGCCCGCCGGCACGTCGACGACCAGCGTGAACTCCTGGCCCGTGTAGCGCATCTCGAGCGACCGGCTGAGCTCGACCTCGCTGCGCGCGAAGCCGGTTGCCGTCATGCTCGCCGCGCCGCGCTCTTCCAGCTCAGCGAACGTCGCTTCCAGTTGCGCCGGCACGAGGTCGTCGAGCCCGCAGACGAAGCTGAGCAAATACTCGTCGCGTGCATCGGCCAACAGCATGCCGACCGCCGAGAAGATCCCCGGATGCGGCGGAATCACGACCCGGCCGATGCCCAGCTCGCGCGCGACCGCCACAGCATGGGCGGGGCCCGCACCGCCGTAAGCAACCAGCACGAAATCGCGCGGATCGTGCCCCTTCTGGACGGTCATGATCCGCACCGCGTGCGCCATGCTCGCATCGGCCACGCGCACGATGCCGAGCGCCGCCTCCAGCACGCCGATGCCGAGGGGTCGCGCGACGACGCGCTCGATCGCCGCCGTCGCACCCTCGGCATCCAACGCGATCTCACCACCGAGAAAGTAGTCCGGGCTGAGGCGGCCGAGCACGACGTTGGCATCGGTGACGGTGGGCTGCTCGCCGCCGCGCCCGTAGCATACCGGCCCCGGCAGCGCGCCGGCGCTGACCGGCCCGACCTTCAGCAGCCCCATCTCATCGAGGTGCGCGATGCTGCCGCCGCCCGAGCCGACCTCGAGGATGTCGATGACCGGCAACTGCAGCGAATGCCCCATCTCCAGCGTGCCGATGATGTAGCCGTCGGCGATCTCGAACTTGCCGTCGCGCACGATGCTGACTTTCGCCGTCGTGCCGCCCATGTCGAAGGCCACGACGTTGTCGAACCCGACCTTGCGGCCGACGTACGCCGCGGCGATCGTGCCGCCGACCGGCCCCGACTCCATCGTGCGCACCGGTTGGCGTTTGGCCGTGCCGATCGGCATCGTGCCGCCGTTGGACTGCATGATCATCGCGACGCCGCGAAAACCGACCGCGTCGAGGTACGTTTCGAGGTTCTCGAAGAACGCCGTCGAGCGTGGGCCGACGTACGCGTTGAGGACGGTCGTCGACGTGCGCTCGAACTCGCGGTACTGGCGGCTCAAGTCGGACGACGCGGTGACGAAGGCGTGCGGCGCGATGCGGGCGACGAGCGATTTGAGCGCGAGCTCGTGCTCGGGGTTGGCATAGGCGTGCAAGAGGCAGATGGCAATCGACTCGACGCCCGCTGCGAGCAATTGCTCGATCGTCGCCGTCGCTTGAGCCGCGTCGAGCTCGCGCAGGACCACGCCGCCGGCGACGATACGTTCGTCGATTTCGCGGCGCAGGCGGCGCGGAACCAACGGCTTCGGCGTGTCGAACATCAGGTCGAACGAGTTGTGGATGTTGCCGCGTCCCAACTCGAGGATGTCGCGGAAACCGCGCGTCGTCAGCAGTCCCGTGACCGCGCCCTTCTCTTCGATAACGGTATTGATCGCGATCGTGTTGCCGTGAAAGAAATGGCTCGTCGTCGCGGGCGCGACGTTCGCTTTCTCGAAGCAGGTGACGATCGCGTCGACGATCCGTCCGGTCGTCGAGGTCTTCGCAATGATCAGCTCGCGCGTGCGATCGTCGTAAGCGGCGAAATCGGTGAACGTTCCCCCGACGTCGGTGGCAACCCGGATCATCGCGCCGCGCGCGCAGCCCGTTCGCTGCGCAGCCGTTCGGTCGCCGCAACGTCGAGTTCGAAATCCGGGCCCTGCAGCACCACGCCGTAATCGCGTTCGGCCGACGCCGCCGACACATACCCCGCGACGACGTCGTCCCGCACTGTGCTCGCCGGCCGTTCCAACGGATCACCGTAGCCGCCGCCGCCGCCGGTCATGAGGTGCACCTGCCAGCCCAGCGGCAGCGGATACCCGATCGTCCGGCCGACCGGCTCCTCGGTGCCGTCGGGCTTCACCGCGTAGGCGACGTTGGGCGCGCCGGGGCCACCGCCCGCGATGCCCCACGGCAAGCACTTCGAACGGATCATCGGGTTGCGCATGCGACCGTCGATCGACGCCGCCGCTCGGATCTCGATGCCCATGCCGCCGCGAAATTTTCCCGCGCCGGCCGAGTCTTCGCGCAACGCGTACTTCTCGAACAGGATCGGGAACTTGATCTCGTTGACCTCGACCGGCATCGAGTGTTCGTCACCTTGCTGGATCGCGCAGCGCGGTGCCGGCCCATCGCGAAACGGCCGCGCACCGTGGCCGCCGATATGCGGTAAGGCGATCGTGAAATACTTGCGTTTGCGCTCGTCGAAGCCGGTCACGCCGACGCCGCGCGCATCACCCCGGGTAGCCGCGGTGATCCGCTCCGGAATCGCATCGGAGAGGGCCTTGAAGATCGTATCGATGATCGTCGGAAACGGGATCGCCCAGTTGTAGAGCGCGGCGCCGGGCCGCGCGTTGAGGATCTTGCCTTCGGGACACACGACGTCGAGCGGCCGGAAGCAGCCTTCGTTCGACACCAGGTGCGGCGTGGTGAGGCACTTGAACGCGATGCGCGCGACGTTCATCGCGCCGCCGTAGTAGCCGCTGTTCAGCGACCCTTTGACTTGGTCGGCGATTTCCGAGAAGTCGATCGTCATGTCGTCGCCGCGCACCACGACGCGCACGCGGATCGGCACCGGCTTGTCGAACTCCACGCCGTCGTTGTCGAGGAATGATTCGGCGTGGTACTCGCCGTCGGGGATCGAGCGCACCATCTTGCGCGCCGCGGTTTCGGAGAGATCCCAGAAGGTGCGCACCGCCTCGCGCACGTCGGCGATGCCGTATTTGTCGACCAAACTCTGGAGCCGGCGCAAGCCCAGCTTCGCGACCGCGATCTGGGCGTTGAGGTCCCCCAAGACCAGCTCGGGAAAACGCGTGTTCTTTGCAATGATGCGCAGTACGTCGGGGTTGGGACGGCCGGCGCGATAGACCTTGACGGCGTCGTACTGGATGCCTTCTTGGAAAATGTCGGTGGAGTTCGGCGACGAGCCGACCGTGGCACCGCCGACGTCTTGCCAATGCGCCCGAATGCACGCGTAGCCGATCGTCTCACCGTCGATCACGAGCGGGCTGAACACCGTCACGTTGTTGAGGTGCTGGCCCTGCGAGTCCGGATCGTTGGTGGCGACGATGTCGCCCGCCAGGATGCCTTCGTCACCGATCGTATCGATGGCGGCTTTGACCGTAAAGCCGAGGTCGGCCGTAAACGCCGGATGCGTGAACCGCGACTGCGTCATGATTCGTCCGTCCGGATCGATGAACCCGACGGCGTAATCGCGGACTTCGTAGTTCATGTAGCTGTACGACGTCCGCCAGAAATTGTTGCTCATCTCGTCGGCGTAGGCCAGCAGGGAAGCGTTGATCAGCTCGAGCGTTATCGGGTCCATGGAACGAGGGCGCTTTCCGCGCGGGACAACGCTCAGCCTCGTTGTGCCGAACAGGACGCGAGTCCAGTGGCGGTCCCCATATCAAAGCGCAGCACCTCTTCGTGCACGAGCGGACAGTCGTACGCAAGGCGGTAGGATCGCGGTAAGCCGGCCGTGAGGATGCGCAAACCCGCGGCCGTGCGCGGATCGTCAGTCCAACCGACCAGGAACCAGATGCGCCCGGAACCTCTTACCGCCACGCCGCTACCGACCCCGAACTTATCCGATTGCGTCGTATTCGACATCTTGAGCGGAAACGGCGACGACGCCGGAAACAGGATGACCGGAGCATCCGCCGTTTTCAAACGCTGCAGGTAATACTCGTAGGGGAGCATTCCGTACGAGGGATAGACGACGATTTGATCGCCGGGCACGGTGCCGGCGAAAATGATCTCGCTGGCAACACCCCAATTCTGGGCCGCTTGCAGGTGCCGCGGCAGAACGAAAACGAGCTGCAACGCGACCAACGCGCCGATCAACGCCGGATACAGCGGCAGCCGGGTGACGATGATCGCCAGCGCCACGATGTATGCCGGCCAGGCTTCGACGAGGTAGCGATCGAGGTAGACCGGCTTGGCCAACAGCGACTCGACAAACACGAGCAGCGGCGGCACCACCGCCGTGATCAGTAGAAACCGCGCCGGCTCGCCGAGGCTGACGCGCTCGCCTTTGCGCAAGCGCAGTCCGATCATAGCCGCAAGCAGCAGCAGGTCGATCATGACGAACTCGCGCGACCCGGAAAACCACTGCCAGGTGTCGCTGAGCGTGCGCCACGTCGGTCGCGGAATGTACACGTTGACGCCCGTGTAGTGGGCGAGGAGGATCACCAGCGGCGCGGTCGAGAGAGCGATCGCGAACACCGACCAGGCTAAGCCGGAGCGCAGCAGCGCCGGTCGCGCGGTCAAAGCCCATAGCACGTGCGCGACCACGAGCCACAGCAGGAACAAGTGCGCGTAGCAACCGGCAACGGTGAACAGCACGTACACCACCCAGCGCCCGGCGACCGGTCGCTCGGCGGCGCGCAGAAATGCGAGCGACGACAACGCCGCGAGCATCACGAGTAACGCATACGGGCGAGCCTGCCGCCCGAGATCCCAGAGCAACGGGCTCGCCGCGGCAAGAATCCCGGCCGCAATGCCGGCCTTCGTATCCGCAAGCCGCCGAGCCAGAAATGCCAGGGCTACAACCGCTCCCGCAGCGCACGCCACGGAAAACGATCGCAGGACGGCTTCGCTGCTCCCCAAGTGCATCCACAGATGCATCCACGCGTAATAGGCGCCGAAGAACGCATCGCTCAGTTGCAATGCCGCAAACAGGTGCGGTGCATCCAAGCTTGCATACGTGACCGTCGCGGCCTCGTCGAACGTGAGGCCGCCGCTGCCAAGCCGAAATGACTCCAGCGCAATGCAAAACGCCGCCGTCACCGCGACAGCGCCCACAAAAGCCCGATCTCGCATCAATATTGACACTGCGTGTCCGGATTCGGCGCCGGCGCATCCCATGCGAGCGGACCGCGGGCATCCTCACCTGGGACGTACGTCCGCCACCCGCACTCGGTGAAGAGGGTAACTGCCGGCAATGCCGCAGCGCGAATAAAATGGCAAGACGAAGCGCGCGGGTGGTCGTGCAACAACTTCTTGACGCGATGGCTGACACCGTGCGTGACTACCCTCCCGAAGTTGGGCGAACCGGCGCGACGGTCGACGAACTCATAGGGGGAACAGCGTTCTTCCCGGGCGGCTGCGGCCTTTGGCGCGGGAAAGAGCCCGGCGGTCCAATGCCGGAGCACTTCCCCGAAGCGCCGATCATGCTGGTAGCTCACAACTTCGACAGCATCCGGGCCCACCAAAAGAATCGGATAGGGGAAGCCCACACGCTGTTCTGGCGCAACCTGCTCGCGTATCTAGACGGCGCGCAGATTGATCCAGCCGACGTGTTCTTCACAAACGCATTGATGGGCTGCAAGCCTGGAAGTGCAACGGGGAAAATGCCGAGCGTCCCTCGCTACGAAGACCAGTGCCGGGAACTCTTGCGCAAGCAAATCGAGATTGTGCGGCCTCGGATCACTATCGCTCTCGGCCAGGACGCGCTCGTTCGGCTGCGACAAGTGAACCCTGTTGCCCAAGGCCTCATGCACCCCTCGGCGTTGCAATATCTCCCCATTGGCGATCGGAGGGAACGCATCAAAGAGCAGGCGGCACGACTTGCCGAACTGATCCAAACATGAGCGGGATGACACGCTGCGCCGTCCTTCTCGCATTACTCGCACTCGCGCTCACGTCCGCGAATGCTTCATCCGTTGCACCGGGTGCGTTTGATCCCGCGGCAACCGTCAGCGTATTGTGCGCACCTGGCTATGCACCGGCGCATCGCCTGGTCTCCCGATCAACGAAAACCAAGATCTTCGTCCGCGACGGGGTCCCAGCGGCCGCGCGTCGCGGTTGGGTCATCGACCACTACATACCGCTCGAACTCGGCGGCACGAACGTCGACGCCAACTTGGCCGCACAGCCCAAAGACGAGGCACACCGGAAAGACCTGGACGAAGATCGGCTGCACGAGGCGGTGTGTTCCGGATCGATGACGCTAGCTGCGGCGCGCGCGGAGATGACCCATCACTGGAGGCGATAAGGCCGAAAAGCCCGTTCGAAGGCTCAGAGGGCCGCAAATGGCGATCTCCGATGGCAACCGAATGGCGACCACCGGTGATAAGAGACCAACATTTCCTCGTAAAAACCCGAAAACCCGAGGAGAGAGTGGGATTCGAACCCACGGAGCCCGTTAAGGCTCTGCGGTTTTCAAGACCGCTGCATTAAACCGCTCTGCCATCTCTCCGTGTCGGGAGAACCCTCATTAATTTGGCGGGCTGCTCGAACCTGTTCACCCGGCTTGGCCTTAGCCTTTAGGCTTGGGCATCGGGAGCGGTCCGGCATCCCCATGATCCCCGGCGTGAACGTGATGCAGCAGTGCCTAGCCGGTCCTAGCCGGCGCCAACGTCTTGAATTCCACGTCGAGCCTCGTGCCGGGCGCGGCACTCTTGGTCGGCAGCATCCACGTCGGCTCCGGAACCGTGCGCGCGCCCGCGAGCGTGAACGTTGCCGCGAGCGAGATGAGGAACGGCGCGCACTGCTCTCGCCGCGTACAGCTTGCGACTTACGACACGATTGCACGAATGCACCTCGCTTCTTCATTTATAGAGAGACCGATATAGAGAGACCGACTGCATTTAGGTTATCAATCTTTAAGGGAAATCTTAAGGTTATCTTTATCACAAAATTTTAACCTACAAGCGCTGACAAACTGCTGCTGAGCAGTCATTGCTTTGGAGGTTCCGGTTGCGTATCTCTCTTACGAGCGCGGCTCTTTTTCTTATGTGCCTGCTCGCGTTCTCGCCACTGACGGCGTTCGCCCAAACCAAGGTCGCGGCCGCGGATACGCGGGTCGCATCGCTCGGCGTGAGCGTCGTTGCCGATCCGAACGCGGGGGTCTCGAGTCTGACCCGAGACCAAGTCGGGAGCATCTTCTCCGGCTCGGTCACGAACTGGAGCCAGCTCGGCGGCGCCAGTCTCCCGATCACCGTCATCACGCGCGGCGACTCGGCCGTGCAAACGGCCTTCGACAAAGTATACCTCGCGGGCTCGAACCCCACGTCCGGCACCGTGCTTGCCGGCACCGCCGACGCCCTGGCGAAAGTGGCAAGCACGCCCGGCGCCGTGACGTTCGCCTACGATGAGGACGCCGCAACTGCTGCCGGCGTCGACATCATTACGGTGAGCGACATCCGCAAGACGGACGTCACCGGGCTCATCGATCTCGGAACGGTCGGTACCACGACGGCGAACGGGACGTACCAGACCATCGGCGGCGTCTCGTCGGTGGTCTCACCCATCGCCGCCACCGCCCCGACCCAGATGGACACCGACTCGATGGAAACGCACTCGCTGATCACGCGCGATTTCATCGATGAGAACTCCTCGCCGCTCTCGGAATATACGCGGATCGCGACGATCGCTCCGAGCGTATCGAACACCGGAGCGGTGAACGGACCCGGCCTCTCGGAGCAGAAGCTCGTCATCCGCGGCATGGGCAGCGACTTCACGAACGTCACCTTCGACGGCATTCCGGAATCGGATACGAACGATCCGTCCTATCACTCGACCTCGTTCTTCCCGGAGCTGATCGTCGGCGGCGTCGATCTCGTTCGCGGCCCGGGTTATGCCAGCGACATGGGCTACGCGACTTTCGGCGGATCGGAAAACGTGTATTCGCTCGCCGCCTCGGAGAAGCCGTCGCTGACGACGGCCTTTTCTGCCGGTACGTGGAACACGTATATCGGCAGCGCCACCTATCAGAGCGGACGCCAAGCCTGGCTCGGGAACGGCAAGCTGGTCGCCACCTTCCAGGATCTCGGCTCGCAGGGCTATCTCACCGGCAACAACATCTGGAGCCGCAACTATTCGTTCAAGTACGAAGTGCCGTTCGGCCAACGCACGCTCTTCGACGCGTTCGCATCCTGGAACGACCAGGCGTTCAATGCCGCGGACGCCGGTCCCGGTGCCACCCTCTACGAGCTCACGACCTACGGTCAGAACTATAGCTTGAACAACAACCCGGCCAGCGGTGAGTGCCAATGCTATAACTTCCAGATCAAAACGACCGACATCGGGTACTTGCGCCTGCGCTCCGATCTCGGCTGGGGCTTCCACCTCGACAACAAGCTCTATACCTACCGTTACGACAACGAAACGACCGCGGCCGACTCGGTCGGCGTGACCTCGACGATGGCCGCCGCCGGAACGTATCCGTCGCAGGGCACGATCACGTGCACGATCGGCAGCAATGCGTGCACGGCTCCTCTCGTGCCCGGATCGCTCGCGGCCAACAACCTCAAGTACAATCCGACCGACATCGGCGGCTATCTGAAGCGCAACAAGTACATCGCCGCCGGCGACATTCTCGAAGTCACCAAGAACCTCACGAGCAACGACTTCATTCGCGCCGGGGTCTGGCTCGAACACTCGGACACCGATCGCCATCAGTACTCCGTCGACATGACGAATGGGTTGTATAACTACGTCGACGGGTCGGGCTGCCTGTACGGCACCGCCGATGAGGGCGGCGCGATCAGCGGCTCCGGAGCTCCCACGGTCGTCGCCCCGAACTGTGCTGCGTCCGCAACATCTCTGCCGGCAGGGTTGAAGCAGTTACCGGGGCCGAGCAACGGCCTGCTTTACAACGGCGTGCCGATCGGCGCGGTCAAGTTCGATCAGCAGTCGCAGATTCTCAACGCGCAGCCGTTCGTCGAAGCGCAGTTCGTGATCCCCGGCAGCGGCACCACGATCTACCCCGGCTTCAAGGAACTCGTCATCCAGCGATACGACATCGCTGCAATTCAGAACACGTCGCGCACGCCGGACGTCACCGACAAGATCCTGTACACGAGCCAGCTACCCTTTCTCTCGATCAATCAGCCGATCACGACCAATGCCGCCGCCAACGCCTATAGCTCGTTTTACTTTCAATACGCTCGCGGCTATGAGATTCCCAACCTCACGACGTTCTACGTCAACAACCCGCTGCAGAACGCGACCACCCCGAACGAGACCTCAACGTATCAAGCCGGCTTCATCGGCAGATCGAACGACCTGATCTGGGACGTCGATTACTACACGATCAATTTCTCGGATCTCCAGAGTCTCCTCAGCGTCGATGCAAATGGGAATCCGAATTCTGCCGGCCCGTACTCTGCCTACTTTGACGTTGGCGGCGCCAAGTATCAGGGCATTGAAACGGAGGCGACCTTCAGTCTGGGTGGCGGAGCCGCCCTATACGCGAACTACTCGACCGACGAAGCCAAGGAGTTGACCTACAATTCGCAGGTCGCGAACGTGCCGCTGTGGACCGGCGCGCTGGGCGTGCTCTACAAATCTCCGCACTTCGACACTTCGCTGATCTACAAGCTCGTGGGTCAACAATACCTCAATGCCTATACCCCGGCTAATGCAGCGAATTACAACGACCCGAACCAGCAGGTCCCGGCCTACGGCCTGCTCGACTTCGATTTCACCTGGAAAGCCGGGCACGAACTCCTTCAGCTGAACGTGTACAACCTCACCAACTCACAACCGATCTTGACGGCGGTCCAAACGTCATTGACGTCGTCGGGCTTGATGACGCACATCGCTCCGTCGAGCTTCCTGCTGACGCTCAAACACAAGATCTAAACGTCACCGTAGCGATCCGGCCGGCGAGTGGGTAGGCGTACCCGCTGGCCGGCCGTCTTCTTTCCCGGCGGCGGAGGATTCCGCAAATTGGTGGGATACCGGAAGAAACGTTCCAGCTCGTTGCTGCCGGAGGTCACGGATGCGGGTACCCAAGGGCTTCTTTTTGCTGGTTGTTGCGGCGGTGGTCGCGACGCTCGTCACCGTCTCGGTCGGCAGGCTGACCGCGCAGTCGCCGGCCGTCAAGGTCGGTCCCGCCGAGATCGGCGGGGTGGTCACCAGCACGCGCGGCCCGGAAGCCGGCGTGTGGGTGATCGCCCACACCGGCGATTTGCCCACGGGCTTCTCCAAGATCGTCGTTACCGATGATAAAGGCCGCTACCTGATTCCGGATCTGCCGGCCGATGCGACCTACACCGTGTGGTCGCGCGGCTACGGCCTCGTCGACGGACCGAAAGTCCAGACGACGCGCGGCCATCTCGTGAACCTGCGCGCCGTCCTCGCACCGAGCCCGCACGCCGCCGCACAATACTATCCGGCCGAATACTGGTACTCGCTGCTCAAGATTCCCGATGCGAGCGACTTCCCGGGCACGGGACCGCAAGGCAACGGCATCGGCACCGAGATCAAAAACCAGCAGATGTGGATCGACCAGGTCAAGACCGACGGCTGCGAGACCTGTCACCAGCTCGGCAACAAGTACACGCGCACGCTGCCGACCGCGTTCGGCACGTTCCCGACCCACGCCGCGGTGTGGCAACGCCGCATCCAATCCGGCCAGGCCGGTCCGATCATGGTCGCGACGGGAGCTCGCCTCGGGCCGCGTCTCTTCGAAAATTTCGCCGATTGGACCGATCGCATCGCCAAGGGCGAGCTCCCGGCGTCGCAACCGCCGCGGCCGCAGGGCATCGAACGCAATATCGTCGTCACCGAATGGGACTGGTCGTCCCCGACCACCTACATGCACGACGAGATCTCGACCGACAAACGCAATCCGACGCTCAACGCGTACGGCAAGATCTACGGTTCGTCGGAAGAGAGCAGCGACTTCATCCCGGTCCTCGATCCGGTGCACAATTCGACGAGCTGGATTCGATCGCAATGGCTCGATCCGAACACGCCGTCGTACGACTTCTTGGGCGCCGAGCGGCCGTTGATGCCGTCGGCGTTCTGGGGCGACCAGCGCATCTGGTTGAGCCACACGATCATCCACAACCCGATGCTCGACGAGAACGGCCGGCTGTGGGTCACGGCGCGCATCCGGCCCGACGACGATCCGGCATATTGTAAGGCCGGTTCGTCGATGGAATCGGCGCAAGTCTTCCCGCAGACGACGTCGGGCCGCCAATCGGAAGTGTACGATCCGAAGACCGGCGAGTTCAAGCTCGCGAATCTCTGCTTCGGCACGCACCATCTCTATCTGAGCCTCGACGGTAAGGACACGATGTGGTACACCGGCAGCCGCGACGTTGCGGGCTGGCTCGATACCAAAGCGTTCCTGAAGACCGGGGACGCCGCGACCTCGCAGGGCTGGACGCCGTTCATCGTCGACACGGTCGGCACCGGAAAACGCACCGCAACCTGGACCGAACCCGGCGCGCCGCTCGATCCAACCAAAGACGCGCGCATCCACGGCAACTTCTACGGCGCGGGCATCAGTGCGGTCGACGGCTCCGTGTGGGGCTCGGTCGTGAGTTATCCGGGCGAGATCCTGCACGTTATTCCGGGCTCCGATCCGCCGCACACGGCGCTGACCGAAGTCTTCGAACTTCCGGCGACCGACCCGCGAGCGCCGGTGCACGGCTTCTCGCCGCGCGGCATGGACATCGACTCGCACGGCGTCGTGTGGACGCCGCTCGCGAGCGGACAACTCGCCAGCTTCGACCGCCGCAAATGCAAAGGGCCCCTCAACGGGCCGAACGCGGTGACCGGCCGGCAATGCCCGGAAGGCTGGACGCTCTATACCTTACCTGGACCGCAGTTCAAGGGTCTGAAAGATGCCGGCAGCGCCGAGGCGCCGTACTTCACCTGGGTCGACCGGTTCAACACCGTCGGCCTCGGCAAAGACGTGCCGTACGCCACGGCCAACCTCGGTGAAGGCGTGTACGCGCTGGTGAACGGCAAGTTCGTCACCTTCCGCGTCCCGTATCCGCTGGGCTTCTTCGCCAAGAACGTCGACGGCCGCATCGACAACCCGAAGATCGGCTGGAAAGGCCGCGAGATGTGGACGACGTACGGCTCGCGCGCGCCGTTCCACATGGAAACCGGGAAAGGCACGCACCCGATCGTCGTGCGCTTCCAGATCCGGCCCGACCCGCTGGCGGACTAGTCCAGACCGCCGCCGCGCGCGGTGGCGGTCAAAGCGGCCAAGCGAATTCTCATCGCCGCTTAGTGTTGTGCTCGTGGCCATCAGCTACGCTGGTCACAGGATTGCCTCAGACGTCTCCAAGTTCGATCGCAGCGGCGTATCCTATGCTGACCGGCACTTGGCCAAGCGTGGGGTTGCTGCTCCTTGTTTGGAACGGTGGCGACGCGCGATTACGTTCTCTATCCGGTCACCCGATCATAAAGAGTGACGCCCCATGGCATTATCCAGGTAGATCAGGAGCGAAAGACACCCACCATGAAACTTGCCCGAATCGTAGCCGCGCTGGCCGGCGTTGCGGCCCTCGCCGCGCCGCTGGCCGCCTTCGCCCAACCAACGCCGCCCGCCCCGCCGGCGCCCTCGTACGCCCGTCCGGCGGTGAACGGTGAAGAGACGATTCACGGCCGGATCGCTTCCTTCGACGGGAAGTATCACGTGCAGGTGCGCGACGACCGCGGCTTCGTCGACAACATCGAGCTCCATCAGGGCACGATCATCAACCCGACGGGCCTGCAATTGCAGCCGGGCATGACGGTAACGATCACGGGCTACAATCGCGGACCCGTGTTCGCGGCCAATGAGATCGACACGCCGTACATGTCGTACGGACCAGTGCCGTGGTATCCCCCGTACTCGGTTGGGATCGGCTTCGGACCGGTGTACTTCCATCACTGGTAAGAGACTTGCGCCCGCAGCGGCAGCATTGATCGTCACCGCATCCCTGCTCGCGGCGTGCAGCGGCGGGGGCGGCGGAGGCTCCACCACCCCGGTAACGCCCGTCTCGACGCCCACGCCTACGGCGCAGTCAACCGCCATGGCAAATGCGGCAGCCTTCACGTGCCCGACGAGCGATCAAACGTTGAGCGTCGCAAGTGCGAACGCGGGCGCCGGCAGCGAGGCCGTGCGCCGTGTGTCGGGCCTGCACGTGAATCGCGGTCCAGCAAACACGGCAACCGGATTGCTTGCGGTAACCTATAGCGCCGCAACCGTCGCCGGCAGCCGCGCGACCGCGGCCACCGCGCGCGAACAAGCATCCGGGGCAACGCTGGTCCACCAACTCACCTTTGCGCGCACGGGCCTCGTCACGCACATCTTGTCGGTCCCGGTTGCCCAGATGACGACGATCGCTGCGTCCCTGCGTTCGCAGTCGGGCGTGGAAAGCGTCGCGCCGACCGGGCTGCGGCGGTACTCGACCGCGGTCACGAGCGGATATTTCCCGAACGACCCGTACTTCGACGGCTTCACGCAGCAGGAGAACATCAACGCCGGAAATCCGGCGCCTTCGACGCAAGTCGGGCCGTACTATGAAAGCAGCCTCGTGCCCGGCCAGTGGGACATGCACGCGATCAAGCTCGAAGACGCGTTCGCGTACAGCCAGTCTCCTAACGGTTCGGGTATCGTGAAAAGCGGTGCGCTCGGTTCGTCCAGCGTGAAGATCGCGATCATCGATACCGGCGAGGATCCGAATCATCCGGATCTGGGCTCGAAGATCGAGTACCAGAAGTGCTTCATCACGAACGAAGCCGGCACGGCACAATCCACGAGCAGCTTCGAAACCGACCCGACCGGTCACGGCACCGACGTCGCCGGCATCGCCGCCGCGGCCACGAACAACAACTTCGGCTTTACGGGGACCGGCGGCAACGTCATGATCTATGCATACCGCGTCTTCCCGACCCCGGACGACAACTGCGCCAGCGACGGTTCGAACGATCCGCAGTGCAGTTCGAGCACCGTCGACATCGCCGATGCGATCGATGATGCGGTGACGCAGGGCGTAAACGTAATCTCGATGAGTCTCGGCGGCGATAATTGTACGTCGCCCGGCGTGGACTCCGATCCGACGGAAGGCCACGCCGTCGCCGAAGCGATCAAGAACAACATCGTCGTCGTTGCGGCGTCCGGCAACTCCGGCGGCAGCGTCGTCGGAGCACCGGCCTGCGACAGCGGCGTCATTGCCGTCGGCGCAACGTCGATCTCCGACGGAACGGCGAACGACAGCAACAACACGTCCGGTACGGCGGCGGCGCCGGTCGAGTACGTGACGAGCTACACGCAGTACGGCACGACCAACACGCTCGACAGTCCGAGCTCGTGGGGCATCGTCGCTCCCGGCGGCGATCCGCAGGGCAACAGCGACAACGATGACTTGCATTGGATCGAGAACATTTGGACGACCACACCGTATCAGTCGTCGCCCGCCGATACGAAGTTCGCCGGCGAGTGCACCGACGATTATCCGAACAGCAACGGAAAGACCGCGCCGGTCGATTGCCGCACGCTGATCGCCGGAACGTCGATGGCTACGCCGCACGTCGCCGGTGCGGCTGCCTTGATCCTCTCCGCGACCGGCGGATCCGGATCGCCGTACCAATCGCCCACCGCGATGAAGAACCTGTTGTGCACCTACGCCGACGATCTGCCCGGCAGCGGGACGACGTCGGAGCAAGGCTGCGGCCGGCTCAATGTCTACACCGCGATGGCGCATGCCGTTGGCGATCCCTCGCCCCCGACGCCGGTGCCGTAGGGTTGGCCTCCTGACCAGCCTTGCTGGTCAAGAGGCCGATTCCGGCGGGGGCTCAATTCATAGATCATGACGAAAAAAGCCACCGCCGCCGGCTCTACGGCACGTGCTGCCGAAGCCGTGCTCAAGGCAAAGGCCCGGGCCCAAGCCGAGCGCAACGCCGAAGCCGAGTCGAGCCGGGTGCGCGACATGTTCGAAAAGGACCGTGCGGACTTCGCCCGCCGCTACGGGGCCATCCGCTAGACCGTCGAAGGAGGGCCTATGACCCTCCTTACCCCGGTGCTCGGCGTGCTGTTCGCGCTCCGATTCAGCCTCGACGACTACACGAACTGGTACAACTCGCCCGGCGCGGCGGTGTACTTCTGGTCGTTCTTTTTCGCGGTCGTACTGGTGATCGTCGCCGTGACGTTGTGGGTGTTTCGGAAGATGCGGCCCCACTGAGCCTACGCTGACGTGGGTTCGCCGGCGCCGGCGACGAACGTCGCAGCATGATCGAGACATCCGCACAACTGACCGATGCCGAACGGCGTGCCGCTTGGAACGCCGCTAGCATTCGCCCGCTCTGGGAAGACGCTCGGGCCCATGGGGGCGCGCCGCCGCCGCCACGACCGCAAATTTGGCCCTGGAAGGCCATGCAGCCGCTGATCGACGACGCGGCCGGCATGAACTCGACCGACGTGGTCGAGCGACGCGTCCTCTCGCTGATGCACGAGGATCCCAAGACCCTCGGCTACCCGTTCACGATCACCAACCTGAACTGCGGCTACCAGATCTTGCTGCCGGGCGAGCAAGCGCGCCCGCACCGCCACTCGATGAACGCCCTGCGCTTCGTGATCGACGGCCACGGCGCCAACACGGTGGTCGACGGCAAGGTCTGCGAGATGCACGAGAACGACCTGATCCTCACGCCCGGCTGGACCTGGCACGAGCACGCCCACCCCGGCGCTGAACGCATCGTGTGGCTCGACGTCCTCGACGCCTCGCTCCACCGCTACCTCGGCACCGACGCCTTCGAGCCCGGCCCGGTTCACGACGTGCCGGTCCTACCGCCCGACGCGGCATTCGCCTTCGCCAACCTGCTGCCCGAGACGGCGCCGGGAGCCAACAGCCCCGTCTTCTGTTATCCCTGGACTACCGCGGAGGCCGCCTTGGCCGTGGCGCCGCGCAGCCGGGACGGCGCCCGCCGCCTGCGCTACGTCAACCCGACCACCGGCGGCGCAACGATGACGCTGCTCGACTCCACGCTGATCGAGATCGACGCCGGCCTCGAGACGGCGCCCTTCCGCACCTCAGCCCATACGGTGGCGGCGGTGATCGACGGTCACGGCCGCACGCAGTCCGGCGAAGCGAGCGTGAGCTGGGGGCCGAAGGACGTCTTCACGCTGCCGAGCGGGCAGTGGATGACGCACCGCGCCGACGAGCGCGCGCGGCTCTTCCTCACCAGCGACCGCGAGATCTTGCGCCGGCTCGGCCTGCTCGAGGAAACCTACCGCAGCTGAGCCGCGGCGGGAGCGTCGGCGACGACCGGAATCGTCATCTCGCCGACGTTCTCGATCGCGATGCGCACCGAATCGCCGGGCACGATCGGTCCCACGCCGGCCATCGTGCCGCTTGCGATGATGTCGCCGGGCTGCAGCGTGTTGACCGACGAGCACAGCACGATGGCCTC
>Ga0181536_10003187_pt1 | contig 17957 bp, 14 predicted proteins | sample PEATcosm2014_Bin_41_FD_121105 | JGI IMG/M metagenome (GOLD analysis project Ga0181536, IMG submission 121105) | Peatland microbial communities from MTU Mesocosm Facility, Houghton, MI, USA - PEATcosm2014_Bin17_60_metaG | ecosystem: Environmental > Terrestrial > Soil > Wetlands > Peat | place... | reverse complement strand
CCTCGAGCACGAACGTGCCGCGTCGCGGCCAGTCGGTGTCGGCCAACGTGCGCTCCCACTGCTCGACCCGCTCGGACACCGAGAGCGCGTCGAGGTAGGCCTGAGGGACGAGACCCGGGTACGCCTCCTGCCAGGCCCGTACGTGCACCGTGGCGATCGCCCCGACGTAGGCCTGGCGCGCCCGTCGGACCTCCACGGTGTGCGCCTACCGGTCGGACGCCACCACGGCGCCGAGGACCGCCCGCGAGGACTCGAGCTCGGAGCGCGACACGTGCTCGTCGGGTGTGTGAGCGAGAAGCGGGTCGCCGGGGCCGAAATTGGCGGCGGGAATCCCGGCCTCCCAGCACGTGGCCACGTCGGTCCACCCGAGCTTGGCCCGCGCCGCGCTGCCCGAGGCCGACACCAGGGCACCGAGCACGGGGTGGTCCAACGCCGGTGGGGCGCTCGGGGCGACGTCGGTGATCTCGATGCCGTCACCGAGGCTCGGGTCGAGCAGGCCGTCGAGCAGGTCCCGCACGTGCGCCTCGGCCGACGCCGGGTCGCGATCGGGCGCGAATCGGAAGTTCACGGTCACGGCAGCACGGTCGGGCACGACGTTGCCGGCCACGCCGCCTTCGACCCGCACCGCCTGGAGCTGCTCGGCGAAAAGGCAACCGTCGATGACGACCGATCGCGATGCGTACGCACCCAGTACGGCCAACACCGGCGACAACCGGTGCACGGCATTGCGTCCGACCCAGGGCCGAGCCGTATGGGCCCGCCTGCCCCCCAGCGTGATCACGGCCCGCATCGTCCCCTGGCACCCGGCCTCCACCACCCCGCCGGTGGGCTCGCACAGCACCGCCGCGTCGGCAGCGACCAATTCCGGTCGTGCCCGGGTGAGCAAGCCGAGCGCGTTGTGGCGGCGCTCGACCTCCTCGCACGCGTAGAGCACGTAGGTCACGTCCAAGGCCGGGGACGTCGCATGGCGGGCGAGGTCGAGAAGCACCGCCAACCCACCCTTCATGTCGACTGCGCCCAGTCCCCACAAGGTGTCACCCTCGAGACGGAACCCACCACCGTCGAACGGCGGGACGGTGTCGAGGTGGCCCCCCAGGAGGACGCGCCGGGGCCGGCCCAGCTCCGTGCGGGCCACCACCGTGTCCCCCATCCGCTCCACCGTCAGATGGGGGCATCCCCGGAGGTCGCGCTCGACGCGGTCGGCCAACGCGCCTTCGCTGTGGCTCACCGACGGGATGTCGACGAGCTCCGCGGCCAACGACAACAGGTCGGTCACCGTCGTCTGGGGCCAGACGAGGTCACGTGGCGACCTGATGGTCGCGCAGCACCGCTTCGAGGCGGGCCTTGTCGTGGCGCTCGCCGGGCTCGAGGCGCTTGATCACGAGCACACACGGGAGGAAGAACTCCCCGCCCGGGAATCGACGCGGACGCGAAGCGCTCACGGCCACGCTCCACGCCGGGACCACCCCCCGACCGAGCTCGGCGCCCGACTGGGCGTCGATCACGGGGATGGAGGGGTTGAGGATCACCCCCTCGCCCAAGACGGCCCCGTCGCCCACGCGGGCCCCCTGGGTCACCATGCACCGGCTGCCGATCATGGCGTCGTCGCCGACCACGACCGGTGCGGCGTTGGGCGGCTCGAGCACGCCCCCGATGCCCACGCCGCCCGACAGGTGCACCCGGGCGCCGATCTGGGCGCACGACCCGACGGTGGCCCACGTGTCGACCATGGTCCCCGCTCCCACCCGGGCGCCGATGTTGACGTAGCTCGGCATGAGGATGACGCCCCGGTCGAGGAACGATCCCCATCGGGCCGACGCCCCGGGGACGGCACGCACGCCGGATGCCTGGTAGCCGGTCTTCAACGGGAGCTTGTCGGCATACTCGAACGGGCCCAGCTCCACCGTCTCGATGGAGCGGAGGCGGAACAGGAGCAAGATCGCGGTCTTCAGCCAGGCGTGGACCACGACCGCATCAGTGGCCGGGTCCACCTCGGCGACGCGGGCCTCGCCGGCGTCGAGCAGGCCGACGGCCTCGGTGACCACCGCCAATGCCTCGGTGTCGCCGGGGCCGAGCTCGTCGGCGCGCGACCACAGCTCCTCGACGTGTGCACGGAGGTCGGCCATGCCCGCAGGTTACCGGTGGCCGGCCGCGGGGCCAGGGCGCCGGTGCGCACCGGCCGTCAACATCGGGTGGGACGTCTCGGACAGGCGCCGGGCCACGAGTTCGAGCCGGTCGTCGGGCTGGACCACGGCGATGCGGACGTGGTCGACCCCGCCCGAGCCGAAGAAGTCCCCGGGGCTCACCAGGACACCGGCCGCCTCGGCCAGGGCCCGGGCTAGGGCCCAGGCCCCGTTGGGGTCGTCGGCCACCTCCGTCGCGGCCGGGGCCGGCACCCACAGGTAGAAGCCGCCGTCGGGCATGGCGGCATCGAGTCCCGCGTCCCGCAGCACGGCGGCGAGGCGTTCGAGACGTCCCCGATAGCGCGAGCGCTGGCGTTCCACGTGCTCGTCGTCGTCCCAGGCGACCGCCGCCGCAGCCTGCACGGGACCGGCCACCATGAGCCCGGCGTGCTTGCGCACCTCGGAGAGGTAGCCGACCAAGGTGGCGTCCCCGACGTAACAGCCGACGCGCAGGCCGGCCAGGTTGGAGCGTTTCGACAGCGAGTGCAGGGCCAAGACGCCCTCGGTGCCGGCACCGAGCACCGTGGTCGGCGGCCAGCGGGACCAGGAAAACTCCGCGTAGCACTCGTCGGAGACGACCGGGATGCCATGGGCGCGCCCGAAGGCGGCGGCGGCCTCGAGGTCGGAGACGGCGCCCGTCGGGTTGGCCGGCGAGTTGACCCAGAGCACCACCGCCCGCGCCGCGTCCTCCCGGGACAGCCCTTCGAAGTCCATGGCCCCGTCGGGCGTGGTGGGCACGAGCACCGTCCGGCACCCGGCCAGCTCGGCGCCCAGGGCATAGGTGGGGTAGGCGACGGCCGGCGCCAAGACGGTGTCGCGCGCCGGAGTGCGAAGGCGCAAGAACCACGCCGTCGAGGCGACGAACTCCTTGGTGCCCACACAGGCGGCGATCTGCTCGGCGCCGACGGCCACGCCGAAACGGCGCGCCAGCCACCCGATCACGGCGTCCTTGAGCCGCGCGTTGCCCGCCGACGCCGGATAGCCGCGCTCGGCACCGGAGCGGCCCAGCGCGTCGACCACGGCGGGCGGGGGCGGGTCGCACGGCGTGCCCACCGACAGGTCCACCATGCCGCCGCGGTGCGCGGCCGCCACTTCGGCCAGCGCCGTGAGCCGGTCATAGGGATACGGCGGCGGCGAGAAGGCGGCTTCGGGCCGCGTCGGCGGGGGGTTCACGAGGCGACGAACTCCGAGAAGCGGGCCCGGCCGGCGTCGTCGAGGACGACATGGACGACGGTGCCACCCTCCCCGTGGGACTCGCCGAAGACCTCTCCTTCGCGATGCACGGCGGCCAGCACGTCGCCCCGATCGAAGGGCACGACGAGTTCGACGACCCGGTCGGCGCTGCGCAGGCGGTCCCCCAATGCCTGGAGGAACCCCGTCAGCCCCTCCCCCGTCCGGGCCGAGACGGCGACCGCGCCGGGCTGCGACGCGGCAAAGCGCCGGGCGTCCTCGCCGCGGTCGATCTTGTTCACCACCAGCAGCTCGGGCACGCGGTCCGCACCGATCTCCGCCAGCACCTCGCGCACGGCGTCGATCTGCGCCTCGGGGTCGGGAGCGGATCCGTCGACCACGTGCACCAACAGGTCCGCCTCGCTCACCACCTCGAGCGTCGAGCGAAACGCCTCGACCAGCTGGTGGGGCAGCTTGCGGACGAAACCCACGGTGTCCGAGGCGAGCACGGTCTCGCCTCCGGGCATGCGCAGTTTGCGGGTACGCGGATCGAGCGTCGAGAAGAGGCGGTTCTCCACGAGCACGCCGGCGTCGGTCAGGGCGTTGAGCAGTGTCGACTTGCCGGCGTTGGTGTACCCGACGAACGACACGGCTCGCTGGCGCGACCGCTGGCGGGCCCGACGTTGGGTCCGCCGGGTCGCCGTGAGCTCTTGGAGGTCGACCTCCAGGCGGGCCATGCGCCGCAGCAGCCGGCGACGGTCCACCTCGAGCTTCGTCTCGCCCGGTCCTCGTGTGCCGATCCCACCCGCTTGTTGGCTGAAGGCCTTTCCCCGGCCGCGCAGGCGCGGCAGTCGATAGCGCAACAGCGCCAGCTCGACCTGGGCCTTGCCCTCCTGGCTCCGCGCATTCTGGGCGAAAATGTCCAAGATCACCGCAGTCCGGTCGATGGCGGTACGGCCCAGGATCTTCTCCAGGTTGCGCTGCTGCGCGGGTGTGAGCTCGTCGTCGAAGACGACCGTGTCGGCATCGAGGCGTTCGGCCAGTCGGTGGAGCTCTTCGGACTTGCCCCGGCCGAGGAAGGTGGCCGGGTCCGGACGGTCGCGGCGCTGGACGACACGGTCGACCACGTCGGCACCGGCGGTGTCGACAAGCAGGGCCAGTTCGTCGAGGTCGGCGTCCACGGCGTCGGCGCGCAACCACGGGAACACCACCCCGACGATCACGATCCGCTCCCGGAACGCGCGTTCGATCAGGGTCACGGGCGCACGACCACCTCGTCGTCCCGGTCGAGATTCGCGGCCCGTCGGTCGTCGACCATGGCGGCCAGCACCGATTCGTCGACGGTGACCGTGCCCACCAGGCGCGTCGGCCCGGACAGGAGGATGCCTTCGTCCGACAGCGTCACTTCCACCGTGCCGCCGCGACTGTGGACTCGGACCCGGTTCCCCGCGCTGGCCCAGGCGCGGGCGGCGGCCACCACTGCGCACGCGCCGGTCCCACAGGCCAAGGTCTCGCCCACGCCGCGTTCCCACACGCGCAGGCTGAGGTCGCCGGCGTCGGGGCCTGGCCAGGCGAACTCCACATTGGCGCCGTCGGGGTGACTGGTCGCGAGGCGCGGCCCGGCCCGGGACACGGTGGCGTCGTCGACAGGCTCGCCGAGCACGACCACGTGGGGATTGCCCATGTCGACCAGGCGCGCGGCGCGGGCGCCGGGCACGTCGCCGACGTCGACCACGGCCCCGAGCACCGCCCGGCCCATGTCGACCTCGGCGTGGGCCAGACCGGGCTCGGCCCCGGGACGGTACTGGACCGTTCGCACACCGGCAGCCGTGGCCACCGTCACCCGACCCGGCGTGACCAGGCCCGCCCCCACGGCAGCCTGGACGAAGCACCGGATGCCGTTGCCGCTCATCTCGGCCACCGAGCCGTCGGCATTGCGCAGCTCCATGGCCAGCGCGGCGCCCGGGACCGTCGAGGACGTCGCCCGGAGCACGCCGTCGGCACCCACGCCCCGGTGCCGGTCGCACAGGGCGCGCACCTCGCCCCCCGACAGGGGGCGACGGCCATCGGGGTCGAGGAGCACCAAGAAATCGTTGCCGGCGCCGTGGTGCTTCGTGAGGCGCAACTGGCCGTCACCCATGCGCCAAGTCTCCCACCGCCTCGTCCCACGCGGTGCCGAGCTGGGCGAGGAGGTCCCCGGCGGGGTCGAGCCACCGGACCCGAGGGTCGCGCCGGGACCAGGCCCACTGGCGGCGGGCGAACGCTTTGGTCCGCCGCACGCCCTCGGCCAGGGCCTCGTCGAGGGGGACGTCGTGTTCGAGGTGGGCCAAGACCTCGCGATAGCCCAGCGCCTGGCGAGCCGTGCGCGACAGCCCCCTAGGACGAGCCTGCAGGGCCCGCACCTCGTCGACCAGGCCGGCCGCGACCAGGTCGTCGAAGCGGCGCTCGATGCGCGGGTCGTGGATGGCCGCGACGAAGGGAATGCCCACGAGGGTGAACGGGGTCGGCGGGTACGCCTCGAGGCCGGGCCCGAACGACGAGAACGGCCGTCCCGCTCCGATGGTCACCTCCAGGGCCCGCACCACCCGACGGCGGTTGGTCGTCGTCATCCGTGCCGCGGCCACGGGATCGAGCTCGGTCAGGCGGGCGTGGAGCTCGGCCACGCCCCCGGGATCGTCGGCGTCACGTTGGAGGCGGTCCGCCACTTCGGGAAACCGCCCCGGCAGCTCCAGGTCGTCGATCACGGCGCGCAGGTACAGGCCGGTTCCGCCGACCAACAGGGCGCGATGGCCGCGCCCGTCGATCTCGGCCAGGACCCGGCGCGCCGCGTCCTGGAAGCGCACGACGCTGTACTCCTCGTCCGGGTCGACCAGGTCGAGGAGGTGATGGGGCACCTCGGCGCGCGCCGAGGCGTCGGGCTTGGCCGTGCCGATGTCCATGAGGCGGTACACGGCCATCGAGTCGACCGAGACGATCTCCACCCCGGGTCGCCGTCTCGCCAGTTCCACGGCGAGCGTCGACTTGCCGGCGGCGGTGGGCCCGAACAGGGCCACGTGGCCGCCCACGCGCTACCCCGGCGAGGCGGCGACGGGAATGCGCCGACGCCGGCGGGCCGGCTCCAGCACCTCGACCCACTCCCCGCGCAGATGGTGGGGCGCCGCGCCGGTGACTCGCACCGAGGCATAGGTCCCTTCCACCGGTGCACCGTCGGATGGGGCGGTGAAATGGACGAGCTTGTTCTGGCCGGTCCGGCCGGTGACGAGCGACGGGTCGCGCTTGCTCGGCCCCTCGACGACGACTTCCTCGAGGCGGCCGACACGGGCCTGATGTTTGGCCAGCGCCGTTCGCTCCACCACCACCCGGAGGCGCTCGAAGCGTTCGGCCACGACGTGGTCGGGGACGAAGGCATCGACCATGGCCGCCGCGCGCGTCCCCGGTCGAGGTGAGAAGACGAAGGTGTAGGCACTGTCGAACTCCGCCGCCGCGGCCACCTCCAGGGTGCGAGCGAAGTCGTCGTCGGTCTCGCCCGGGAAGCCCACGATGATGTCGGTGGTCACGGCCAGGTCGTCGACCCCGGCGCGGGCCATGGCCAGGCGCTCGAGGTAGCGCTGGGCCGTGTACCCGCGGCGCATGGTCGCCAGTACCGCGTCGCTCCCCGACTGCAGGGGCAGGTGGAGATGGGCGCACACCGCCGGCGTCTCGGCCATGGCCGCCACCGTCTCGGGTCGCAGGTCCTTCGGATGCGGGCTCGTATAGCGCACCCTGCGGATCCCGTCGACGTCGCCGACGGCCCGCAACAGGGTCGAGAACAGGGGCCGGCGGCGAGTGAGGTCGCGCCCATAGGAGTTCACGTTTTGGCCCAGCAACGTCACTTCGGTCGTGCCCCGGCCCGCCAGCATGGCGACCTCGGCCACCAGGTCGTCGAGCGGTCGGCTCACTTCGCGGCCGCGCACCTGGGGGACGATGCAAAAGGCACAGGAATTGTCGCATCCCGTCTGGATGGTGACCCACGCGGCATACGAGAGCTCGCGCACGGCCCCGAGGGCCGCGTCGTTGGCGTCGTCCCCGGCCGCCGGGGCGTCGAGGACCTCGACGACGGGGCCGTCGGTGGCGGCCCGGCGCAGCAGGGCCGGGGCGCGGGTCAGGTTGTGGGTGCCGAAGACCACGTCGACGTGCCCGGCTCGGGCGCGGATGGCGTCACGCTCTTTTTGGGCCAGGCATCCGCCCACGGCGATCTGCATCCCGGGGCGTCGTTGCACCACCGACTTCAGGTGGCCGAGATGGCCATAGAGCCGGTTGTCGGCGTTCTCCCGGATGCAACAGGTGTTGAGGACGACGACGTCGGCGTCTTCGAGGTCGTCGGTGGGCTCGAGCCCGTCCGCCACCAGCAAACCGGCGAGGCGCTCGGAGTCGTGCTCGTTCATCTGGCAACCGAAGGTGCGGATCAGGAATTTCCTCGGTGCCACACGAGGCAGTCTAGGGGTGCGCCTCGCCGCCGCTGGTCGCCGTCCGGCGCCGACGAGCCGGCGCGGTTCAGTCGTCGCCGTCGCCGGCGAGGAGGTCGAACGGGCCGCCGGGGCCGCCGGGACCGCCGGCACGCCGATCGAAGGCCGACGGGCCGTCGACCACGAGACCCTCGAGGTCCGGGACCAGCACCAGGGTGCGACCGGCCACGCCGATCTCGGTCAGCGCCGCCTCGGCGTCGGCGCGCACGCGCTCGCCGTCGACCGCGTTGCAGATGCCGAGCAGTGTCGGGCCCGCCCCCGACCAGCACGAGGCCAACGCGCCGGCCGACACGAGTCGGGCCAGCAACTGGGGGGCCTCGGGGAACAAGGGGCTTCGGTAGTCCTGGTGCAGCCGGTCCTCGGCCGCTTCGCGCGTGAGCAGTTCCCGGTCGGCCAGGCCGGCCAGCAACAGCGCCATGCGACCCAGGTTGAACGTGGCGTCGGAGCGCAGGACCTGTTGGGGCAGGGCCTGGCGCGCCCTGGAGGTGGCGAGCGGACGCTCGGGGACGACGGCGACGAACACCAGGCCGGGATCGACCGGCAAGCGCACGGCGCGCACCGCACCCTTGACCATCGTGGCACCGACGAGCCCGCCGACCACGGACGCGGCGGCGTTCTCGGGATGGCCGTCGACGCGGGCGGCGACCCCCAGCGGGTCGTGCGACCCGGCGGCGGCCGCGGCGGCGACGGCCAGCGCGGCGGACGACCCCAGACCGCGGCCGACGGGGATCTCCGAGCGGACCGTGATCGCCAGATGGTCGTGACCGGCCACGTCGATGGCCACCCGGGCGGCCAAATGGCTGGCGTCGTCGGCGAGGTCCGACCCCTCGCCCTCGGTGCGGACGGTGAGGCGCGGAGCCGGCTCCACCTCGACCTCGACGCACAGGTTCAGGGCCAGGGCCAAGACGTCAAAGCCGGGGCCCAGGTTGGCCGCCGACGCGGGGGCTCGTGCGCGCACGAGGTCAGGGTAGTGCCGACCACGGCGGTGCGCCGGGACCGGTCGACCAGGCCGATCGACCGCGGCGGTCAGCCGTGGAGAATGCGCCACCACCACGAGGGGCCGACGGTGGCATCGGCGTGGAGCGGTTGCGTCAGGATCACGTGCCCCCCCTCGGACACCACGACCGTTCCCGATGGCCGCCCACGCAACGACGCACGACGCAGGGCGATATGGACGACATCGCCAGGCTCGGTGATAGCCCGGACGCTCCCGACGACACGCACCGGCGTCGACGCTCCCCACGGCGACTGCTCGGTCCCCATCACGGCACCCGCCTTCAGCAACACCACGGGCTCCAAAGCACCGGCCAACGAGGCGATGAGCGCCCGGGTGGTGGTGTCCGCCGCCCCGAGCGGATCGAGCCCGCCCTGGCCCGTGGTCGCGGCCATGACCAGGACGTGGTGCCCGTCGATGGTGCGCACGGTGGCCAGGACCAGGCATCCCTCGGCCGCCTCGGTATAGCCCGACTTGATCCCGATGAAGCCGTCGGTCCCGATCGACCGAGCCGGGTTCGTGACCACACCGGCCACCGGAATGGTCGCCTCGTGCTGATCGACCACCGCGGCGAACGTCGGGAGCTTCATGGCGGCGGTGGCCAGGCGCAACGAGTCCGCCGCCGTCGAGACCGTCGTGACGTCGAGGCCGGCCGGGTCGGCATAGTGCGTGTCGCTCATGCCGAGTCGGGCGGCGGTCGCGTTCATGGTGACCACGAACGCGGCTTGCGAACCCGAGACCCACGTAGCGAGCACATCAGCCAGGTTGTCGGCCGAGGGGACCATGAGGCCGTCGAGCAACTGGCGCTCGGTCAGTTGCTCGCCCGCCTGCACCGGGACCGAGGCGTCGCCCGCATCGGCGTCAGCAGTCGCTTCGTTCTGGTCGGCCGCCGTCAAGGTGAGCGAAGGCCCTTGGTCGCCGGGCCCGATCGGGTGGGCCAGGAGCACCACGTAGGCGGTCATCATCTTGGCCACGCTGGCCACGGGGACGGGGGTCTCGGGCCCCGACGGCCGCAACAGGCCGAGGGCCGGGACCGCCACCGCGCCTTGCCCCACCTGCGGCCAGGCCGGTGCCGGCGCCTTCCCGGTGACAACCACGTTCAACGGAGCGTCGAGGCGCAGCGTCGGCGGCGGGACCGGCCGCTCGAGCTGTATGACGACCCCGACGACGAGTGCGAGCGCCACGAAGGCCACCCCGACGAGCGGCCACCGCCGTCGGCGTCGGCCGGCGCGGCGTCGAGCCCGATGCGAGGGAGCGGCATGGCGCGGTCCCGATCGGGCGGTGGCGGTCTCGACCGGCGCCGCCACCGCGGCCACGCTCCCGTTCGCGTCCTCGGAACGGTCCTCAGTGTCGAGGCTCGACCCCCGAGCCACCGGCGCTAGCCCCCGACGCGCTGTTCGAGCTCGTCGGGGGTCATGAGGACGGCGCGGGCCTTGGAACCCTCGGACGGCCCGACCACGCCGCGGCGCTCGAGGAGGTCCATGAGCCGCCCGGCGCGCGAGAACCCCACGCGTAATTTGCGCTGCAACATCGAGGTGGACCCTAGTTGAGAGCGCACGACGAGCTCCATCGCCGCCGGGAGCAATTCGTCGTCATCGTCGTCCATGCCGGTACCGGCGGCCGAGGGGCCATCGGCGACGGCGATCCCCTCCACGTAGGTGGCCTGGCGCTGTCGGCGCCAGTGGCCCACCACGGTGCGCACTTCGTTTTCGGTCACCCAGGGTCCCTGGATCCGACGGGGCACGGACGAGGAGGCGGTGAGCAACAACATGTCACCCTTGCCCACCAGTCGTTCGGCCCCGGGCTGGTCGAGGATCACCCGGCTGTCGGCGAGCGACGACACCGAGAACGCAAGACGAGAGGGGACGTTGGCCTTGATGACCCCGGTGATCACGTCGACCGATGGGCGCTGGGTGGCCAGGACGAGGTGGATCCCGACGGCACGGGCCATCTGTGCGATCCGGCACACCGATTCTTCGACGTCGCGTGCCGCCACCATCATGAGGTCGTTGAGCTCGTCGACCACCACCAGGATGAACGGCAGCGGTTCGCGCCGGACCGAAGGGTCGACCGCGGCGCGGGACTCCGCCATGCGTTCGGCCACCGAGATCGGCGTCCCGCCCGCCGCCCGAGGCTCGCCCTCCCCGTCGCCGTCGCCGTCGCCGTCGGCCTCATCGAGTCCCGATGCCTCGCCGGCGACCCGGTCGACGTCGATGTCCTCGTCCTCGTCCTCGTCCCCGAGCTCGTCGTCGTCGACCAGATCACCGGCGACAATGGCCTCGTTATAGCCGGTGATGTCGCGCATGCCGGCCTCGGCCAGCAGGTCGTAGCGACGCTCCATCTCGGTCACGGCCCACGACAAGGCGTTGGCCGCTTTCTTGGGGTCGACCACCACCTGGGTCAATAGGTGCGGAAGGCCGTTGTACTGTCCGAGCTCGACGCGCTTGGGGTCGACCAGGATGAGCCGGACCTCTTCGGGGGTGGCTCGCATCAAGATGGATGTGAGCAGCGAGTTGATGCACGACGACTTGCCGGCGCCCGTGGCACCCGAGATGAGGATGTGCGGCATGTCGGCCAGGTTGGCCATCACGGCGCGTCCGGCGATGTCGCGACCGAGGGCCACCTCCAAGGGGTGGCCGGCGGCGCTCGCTTCCTCGGAGGCGAGCACGTCGCCGAGGGTGACGAGCTGTCGGCGTCGGTTGGGCACCTCGACGCCGATGGCCGACTTCCCCGGGATGGGAGCCAGGATGCGGACATCGGGAGAGGCCATGGCGTAGGCGATGTCCTTGGCCAGGCTCGTGACCCGGGCCACCTTCACCCCGGGCCCGAGCTCGAGCTCGAAGCGGGTGACCGTGGGGCCCACGGTCCGACCGACGAGGCGTGTGTCGACCCCGTGGGCGCGCAGGGCATCGACCAACGCGTCACCGGCGGCGGCCAACTCGCCACGGTCGAGCTGTTGGGGCTTCGAGCGCGACAGGAGCTTCGACGGCGGCAGCCGCCACTCACCGGTGGCCAGGCCCGGATCGAGGGCGAGCTCTGAGCCGCGCCCGGTCGGCGCCTCGCTCGGCACCCTGAGCGTGTCGTCTCCGGCGAGGCCGCTCGTGGCGCTCCCGGTCTCCGCCTCATCCGGTTCACCCGCCGCCGGGGGCTCGGCGGCGACCTCGACCGCCGCCTGGTCGCCTGCGTCGAGTTCGGCCGTCTGGCCGACGTCCGCTTCGGCGACGCCCGGTTGGGCGACGCCCGGTTGGGCAACGGACGCTTTGGGCGCCTCCGGGGCGGCGGCCGGCAGGTCCACCGTCGTCACCCGCCCTTCGAGGGCCTCGGCGACCGAGCGCCAGACGCGTGCCACCGCGCCGGCCAGGGCTGCGGCCGCCCGCCGCAGCGTGACCCCGGTGAACAGCACCAGCGCCAGTGCCAACACGGCCAGCAAGAGGATCGTGGCGCCGACCCCGGCCAACCCGCCCTTCAACGGCCCGCCGATCGCGGCGCCGAGCCACCCGCCGGCGTTCGCCAGCGCGGACGTCGACGCGCCGAGGCGCGGGGACCCACCGGCCAGGTCGGCCAGGCCGGCCACGGCGGCCAGGGCCAGGGCCACGCCGAGCACGACGCGGGCCGGCTCGTGGTGCGGTCGGCCCACGACCAACAAGGCGCCCGCGGCAACGAACGCCAGCGGCAGGAGGAAGCGCCCCACGCCGAAGGCCGCCCCCAGGCCGTGGCGCACGGCATGGCCGATCGGACCGAGGGCGCCGCCGTACAGGGCGATGGCGGCCAGGATGCCCAGGGTGACGAGCGTGATGCCCCAGAGATCTTCGGCGTGCGCGGCGAGCACGACGATGGCCGAGTCGAGCAGGGTCTCCCGATCCGGAGCGGCGGCCCTGGCGCGGTGGTCGGCCCCGCGGCCGCTCGAGGTCGGGCGCGTACGACCATTGGCGGCGCGGCCGGTTCGCCGTCGCGAGCCGGAAGCCGACCGAGCGGCGCGGGCGCCCACCGGACGGCGCTTCGTCGTTACCACAGTGGCCACAACGCTAACAGGAGTCCCACGCGTCAGGTCGGACCCGAGCCCCGTCCCCCGCCGCTCGACGATCCCGGCCCCTCCCTGACAGGCCGGCCTGTCCTAGACGATCACGACCACCGGCACGATCATCGGACGCCGACGGGTGCGCTCCCCCACCAGCCGGCCCAGCGCACGCCGGACGTGGCGCCGAAGGCTCTCGTTGTCGGTGGCACCCTCGGCCAAGGCCGCTTCGAGTGCCCGACGGACGACGGCGCTGGCCTCGCCGAGCAACTCCTCGGCCTCCGGGGCGTGCACCCATCCCCGGGTGATGATCTCGGGCGGGCTCACCACCTCGCGGGCGTGCGCGTCGACGGTGGCCACCACCACTACCACGCCCTCGTCGGCGAGGACGCGACGGTCCCGGAGCACACCGTGGCCGACGTCGCCCACCGTGCCGTCGACGTAGAGGTAGCCGGCCGGCACGGTCGGGCCGCGCCGGGCACCGCCGTCCTCGAGCACGATGGAGTCGCCGTCCTCGCAGATCATCACGTTGTCCTCGTGGACACCCATTCCGGTCGCCAAGCCGGCGTGGTTCCACAGGTGGCGATACTCACCGTGGACAGGGATGAAGAATTCGGGACGGGCCACCGACAACATGGTCTGGAGCTCGCCCTGACGGGCGTGGCCGCTCACGTGCACCGGTTCCACGCCGGTGTGGATGACCTCGGCACCGCGCCGGTGCAGCCGGTCGATGACCCGACCGACGGCCCATTCGTTGCCCGGGATGGGGTGCGCGCTGATGACGACGGTGTCGCCCGGTCCCAGATGCAGCCACTTGCTCTCCCCGGCGGCCAGCAGCGAGAGGGCCGACAGCGGCTCGCCCTGGGACCCGGTGGACAAGACGCAGACCTGCCCCGGGTCGAGGCGGTCCACGTCCTCCACGGGCACCAGCAGGTCGTCCTCGATATGGAGGATTCCGAGCCGCCGGGCCAGTTCGAGGTTCTTCGCCATCGAGCGCCCCAGCGTGGCGACCTTGCGCCCGCTGTCGGCGGCCGCGTCCACGATCTGCTGGACCCGGTGGATGTGGCTGGCGAAGCACGTCACGATCATGCGGCGGCCGTGGCGGGTCTCGAACACCCGTCGGAGGGCCCGACCCACCGTCCGCTCGGACTCGGTGAATCCCGGCTCCTCGGCGTTGGTCGAGTCCGACATGAGCAGCCGGACACCCTCGTCGCCGCCGATCATGGCGATCCGGGCCAGGTCCGTGAGCCGGCCGTCGACCGGGGTCAGGTCGATCTTGAAGTCTCCGGTGTGCATGATCACGCCCTGGGACGTGGTGAAGGCGGTGGCGAACCCGTGGGGAACCGAGTGGGTCACGGGGATGAACTCCACCTCGAAGGGCCCCACCGATCGGCGCTCGCCGTCTCGCACCTCGATGAACGTGGCCCGGTCCTCGAGGCCGGCCTCTTGGACTCGGAATCTGGCCAGGCCCAGGGTGAGCGCCGAGCTGTAGACGGGTGCGGCCAGATCGCGCAGCAGGTAGGCCAGCCCACCGATGTGGTCCTCGTGACCGTGGGTGAGCACGATCCCCTCCACCGCGTCGGCGTGGTCGCGCAGGTAGGTGAGGTCGGGCAGCACCAGGTCGATCCCGGGCATGTCGGGATCGGGGAACATGATGCCGCAGTCCAGGACGACGATTCTTCCCTGGGTTTCGATGCACGCGCAGTTGCGGCCGATCTCGCCGAGACCACCGAGGAAGGTGATCGTCACTGGTTCAGCCAACCGGGCCCTCCGATCGGCCGGCACCGGCGCCGTCGGGAGCGCCGAGGTGGCGACCGAGTGCACCGAGCACGGCCCGTGCCTGCTCGTCGAGCTCGGGCGGCGCCGCGCCCATCGGCAGGCGGCATTGTCCGGCCGGGAGCGCCAGCGCACGACAGGCCGCCTTGGCCGGGAGCGGGTTGGGGAACTCCTCGGTCGACTCGAAGGCGAAGGATGCGAGCAGGCGCTGGTACAGGGTCTGTGCGCCGAGCACGTCGCCCTTGGCGAAGGCGGCGATCATCTCGCCGATCTCGGTGCCGGCCCAGTGGCTGGCCACGCTCACGAGGCCGACGGCACCGACAGCCAGGTGGGCCAGGATGAGCGCGTCGTCACCCCCGTAGACCTCGAACGAGTCTCCGAGCTCGGCGATCAGGCGGGACGTGGCCACGACGTCGCCGGCCGCGTCCTTCACCCCGACGATGTTGGGCACGCTGCGGGCGAGGTGGACCATGGTGTCATGGGCGATCTTGCGGCCCGTGCGAGCCGGGATGTCGTAGAGCACCACCGGAAGCCGGGTCGCCGCGGCCACGGCCTCGAAGTGGGCGGCCAGCCCGGTCTGCGACGGACGGTTGTAGTACGGGGTGACCACCAGCACGGCGTCGACGCGGGCGTCGCCCGCCAGCTCGGTGAGCTCGATCGAGTGCCGGGTGTCGGCGGTGCCCGTACCGGCGATCACCGGGATGGAGACGGCGCCGACGACGGCACGCCACAGCGCTAACGCCTCGGCGTCCGAGAGCACGGGCCCTTCGCCGGTGGTCCCGGCCACGACCAGGGCATCGCTGCCGTGGTCGGCGAGCCAACGGGCCAGGCGGACGGCACCGTCGAGGTCGAGCTCGCCGGCATCGTCGAACGGGGTGACCATGGCGGTGACCAGTGCGCCGAATCTCCCCGACCCCGCCATGGCGACCATGGAGGTAAGGCTACCGTGCCGCGCCGGCTCCACCCACGGAGCCCGCGAGTTACGAGGCGACGGCGTCGGAGCCGGTGGCCTGCAGGGTGGCGTACTCCTCGCCGGTGTCGACCCATTCCTCGAAGGCGATCACCCCGAGCTCGGTGAATTTCTGGCGCAGCCACCCATCGGCGGCGTCGAGCAAGCCGAGTTTCTTGCAATTGGGCACGATCTTCGAGAACAACATCGTCTGGAAGATCTGGCGCTCGGGCACCTGCATGAGGAGCGGAGCCACCTCTTTGGGGTTGGCGCCCATCTGTTCCCAGACTTCTTGTTGTATGAACCGGTCGCGCATGCGCACGGCCGCCTCGAAGGCGAATTCCTGGCGGTCGCGGATCTCGGCGTGCGAGAGCTGCTCGTAGTACTCCTGCAGGCTGAGCACGCCAAAGGCGACATGGCGCGCCTCGTCGGACATGACGTAGCGCAACAACTGCTTCAACAGCGGCTCGGTGGTCATCTGGTGCATGAACCCGAATGCGGCCAGGGCCAAGCCCTCGACCATGATCTGCATCCCCAGGTACGTCATGTCCCACCGGCTGTCGGTGATGATGTCGTCGAGAAGCAGGCGCAGGTGCGCATTGATCGGGTAGTGCCCCGAAAGCTTCTCGTAGAGGTACTTAGCGAACACCTCCACGTGGCGCGCCTCGTCCATGACCTGCGTCGCCGCGAAGTACTTGGCGTCGATCCACGGCACCGACTCGACGATCTTCGCCGTGCACACGAGCGCCCCCTGCTCACCGTGCATGAACTGCGAGAGCGTCCAATTCTGGCTCTGGACGCCGAATTCGATCCAGTCTTTCTCCGACCAGCGCTCGAGCGACGTCCCACTGACGTCGATCCCCTCGTTGAACCCGCCGTTGGCGATGGCGTTGGTCACCACCAATTGCTCCTGGTCGACCTCGGTGTCCCAGGGCAGGTCGGTCTGCGCGTTCCACTGCGCCGTCTTGGCCTTCTCGTAGAGCTTGTCGAGCTTGGGACGGCTCCCCTTCTCGTAGTCCCACGTGAAGTTGGTGTCGTAGTCGGAATGGACGGCGTGCAGTGCTTCGTCCTTGTCGGTGTTGACCACCGACAAGATCGCCTCGAGGTCGTTGACGTCGTCGCGACCGATGATCTCGGCGGTCGGGCGCATCTCCGTGGTCATGACATTTCCCCCTTGCGATCGGGACGGCGTGGTGTGGTCGGCGGTGAGGCAACGGGACGGCCCCCGGGCGATTCCCCGACCCCGGCGGCGACGCCGGGGAGCACGAAGCGGCGCACGAGTGCGCGTACGTCGTCACGATCGGTGATGTCGATGCCCTGGGCGGGGCACGACAGATACGAAAGGACCAGGCGCGTCGCGAACTCGGACAGCCGGATCGCTTCGTCGAGATCGACGAAGCGCCCGAGGAACGGGGCCAGGAAGGCGGCGGCGCCGGCGAGGAGCTCGTCCATGCGCGAAAAGGCCAGGAAGGGCACGACGACGCCGGGCTCGTGTTCGAGCAGGTAGCCCAGGGTCGGGTGGTGCGCGATCCGGGACGCCCCTTCGGCCATCGCCTCGACGAGGACGTCCTCGAGGTCCTCGGCATCGACCAGGTGCAAGGCCAGTGCGCCGTAGAAACGGGCCAGCTCGGTCTCGCCCACGGCGACGAGCAGGCTGTCCTTGCCGCCGGGGAACGCCCGGTAGATGGTGGCCCGGCTGCAGCGCGTCTCGCGGGCCACGTCGTCGAGCGTGGTCTTGGCGATCCCCTGTCGCGCCAGGCAGGCCAGGGCCGCGTCGATGATGCGCAGGCGTACCGGCGCCCGGCTGGCGGTGCCGGCTCGCGTCCGCTCCGCCGGACGGACCAGCACGAGTCCGGCGGCTCCCATGGTGAGACAGTATGGCGCATCGTGTCTCACTGTCAATCTTCCGAGTCCCCACCCCGGCCACACGGCCGGCGTCGGGTGGCGGGCACCGACGGCCCGCTGCGGGTCACCCGGTCAGCACACGCTCGAGCGAGAACGATCGCACTCGGCCGTCGATGACGCAGCCCACGGTGAAGTGCCAGGTGCCAGGGGCGAGGACGGGGAACGCGATGTAGTGGTCGGAGCTCACCCGGGCCAGGCGGAGGGTCATTGTCGCCCGCCGGCCGGCGACGGCGATGACACGGGGGTCGGTGACCGCGGTGCCCGACGACGGACCGGGCGTGGTGAAGATCAGGTGGAATTGGTTCACCCCGGCGTGGGACGACTGGAGGTAGGCCTCGGCCGAGACGCCGTGGGACAGCGAGACTTGGGCGATGCTCGGCAGGGACGGGATGAGCGGCTCCCCGCGACTGGGAGAGACGGCCTGGGCGGCCACGATGACGCCGGCGAACAACACCACCGG
>Ga0181536_10003183_pt1 | contig 17967 bp, 16 predicted proteins | sample PEATcosm2014_Bin_41_FD_121105 | JGI IMG/M metagenome (GOLD analysis project Ga0181536, IMG submission 121105) | Peatland microbial communities from MTU Mesocosm Facility, Houghton, MI, USA - PEATcosm2014_Bin17_60_metaG | ecosystem: Environmental > Terrestrial > Soil > Wetlands > Peat | place... | reverse complement strand
GACCTGGTTGCGGCCTTGAGCCAAGTACAACGTATGATATGGTTATTGCTGCAAGACGAGCATTGTTGGAGTGCCCTGAGTTTTCCGGCAGGGAACCAATACCGACAATCGCAGCATTTAGTGCCACCTGATGTAACGAATCCATGGTTCGGAAGCAGCCGATCATGCCGAATCCGCCGCAGGATTCGAACACAGTTTCGAATATGATAGGCGTCGAGTTGGACGCTTACGATTTCAAAACCACGGACCCGAGTGCCGCACCAATTGATCTTGCGGAACTGAAGCTATGGCCACCGCGCCAAGGGGAACGGGGCCGCATATTCCCAATTTGGCCCGAGTTGCGCTTCGCCGACGAGACGATCCTCTTCAACGGTTGGCGCATCACAGTCCACCTTATCCGCGCGGAGCTTGCTGCAGATTTCAATGGCTGCGCAGCGGCACCTGGAACACGCTACGGCGACCTTCCTCTACCCGCAACTGTGGAAGCGATAGAGACCGAGATTGGCGAAAAGGATGTTAGTCGTTCTGGCGAGTTGTCCGCAGAAATGCGTAGTGGGGTAACCAAAGGTCTGTGGGCAAACGTAAAAGCGAGCGTCGCCGGGACTGCCCGAATTCGGTCTAAAACCGAAACAAAACGAAAGTCGCAGATCGTTCAACGACGTGTAGCGACGTTACCGAATGACCGTTGGGAAATCGTCGAGCCGCGCGGACGATTACGAGGCCCTTATTTGGTTGCGCCGGCAGCGGATAAAGCAGCAGACAACCCCTTATGCCGCGTGATTGCGGACTCCGACACACTGGTAATTACGCTAAGCCTTGAAGTGCGCCCTCATGATCTTGATCCTGATATTACGCGTCAAGATGGCATTAAATGGCTTTCTTTGGGAAAATGGGAGAAGCCAAATAAGAACGCCATTGCCAAGCTTTTGTTCGCGAAAGCTTGCATGGTGCGATTTGGTCCTGCCGGTGATGAGCGCGTTGTAATCGCGCGCACAGTTCTCCGGGGCAACCGCCGAAAGGCCACAGAAGGGCTATCTAGTGACTCTTCTAAATGAAGATTTTCTCGCCCGCCTTGACCGTGCCCTTTCGGCCAAGGAAAGACGCTTCGACCGGCTCTTAGAGATGGCGGGTCTTGATCCCGCTTGTGACCTACGTTTCGCTGATCTTCGCGGAGTCCAGTTCGGCGGATCGTTGCTAGATAGGTGGGATTTCACCGGAGCGGATCTCCAGGGCGCATCTTTTCGTGGGGCGCAAATTTCAAATTGCATTTTTACCGATGCAAGGGGTGCTAATTTGACCGGGTCAATAAATCTCGGCAGCAAGCAACTACCAGACCAAGATATTCTCCTCGCAAAAGAGATCGTGCTGATTGGTCCGCTCAAGCCAGTCGTCGTGAAGGGCCTCGAAGCGGTCTGCACAGTCCACAAAGCAGCCGCAGCAGAGAATCGCGACGCGTTTATCGCCGATCATTCCAATGTCGGCGCGATTGCCTGCAGCGCCACGACCGAATTGATTCCCGGCAGTTTCATGGCGCGGTTTCCGAAGCTTCAAATCGTATCGAGCTTCGGCGTCGGCTATGACCACATCGATGTTAAATGGGCCGCCGCGCACGGCGTCGTCGTCACCAACACGCCGGAGGTGCTCACCGAAGAAGTCGCCGATACTGCGCTCGGCTTGCTGCTCTGCACCGTGCGCGAATTTCCTCAAGCCGAGCGCTTCCTACGCGCCGGCAAATGGCTCAAGCAGGGCTACCCGCTCAGCAAGGCGACGTTGCGCAACCGCACGGTAGGAATGGTGGGAATGGGCGCCATCGGCCAGGCGATCGCGCGGCGACTCGAAGCCTTCGGCGTGCCGGTCGTCTATCACACGCGTCAGCCGCGGCGCGAGCTTGCCTATCGCCACTACCCGAACCTCGTCGATATGGCGCGCGCGGTCGATATCCTCCTGGTCATCGTGCCGGGCGGGCCGTCGACGCAGAATATGATCAATGCCGAAGTGCTGGATGCGCTCGGCCCCGACGGCATCCTGATCAATATGGCGCGAGGCTCGGTGGTCGACGAGCCGGCTCTGATCAAGGCGCTCAAGGAAAAAAGGATCATGGCGGCGGGCCTCGACGTCTACGTCAATGAGCCCGAAGTGCCGAAGGAGCTGATCGAGACGGAAAACGTGGTGCTGTTTCCCCATCTCGGGTCGGCGTCTGTCTATACACGCGACAAGATGGATCAACTCATCGTCGACAACATCAGCGCCTGGGCCGCAGGCAAGCCGCCGCTGACGCCGGTGCCGGAAACGCCTTGGCGATCCTGGAACAAGAGCTGAATGAGCCGTCGGTATCAAATTGCCTCATTGCCTTGCCTGACATTGGCATGACGGCGTGGCGCAAGCGTGATAGCGTTCGAACGTGAGCAGTTTCTGCATGGGTCTTGGCGATATCATTGTTGTGGCCATCGCGTGCAGCCTTTGCAGCGGCGGCGCGCTTGCGCAGGACGCACAATCGCAAAGCACGCAACCGCAAAACGAGCAACCGCAAAGCACGCAGCCGCAAAGCACGTTAGGCGATGCCGTCAATGCCATGATCGGCGCCTGGGAATTTTCCAACGCCGACCATGACAAGATCTGCCGCTTCAACTTCCGCGCCGATGCCGTGTCCGGAGGTTATAAGCTTGACATCGACAAAAACTGCCCGAACGTCTTTCCCTCGACCAAGGATATCGCCGCCTGGGCGGTGGACAATTACGGCAATTTGCGTCTGCTCGATGTCCACGGCGACGCGGTGATCGAACTCACCGAGGTCGAGGGCGGCATGTATGACGGCTTCAAACCGGAAGAGGGCCGCTACATTCTGCAAGCCGCGGCGGCTGTGCAGGTCCGCTCGGCCGACGACATGGTCGGCGATTGGGCGATCGCGCGCGGGACAGGCAAGCCGATCTGCATGCTCACGCTCGCGAACGCTGCGGCTGGTGCCGATAATCTGATGATGCTGAAGGTCAAGCCCGGCTGCGATGCCCTGATCACCCGTTTCGGTCCCACGTCCTGGCAGATGGATAACGGCGAATTGGTGTTTCTTTCGGCGCGCGGGCAGACTTGGCGTTTCGAAGAGAATGACATCAATACCTGGCAGCGCGTGCCGGAAAGTCCCGATCCGGTTCTCTTGGTGCGGCAGTAGCGTATAACGAGCCTCAAAAAATAGATCAGCGGATGAGCAAGCGGCATCAGGTCGTCATTGTCGGCGGCGGGCCTGTCGGCGTCGCGCTCGCAGTCGAGCTTGGGCTTCGCAGAATATCCTGCGCCCTTGTCGAACGCCGCGTCGAACCGCAGCGCATTCCTAAAGGGCAGAACTTGACGCAGCGCTCGATGGAGCACTTTCATTTTTGGGGCGTTGCCGACGCGGTGAGAGCGGCGCGCATGCTGCCGCCCGATTATCCCATGAGTGGAATTGTCTCTTACCGCGACCTCGACAACGAATACTGGTACGCGCCGCCGCTCCGCGAGATCGTCAATTCCTATTACTTCCAGGAAAATGAAAGATTGCCCCAATATCAGACCGAACATGTCCTGCGCAAAAGAATGGCGCAACTTGACGACGTCGAGAGCCGGTTCGGCTGGATCGCTGAAAAAATCGAACACGACGAGGGTGGCACGCGCGTTACCATTATCAAGGACGGCGCCGGACGAGAAATCCTGGAAGCTGACTACGTGGTCGGCTGCGACGGCGGCCATTCCACCGTACGAAGACAGATCGGCATCGAACGCAGCGGTGCGGATTTCAACCAGCTTATGGTGCTCGCCCTGTTCCGTTCGCGGCAACTCCACGAAAAGCTGAGGCGCTTTCCACCGCGCTCCACCTATCGTGTTTTGCATCCGGATTTGAAGGGTTATTGGCAGTTCTTCGGACGGGTCGATGTCGGCGAGCGATGGTTCTTTCACGCTCCGGTCCCGGCGAACACGACGCGAGATAACTACGACTTTCACGGTCTGTTGCAGCAAGTCGCCGGTTTCCCGTTCGCCTGCGACTTCGATTATGTGGGGTTCTGGGATCTGCGCATCGCCGTCGCCGAAACATATCAGGTGGGCCGCGTCTTTATCGCGGGCGACGCCGCCCACTCCCACCCCCCTTATGGCGGATACGGCCTCAACAATGGGCTCGATGACGTAGCCAATCTCGGCTGGAAGCTCGCCGCAAGACTTAAGGGTTGGGGGAGCGATGCATTGTTGCAGACGTACACCGAAGAAAGGCATCCTATTTTCAAGGAGACAGCGGAAGATTTCATCGAGGCGAACATCCAGAGGGACAAGGAATTCTTCGAACGGTACAGCCCAGAGAAGGATCGGGCGGAATTCGAACGGGCCTGGAAGGAACACGCGGGAGCCGCCGCCCCCCGCGTACTGACATACGAGCCGCATTACGAAGGATCTTCGATTGTGCTCGGACCGCCGGGCGGCGTCAGCAGCGCCCGAGGCTCGCACACATTCAAGGCCCGCGCCGGCCACCACCTGCCGCCGCAGCTTCTCAGCTCCGGCCGCAACGTCTTCGAGGAGCTTGGCGCGGATTTCACCGTGCTTGCATTCGATGCCGAAGACCGGGCTGTCGCGGCTTTCGCGAAAGCGGCAGAAGCGCTGCGTGTGCCGTTGAAAATTGTTCGCGACACGTATCGTGATGGACGCAAAGCCTACGAGGCAAGCTTGATCTTGGTTCGTCCGGACCGTTACATCGCCTGCACCGGCGATCGCGCACCCAATGAGGCGCGAGCGGTTATCGGCAAGGTCGTCGGCCGCGCCTAGTTGTCTGCCGACTTATCAATTTTTCGCCACGGCGATGATCTGCTGCGACCTCCGGAGTTCGCAACGCGACCGCCTCGCACCGCCGGGTGACGACTGAGCATCACCAATACTCTGGCTTATCTCATTGGAAAAATTTGATTACTTCACGCCTCTGCAATGACGGGTGATGTCGGCCTGTCATTTGTGACAATTTGAAATCATCCCGGTGCTGCATGCTCGATCCCGGTTGTGGCAGGGTGCAATACGCGGTATGATTATTCAGGTCGCGTTAAGTGGCGGGGTGGGTCGATGCGTAGGGTCTCTGACTTTCTTTCGCGCGCGGGCGTCACACCGACACCTGAGAGACTTACGGTGTTGGCGGGTAAGCAGCAAAATGCAAACCGTGCTGAAGACGCTGAAGACAACGGCAAGCCGACTTTTGCGGACATCGGCGGGCGCATCGGCGAGGACAACGAGGCGCTGCGAAACTTGCTGATCGACACCAGCCTTCAGTTCGGGGCAATCGACGATCTCAAGGAAACCTTCGGCAAGCTAGTCGACCCGCTCAATAAGCTGTTGGGCACGCTTGAGCACGAAAAATTCGATAATGCCGGCTTGCGAGGCGCGCTGACCGAGCTTCGCGCGAGTCATGAGGCGCTGCGCGAGGAATTTCAAGCGCTTGAAAAGAAGTCGTCTGAATTAGAAAGCGACAATCACCGGCTGACTCGAGACCTGACCTCCACGCAGCAGACCGCACATGAGCTCGAAGGCGACAAGGCCAAGCTGAGTAACGAGATCGCGACGGTGCGCGTCGCCGTGGCCAATCTCGAGAAACAACTGGGAGAGCACACCGACAGTGTTCGGGCTCTAAGCGACGAGAAGGGGCTTCTGCTCGAACGCGCTGATACCGCAGACAAACGGATTGTCGAATCGGAGGCGGCCGCAGCCCTTGCCGGCGAACGACTTTCGCTTTTGGAGAACGAAAAGGAGTCGTTGCAGACCGCGCTCGATCAGACGCTCGCTCAAGGCGCTCGAACCTCCCGCCGCCTCGCCGAGATTGAGAACGCCCTGTCCGACGCGCGTGTGCGGCTGCAACAGATGGAACGAAATCTGGCCGCGGTCGAAGAGGAGCGCAAAAAGCTCTCCACGGCCTGTGATGAAGCCAATGAGCGGCGGCAATCCGAGGTCTATGCGCTGACGCTGAAGCTTGATGCCATGCGCTCGCGTTCCGCCGCGGCGGAGAAGCTGCTCGCCGAGATGCGGCAGAACCTGGTCGCCCGCACCGAGGAGATCAGAGTTGCGGAAGCCAAATTGGTGGAAGCGACCGTCGGTCGCAGCGCGGCCGAGAAGAAGGTCGAACACCTTTCTGCGGCCGCCGAAACGCAGGACCGTCAGACCAAAAAACTCGAACAGACGCGTTCGACACTGACGGATCGATGCAAAGTCTTTTCGGAAACCGTCAAGGCAAGAGAGAATTCGCTCTTCCACGCCCAAGATAAAATCAAGTCGCTGACCGACCGCGTCGAACTGCTCAAGGCCGACGCTGCCGCAAATCAAGCCAAGGCGGAAAAGCGCATCGAGCAACTCAACGCCGCGATCGAGCGCGAACGCGTGGAGCGCGCCGTCGCCGAAGGCGCGCTGGAGGCGACTCGCGCCGACTACGCCCGGCTGCAACGCGAGATGGCGGTAGAGCGTGCGATGCGGCGGCGCAGCGCCAATGCCGAAGAAGCTTTCGACACGGAAAAGTCGAAGGAGCCGGGCCAACCGAAAAACGGCAAAGGCGCAGTCCATAGCGAGAACGCGGTGGAAGCGAAGCCGGAACGCGGCGCTGCCTAACCCGTTGTCCAACGTTCAACGGTTTACAAATTCACGGGCAGGCCGGAGCCCCTGCTCAAATCAGCTTCAGTCCTTTGAGGCTGGCGTGGCCTTCCTTGCCGACGATGATGTGATCGTGCACGGAAATGCCGAGCGGATTTGCCACAGCGATGATTTGCTGCGTCATTTGAATATCCGCGCGGGACGGCGTCGGATCGCCGGAGGGATGATTGTGCACCAGGATGATGGCGGTGGCCGACAGTTCGAGCGCGCGCTTGACCACCTCGCGCGGATAGACCGGCGTGTGATCGACGGTGCCGATCTGCTGCAGCTCGTCGGCGATGAGTTGATTGCGCTTGTCGAGAAAAAGCACGCGGAATTGCTCCCGGTCGGCGAAAGCCTGCGCGGTGCGGCAATAGTCGAGCACGGTCGACCACGACGACAGCACCGGCCGCTTTTTCACCGCGCCGTGTAAGAGCCGGCTTGCCGCCGCCTGTACGATCTTGAGATCGGTGATGCAGGCATCGCCGAGCCCCTTGACCTCGGCGAGCCGCACCTGCGGCGCGGCGATCACCTCGGCGAACGAGCCGAACTTCTCCAACAGCGATTTGGCCAGCGGCTTGACGTCGCGCCGCGGCAGCACGCGGAACAGCAACAGTTCCAACAACTCGTAATCCGACAGAGCGTCGGCGCCGGCCTCGCGAAAGCGCTCGCGCAGGCGTTCACGGTGGCCGTAATAGTGCGGTGTGGCCTCGGCGAGGCCGCGTTCACTCTCGGACTTCTTTCCCAACATGAGGATTTGAACGCACTTCCATCGCCGCCGCGTCCGCTCATGCGGCCGCAGCCAAGGCCTCCCAGGATGACCGGATTACGGTATTTTGCAATCAGTTTACGAAGGCCGATTCCGGTTCACGGCCGAGTAAGGCGGCCGGTCCAGCCCTTTGGGGGAGAGGGTGAAAATTTCGACGCCGGTCTCGATGACGCCGACACTGTGCTCGAATTGCGCCGAAAGCGAGCGGTCGCGGGTCACCGCGGTCCAGCCGTCGGACAACACCTTCACGTGCGGGCGGCCGAGATTGATCATCGGCTCGACGGTGAAGAACATGCCCGGCTTGAGCACGATGCCCTCGCCCGGCCGGCCGACATGGACGATGTTCGGTTCGTCGTGGAACAGCCGGCCCACACCGTGGCCGCAGAAATCGCGCACCACGCTCATATGCTGGGCTTCGACATAGGACTGGATCGCATTGCCGATATCGCCGGTCGTGCCGCCGGGCTTGATCGCGGCGATGCCCCGCATCATGCCCTCATAAGTGACTTCGATCAGCCGCTCGGCACGGCGGGGAATTTCGCCGACCGAATACATCCGGCTGGAATCGCCGTGCCAGCCGTCGAGGATCAGCGTCACGTCGACGTTGACGATGTCGCCGTCGCGCAGCGGCTTTTCTCCCGGGATGCCGTGGCAGACTACGTGATTGACCGACGTACAGGTCGCCTTGCGGTAGCCGCGATACATGAGCGTTGCCGGCAAGGCGTGATGGTCCCATCCAAACTCATACACCAGCCGGTCGATACGCTCGGTGGAGACCCCCGGCTTGATCTCGTCGACCAGCATGTCGAGACACTCGGCCGCAAGCCGGCCGGCCTTGCGCATGCCGTCGAAGGCGGCAGCGCCATGAATCTTGATCTGTCCGGTTTTGCGCAGCGGCGCACAGGCCGCGTCGACATAGGTCATGGTGAAGTGGAGATGAGATGCCGTAAAGCTTCAGCCGCGATGAAAGCGGCTGCACGCCGCCGATTAACTTGCAATGTAAGCATAGGCACGCGCAACGCAAGCAAGCTGCGGCCGCAGGCGAACGGACCGGCTAGCCTGCGACGATTGGAACCGGCGCCGCGATCTCGATCCCGTCGACCGTCACCGCGCAACGCCAAGCCAGCATCTCGACGCCTGCCGCGCGGGCCCGGTCGAAGGCCGCGCCATAGGCCGGATCGATATCGCGAGCGACGGCGAAACGATCCGCTGACGGAATCTGTATGACGAACAGCAGCACGGCGCGTGCACCGGTCGCCGCGACACCCGCAAGCGCGTCGAGATGCTTGGCGCCGCGGGCGGTCACGCAATCCGGAAATACGGCGAGCCGCGGCTGGCGCATCAGATGGACGTTCTTGACTTCCAGGTAGCAGGGCGGCCGCATCGGGCTTTCGAGCAGAAAATCAACGCGGGAATTCGCGCCGTATTTCACCTCGCGCCGGATCGACGAATAATCGCGTAATTGCGGGATCAGCCCGGTTTCGAGGATATCGGCGACGAGCAGATTGGGGTAGACGGTATTCACCCCGACGAGTTCGGGTCCGTTGCCGAGATCCACTTCGACCAGCTCCCAGGTGTAAAGAAGCTGCCGCATCGGATTGCCGGAATCGGACAGCCAGACCCGCGAAAATGGCCGGTCGAGGCCGGTCATGGCGCCCGGATTGGCGACGTGGACCGTCAGCATCTCGCCGGTTTCGAGCACCACGTCGGCGAGGAACCGCTTGTAGCGGCGGGCCAGCGTGGCAGGGATAAGTGTGGAGCCAAAGCGCATGGCGCACAGATAAGCGCTGAATCCAAGCTGTGGGAAGGGCTTTGACCGTGGCGTCAAGACGCGATCTTGCCGCCAAGCTCATCCTCAATATGAACGCGAATGATGTCGTCGAATGAGGCCTCGGCCCTAAAACCGAGCGCGAGCGCGCGGCGGGGATCGAATCGGCTCGGCCAGCCCGCGACGATCCGCGCAACGAGCGGGTCCGGCTCGCGGCGGATGCGAGAGGCGACCTTAGCGCCGGCGATGCGGCGCAGCGCGGCAATCTGCTCGGCGACTGTGCAGCACACGCCGGGCATCGTGAGGTTGACGCGGGGTCCGAGTATTTCGCTATCCACGCCTGCGGCGTGAATGAGAAATCCGATGGCGGCACGCGGGCTCGCATGCCAGTGCAGCACGCTCTCCTCGACCGGCAGAACGGCTTCCTCGCCGGCAAGCGGCTCGCGGATGATCGAGGAAAAGAACCCGGACGCCGCCTTATTCGGTCGCCCCGGCCGCACCACGATGCTCGGCAGCCTGATGCCGATACCATCCAGGAAACCGCGGCGGGTGTAATCGGCGAGCAGAAGTTCGACCATCGCCTTCTGGGTGCCGTAGGAGGTCAGCGGGGTTAAGTGAAAGTCGTCCGCAATCGCCTCCGGGAACGGTGCGCCGAACACTGCAATCGACGATGTAAAGACCACCCTCGGACGATAACCTCCACCGGCCGTGCGGATGGCTTCAATTATTGCGCGCGAGCCATCGAGATTGACCCTTGTGCCCTTCTCGAAATCAAGCTCGGCCTCGCCGGAAACGATTGCCGCAAGATGAAAGATGACATCGGGTCTGCCGGCGACGGCCGCACGCGCGGCCGTGGGATCGGCAATATCGGCGGCGCGCGTGTCGACGCTGCCGGTAAACCTCTCAGGTCTTGGCGGAGCGCTCATGTCGATGAGCGTGAGTTTCTCGATCGGCCGGCCGTTGAGCGCGCCGGCGGCGACCAGACGTGCCGTCAGCTTGCGGCCAATCATCCCCGCAGCGCCAGTGATGAGAATGTGCATCGGTTCCGTCTCTGTCGTCATTCCGGCCGAGCGACCCGCAGGGAGCGAGAGCCGGAATCCATAATCACGGACATTGCGGAACGAACGCTGGAGCCTTGGTCCGAAACGACGGCGATTATGGATTCCGGGTTCGCGCTGAGCCTGTCATCGGGCCGGCCAAGGGCCGGACCCGTTGGCGCGCCCCGGAATGACGAACTCTGTTACAGCGCCATCCCGCCATCGACGAGATGCGCCTGGCCGGTAATGTAGCCTGCCTCGTCGCTGGCAAGGAAGAGGGCGAGCGCGGCGACCTCCGCGGCCTTTCCCAGACGACCCATCGGCTGGCGGTCGACGAAGGACTGCCGCACCACGTCGGATGGGCGACCCGTCTCCTTCGACAGCGCCCTGATACGCTCGTCCAGCGACGGCGTTTCAACCGTGCCGGGACAGATCGCGTTGCAGCGGATGCCTTGCTTGATGAAATCGGCGGCGACCGCCTTGGTGAGCCCAATCACCGCGGCTTTGGTAGCGCCATAGGCGTAGCGGTTGGGAACGCCACGAATCGATGACACGGCCGAGGAAATGTTGACGATCGAGCCCGATTTCTTCCCCAGCATGGCGGGCAGGAACGATTTGATCATGCGGTGCATCGATTTGACGTTGAGATCGAACGAGAAGTCCCAGTCCTTGTCGGAGCAATCGAACACCGTGCCGGTGTGCACATAGCCGGCGCAATTGACCAAGATATCGAGCGCGCCGAATTCGCCTGCGATATCCCTGGCAAGCGCCTCGACGTTTTCCTGCGAGCGCACGTCGAGCTTGAGGCATTTTTTGGCTTTCAGGTCCTCGAGCTTGTCCTCGGCGAGATCGGTTGCAATGACGATCGCTCCTTCGGCCATGAAGGATAAGGCGATGGCGCGGCCGATGCCCTGACCCGCGGCAGTCACCAGCGCGACCTTGCCTTGCAGTCTGTCGCTCATGCTCGCCTTGCGCTTTCTGCCCCATTCAACGCCGCCAAACTGAGCTTCTGCCGGCCCTCACGGTCGAAATTGTCAGGCGCAAGCCAGCGCTGAAAGTTGCGCTTGCGCACCGGCCATTCGCTGTCGAGCATGGAGAAATATGCGGTGTCGCGGTTGCGGGCCTTGACGATCATGTGCTGACGAAAAATGCCCTCGAAGAGGAACCCATAGCGCAGGGCGGCGCGGCGTGACGGTGCGTTGAGCGAATCGCATTTCCATTCGTAGCGCCGGTAGCCGAGCGTCTCGAACACATAACGCGCCAGCAGGTATTGAGTTTCGGTGGCAAGCGGCGTGCGTTGCAGCGCCGGGCTGTACACGATGTTGCCGACCTCGACGACGCGCATGGCGGGACGAATTGCCATCAGCGTCACCAGGCCGAGCGCGTGGCCGTCGTTATCGCGCACGCTGTAGGAATACGGGTCTTTCAGCGCCTCCCGCTCAGCGAGGCAAGCCGCGAACGACCGTTCCTCGGCGAATGGCCCGTACGACATGTAGGTCCAAACTTCGTCGTGCCCGAGCAGCGCCTGCCAAAGGTCGGAGGTATCTCGCGCGGCACTGAGGCGTGCGACGGAGCCTGATCGGCCAGCGAGCATCACCGGGCCCGGTAGCTCCGCAGGCGTCAGATCGACCGGCGGCCCGACAGGGTGAGTCGCGGCGCTCATGACGAGAGCTTCTTGCGATCTTCGCTGAAGAACTTGTTCAGCTCGGTGTTAGTGATCAGACCGGCGAAGCCGTCGAACTTGCCGTCCTCGGCGATCTCGGTCGCGGTGCGGATGAAGGCGTGCAGCGCCACGCGCGCCAGCGACCCGCCGACGCTGATCCGGCGTACGCCCATCGCCGCGAGGTCGCTTACCGTGAAGCCGAACGCGCCGCTGTTGAGGAAGTTGACCGGCCGCGGCGCCACCGCCCGCACCACCGCCTCGATTTGCTCGCGCGTCTTGATGCCGGGCGCATAGAGGCAATCGGCGCCGGCTGCGGCATAGGCCTTGAGCCGGCGGATGACGTCGTCGAGATCGGGCACCCCGCGGATGAAGTTTTCCGCGCGCGCAGTGAACACCACCTCGCCGCCGGCGCGATCGATCGCCGTGCGCGCCGCTTTAACGCGCGCGACAGAAAGATCGAAATCGTACAATGGGGTGGTCGCGTTGTTGGGCGAATCCTCAATCGAAAGTCCGGCAACGCCGGTCGCGATGCAACGCGTGACATTCTCGGCCACGCCGCCGGGCGCGTCGGCGAAGCCATTCTCGAAATCGGCGTTCAGCGGCACCTCGGCCGCCTCCGCCAGTTCGCGGAAATGAGCCAGCACATCATCGCGGCTCTGCGCACCGTCGGCGTATCCCTGCGAATGGGCGTAACCGGAGCTCGTCGTCGCCAGCGCCTTGAATCCCAAGCCTTGCAGATAGCGCGCGCTACCGACGTTCCACGGATTGGGGATGATGAAGCAGCCAGCTTCGTGGAGCTTGCGGAAGGCTTTGCGCTTATCGGCGGGAGACGGACGAGAACTCATGAGAATCTCGCTTAAGTCAGTGATTGTCGCGCGGCACCGATTTCTGCGCGACGCGCTGATATTTCACCGCCGGCTCGAGCACCATGCCGCTATCGAGCTGGTCGACCATGGCGCGCTGGATTTCCTGCCACGGCGTCTGGCTTGGCGGATAGTGATAGCCGCCGTTTTTTTTCAGCGCCGCGCCCCGCGTCGCCAATTCCGCAGCAGAAATCAGGATATCGGCGGTGCCTTTGTTGAGATCGATGCGCACACGATCGCCGGTCCTGAGCAGTGCGAGCCCGCCGCCGGCCGCCGCTTCCGGCGAAGCGTTGAGGATCGATGGCGAGCCCGATGTTCCGGACTGCCGGCCGTCGCCGATGCACGGCAGCGACGTCACGCTTCGTTTGATCAGCGCCGCGGGCGGCTGCATGTTCACGACCTCGGCCGAGCCTGGATAGCCGATCGGTCCGGTGCCGCGCATGAAGAGGATGGTGTGTTCGTCAATCCCGAGCGCGGGATCATCGATGCGTTGGTGATAATCCTCCGGGCCGTCGAACACCACGGCGCGGCCCTCGAAGGCATTCGGGTCCTTGGGATCGCAGAGATAGCGCTGGCGAAATTCATCCGAGATCACACTCGTCTTCATGATGGCGGAATCGAACAGATTGCCGTGCAGCACCTTGAAGCCGGCGCGCGGCTTGAGTGGCTTGTCATACGGCAAGATGACTTCGGGATTGCTCGATTTTGCCCGTGCAATATTGTCGGCAACGCACTTGCCGTTGATGGTGAGCGCATCACCATGCAGCCGGCCGGCCTCGTTCAATTCGTGCATCACCGCCGGCAGCCCGCCGGCGCGAAAATAGTCCTCGCCGAGATAGTCCCCTGCCGGCTGCATGTTGACGAGGAGTGGCACGTCGTAGCCGATCTTCTCCCAGTCTTCGATCGCCAGCTTGACACCGATGTGCCGGGCGATGGCGTTGAGATGGATCGGCGCGTTGGTCGAACCGCCGATCGCCGAGCAGGCGACGATCGCGTTCTCGAACGCGGCGCGGGTCAGGATCTCGGACGGCTTCAAATCCTCGCGCACAATTTCCACCGCGCGCACGCCCGTAGCATAGGCGATCTGTCCGCGCTCTCGATACGGCGCCGGGATTGCGGCGCAGCCGGGCAGCGACATACCGAGCGCTTCGGCCATCGCGTTCATGGTCGACGCCGTCCCCATGGTGTTGCAGTGGCCGATCGACGGCGCGGAGGACGCAACGACGTCGAGAAATTCCTTGTAGTCGATCTTGCCGGCCGCCTGATCCTGGCGCGCTTGCCAGACCACGGTTCCCGACCCGGCGAGCTTGCCGTTATGGTAGCCGTCGAGCATCGGTCCACCGGAAAGCACAATGGCCGGCGTGTTGACGGTCGCCGCCGCCATGATACAGGCAGGCACGGTCTTATCGCAGCCGGTCATCAGCACGACGCCGTCGAGCGGATAACCGTAGAGCACCTCGACAAGACCGAGATAGGCGAGATTGCGGTCGAGCGCCGCGGTCGGGCGCTTGCCGGTCTCCTGAATTGGATGCACCGGAAACTCCAGCGCGATGCCGCCGGCATCGCGGATGCCCGCGCGCACGCGCGCGGCAAGTTCGAGGTGATGGCGATTGCATGGGCTGAGATCGGAGCCCGTCTGCGCGATGCCGATGATCGGCCGGCCGGAGGTCAATTCGGCGCGGGTAAGGCCATAATTGAGGTAGCGCTCGAGATAGACCGCGGTCATGCCCGGATTGTCCGGATTGTCGAACCATAATTGCGAGCGCAGACGGGACCGCTGCGAACCTTGCGAATTTTTAATATTCGACATCGCCATCTCCCGGCGTCATTTGCGCACCGAATAGATATGACGAATTAACGCCGAGGCGAACGGGCAAATCTGCACGTTCCGAAGGCTTCCGCAAAAGCCATTCTTTAGCGCCGGCCCTGCAGGCAATTTCATGCTCGCGCGGCATACTTTTTCAGCACACACGCTGCGCATATTGCTATGCGATATACAAAGACGATGGTACGCATAAAAGTCTCGTTAACATATTGGATTACATAACGTTTTAGTGACGGACAGTTGAACGTCATGCTCTTGTGCAGTGCAAAATCTCGCGTAGCTAGAAGGCCAAGGGTGACGGCAATTGGAGAAGCAACAATGAAATCGCTCAACACTAAACTCGTTCTGTCAGCTCTCGGCATTGCTCTGCTCGCGACCCCGGCATTTGCCGCGAAGCACCATCAGGCGTCCTATCAGGGCCTGCAGAACTCGGCCTCCGGCACTGCGCCCACCAGCGTCGGAACGTATCCGAACGGCGCGAGCCGCAGCGGCAGCGTCTATTCGCGCGAATCCGGCGCGGACGATAACGTCATTCGCTGAACGCGCTCACGCAGTAACAAATAAAGTGCTTGGAGCCCCGGACATTTGTCCGGGGCTCTTTGTCGTCGGCGTGGGCCGACACCTCATCGCATTGCAATTGCCGCCCGATTGGGTTGAACTACCCGGCAAATAACGCCGGGGGAATGCCATGCTGAAGACCGTTGCCGCCTTCGATCGCATCGGCGAGGAGAACGCCTTCGCCGTGCTGGCGCGGGCCATGCATCTGGCGGCGCAGGGCCGCGACATTATCAATCTCGGCATCGGTCAACCTGACTTTCGCACGCCGGATTTCATCGTCGAGGCGGCGATCAAAGCGCTGCGCGACGGCCATCATGGCTATACGCCCGCCGTCGGCATTGCGCCGCTACGCGAGGCGGTGGCGGCCGATTTGCACAAGCGCTTCAACGTTAGCGTCTCGCCCGACGAGGTGATGATCATGCCGGGCGGCAAGCCGACCATGTTCATGTCGATCCTGATGTTCGGCGAACCGGGCGTCGACATTCTCTATCCCGACCCCGGCTTTCCGATCTATCGCTCGATGATCGAATATACCGGCGCGCGGCCTATCCCCGTGCCGATCCGCGAAGAGAACAATTTCGCGTTTTCCGCCGAAGAAACGCTCAACCTCATCACCCCGCAGACGCGTCTCATCATCGTCAACTCGCCCGCCAATCCGACCGGCGGCGTGACGCCGAAAGCCGAAGTCGACAAGCTGGTTGCCGGGCTGGAGCGCTATCCGGACGTCGCCGTGATGTCCGACGAGATCTACGACCACATGGTCTACGACGGCGAGACGCATGTGTGCCTGTTGTCGTACCCATCGATCCGCGACCGGCTGATCCTGCTCAATGGTTGGTCGAAAACCTACGCCATGACCGGCTGGCGGCTCGGCTATGCGGTCTGGCCGGGCAAACTTTACGACTACGCGCGGAAACTCGCGGTCAATCTGTATTCCTGCGTCAATGCCTCAGCGCAATATGCCGGCCTTGCCGCGCTCACCGGCCCGCAGGACGAGGTGGCGAAAATGGTCGCCGAGTTCGACAAGCGGCGGAGGCTCGTGGTGGAGGGCCTCAACCGGCTGCCGGGCACCTCCTGCGCGACGCCCAAGGGCGCCTTCTACGCCTTCCCTAACATCAAGCGCACCGGCTGGAAGGCGAAGCCGCTCGCCGCTGCGCTCCTTGAAGACGCCGGCGTCGCGCTGATCGGCGGCCCCGATTTCGGCGTGCTCGGCGAAGGCTACATGCGGGTCTCCTATGCGAATTCGAGCGAGAATATCCTCAAGGCGCTCGATCGCATGGGCGATTTCCTGAAGAGCCGCAAGGCGGCGTGACATGCCGCCCGATGTTTCCGAAGACCAGCGCCTGATGCGGCAGAGTTGCCGCGATTTCGTCGACGACGTGGTGCTTCCTTTCATCCGCGGCAATTGGCAGCGCGAATGGCTGATGACGCCGCAGGACCGCCTGCCGCCGGAAATCCTCGAAGCCGCCGAAAAGGTGGGCGTCCGCACGCTCGGCGTGCCGGAGGAATTCGGCGGCATCGAGCTCGATCGGGCAAGCGAAGTGCAAACTTTCGCGCTGATCGCCGAAGAAATCGCCCGCGGCGATTCCGGTCTCGCCGACAAGCTGGTGCAGAACTGGAAGGTTTCGGTGCTGTTGCGCAATCTGGCGCCGCGCCACCTGCAGCAGAAGTGGTTCAAGCGGCTCATGGATGATCCGCAATTCCTGCTCGCGCATTGCTTGACCGAGCCGCGCGGCGCATCCGACCGGTGGCTGCCCTACAACGTGCCGGAAGCCGCGATGCAGACGCGCGCGGTGAAGAACAATGGCGAATGGGTGATCAACGGGCGAAAACAATTCATCTCGAATGGCTACGACGCCGGCCTGTTCGTGGTCTACGCCAATACCAATCCACAGGTCGGCATGCTGCAGGGCACTTCGAGCTTTTTGGTGCCGCGCGACACGCCGGGGCTGACGATCGCGCGCTGCAACGAGACCGTCGGCTGCCGTTTCATGAACAACGGCGAACTGGTGTTCGAGGACATGCGCGTGCCGGCGGATCATCTCTTGGTCGAGGGCGACGCGCTCGGCAAGGCCGGCGTCTATTTCCGGCCGGGAAAAATCATCCAGGCGGCGAAGAATCTCGGCGTCGGCGTGCGCGCCTTCGAGGTCACCGCCGACTATGTGCAGAACTACGTGCAGGGCGGCCGCATCCTGATCAAGCATCAGGCGGTGGCGCTGCGGCTCGCCGACATGGCGACGCGCATCGAGGCGGTGCGTGCGCTGCTCGCGCGCGCATCACGCGCGGTCGACGACAACGCGCCGGACGCCGACACGCTCTGCAACATGGCGAAGGTGTTCGCCTCGGAGGAAATCCTCAAAGTCGCGCAGCATGCCCTTGAGCTTCACGGCGGCAACGGCGTCATGCTGGATTTCGGTGTCGAGAAGATTTTCCGCGACGCCGCGATCTTCCTCCACATGGACGCGACAGTGGACATATCGCGGTTGAAGATCGTGAAATCGATGTTCCCGCATACCGCGGGCAAGTACGCCGGGCCGGAAGATTAATTCTGCTGTGTCAGCCGAAAGCCGACGACGACGATCATGAGACCGGCAAGCTGCGACGCGCTCGGCGCCTCGCCGAGAGCGAGATACCCGATCAGCAGAGTGAACGGCGGAACGAGCGACGGAAACAGCACCGCCCGGCTGGCGCCGAGCAGCACCACCGCGCGGGTAAAGAGATAGATCGCGCCGGCGCCCGCCAACGCGCCCTGCACCGCCGCCTGCATCAGGTTCTCGTAGAAACCGGCATCCACCATATTGCCGAAGCAAAAGAACAGCATCGGCAGGCCGGCGAGCGACAGCACGCTCGTCACCGCCGCCGCCCG